>Ga0307372_10001185_pt1 | contig 45718 bp, 37 predicted proteins | sample OX1MG_FD_202533 | JGI IMG/M metagenome (GOLD analysis project Ga0307372, IMG submission 202533) | Soil microbial communities from Risofladan, Vaasa, Finland - OX-1 | ecosystem: Environmental > Terrestrial > Soil > Coastal area > Acid sulfate soil | place: Finland: Risofladan, Vaasa | collected...
CATGCGAATATCTCGGTCACGATGAACGTCTATGCGCAGGGAGTCACCGAACTCAAGCGTCAGGCACAGCATCGGATCGTGCGTATGGTCACTGGCGGGAAGGATAAGGAACCGGAGGGAGCTGCTTAATGGGAGCTATCGGACGCCAACTTTTGAGGGCGATTTTCGATAAGTCTTTTATTTTGTTGGCGTCCCCGACGGGATTTGAACCCGTGTTATCGCCGTGAAAGGGCGGTGTCCTAGGCCGGGCTAGACGACGGGGACGCTTGGGCGAGTGCGGAAAAACTCACGCGCTTCGCAAGAAGGATCATCTTGAATCTATCAAGCGGGCTGATAGGTGTCAAAAGCGTTCGGCGGCGGGTTCTGCTGCTGCCAGGGGTGCGCGAGCGCGGCTGAGGGATGCTGGAGCAGATGCTGGGGCGGGTTCTGCCTGGAACCGGGGCGGGGCCATGGACGGGCGCGGTCCGGGGGCGTCCGGCAGTTCTCGCGTCCGGCAGTTCCAAAGGAAGGATTCCAAAGAAGGATTCGACGGGAGCGGTCCGGGCCAAGTATTCTATGGCGCGGAACAGAAATGCCTTTTCCTGCGTATGTTAAGGCATTTCTCCAGTTTCTGTGGAGTTTCCAGCAGCGTACAGGGCGGCTTTTTCTTAAGGAAAAAGCCACTTCAAGGCATTCCGTCCCCTCTACACCAGATGGAGAAATGCTATAGGTGCACGGATGTGCGTGGACCCGGAGGCGGGCGGTTACGGGCGTGCCGGCGGGAGGCGGAGTGTATTTTTTTGCGTTGCAGCGAAGATTTCGTGAAGCGTTCGCGCGTCGGCTGAATCCAAATCCAAGTGCCGTGTATTTTGTGCACTTTGCAACCGCAACTTAGCCCGGCCGCGACCGGAATGAATCGCCAAGGAATAATTTTTCGATGAGACCGTCACGCATACCCCTTTTATCCCTGTCGCTCCTGCTGTGCCTGGGGCCGACAGCCTGCAAGAAATCGGCTCCGGCGGCGGCCGCGCCTGCCTTGCATGCCCTGCCGGTAAAGACCCTGACGGTTGTGTCGCAGCCGGTTCCGCGCTCGGACGAGTATGTGGCGACCATTAAATCGCGGCGCTCGGCGACGCTGAATCCGCAGGTGAGTGGGAACCTGACGGAGATTCAGGTGCACTCCGGCCAGCTTGTGAAGGCCGGCCAGTTGCTGATGCAGATTGACCCCTCGAAGCAGGAGGCGACGGTGCAGTCGCAGGCTGCGACGGTGCAGCAGAAGCTGGCGCTCTACAAATACGACAAGACCGAGTTTGAGCGGCAGACCAAGCTGTATGCCGCGCAGGTGAGCAGCCTGGACGCCTATCAGCAAGCCGAGCAGGCCAATGCCAACTCCAAGGCGGATTACGCGGCTGCGGAGGCGCTGCTCGAATCAGACAAGAAGCAGCTGGGTTACTACAGCATTCGCGCGCCGTTCACGGGCATTGTGGGCGATATTCCGGTGCATGTGGGCGATTATGTTTCGTCGAGCACGATGCTGACGACGGTGGATGAGAACAAGGACCTGGAAGCCTATATTTATGTCCCGGCGGAGATGGCCTCGCAGATCCGGATGGGGCTTCCGGTTGAGATTCTGGACAACAACGAGAATTTGATTGAGAAGACCTCGATCGACTTTATTTCTCCGCAGGTGGACAACAGCCTGCAGGGGATTCTGGTAAAGGCGCGGGTGCATTCGAACAAGGCCGTGATTCGGAATGCGCAGCTGGTGAAAGCGCGGGTGATCTGGAGTACGGCTCCGCTGCCGGTGGTTCCGGTGCTGGCGGTGAGCCGGCTTGGCGATCAGGCATTTGTGTACACGGTGCAGAGCATGGGCGGACACGACTTTGCGCACCAGGTGGCAGTGAAGCTGGGCGATACCATCGGCAACGAATATGCGGTGACTGATGGGCTGCATGCGGGAGAGAAAGTGATCATCTCCGGCACGCAGTTCCTTGTAGACCACATGCCGGTGAAGCCGCTGGGATAAGCCCCGGCCACCGGACAGCAGGACCTAAGAAGAACAGCAACAGATAACGACAGGCAGGCTCCTCTTGGTAGATTTTTTTATACACAGGCCAGTTTTCGCGACGGTATGCGCGCTGCTGATCGTGCTGGCAGGCGCGGTGGTCATTCCAACGCTGCCGATCTCGCTTTATCCGAACCTTGCTCCTCCGCAGGTGACGGTGAGCAGCGATTACATTGGCGCAAATGCTCAGGTGGTGGAGTCGGCGGTGACGATCCCGCTGGAAGAGCAGATCAACGGCGTGGAAGGCATGCGCTATATTTCGTCGGCGAGCTCGAACAACGGCCTCAGCACGATTACGACGACCTTCCAGACCGGCTATGACCTGAACATAGCCGCGGTTGATGTGCAGAACCGCGTGGCCTCCGCGCAGGGGCAACTGCCCGCAGCGGTGAACGCCACGGGCATCACGATTACCAAGGCGAACAGAAACTTTGTGTTTGCCGCGGCATTTATTTCACCGCACAACAGCTACTCCGATCTGTTCATCAGCAACTACATTGACGTGTATGTGAAAGACGCGCTGAAGCGCATTCCGGGCGTGGGCGACGTGGTGATCTTCGGCGAGCGCAAATACGCGATGCGCATCTGGCTTGATCCGGCGAAGCTGGCCGCGCGCGGGTTGACCGCGTCGGACGTGATCAGCGCACTGCAGGAGCAGAACGTCGAGATTCCGGCCGGTCAGGTGGGACAGCCACCAGCCGATCCGCACCAGGCATACCAGATTCCGATTCGCGTGGTGGGGCGCCTGACGTCTCCGCGGCAGTTCGACAACATCATCCTGAAGAACACGCCGCAGGGCATTGTGCAACTGAAGGACGTGGGACATGCGGAGCTTGGCGCCGAGACCTACTCGACCGATTTGCGGTTTGACGGCCAGGACGCCGTCGGCGTGGGCGTGCAGCAGTTGAGCAATGCGAATGCGCTTGACGTGGACCGCGAGGCCAAGGCGGAACTGGACAAACTGGCCAAGAGCTTCCCCCCGGATCTGAAGTATGTGATTCCGGTGGACACGACAACCATCATTGGCGAATCCATCCGCGATGTGCTGGTCACGCTGGGCGAGGCCATCGTAATCGTCATTGCCGTTATTTTCCTGTTTCTGCTGGACTGGCGGGCAACGATCATTCCGGCAATCACCATTCCCGTATCGCTGGTGGGCACGTTTGCGTTCATCAAGATGTTCGGGTTCTCAATCAACTCGCTGACGATGTTCGGCATTACACTGGCGACCGGACTGGTGGTGGATGACGCCATTGTCGTCATCGAGAACGTGCAGCGGCACATCAGCGCGGAGCATGCGGACCCGCACACGGCGACGTCGGTCGCGATGTCAGAAGTTACGAGCGCCGTGATTGCGACCTCGCTGGTGCTGATCTCGGTCTTTGTGCCGGTGTCGTTTTTCCCCGGCACCACGGGTATTCTGTACCGGCAATTCGCGCTCACGATCGCGTTCTCAATTGCGATTTCGGCGTTCAACGCGCTCACGCTATCGCCGGCTCTATCGGCGCTCTTCCTGCGCGGGGATTCCTTAAAACACGGACTGTTTGGTTTGATCGACCGGGGCATCCAGAAGATGACGCAGACCTATGTCCGGGCGTTACACCATGTGCTGCGGCTGCGTTACCTGGTGCTGGTGGTTTTCATCGCGGGCCTGTCATTCACGGTCTATCTTTACATCCACGTTCCAAAAGCCTTTGTGCCGCAGGAGGACCAGAGCTATCTGATGTGCGTGGTGCAGACGCCGCCGGGAGCATCCCTGAGCTATACGAGCGCGGTGGCGGAGCGAGCGGTAAAGATTATCCGGCAGAACAAAGATGTGTACGGAACGTTCGCGGTGACGGGCTTCAGCCTGACTGGAGGCGGTGCATCCAATAACGGCCTGATCTTTGTGCCGCTCAAGTCCATTGAGATGCGCGCAAAGGAGGGGTCGGGACACTCGGCAGCGGACATTGCGCACGAACTTGGGCCACGGCTGTTTGCGGTGCCGGGCGGCATAGTGCAGTTGTTCCAACCGCCCGCCATCTCGGGCATTGGCGCCTTCGGCGGCTTCCAGTTTGAGCTGCAGGACACCGGACCCACCAGCCTGAGCGACCTGGATCGCGTGGCGCACGAGATTGAGGGCGCAAGCCGTCAGGACAAGTATCTGACCGGGCTGTACACGAGTTATACCTCGAATGATCCGCAGCTGATGGTCTCCATTGACCGCGAGAAGGCCAAGGCCATGGGCGTGCCGCTCAGCCAGATCAGCTCGACGCTGGGCGTCTTTATGGGATCGCAGTATGTGAACGACTTTGACTTCAACAACCGGTCGTACCGGGTATATGTGCAGGCGAATCAGGACGCGCGCATGACGCCTGCCGATCCGCGCAAGTTCTACGTGCGGTCGAATACGGGGCAGATGATCTCGCTGGACAATCTGGTGAGGGTTGAGGAGTCCTCGGCGCCGCAGGTGATCACACACTACAATCTGTTCCGGTCGGCTGAGATCGACGGTTCGGCGGCGCCGGGATACAGCTCCAGCGTGGGCCTGACACAGATGGAAAAGCTGGCGAAGAAGTTCATGCTGCCGGGCATGCAGTACTCATGGACCGGACTGTCGCTGGAAGAAATTGAGTCGGGCGGCAAGGCGGTGCTGATCTTCGGGTTGGGACTGATTGTGGTCTTCCTGACGCTTTCCGCGCTGTACGAGAGCTTTGCCCTGCCCTTCATTATTCTGCTGGCCGTACCGATGGCCGTTATGGGCGCGCTGGGCGGGGTGGCGCTACGCGGCATGCCGGACGACGTGTACTGCCAGATTGGGCTGGTGCTGCTGATTGGATTGGCGGCCAAGAACTCGATTCTGATTGTCGAATTCGCCGAGCAGATCCGCCTGCGCGGCAAGACCATTTTTGAGGCGGCGATTGAAGCCGGGGAGCTGCGGCTTCGCCCCATCCTGATGACCTCGTTCGCGTTCATTCTGGGTGTGCTGCCGCTGTTCTTCGCAACCGGCGCCGGGGCACTGGGACGGCGATCAGTAGGAACGGTCATCGTGGGCGGCATGCTGGTGTCAACCGTGCTGAATCTGCTCTTCATTCCGGCGCTATATGTGATTATGGAATCGCTGATCGAGAAGCTTTCAAAGAAGAAGAAGTACGCAGCGGACGAACCGGCGACGGCGTAATTCAACTGCAACAGAAATAGAAAGAGACCCCGGAATGGGGTCTCTTTTTGCGGGATGGATTGAAAGCGGATCACTCCGCGGGGGCTTCAGCCGGCTGCGGCTGGACGGCCTTTTTGCGCGGAGCGTATTTTTTTGCGCGGGGACGGCGGGGCCGGGCAGGCTCCCCTTTGAGGAGAGTTTCGGCCGTGGTGGCGGGGGGCAGCGTCGCGGCCCTTGCCTTCTTAATCGCAAAATTGGCCATAGTCTCAACCAGCCACTCGACGTTCTCCGCGCCGATGGACTGCATATCGGCCTCGGGAACGGGATTCATGAAGTCGATGGCGTAGGGCACGCCGTCCTGCACGGCGAACTCGACGGTGTTGAGGTCGTAGCCGAGGGCCTTGCAGAGGGTGATGGAGTCGGCCTTGATGCGCTTGAGCAGACGGCGGTGGGTCCGCATCGGCTCATGGAGGTAGCGCTCCGGGTAGGGCCGTCGCGGATCGTAGGGCATAATGCGGACCTTCTCGCGTCCGACCACGAGGCAGCGGAAGTACTCGGTAAATTTGACGGCGCGCTGCAGCAGCATGCACATGTCGCGGGACTGGTCGTAGGCGCGGAAGAAGTCCTCGCGGCTGCGAATCTCGTGGACATCGCGCCAACCGCCTCCGTCGATGGGCTTGAGGAAGGCGGGAAAGCCGACGTAGTCGAAGGCCGCGTCCCAGTTGAGGGGATACTCCAGATTGCGCATGGTGCGGTCAGTGGCGTTGGGCGGCAACTGCTTGTGCGGCAGCATGACGGTGGGTGGAACGGCGATGCCGAGCCTGGCGGCCAGGCCGTAGTTGAAGAACTTGTCGTCCGCCGACCACCAGAAGGGATTGTTGATGACCACCGAACCCCAGAGCGCCGCATGCTTCAGCCAGGCGCGGTAGAACGGGACATCGTGCGAGATGCGGTCCACGATTACGGCGTAGGCCGGTGGCTTGTTGAGCGAGACGGTGCCGACCTGGACGAATTCAGCCGTGATGCCGTCGGCATTTTTTGAGTTAATGCGCTCGACCAGCGCTCCCGGGAAAGTGTTTTCCAGTCCGAACAGGACACCGATCTTCTTCAACCTCGCCCCCTTCGTGCACGCAAACATGCGTCCGTACCGTCAACTTAGCATAGGTCGGCGGCACGCTGTGGGTTGAGGCGGAAACAAGAGCTCGGCGGGCGGGCTGAGAGCGCGCGGGGCGGGCTTTTCTTACGGGGAGAGGCCGCCTGGCTGTTCCCGCCGGCATGACATCGACTCCGCTCTTGCTTTGCTGCCATTTCGGGTCCGATTTCCTTGCGGCAAATGGCGGCGGAATGGAGTAATGTTGCGCTGTCTCTGCCACTTAAAAAAAGGTCACGATGAAAAGGCACACCTATCTTTTTTCTACCTTTGCAGCCGGTTCAGCCCTGCTGCTCGGAACACTCGCATTTGCGCAAACCACGGCTTCATCGGGGACTCCGGCGAATCATCATGCGTCGCGGGCCAAGTCGCAATCGAGCCGCCACAGTGACATTGCAGTAGACCATGCCGGCGGCAATGGTGTTCGGCGCATGGTGGGGGGCGGCACACACACCGGGCCAACACCGACAGTCAAGCATCCCCGGTACAAGTCGAAGGCCAGGACGGCCCCAAACCCGGGCTCGAAAGTCGACCAGAATCCTCCCCGCCATGGATCGCAGATGATGACGACGCGGTACCGTCCGGGAAACAATAAAGTGAAAGCGGCGGTCAAGCCCAGGTCCAGGGGCAAATCGGGGGTTCCACAGAAGTGATGGGCTGAGCGGCGTTTGCAGGAGACGCGTTGAGTCCGGAGAGCATTGGACGGGACGCGCACGGAACTATTGAGCGCAAGAATTCGTAGATCAAAACAGAGTTGGAGTCGAGATCCGATGCTCAAATTTCTATTGTGGTGTCTGCTGCTTGTGTTTTGCTGGCCACTGGCGCTGCTGGCTCTGGTGGCCTACCCCATTGTGTGGCTGCTGCTGCTTCCCTTCCGGCTGGTGGGGATTGCGGTGGGCGGTGCGCTGAGCCTAGTGGCGGCACTGATCTTTCTGCCCGCGCGGGTTTTGCGGACCATTTAGTTCGCGCCGCAGCGGCAGCCGCGCTTCCTGCGGATACTCCCGTCGCAATTTGGTAGTGTTACAGGCAGCGTTACGGCAGCGGGAATGCCGAGCGCCGGGAGGAACGGTTGCAGGCCTGGGCGCAGATGAATCCGGAAGACCGGCACCACCGGCTGCATGTGCATCCTGGCTTTCCCAGCCGGTACCTGGCTGACGATCGCGCCGTGACCGTCTATCTGCCGCCCGGGTACGACTGCGAGCCGGACCGGCGGTATCCCGTGCTGTATATGAATGACGGCCAGAATCTCTTTGATGACGAGACGGCGTATATCCGCGGACGGACGTGGAGGATGGGCGAGCAAGCCGATGCCGCGATTACGGCGGGTGAGGTTGAGCCGCTGATCATTGTGGGAATTGCGAATGCGGGCGAGCGGCGGCTGGCGGAGTACACTCCCACGCGCGACTGGAAGATGGGTGGCGGCGAGGCGGACCGGTATGGACGGATGCTCGCTGACGAGTTACTGCCATATATTTCCGCGCACTACCGGGTGCGACCGGACGTGGCCAGCACGGGGCTGGGAGGCTCGTCGCTGGGGGCGCTGGCGGCGCTGTATCTGGGTTTGCGTCACGGAGACATGTTTGGGCGGCTGGCGGTGATGTCGCCTTCTGTGTGGTGGAACCACCGGGTGATTGTGAGCCTGGTGGGCGAGGCGGCGCCGCGGCTTGGACCACGGCCGAAGGTGTGGCTGGACATTGGCGAAGGCGAGGGCCGGCGGGCGGTGGCGGACACGGAGATGCTGGAGCGGCGTCTGCGGTCGCGGGGTTGGCGGCCGGGCGTGGAGTTGAACTACAGCCTGATTCCCGGGGCGACCCATGACGAGACGGCGTGGGCGATGCGGGTGCGACCGATGCTGCGATTCCTGTTTCCGGCGCGTGAAGGCTGCTTTTAGGCGAGAAATGCGTTGTTTCTACGGCTTTTCGGCTATACTGGGAGAAGTATTTTTGAAAGGATTTTCTCAGTGTTAATGATTCGTCTGGCGCGTTTTGGCGCGCGCAAACAGCCTTACTACCGCGTTGTGGTGATCGAGAAGGATCGCGCCCGCAACGGCCGTTCCATTGAGGTTGTGGGCACCTATAACCCGCGGACCGACCCGGCCTCAGTGATCCTGAAGCGGGACCGCATAGACTACTGGACCAGCAAGGGCGCACAGTTCTCTGACCGGGTAGCTAAACTGGTGGCGCAGCAGCCGGCTCCGGCAGCAGCCTAGCCTTATTTTCGTACGGCGAGAAACTCTTTCGCTGTTTCTGTCACATTATCCTTAAGCGCGGTAATGTTGCTTTTTGCCGGCGGCAGAGAGGCGATTTTCCTCTGTCTTCCGCCACCGGCAACTGGTAATATGGCGCGAGCCCGAGAGTGAAACACCCACGTCCTCAAGGGGGGGCAAGGTAATGACCCACGAAGAACGGCCCGATGACATGCAGGAGCTGGTGACAGAAATAGCCCGCGCCCTGGTGGATGAGCCGAATGCTGTTATCGTTGAAGCGGTGAAGCGGCCGGAGAACACAGTACTGCGGCTGCGTGTTGCACCGTCTGATGTTGGCAAGGTAATCGGCAAGCAGGGCCGCACCGCGCGGTCCATGCGAACCATTCTGGGAGCGGTGAGCATGAAGTATCACCACCGCTACACGCTCGACATCCTTGAAGAAGAGAAGCAAGGAGTCCAGCTACAGAATGGGGCAGCTTGACTCGCGTAAGCCATGACGCCGCATGCGCCGACCAGTGAGCCATGGATCATGGTGGCACGGCTGATTCGTCCGCAAGGGCGGCATGGCGAGATCCTGGCTGACATTCTTACTGACTTTCCGGAGCGCTTTGCGGAGCGCAAGCGGCTCTATCTGGTTGGTTCCGAAACCAGCGGCACGCCTGTACGCGAAATAGAGCTGGAGCACCACTGGCTGCACAAGGGCCGCGTGGTGCTGAAGTTTGCCGGGATCGACTCCATCAATGACGCGGAGACCCTGCGCGGACTGATGGTGGCGATTCCCGAGAGCGAACGCGCGCCTCTGCCGGAGGACACCTATTACATCAGCGAGTTGGTGGGCTGCGAGATTGTGGATGTGAGCGCGGGTGCGGCTCCGATTGGCGTGGTCACGGACTTTGACCGCAACGCCGCAGTGTTCACCGTGAAGCGGCCAGCGGGCGACGAGGCGCTGATTCCCTTTGCCAAGGCATATCTGGTTAGGATGGATCTGCAGGGAAAACACATTGAGATGCGGCTCCCGGCAGGCCTGCTGGACATTAACACGCCGATGACCAAGGAAGAGCGGCGCGCAATGAAAGAGTCCAGCGGCAAAGAATAGGTTCCGATGCGGTTCGACATTATCACCATCTTTCCGGAGTTTTTCAGCGGCATCTTCAGCCACGGCGTGGTGAAGCGCGCCATCGCCAACGGCCTGGTGGACGTGCAAATGCACGACCTGCGCAACTTTACCCACGACAAACACCGCACGGTGGATGACCGTCCGTTCGGCGGCGGCGAGGGCATGGTGCTCAAGCCGGAGCCGCTGATGGAAGCGGTGGAGTCGCTGGGCATGGCCGCAAAGGGTGAGCGGGACAAGGCCCGGGAGCAGGTGATTCTGCTGTCGGCGCAGGGCGCGCGGTTTACGCAGAGTGTGGCACGAGAGCTGACCGGGCTGGAGCGCGTAGTGCTGCTGTGCGGACGCTACGAGGGCGTGGACGAGCGCGTGAATGAGCTGACGTGCGACCGTGAGCTTTCCATTGGGGACTATGTGCTCTCTGGCGGGGAGTTGGGCGCGGCGGTGATTGTGGATGCGACGATGCGGCTGCTGCCGGGCGTGCTGGGCAATGAAGCGTCGAGCGCCTACGAGAGCTTCGGCCAGGCCGACGGGGAGTTTGCGCAGGACGCGGACGGCCCGCCGCGCTCGACCCATGGGGCAGGAGGGCTGCTGGATTATCCGCACTACACACGGCCGCCGGAGTTTTGCGGGCTGGCGGTTCCGGAGGTGCTGGCGGGCGGCGACCATGCGTCGATCCGGCGCTGGCGGCGCGAGCGGGCGCTGGAAAAGACGCTCAGGAACCGTCCGGATTTATTGGAGAAGGCCGAGCTTGCAGAGGCGGACAAAAAGTATCTTGCGAAGCTGAAGTCCGCCCTGTGAAACGCGGCAAAGATGCGCATTTCCGTGTAAACTAAAGGTTCTGAATCAATCACCAGGAAAGTATTATGTCTATTCATCCAGTCATGCAGCGGCTTGCCGATAAATTGAATCGCACTGATTTGCCCGCCTTTGCCGCAGGCGACACGGTGCGCGTGCACGTCAAGATCAAGGAAGGCGAGAAAGAGCGTCTTCAGGCGTTTGAGGGCATTGTGATCGCCCGCAAGAACGGGCCGCAGGGCACCTTCACCGTGCGCAAGATGAGCTTTGGGCACGGCGTGGAGCGCATCTTCCCCTTCAACTCGACGGTGGTGGACAGTGTGCAGAAGATCCGTTCGCACAGGGTTCGCCGGGCCAAGCTGTTCTACCTGCGCGAACTGCGCGGCAAGGCTGCGCGTCTGAAGGAAGTCGGCCGCGTGTAGGCTGTTTTCTGAGCGCCCCGGCCCAAGTGTCCGGGGCGTTCGTGTGTGTGCGGTACACTTCATCTGATGCCGCGCACCACACGCACTCCTGAAACATTTTCATTGGCCGCCCCTGCGGTGCAGGTTTCCGCCTCCACCCGGAAGGCGCGGATGCTGCGGTCGCTGGTATGCGGCAACAAATACGAAAAGTCCGCACGGGCACAAGGGGCAACGCGCATCGCAGGCGTGGATGAGGTGGGCCGGGGCGCGCTGTTTGGGCCCGTGGTGGCCGCAGCCGTGGTTCTGCCTGCGGATACGCGGATTCCCGGACTGCGAGACTCCAAGCAACTGAAGCGCGAAGACCGCGAGCGGCTGGCCGCGGTAATCGAGCACAAGGCCCAGGCCATTGCGGTTGCTGAGATCGACGTGGAAACCATTGACCGCGTGAACATCTACCAGGCGACGCGGCTGGCCATGACCGCCGCAATCCGGAAGCTCGCTGTGCCTCCGGATCATCTATTGATTGACGCCATGCAGCTGGATATCGACTGCGCACAGACGAGCATTGTGTACGGGGACTCGCTCTCCCTCTCGATCGCCGCGGCTTCCGTGATAGCCAAGGTGCATCGCGACCGGCTGATGTGCGAGCTGGACCGCGTGTATCCGCAATACGGTCTGGCCTCGCATAAGGGTTACGGAACCGCGGAGCACCTGGCGGCGCTGGCGCAACATGGGCCGTGTCCGCTGCACCGCAAAAGCTTTCGTCCGGTAGCGCAGACTCCCCTGCCCTGGAACGAAACCACTTCAGCTTGAGGATGGGAACCCTTGCCGTATCGCCTGCTTTGCATTACCGCGCATCCTGACGACGAAAGCGGCGCCTTTGGCGGCGCGCTTCTGATGGCCCATCGCGACGGCGTGGAGACCAGCCTGCTTTGCCTGACGGACGGGCAGGCGGCGCACTATCGCGACGGCGTGGAGGACGGCGCCGCACTGGGGAAGAGGCGGCGCGCCGAACTTGCCGAAGCGTGCAAGGTGCTGGGCGTGACCCGGCATGAAGTGTTGCACTATCCCGATGGCGCGCTGCCGCGGCAGGACTTTTACGCCCTGGTGGGAGAGATGACGGCACGGATCCGCAGGATTCGCCCGCAGGTGGTCCTGACGTTCGGCGGCGACGGCAGCGTAAATCTGCACCGGGACCACACCATGGTTTCCTCCGCGGCGACGGCGGCCTTCCATTGGGCGGGGCGGGCGGAGTTTTTTCCTGAACAGGAACTGGAGCCCTACACGCCGCAGAAGCTGTACTACTCCAGCGCTCCCTTTGTGACTGTGCGCGGCCGGCCGGAGCTCTGCAACGCGCCCACGGTTCCCTATTCGCTTGCGCTGGATCTGGGTGAGTTTGCCGAGCGGAAGATGGAGGCGTTCCGTCTCCACAGGACACAGGCAGGCGTGCTGGAACGGGTGAAAGCCATTGTGGAACCACTTATGGCCACGGAGCGGTATCTGCTGGCGGCGATGCCGGGGCGGATCGACGTGAGGCAGGATAGCGGGATCTTTGATGGAGTGGTCGAGGACTGAGGAGGCTCAGACGCCCGTGCCGCGCAGGACGACTTCGGCGGTCTGGAAAATAATCTTGAGATCGAGCAGGAAGCTCCAGTTCTCCACGTAGGCTGTGTCGAGCGCGATGTACTTGTCGAAGGAGGCATCCTGACGCGCCTGCACCTGCCAAAGACCAGTGATTCCAGGGAGGACCTCAAGCCGGCGCAGGTGTTCGAGCTTGTATTTCTCGACTTCGCTTGCCAGAGGCGGACGAGGCCCGACGAGGCTCATTTCGCCGCGCAGGACATTGAGGAACTGAGGAAGTTCGTCGAGGCTGTACTTGCGCAGGAAGCGTCCGAGTCGCGTGATGCGGGGATCGTTGGAGAGCTTGAAGAGCACGCCATCCCGCTCATTGAGCTCATCCAGATGCTCGCGAAGCTGGTCGGCGTTCTTGACCATGGTGCGGAACTTGTAGCAGGGGAAGACGCGACCGCGGCGGCCAATCCGCTCAGAGATGTAGAGGATCGGGCCCTCGCTTTCCATCCGGACGGCAATGGCGATGGCCACCATCGCTGGAGCCGCCAGGATAAGGGCCAGGGTGGAAATGACAAAGTCCGATGCACGCTTAAGGGCCAGCGGAATGGTACGCGGCGCATTGCGGTGCAGTGAGACGAGGGGGAAGACACCGAGATACTCAATGCCCGCGTTCAGCGCGAGGTCGTTGTAGTATCCGGAAACGGCCCTGACGTCCAACCCGAGTTCCCGCGCTTCCTTCAACAGCCGGATGACCTTGTCCATGGGGTAGGTCCCAGTCAGCACCACCTCGTCGATGAAGTGCCGGCGAACGATCGGCAGGATGTCGTCCAAACCGCCAAGGACCTCCATGCCCGCCATGGAAGTTGCGTTCGACGACTCCGGAGTAATGATGTAGCCGCGCAGGGTGTAACCCAGCCGCGGTTGATTGGTGATCTGGCGCCCGAGGGCAAGGCTCAGGTGATTGGAACCTAGAATGGCCACGTGCCGAGTGGAAAGTCCCCGGTCATAGAGGTTGTAGCGGCGCAGTCTCCAGATGGCCCGCCGTACGCACAGCATAATCATGGCCGTGGCGGTAAACAACAAGACCAGCATCCGGGAGATCGACAGGTTGTGCGTCATGTAGATCATGCCGCAGAGCAGGATGCTGGCATTAAGGCACGCCTGAACAGTTCTGCGCAGCTCATGCGAGCCGCTTGCTGAATTGATCCTTTGGCCATAGAGTCCATACCGCCGGGCGATCAGAATATACCCGCATATAAACCAGATCAGATACAACAGGTCCAGCGGCTTATTCCCGATATTGGTCTGAAGATGCACGTAGTGAAATGCAGCATGGTCCATCCATTCACGAAGAGCCCGCGCGACTCCAAGAGCGAGCAGGAGTGCAAAGACGTCGCTGAGCACCATGGGAAGCGGCGCCAGGACGGACGCGCTCAGCCATCTCCTGCGCCTTCCAGAAGGAAAAGCAGCGGCCGACGATCCATGGATGTATTCCGAAGTGGCCATTTTATTAAAAAAGGGACGGGTGTGCTATGAGGAGAGGTGCGTGAAAAGCAAGCACTACGGCCAGTGATGGGAAGTCTGTCTCACTACTGATAACCACTCTCTGAGGCAAATGCAAATTGTTACATGCGGCGCGGGAACCACCCTACCTACAGGCGCTCTCCCGTTTTTCGCTAGAAGATATATATTAACCAGAAAGCAGAGGTCTGCGTGCAGAATTTTTCGAGAATCAATCGTCTTCCGCCCTACGTGTTTAACATCACCGGCACCCTGAAGGCGGAGGCGCGGAAGCGCGGCGAAGATATCATTGACTTTGGCATGGGGAACCCGGATGGGGCGACGCCTTCGCACATCGTGGAAAAGCTGATCGAGGTTGCCCGAAAACCGGACACTCACCGGTATTCGATCTCGAAAGGCATTCCACGGTTGCGGCGAGCCATTGCCAACTGGTACGGCAGGCGCTATGGGGTGGAGATCAACCCTGAAACTGAGGCCATCGTGACCATCGGGTCGAAAGAAGGCATCTCGCACCTGTGCCTTGCCACGCTCAATCAGGGAGACGTGGTTCTGGTTCCGAATCCGAGCTACCCCATTCACATATACGGCCCGGTGATCGCCGGGGCGAACATCCGCAGTGTAGCGATTCACGATACGGACAGCTTTCTTTCGGAGCTGGAGCAGACAATTCCGCTGATGTATCCCAAGCCGAAGATGCTGATTTTGAATTTTCCGGCGAACCCCACGACGCAGTGCGTGGACCTGGGATTCTTTGAGCGGCTAGTGGAGCTTTGCCGGCAGCACAGCATCTGGCTGGTGCACGACCTGGCGTATGCGGATATTGTCTTTGACGGATTCCGCGCACCGTCCATCCTGGAGGTTCCAGGAGCGAAAGATATCGCGGTGGAGTTCTTTACCCTTTCCAAGAGCTATAACATGCCGGGCTGGCGTGTAGGCTTCATGGTCGGGAACGAGACGCTGGTGGGGGCGCTGGCGCGGCTGAAGAGCTACTTTGACTATGGGACGTTCACGCCCATCCAGGTGGCATCCATATTGGCGCTGGAGGGACCGCAGGAATGCGTGGCGGAGATCTGCGACAACTATCGCCGCCGCAGGGATGTGCTGGTGCAGGGGCTGAACAAGGTTGGGTGGGAGGTGGCCCTGCCACGCGCCACCATGTTCGTGTGGGCGGCAATTCCGGAACACTACCGGGAGATGGGATCGCTGGAGTTTTCCAAGCGGCTCCTGAAGGAAGCCCGGGTCGCGGTGAGCCCCGGCATCGGCTTTGGAGAATTCGGCGACGGGCACGTACGCTTCTCCTTGATTGAGAACGAAGAGCGGACGCGGCAGGCCCTGCGCGGCATACGGCAGATGTTCCAAAGGGACGGGGTGCTGGCGAAAACGGCTGGCGCTTAATTCTGACGCAGTTTTCGCGGACGAGGCAGAATACGACCAGCGGGAAATCAGATGCCGGAAAGCTCTGAGGTCAGGGCCTGGTACAGGGCACAGTATTGTTCCATCGTTTTTTCCAGAGAATAGGCGCGGACATTCTCCAGGCCGGCGGACCGCAGCGCGTCTACTTCACCGATGCGGACCGCGATTGTGTGCGCTGCGCCGACGGTGTCTTCGGGGTCGATGAGGATTGCGGCGGAACCGGCAACCTGAGCCATTGGCGGCCGCGCTGTAGTGATAACCGGACAGCCGCATGCCTGCGCCTCCAGAATGGGCCATCCAAAGCCCTCCTCGAAGGAAGGAAAGAGCAGGGCGAGCGCTCCTGAGTACAAAGCACGCAGCTGATCGTCGCCAGGGCCGGCACACTCAACTACCCCCTGCAACTCGCGGGCTGCATCCTTGAGTGAGGCAGGCAAACGAGCCCCGGCCATAACCAGCCTGACGCTGCCGAAGCGCGGGTTCTTCCTCAATTCAGCCATGATGCGCAACACGCCGGGCCGGTTCTTGTACCAATTGTCCTTTCCGACGTGAAGCAGGTACTCGTCCCCGGCAGCGAGGTCGAGGCCTGCGCGCATACGGGCAACATCGGCGGCGTGGGCAGGGTAAAAGCTGCTGCCCAGCGGGTTGGGAACCACAGACATAGCGGGACCGCCGGGGAGCAGGGCTTCGTAGTCTGATCGTGTCTTTTCCGAGACGCAGACGATTTGATCCGCATGCCTGAGACTCCGCAGAATCCACCGCTGCAATGCAACGCCGGAGGCGCGGGTCGGATTCTGTGGGATTTGGCCAAGAGCGGACCGTATGGCCAGAGCGTCATGTGCGGTAATCAAGCGCGTCGTCTTCCCTGCCCAGCGCAGGTACATGGAGTTGGAGTGATCGCAGACATGCACAATGTCTGCGCGACGCGCACGCAACCAAAGCATCGGCGGAAACAGAATGTATTTGTCGATGTAAGCCAGCCATCGAAAAAGCCGATTTCCCGGCGCGAAAAAGCGCGTTGCCAGAGGCGCAGGCCGCACGATCTCTACCGCATATCCTCGCTTGAGAAGCTCGGCGTGCAGCATGTCCGCATATCGAGCCATGCTCTTCTGGCGGTCAGGAATGTAGTTGGCAACGAGTAAAACTTTCATGCAGGGTCTTCAAAGCGAGGCTATAGCATTTCTCCAGTTGGTGCAGAGCGGACAGAATGCCTTGAAGTGGCTTTTTCCTTAAGAAAAAGCCGCCCTGTACGCTGCTGGAAACTCCACAGAAACTGGAGAAATGCCTTAAAGCGGAGTCAATGACAAAAATACCCTATCGGCAAGAGAAAGGCATACGGTGAGGTACCGCACCCGCAAAGCAATGCGCAAAAAATTGAGGGGGCTTACTTCATGCCCCCTCAACGTTGTGATTGATGGTTATCAGATCAGAACTGGACGCTGAGTCCCATGGTGATCGCTCGGGAACCGCCGATGGTGCCGGTGACGGAGCCGAAGTTGGCGCCGTTGTTCGGGCATCCACCATTGACCGTTGCCTCGGGGCAGGTCACCTGGTTGACACCGATGGTGGTCGGAATTGTCAGCCCCTTTCCGGTGCCGTTGTGTTGCGGTATCTGGTCAAGGTTGGTCAGAGCCGTTTGCTGATCTGTTGGGTTGTTACTGGTGACGATCTGCCCGTAATTCACATACTGCAAAGTGCAGTTGTTCTCTCCGCCGTACTGGGAGTACGCGCTATTCGAGCAGGAGAAGTTCTGCCGAATCTGCGTCTGGTCCTGCGGGACGTCGAGGCTGGTGGTGTTGGACACGTTGAAGATGTTGAACTCATACTGCACGTTGAACTTGTCCTTAATCAGGATGCTCTTGCGCAGCGAGATATCCAGGCGCTTCTGCGCGGCCTGGCGGAAGATGTTGCGCTGTCCGGGTACGAAGTCGGTCTCGTAGATATCCTGCGGGTCGCTTCCAGTCGAGACAGGGATGCCCTTCTGGCCGGGCTGCAGGTAGTTGATGGCGATCTGCGAGGGGTCGATGGTGGGGATAAAGCTTCCACCAGGACCGCGGTAGGCTCCGCTGTTGCCGGTAAGGGCGCTGGAGGGATGCTTAGGATCCTTAATGCCCAGCACCGGGTTGAGCAGTGTTGGGTAATTGCCGAAGTAAACGCTGCCGACCGCACCGTAGAACTCATAGAGCGAGTAAGGCTGACCGCTCTGCAGAATGCCGATGCCGCTCAGCCGCCAATCGTTTGCCAGGTAGGCCAAGCCCGAGTGAGGCCGCGCAAGGTTGGGAGCGACAACCTGGAAGTTGGCGCTGAACACATGCCGGCGGTCAAAGTCGGCCGGAGCATAGGACTGGCGAAGGTTGTTCGGGTTGCTTCCGGTGAAGAACAGGCCGATGTCGCTCTGTTCGTCGTAGGTATGGCTGAAGGTGTAGCTGGCGCCCACCTGGAAGTTATGCGAGAGGCGCTTCTCGAGGTGAGCCTCAAGCGCATCGTAGGCCGAGGTGCCGACGGTCTTGAAGTCGGCGGCGTTCGGGCTGTATCCCACGTAGGGAGTGCGGAAGTCTGTGTTGCCGCCGTCGAGCGTGTTCCAGGGCTCGGACGCGATGCTGTTCCAGTCCTCGCAGTAGGGGCCACCGCAGTTGTTTTGATTGAGAACTTCGAAACCGTAGGTGTTCTGCTCACCGTTGATCGGGTTGGACGGGGTCGCGATGTGCGGCTCATTCAGCGGAATCGGAACCACCGAGTGGCGGCCGCGGTTGCCGGTATAGCCAATAGTGATGGCCAGATCATTGGTTGGCTGCCACTCCATGTTCAAGGTGAAGTTCATGGTGTAGGGCAGGACGTTCTTGGGGTCATACGCGGCGAAGTTCAGGGTCGCCGTGCAGGCCGTGTAGTCCTCCTGGTTCACAATGGCGCCGCAGGTCTTGCCGACGCTGCCGTTCCACATGGTGGTGTTGCCGGTCATAATGTTGAGCTGGTTCTGCAGAGCATCCTTGATGGTTGCCGGATTGGCGCTGGGAGCCACGTACCCGCTCACACTTGACATCGGAGCCGCCAGACTGCCCTTGCCTGCCTGGATATAGGTGGCCAGAGGAGCGGACTCCGTGGCGCCGAACGGACCGCCGATGCCGCTGCCCGCAGGCTGCGACAGGTAGGCGAAGTACTCGCCACGGTCATAGTAGAGACCGAAGCCGCCGCGGAAAACCACATTCCCGTGACCAAACTGCGGCGAGTATGCAAAGCCGACACGCGGGGAGATGCCCCACTGGCGTCCGTTCAGGGTCGAGTCGCTGACGCCATGCGAGGGATCGTATTTGTTGTTGCCGGCGACGACGAATCCGGCATTGCCGACGGTGAAACCACTGGTGGTGTCGCCGCTGACGCTATAGAGGCTGGGATCGAAGTTGAAGAGGTTGCCGTACTTTTCCGTCAGCCCACCGTGGTAGTCATAGCGAACGCCGGCTGTGATGCTCAGGTTGGACAGAGCCTGCCACTTGTCCTGCGCGTAGGTAGAGACCTCATTGGAGCGGTAGTACCGGTTGGCCAGATTGTGGCCGTTGCCAACAGTGTCGAGCACTGCGGCACTACGCGACTGGTCCTGGAGAAATGATTCAAAGTTCGATGACTGGATCAAAGCAATGCCGCCACGATTGTTGACCACGTTCAGCTGGGTGTAGCTGTAGCCACCGCCAAAGATGAGGGTGTGCTTGCCCAGTTCCAGAATCAAGTTGGTCGAGGGGTTCAGGCGGTTCTGGTAGTAGCCCATATTGGTGAACGCGCTGTACGGACCAACCTTGAGACCCGGAGAGACGGAGCTACTCGCCGCGAATTCGCGAATCAGAAGGCCGGGCATGAAATTGAACTGGTTATCGGCCGGGGCCCCGGGATATGCGGCATTGATACCGCAGGTGGGATCGCCGCCACAGGTGACATCCTGCTTGTAATAGTTGTACGACCCCTCACGAACGAAGCCAAGCCGCTGCTCCCAGTTGAGCTTGGAGCCGATGGACTTGGTGTTGTCGATGGAGAAGACCTGCGTGCCGTTGTTCTGGGTCTGCGGGAAACCTTCTGTACTCGAAGCGTTGAAGGGTTTATGAACGGGATCGTCCTGGTAGTAGTACTTGAGCGAGAGGTGATCGGTATCGCTCCAGTTGTAGTCGATGGCCGCGGTGGCCTGCTGGCCGGTCATCAGCGAAGTTCCAATGAGCGTAACGTTGGGAACCCCGTACTGAAATCCACCCTGCGACTGCGCGGAGGGGATAAGGTAGTCGCCGTTGGGCAGCTTGGCGTTCATGAGCGCCATGGCGACCGGACCGATCTTGGCGGGATCAAAGGCGGAGCCTCCCCACTCGGTCGCCGCTGCTGCGAGGCCTGCGGCGGAGCGGTCGTTGGTCAGTCCACTGGGGACACTGAACTGCGAAAGACCGGTGGACTGATCTGAAGTGTGGAGGTGCTGGTAGGCGACGTAGAAGAAGAGCTTGTTCTTCTTGATCGGCCCGCCGATCGAAACTCCGGTCGTCCAGCGGTGCAACGCGGGATTCACGAGAGAACGCGGGAAGGCGCCTGTTCCCTGCTGGGACAGCTGATATGCCTGATTGAAGAAGAAGGGCGAGGCATTCATCGCGTTGTTCGCAAAGCTGCTCCACACCTGTCCGTGGAAGGCGTTGCTGCCGGTCGCGGTGTTGACGTCAATTTGCGCGCCGCTGGTCGCGCCCTGCTGCGCGTCGTACATGGAAGTGTTGACGCGAAGCTCAGCTATGAACTGCGGAGGAGGCGAAGGCAGGCTGTTGCCGTTGGAACCGAAGACCGAAGTGCCCACCGGGTTCGCGCCGCCGGTGGCAGCCGCGCCTGCATCGGAAGAAGAAGAAGTGCTGCCGCCGCCTATGTTGAAGTTATAGCGCTGCGACGTGTCGCCGCTGGAGCTCTTGCCGTTGAAGATATTGGAGACGTCGACGCCGTTCACCTGGAAGGTGTTGGAGGTGTCGCGCTGCCCGTTGGCCCAGATGGGCTGGTTGCCGAGTCCAGCGTTGGTGTCCAGACCGCTAAGCAGTTCCGCGTTGACGCCCGGCGCCAACACGGCAAGCTGCGTAAAGCTGCCGGTGGCGAGCGGCGTAATAGCGATCTGCTGCTTATCGAGGGTGTAGCCGTTGGTGGTATCGGTCGAATTGATGAGCGGATTCGCGGTCACCGTCACCGAAGTCGAGACATGTCCAACGTGGAGGGTGACGTGCACGGTAGCTGCGCTGGCCTCCTGGATCTGAATGGCCGGCAACTGCGTTGTGTCAAATCCTACGTGGCTGACCTTCACGTCGTAGGTTCCGATGGGCAGGTTGAAGACCTGGAAGAACCCGTTCCGCTGGGACATCACCGTGCGGGTAAGATTGGTCTGCGTATTGACCACCTCGACTTTGGCGGCGGGTATGGCCGCACCGGAGGGGTCCAGTACAGTGCCGTTGAGTGACCCCAGAGTTTGCTGCGCATAGTTGGGAGCGACGAACGCGAAGGATAGAAGAAGCGCGACAGCAGCGGAGAAATAACGGAAGAACCGCCGACAAAGGCGGTGGGACAAATTGATGTTCATAACACAGCCTCTCAAAAAAGCACCGGAATGGCTCCGGTTTAACCGACGTTTACAGTTGCAGTCTCACATTGTGTCTTTCGTGGACTAAGCATATGAAAAGGCCGGACGTGCAGAATTAACGCCCAATGAATTTCCAAGAGTAATCCAAAAAAGATGGCTTGGATAAGAAAATTCAGAAATTTTATAGGCACTATCGAAGGATTGAATCCGGAGCCCGCCGAATCTGTGGAAAACTGGCGAGTTCTGTGCAAAGGTGGGCAGAAAATAAGCCAGCGGGCGCTGGCTTATCGGGGAATTGACTCGGGCGGACCGGAAGGCCGGCGAGTCTGAGGCTGGTGTGACTTCTACTGACTCTTGCTCTTGGAGTGCTGGCGTCCGAAGCGGTACACCATGCCCATGTTAAAGCCGAGGTTGTTCTGCGTATCGCCACCGTAGCGGCTCATCAGGTAAACCGAGCTGAGTCGAACCGCAAGGCCGGGACCGAGGTTGTAATCCACCGATGCGCCGGGGGTCAGGTTGAGAGCATTGCCGTCCGGATAGAGACCAATGAGAGTGGCGGGCAGGCCGCCGGTTCCTGTTCCAAAGTTGCCGTGGCCAATGCCCGCCAGGACGTACGCACTCCATCCCCAGTGCTGGCCTTCAAAGAAGCGGTACTGAGGCCCAGCCATGAATGTGTACTGGCTGATGCTGGGCGTGAAGACCTGATACTGATTCACGTTGGCGAATGTGGTGCCATAGTAGCCGCGGAAATCCGCGGTAGCGCCCAGGTGGCCGTGGAAGTAGTCGGTAATGCCAACGTTCCAGTCCGCCTCGGAGTTTTTCTGCAGGCTGTGGCCGGGGCGGAAGCGGATATAGCCGCCGCCGAAGTACGCCTCGTACTGGTGGGTATAGGTGTTCTGAATGATGTGCCGGACACGCTGCTGGTGGCGGGCCCGAATGCGGGCACGCGCTGCGCGCAGCACCTCGACTCGCTGTTCGGGAGTCTGCTGCTGTCCTTCTGTCTCCGCCTGCATTTGCGATGCGGATGTCTGCTGGGGGGCTGAAGTCTGCTGCGCGCGCGTGCAGGCGGGCACAGCCAATGCGACCAAAGCCAAAACCGGATACACGAGGTATCCCTTAAGTTTTCCGAGATGCATGAATGGTGAAGCCTCCACTGCCTGTTTCTGCCGGGGGTAAATCAACACAAATAAAATCCTTCCGTCTTAATGTATTAAATCATCTCATCGGGGGTTGCCGCGCCCTGGAGCAGGCGGAATTTGATTCATACCGATTTCGACGGCAGGCGGTTTCGGCATTATGCTGTTGAAGTCTGACAATTAAGGACTAGGACTCAATGAAAAAATTCCTGCTGGGCTTCCTCGTGGCTCTTCTTCTTGTTCCTGTTGCCGTGTTGGTTTATTTCAAGTACGGCAACCCACCTGTAGCCGTCGCAGATCAGCCTTTCCCTATGGAAAGGCAGATCGTCCAGATTCCTCTGCATGCGCGGATTGACCGCCAGATGCCGCAAGTTGTGCCTGTAGAGGCCAATGAGGCGACATTCGAAGCGGGCGCGCATCTCTACCGGCAGAACTGCGCCTTCTGCCATGGCCTCCCCGCACAACCCTCGCTGCTCGCGCCACACATGTATCCGTCTGCCCCACAACTGTGGAAGGAGCACCGGCCGGGCGTGGTTGGGGTCAGCGATGATCCTCCGGGCATGACCTACTGGAAGGTGGACAACGGCATCCGGCTGACGGGCATGCCGGCGTTCAACAAAATTCTGACCAAGACGCAGATGTGGCAGGTGACCCTGCTGCTGGCCAACGCCGCAAAACCGATGCCCACAAGTGTGCAGAGCGTGCTGCAACCGCCGCTCGCGCTGGACGCGGCGGGCCCGGCTGCCGTGCCTGCGCCACCGGGGGCAACCAAGCCGAAAGCGAAGTAAATGCAAGCAACGCAAACCGCCGCGCGACCCACGCTTTCCGTAGCGATGATTGCGCGCAATGAAGAGAAGAACCTGCCCCGGACGCTGGAGAGCGTCCGCTGGGCAGATGAGATTGTGATTGTCGACTCCGGTTCCGTGGACCGCACGCCGGCGATTGCGCAGTCTTTCGGTGCGCACCACTCCTTCAACCGGGACTTCAAGGGCCATCCGGAACAGAAGACCATCGCCATCGGCAAGTGCACCAGCGACTGGATTCTGCTGCTGGACGCGGACGAGGTTGTAAGTCCGGGACTGGCGAAAGAGATTCAGGAAACCATTGCCAATCCCAGGTACGAGGCCTACTGGGTTCCCCGGCTGAATCTTTTTATGGACCGGTGGATCCGGCACGGAGGATTTTATCCCGATCACAAGCTGCGCCTGTGGCGGCGGGGCAGCGCGCAGATGGAAACCGGCGTGGGGCCGCACGGAACTCCGCAGTATGACGGGCCCCAGGGCACGCTGAAGCACGACCTGATTCACTACGCGTATCCGAGCTTTGAGAACTACCTGAGCCACATGAATGACTACAGCACAGAGAATGTGGCGGTGCTGGTGGAGCGCGGCAAGGCACGCTCGCTGGCAGGATTTGTGCGGCTGGCGCTGCTGAATCCGGCAGCCACATTTGTGAAGAATTACTTCTTCCGCCTGGGATTTCTGGATGGCGTGGCGGGACTGATTTACCACCTCAACCACTCAGTGTATGTGCACTGGAAGTATGTAAAAGCGTGGGAAGCGAGAAAAAGGCCCGAGTAGGCCTGAGGCTTTAAATATAAGGGTTTGCGTGGTGAGCTCGCTGGGGCTCGAACCCAGGACCCACGCCTTAAAAGGGCGTTGCTCTACCAACTGAGCTACGAGCTCTTACCTCTTCAAAGTTATCACAGCATGCGCGTCTCTCGATTGGCATGGAAGCGCCTGCCTGGTAATTAGCACGCGCTACGCAGGTGAATCGTCCCAGTCTGCTTTCTGCAACTCCAATACCGTGCGCAGCATTCTCCGCGACGGGAAATAATTCTTGCCCTCTGGTATCGTTACGCGCTAATAATGGTGCGACCTTGCCGGCGGCAAGCAGGCGTTTTCCCGGCTGGGAATCCACGTGTTCGCTGAGGTCCACCTTGTACGCCAATTTACGCCGCGCTCTTGCCTTCCTTCTTATTCTGGCTCCTATCACAACGTTTGCATCGTCCCACGGCTGGCAGAAGCCCACCCAAAAGGAACTCAGCATGAAGTCGTATGCGGCGGACCCCAATGCGCCGGCGGTCTATCTCTACCGGGAAGAGACGGTGGACGACACGCTGCACATGCACATGACGTATGCACGGGTGAAGATCCTGACCGAAAAGGGCAAGGGGATGTTCAGCGACATCGAGATTCCCTATGAGGCGAACGGCTTCAGCATTGACAGCATTGCGGGCCGGACGATCGAAAGCGACGGCACAGTCGTCCCCTTCACCGGCAAGCCGTACAACAAACTGCTGATTAAACAAGGCGGCATCAAGCTGATGGCCAAAGTGTTCAGCATGCCGGATGTGAAGGTGGGCAGCATTGTTGAGTACCGCTACAAATTGCGCTATGACGACAGTGCGCTGGTATCGCCGAATTGGCGCATCCAGCGGGATATCCCGGTCATCAAAGCGCACTACAGCTTTGTACCCAGTTCAGCGATGAACGGCGGCGCCGAGATTACCAGCACTCTTTACGGGCATCAACTGGTAGCCAACGAGCTCGCTTACACGCCGGTTCTGCCGCCGGGCGTGAAGCTACAGACAAATGCAACCGGCAGCTTCACACTCGACCTGAAGAATATCCCAGCGATTCCGCACGACAAATACATGCCGCCGATTCAAAGCAACAGCTACCGGCTTATCTTCTACTACTCGCCGTTCCACACCGGTCAGGAGTATTGGAAGACGGTGGGCAAGTATTGGTCCGAGGATTTTAACCACTTCGCCAAGCCCACTGACAAGATTCGCGAAGCGGTGAACAGCATTGTTTCTCCCGGCGACAGCGACCTCGTGAAAGTGCAAAAGATCTACGCCGCCGTGATGAAGTTAGACAACACAAGTTTTACCCGGCAGCACTCCGCGGCGGAGAACAAGGCCGAGGGCGTCAAGATTAAAAATGCATACGATATCTGGACGAACAAGCGCGGCACCGACGACCAGCTTACGCGTCTGTTTGTTGCTATGGTGCGCGCGGCTGGGATCAAGGCCTACGGTGCCATCGTGGTCGACCGCGACCGCGCCATCTTCCAGCCCGGCTACATGATGTGGGGCCAGATGGATGACGAGCTGGCAATCGTGCAGATCAACGGCAAGGAAATCTATTTAGACCCCGGACAGCGCTATTGCGAGTTCGGACAACTGCAATGGAAGCATACGTTTACGCAGGGAGTGCGGGAAGAGGACCACGGAACGGAGATCTTCCAGACCCCAGACCAGAACTACCTGGAAAACGCCACAGGAAACTTTGCCCAACTGACGCTTTTACCGAATGACCAGCTACAGGGGACACTGGAAATTTCCATGAAGGGCGCACCTGCGCTCTACTGGCGGCAAAAGGCGCTCAGCAGCGACAAGGCAGACCTGAACAAGGCATTTGAGAAGAACCTGCAACACTCGATGCCACCGGGCGTAATCGTTAAGACGAACCACTTTATCGGGCTTACAGATCCCAGCCATCAACTCATGGTGATTGTGAATGTCAGCGGAACGCTGGGCACGCGCACCGGCAAGCATGTTTTCTTGCCCGCAGTCTTTTTTGAGGCCGGCGATCCGCCGAAGTTCACCGAGACACAGCGCACCGTGCCGGTAGATATGAACTATCCCTACAGCGTGCAGGACCAGTTCCAGATCAAGCTGCCCGCGGATGTGACCATTGAGAGCCTGCCGCAGAGCGGCCAGGCGGCGTATATGCCGAACGCCGATTACGGCGTGAAGTTTGTGCAAAAGGGGAACACCTTTGCGTATGGTCGGGCGCTGAGCCTGGGCGTGCCCTTCTTTAAGGCAGCGCAGTACCCTGACTTGCGCAACTTCTTCCAGAAAATAAGTACGGATGACCAGCAGCAGGTGGCGCTGAAGGAGGTTCCGGTGGCTGCAACGGGAACTCCGGCAAGCGGCACGGCGACGAAGGCGACAGCGGGCGGAAAATAGACTATGCGACGCGCACCGGTTCTTCTTGCTGCACTTCTGGCGCTTACATCGGCATCGGCATTTGGATCGTCCAGAAAATTCCCTGACTGGGTGACGCAGGCGGCTGCGGCCAAGGTGCATGTCCCTGCGGGCAGCGATCCAAAGGCGGCGGTGCTGCTTGAGAACGAGCTGGACACGATCAATCCAGACGGAACGATCACCGAGCGCTATCGCAAGGTCGTCAAGATTCTGGAGCCGGAGGGAAGGGACTACGCGCACCCGGTGGTCACCTTCAACAGCGAGAGCAAGCTGATCTCATTCCACGTGTGGGGCATTGGGCCGGACGGCCACCACTACACGCTGAAGAAGGACCAGATCATCGAGGGCGGCGCGGACGAATGGGGCATTCTATACAACGATGTTCTATATGACACGGCGGACGTGCCCGGCGCAGATCCTGGCGGCATAGTGGCATATGAGTTTGTGGAGAAGTCGACGCTCTATGCAGGCGTCGATGACTGGATCTTCCAGCACGAGATTCCCACGGTGAAGTCGGTCTTTGAAGTGGACCTGCCGCCAGGATGGCAACACACTGAATTGTGGCATAACCACAAGAACGTGGTTCCCATGCAGGTTGGCCCCAACCAGTTCCGGTGGGAGCTGGACAATATTCCGGGCATCGATCTTGACTCTGTGCCGATGGCGCCGGCAGAGGGAGCACTGGACGGCAGAATGACAGTCTATTTCGCGTCCACGCCCGTACCTACAAGTGCACCGCAGCTGTGGAGCCGCATTGGCGTGTGGTACACGCGGCTCGCTTCTCCGCAAAGCGAGGGCCCGGCAGACATTGCCTCTGCCAGCCGCTCGCTAACAACCGCGAATACCGATTTCATCACGCGCATCCGCGCGGTGGCGACGTTCATGCAGCAGCAGATTCGCTATGTGGGGATTGAGATCGGCATCGGCGGATATATCCCGCACCCGGCGGAAGAGGTCTTCCGCAACCGCTATGGAGACTGCAAAGACAAGGTCACGCTGATGATTGCCATGCTCGATGCCGTGGGTGTGCGCGCGACCTGGGTCTTGGTGGACACAGACCGCGGCGTGATCGACCCGAATGTGCCGTCGTTAGACGGCGATCACATGATTGCGGCAATTGTGATTCCGCCCGGGTACCAGAATCCGGCGCTCAAGGCGGTGGTGACGATGAAGGATGGGAAGCGTTACCTCATCTTTGATCCCACGAATGAATACGTCCCCATCGGGCTGCTGCCGAATTACCTGCAGGGCAGCACCGGACTCTTGATGGACGGAGCAGAGAGCCAGGCGATTTCCCTGCCAATACTGACGCCCGCCACTGACACTGTGGACCGTACGGCGGACTTTACGCTGAACGCGAATGGCATCCTGACCGGGACTGTTACGGTGAAGCGGCTGGGGGCGTCGTCCTGGAATCAGCGGTATTTTTATGCCTTGAACAGCGCCGATGACCAGAGGAAGGCGCTGGACAATGGCCTGAGTAGCGACTTTTCGTCGTTCACGGTGGGCTCGGCGAGTGTGCACAACGTGCAAGCGCTCGACAAGCCGCTGGTCCAGCAGTACCAGGTCGCGGCGAATGACTATGCCAAGCACGCCGGCGCCCTGCTGCTGGTGCGGCCGCGCGTGATCGGCTCGGATTCGGTTAACCTACAGACCAGCGGGCGCAAGTATCCGGTGGAGTTTGACGGTACCGGAGACTGGCGTGACACCTTCAAGATGAAGATTCCGGCAGGGTACAAGGTGGATGATTTGCCCGACCCTGTGAACATGAACCTGGGCTTTGCCAGCTATCACAGCGATGTGAAGGCACAGGGCGGCGTCCTCAAATACTCGCGTGAGTACATGGTGAAGAAGCTTGAGCTGAAAGCGGCCGATTATGGGGAGCTACGGAAGCTTGAGGCGCAGATCAACGCCGATGAAAACAGCAACGTAGTGCTGAAGAAGCTGCCGTAACTCCCTGGCACATTGCCACCGTGAGCAAATCGCGCATCCGAACGTCCAAAAGAATGTACGACCTGGCCTTAGAGAGGCGTTTTCTGCCCAAACCAACTAAGATTTGAGGAGGAGACGTTCCGACTTGGCCGTAAAAATTAAAATTGCCCCCAAAAAGATGAAAAGCATGAGCTTGAAGTACAAGCTCATGTTCGCGGTTGGGGTGATCTTTGCCACTGGCTGCCTGGCGTTCGCCTGTGTCTTTGGCTACTACTACATCAAATATCAGCGCATTGTGGACGCGCGGCTGGAGAAGCCGCTGTTTGAAAACACGGCTAAGATCTATGCCGCGCCACAGGAGCTGAGGCCGGGACAGGACTTTACCCCGGACGTGATTGCAAATGAGTTGCGTAAGGCCGGATACACAATTGTCGGCCAGAACCCGGTGTCCCAATTGGGCACCTACTCCGAGGGGCCGAACAGCGTTACCATCCAGCCCGGACCGGAGTCGTATCACGCACCGGACAGCGCCACGGTGAGCTTCACCAATGGCGTGATCAGCCAGATCACGGGTGGCAAGAACCAGCTGCTTGCGGCCTACCAGCTTGAACCTCTGCTGATTACCGACCTCTCGGACAAGAACCGCACCAAGCGGCGCCTGCTGACCTACAACCAGATTCCCAAGGTGGTGGTGCAGGCTGTTACCTCGATTGAAGACCGGCGGTATTTCAAACGCAGCGGCGGCATCGACTACTATGCGATTGTGGCGTGGGGGTGGCACGACATGATCGGCGACCGCCACATGATCGGGGGCGCATCGACGCTGACCATGCAGTTGGCGAAGGAGTTCTTCCTGACTCCGGAGCGTACTTTCAAGCGCAAGTTCCTGCAGTTGGTCATCACCATTCAATTGGCGCACCGCCTCTCGAAAGAGAAGATTTTTGAGCTGTACGCGAATGAGGTGCCGCTGGGCCAGCGCGGCAGCTTCTCCATCAATGGATTCGGCGAGGCGGCGCAGGCCTACTTTGGCGAAGACGCAAGCCAGCTCACGCTGCCGCAGGCGGCCCTGCTGGCCGGCCTGATCCAAAGCCCCAGCTGGCTGAATCCGTACCGTCATCCACACCGGGCCATTCGGCGGCGCAACGTGGTGCTGGATGCCATGGTGGAAACCGGCGACATTACCAAGCAGCAGGCACAGGAGGCCGAGGCCACGCCGCTCAAGCTGGTACCGGGCGCGGTGAATGCGGGCGAGGCCCCGTACTTTGTGGATATGGTGCGCGACCAGCTCGCGTCGCGACTGGGCAATAACGACTACAACTCGGAAGGACTGCGCATCTACACCTCGCTTGATCCTCAGCTGCAGCAGGCAGCGACCGAGGCCGTTGCCGAGGGCCTGAAGAAGGTGGACGCAATCGTGGAGCGTCGCTACAAATGGCGCGCGCGGCATGGATATAAAGGGCCCATCGTCTATCCGCAGGTGGCACTCGTGGCGCTGAACCCCCATACCGGACAGGTGCTGGCGCTGGTGGGCGGGCGAGACTACGGAAAGAGCCAGCTTGATCATGCCGTGGCGAACAGGCCCACAGGATCGATCTTTAAGCCGATTGTGTACGCGGCAGCTTTCAACACCAGCCTGGCAGGCGTGCAGATCACAAACTCTGACGGCCTAAGCGGCATCTTTACGCAGAGCACAATTCTGAACGACGAGCCCACCACCTTCACCTTCGGCAACAACCAGACGTACAGCCCGCACAACTTCGAGAACGTGTTCATGGGACCGGTGACGGCGCGTACGGCGCTGCAACACTCGCTGAATAACGCCACGATCTCGCTGGCGCAAATGGTGGGATACGACAATGTTGCGGCGCTGGCGCGGGAGGCGGGCATTATGTCCGTGAAACCCACGCCCGCCATGGCGATTGGAGCCTACGGAGCAACACCGCTGGAAATGGCCGGGGCGTACACCATCTTTGCGAATGACGGGGTAAAGATTGATCCCTGGCTGCTGGCATCGATCCACAGCACCAATGGGGACGTAATGGATGAGTACACGCCGGTCTCCAGTCCAGTCCTTGATCCGCGCGTGGCGTACCTGACCACGGCGCTGATGGAAAACGTGATTAATCACGGCACCGGTGAGGTTGTGCGCGAGATGGGTTTCACCGCGCCGGCCGCCGGCAAGACCGGCACTTCGCATGACGCATGGTTTGCAGGCTTTACCAGCAACCTGATCTGCGTTGTGTGGGTGGGCAACGACGACTACAGCGACATCAACATTGAAGGCGCACATGCGGCCGCGCCGATCTGGGCGGACTTTATGAAGAAGGCCGTGGCGCTGCCGCAGTACTCTGACACCAAGCCGTTTGTGCCGCCGCAGGGCGTGGTGGAAGTGGATCTGGACAAGAACACCAATCTGCTGGCGGATGCCGCCTGCCCGGACGACTACACCGGGGCCTTTCTGTTGGGCACGCAACCGATGGACAGTTGCGACCATGCGTTCGGCAACCAGCGCAATGTCTTCCAGAAGATCTTCGGGCTTGGCCGGAATCCGTCGGGCCCCACGGTTACGCAGTCACAGCCAAAAGCCTCGCAACCTCCACCGGCCGTCGAGCAACAGAACACCGCCCCCGCGCCAACCGCGGCAACCCCTGCTCAGCCGGAGCAGAAGAAGAAGCGCGGGTTCTGGAGCCGACTGTTCGGACATCATCCGAAGGATGAGAACAACCCACAAGACCAGTAGGCCGGCCCACACAAGGGATGTGCCGGGAAAGGATTGAGCCCGGACGCTATAGCATTTCTCCAGCGCTGTAGCATTTCTCCAGTTGGTGTAGAGGGGAAAGAATGGCCAGGAAGTGGCTTTTTCCTTAAGAAAAAGCCACCCTGTACGCTGCTGGACACTCCACAGAAAATGGAGAAATGCCTTAGGCGTGAGGCTGTGCCATCGGCCTGTAGTAACAGCAGTCGCGGGCCAGAACCGGCTGGAAGTGGCTGTCCAGTTCGGATTGTTCGCCGGAGCCGAGGATCAGGAAGCCGTCCGGTGCAAGAATGCGATGGAGATTCCGCAGCAGGCGGCTGCGCGTCTCGATGGAGAAATAGAGCATGACGTTGCGCAGCAGGATGCCGTCGTATTTCTCAAGAAGCATTGGCCCGTTGCACAGATTTCTCTGATGGAAGCGGCACATCCGGCGGATTTCTGGAACAATCTCCCACTCCTCCCCGGCATGCTGGAAGTACTTGATGAGATAGCTGGCGGGCAGACCGCGGTTTACCTCCAGGCGGTGGTAGCGCCCGGCCTGGGCGCGCGCCACCACCTCGCCGCAGATGTCCGTGCCAATGATTTCAACCTGCCAGTCGCACAACTGAGGAAAGTGTTCGCAAAGCAGCATGGCGAGCGAGTAAGCCTCCTGGCCTGTGGAGCAGGCGGCACTCCAGAAGCGGAGACGGCGCGAGGACGCGCGCTGCCGGATCAGATGGGGAATCAGGTCAAGACGCATCAGTTCATAGGGCACGCGGTCCCGGAAGAAGCTGGTCTCGTTGACGGTCATGGCTTCGGCAATCGAGCGCTTGATGGCCGGATCGGGCTTCCGGCGCAGCGCCTCGACGAGGGTGTCGAGGGTCCGGAAACCTGTGGAGCGAAGCAGGTACTGCAGGCGCGACTCGAAAAGATGGTCGCGTGACGCATCGAGCGTGTTGGCCGATTGCTCGTAGACAACCGACCGAAGATACGCAAAATCAGCATCCGTACAGGCCATAAAAACTCCAGCAAGGGAAATTTGTCAGGCGGATCTGGTTCGCAAGGGCCTGCCGATTGAGCGCAGGACCTCGGGGGCAAGCGCATCCAGGGGAAGGATTCGCTCGGCAAGGCCCGCGGCAGCGACCACGCCCGGCATGCCCCACACCGCACTTGTAGCGCGGTCCTGGACCAGGATTCTGCCGCCGGTGGCGTGAATGGCGTGGCAGCCGGCAAGCCCGTCCGCGCCCATGCCGGTAAGCACCAAGGCGAGAACACCCGCACCGTAGGTCGCAGCCGCCGAGCGAAACAGGACATCGACCGAGGGGCGGCATATCTCATCCGCCTCCGCCAGCGTGAGCTGCACCGAACAGCGTCCTGCCGCACACGCGAGCCGCAGATGGCGGTCGCCGCGCGAGAGAAGCACGGTCCCCGTAGGAGGGGCCTCTCCAGCAACCGCCTCCCGCACCGTAAGACGGCTGATGCTGTTCAGCCGTTCGGCCAGCAGGGTGGTAAACATTGCGGGCATGTGCTGCACGATCAGTACCGGGATGGGAAAATCCGCAGGCAGCGCGGGCACAAAGCGCTCCAGCGCCGCGGGTCCGCCGGTGGAAACGCCAATCACCAGGATTTCAGCGGAGGCGTGCTCCCGCTCCTGGCCATGCTGCGGCGCCGCGCGGACTGGAGGCGCCGGCGCCGGCGCCAATTCCGCACCCTGCCCGGCAGGAAAGAGTGCATGAATTTTGGGAACGAGTTCGCTGCGCAAGGTCTCAATGGTTTCGCGCAGGCCCTGCTGGGACGCGGGCTTGGCCACATAGTCGACGGCGCCGCGAGCCAGAGCTTCCAGGGTAATCCCGGCGCCCCGCCGCGTGAGCGTGCTGCACATGATGACCCGGACGGGCAGCGAGCGGGAACGGATCTCTTCCAGAACTTCCAGACCGTCCATGCCCGGCATCTCGATGTCCAGAAGCACAAGGTTGGGTTTGAGGGCCTCAATCGCGGCAAGCCCGGTGTGGCCATCGGCGGCCAGGCCCACCAGATCGATGCGCGGGCATCCGGTCAGCACCATGCGCAGCAGGCTCCGCATGGTGCTGGAGTCGTCAATGGCCAGGACTCGAATGGTATCTGCAGGTTTCATAGGCGGTCGTCCGTGCGGATCAGGGCAGCGCTCCAATCATTCCCAGCTTTTCGACCAACCCCATTTCGTCGAATGGCTTCATCAGGTATTCATCGGCGCCGGCAATGAGTGCGGATTCGATGTGGCTGCATTCAGATTCCGTGGTCACCATCAGAATTTTCAGGGCATCGAGCGCACGGTCGCGGCGCACGGCCCTGATCATTTCCAGCCCGCTCATTACCGGCATGTTCCAGTCGACCAGCGCCACATCGTAGGGGCCGGAGCGGTCGAGACAGGCAAGCCCTGCCTGCCCGTTCTCCGCAGCCATGCAGTCCAGGCCGCGCCGCACCAGCAGTGCTTTTAAATAGTCCCGAATAAACCGCGAATCATCCACAATCAACGCGCGCATCCACAGTTCTCCTTTCCGTTGGCACAGTGCAGCAGTTGCATCGGATCCAGGCGGTCCGGGTCAAGCATGACCAGCAGGCCATCCTTCAGCTTGCAGGTCCCGGCAAACAGATGGCGGTGGCGTTCATCGAGCGCGGAAGGGTTGTTCTGCATCCACTCCGGCTGCATCGTCATCACCTCGCTCACCTCGTCCACCAACAAACCGAAACAGCCGTCCGGCGACTCGAGCACCACCACATCCGGCTGGCCCTCGTAGTGGGGCATGTCGAGCAGGCTGCGGAGCGAGACCGCGGTGAGGGCCTCGCCGCGATAATGCAACATCCCTCCAATAAACGACGGCGCCAGCGGAACCGGCTGGATTGCCGGCGCTCCAAGAATCTCCAGCATGCGCTGGATGGGCACACCAAATGTGGTTGCGCCGACGCGCACCAAACACAGCTCGATGCCGGCCTGGCCCGCGGCCGTTCCGTCTCCCTGCTGCGGGGCGCTCATACCGCCACCTCCAAAGCCAATGCCTGCTCCTCAGGCGACAGAGGAGAAATGCGTCCAGGATCGAGGACCCTTGCGACCGTTTCCCTGAGGAGCGTAAGCCCTGGGGCCGCAGTGTCTATGCCCGCCTCGGCCAACGCCGCCAGGGCGCCGGGATCGAGGACCAATGCCATTTCGCCATTGCCCATGACGGTGGCTCCGGAGAACAGACCGATCTGTCTGAGCACAGGAGAGAGCGGCTTGACCACAATCTCTTCGAGGTTGGCAAATCCGTCGATGACCAGCCCAAAGCAGAGGCCGGTCGCATTGAGCACGGCGATGTAGCAGGCTTCCTGCTCCGCCGCTGCTTCCTTCTGATCGACCTGATCGACCAGGCCGCCCAGGAAAACCAGCGGCAACCTACGGCCACGCAGCCGGTAGAGCGGCGCCAGCTCAAGCCACTCGATCTGGTCCCTACTCTGATCCGCGGAGAGATGCACCAGCTCCTGCAGCGCGCCCTGCGGCAGGGCAAAGCTATGCCCGCGGCTGTGCACGATGAGCGCCGGAAGGATGGCGAGGGTGAGCGGGACGCGAAGCCGCAGCGTAGTTCCCTTGCCCGCGCGGCTCTCGATCTCCACCTTGCCGCCGATCTTCTCGACGTTCGTGCGCACCACATCCAGGCCCACGCCGCGCCCGGAGACATTGGTGACCGAAGGGGAGGTTGAAAATCCGGGTAAAAAGATCAATTGCAGCAGCTCCCGCTCACTCATCTGCGCGGCCTTTTCCCCGGTGATCAGCCTGCGCTCGATCGCCTTCTCGCGGACGAGATCGACGCCGATGCCTCCTCCGTCGTCGTCGATCTCGACGATGACGTGGCTGCGGTCCTGATACGCACGCAGCCAGAGCACGCCCTCAGCCGGCTTACCGGCAGCCTCGCGCCGCGCGGGCCTCTCCAGGCCGTGGTCGATGGCGTTGCGGACTGCGTGGATGAGCGGATCCTTGATAGCCCCGAGCAGGCTCTTGTCCAGCTCCGTCTCCTGACCCTCCATCTCCAGGCGCACGCGCTTACCCAGTTGCTGGGCAAGGTCGCGCACCAGGCGCGGAATCCTGGAGAAGACCTGGCTGACCGGCTGCATGCGCGCCTTCATCACCGTCTCGCGCAGATCGGCGGTCACCATGTCGAGGCGGTGCGCAAGCTGCGGACAGCCGGTACCCTTGTCGGCAGCCTGCACAATCTGGTTGCGGGTAAGAACCAGTTCGCCGACCAGATTCATCATGCGGTTGAGCAGGTCCACGTTGACGCTCAGGGTCGAGTCGGTTGCGCTGGCGGCCGTCTTGCTCCCGATGTTCTCCGCAGCGGCGTTCCCCCCGGCGGCCGGTAAAGCCGGTCCGGGGACGGAATGGAGGAAGCGGAGTCCGGCGCCGGACCCGGCCGTCAGCGCAGGCCCTGCCTCGTCTGCCTTCCTGCCTGTGCCCACACACTCGCCCGTTTGCAGATCGATCAGGCGCTCGATCATGGCGCGGTCCTGGTCATAATCCTGGCCATGGCCATGGCCCTGGCCCTCGCCCTCGCTGCCTGCGGACTCGATCGAGTTCAGGATGGCACGCAGAGTATCCAGCAGCGCAAACAGCGTGCTGATGATGGCGGCGTTGGCCAGCAGTTTGCCGTCGCGCAGCAGTCCGAGCAGGTTTTCGCCGGCATGCGACAGCGACTCCAGCCGGGAGTAGCCCAGAAAGCCGGTTGTGCCCTTGATGGTATGCACGGACCGGAAGATCTCGGCCAGCAGCCCACCATCCTGCGGGCGCTCCTCAAGCTCGGTCAGGCACCGCTCCATGCGGTCGAGACTTTCCTGACTCTCGATCAAAAATTCGCGCGTAAGCTCGTCCACACTACGGTTATCGGGAAAAATGGCTCCTGACTTGAGCCGGAATTTGCCGAATCTGGCCCCAGACATTAGCCTCAATGGATATGGCAGACACGAATCCGACTGCCGCGCAACTGATGGATGCGGCCCGCGCCGTTGCCGCAAACGCTTATGCGCCGTATTCGAACTTTCGCGTGGGCGCCGCCCTGCTGTTCGACGACGGACTGGTGGTCACCGGCTGCAATGTCGAAAATATGTCGTTTGGAATGACGAGCTGCGCCGAACGCAACGCGTTGTTTCGCGCCATCAGCGAGCACGGCGGGGGGCGGAAGATTCGCGCGATTGCCGTGACCAACCTGAACGGCCAGCCCAGTCCGCCCTGCGGAGCGTGCCGCCAGGTGCTGAGCGAATTCGTAACTCCGGATGCAGTTGTCACCTTCCCCGGCGCGGACGGTGTTGAGACTCGCGCCTTCCGGGACATGCTTCCCTTTCAGTTTCATCTCAACTCGCGATAGTCATGCATGTTGTCGACTTAATCCGGAAGAAGCGGGACGGCGGCGAGCTGACCGCCGAAGAAATCGGCTTCTTCGTGAAAGAGGCGGCTTCGCAGTCCATTCAGGAGGCGCAACTCGGCGCCTGGCTGATGGCGGTGTTTCTGCGCGGAATGTCAGACGCGGAGCTGTCGGCTCTGACCGGGGCCATGCGCTTTTCCGGCGAAGTCTTTGACCACTCGGGCCTCGACCGCCCGACCGTGGACAAGCACTCCACCGGCGGCGTCGGTGACAAGACTTCGTTCCTGGTCGCGCCCATCGCTGCCGCCGCGGGCATTGCCGTGCCCATGATCAGCGGACGCGCCCTCGGCCACACCGGCGGCACGCTCGACAAGCTGGAGACCATCCCCGGCTACCGTACGCAGCTCTCGCCGGCCGAGGCCGACCGCGTGCTGGCGGCGTGCGGCGTCACCATGATCGGGCAGACGAAGAACCTTGTTCCCGCCGACCGCGTGCTCTATGACCTGCGCGACCGCACGGGCACAGTCGAAAGCCCCTGGCTTATCTGCGCCTCCATCATGAGCAAGAAGCTGGCCGCGGGGCTGAACGGATTGGTGCTCGACGTGAAGACCGGGTCGGGCGCGTTTTTGAAGGACCCGGCGGCGGCGCGGTTTCTGGCGTCGCTGATGGTGCGCACGGGCGAAGAAGCGGGTACGCGCACCACCGCGCTGTTGACCTCCATGGACCAGCCGCTGGGCCGGTATGCCGGAAACTGGGTTGAGGTATGGGAATCGTTTGACCTGCTGCGGGGCGCGCGCCACCAGCTGAGTGAGGACCTGCGCGAGCTGTCCCTTGTCCTGGCCGGATGGATGATCCACCTGGGCGGCAAGGCCGCCGACGCAGCGGAAGGGCGAGCAATTGCGGAGGCGAAGATTGCGGATGGATCGGCGGCGGAGATATTTCTGCGCATGGTAAAGGCGCAGGGCGGCGACACCAGCGTGTTCGACGAACCGGCAGCGTTCCACACCCCGAAGTTCCGCCGTGAACTGCTTGCGCCGCGCAGCGGCACGCTCACCTGTATGGATTGCGAACAGGTCGGCTGGGCCGTGCAGCGGCTGGGCGCGGGCCGCGAGAAGGCAGGTGAACCAGTGGCGGCGCACGCGGGCATTGAGTTGTTTGCCAAGCTGGGGAGTCGCGTGGAAGCCGGCCAGTCCCTTTGCACGATGTTCTCTGACCAGCAGCCGCGCTTCGCCGAAGCGGAACGCCTGCTGACTACGGCCCTTGCCATCGAGGACGGCCCGGCGGAAATCCCTCCGCTGATCGGCGAAATTCTTACCCGCGACAGCAAAAATGCAAAAAATCCCTTGCCGTCCCCGCTCTCCCGCACAGTAGGATAGAGTTTTCACATTCAGTGCGATAGCAGGAGACGTTTTGGGCCGCTTTACCGGAATCCTGGGCATCCTGACCATGCTGCTTCTGGCATGGCTCTTCTCGACAAACCGGCGCGCCATCCGCTGGACCACTGTCGCCTGGGGACTCGGCCTTCAGTTGCTCTTCGCCTTCATGGTTCTCAAGTGGACCGTCGGTCAGCGCATCCTTCATCTGGCCAGTGACGCTGTCACACACATGCTGGACTACTCCTTCGCCGGGTCGCAGATGGTCTTTGGCGAACTGGGCAAGCAGCACTCCAAGTACGGCATGGTCTTTGCCTTCCAGGCGCTTCCAGCCATCATCTTCATCTCCGCGCTCTTCGCCGTGCTGTACCACATCGGCGTCATGCAGATTGTCATCCGCTTCTTCGCGCGGCTCATGCAGTGGACGATGAAGGTGTCGGGCGCGGAGAGCCTGAACGTCGCGGCCAGCATTTTTATGGGCCAGACGGAAGCTCCGCTGACCATTCGCCCCTTCCTTGCCGACACCACCAACTCCGAGTTGATGACGATTATGACCAGCGGCATGGCGCACGTCTCCGGCGGCATCATGGCCGCCTATATATTGTTCGGCATCTCCGCGCAGCAGTTGCTGGCGGCGGTCATCATGACCGCGCCGGGAACCATCCTCATCGCCAAAATGCTGGTGCCGGAGACGGAGACGCCCGCGACCCAGGGCGTGGTGCACATGCCCAAGAACGAAGAGCACAAGGAAGAGAACCTGCTCGGCGCCATCACGCGCGGCACGATTGACGGCGGCAATCTGGCCTTCAATGTCGCCATTATGCTCATCGCCTTCCTCGCGCTGATTTCGCTGCTCGACGGCACCATGGGCGGCATTCACAATTGGCTGGCCCTGCATCATTTCCGCTACTTCCCGCCCAGCCTTGACATGATCCTCGGCGGTATCTTCGCGCCCATCGCGTGGCTCATCGGCATTCCCTGGCATGAGGCGCGCATGGTCGGCAACCTGCTGGGCACGCGCATGGTGATCAATGAGGTGGTGGCCTACTCCATCCTCGGCGCGCACCGGGCCGCGCTCAGCCCCCGCTCCTTCACCATCGCCACCTTTGCGTTATGCGGGTTTGCAAACTTCAGCTCCATCGGAATCCAGATTGGCGGCATCGGCGCGCTGGTGCCCGGCCGCCGCCACGACCTGGCGCGCCTTGGCCTGCGCGCCATGCTTGCCGGAACCATGGCCAACCTGATGTCCGCGTCCGTCGTCAGCATCCTGATCAAGTATCACTAAGGCCCCAGAGCAATGCAGAGTCCCGAGCTTTACAACCAGATCACAGAAGCGGCATGGTTCCTCGAGTCGCGCACACCACTCAAGCCGGCCATCGGTGTCGTGCTCGGCTCCGGGCTGGGAGGCTTTGCCAGCCAGATCAGCGACCCGGTCGCCATTTCCTACAGCGAGATTCCCCACTTCCCGCAATCCACAGCACCGGGGCATAGCGGACGGCTGCTGATCGGCACGCTGCAAGGGACGCCGATCGCGGTGATGCAGGGCCGCGTCCACGGATACGAAGGCTACGGCGCCGGGCAAGTCGCCTTTCCCACCCGCGTGCTCGCGCGCTTCGGCATACGCACCCTGATTCTGACGAATGCCTCCGGCGGCATTCGCACCAGCTTTCACGAAGGCCAGTTGGTGCTGATTGCAGACCACATCAATATGACCGGGCAGAACCCCACTACAGGCCCCAACGACGAGCGGCTGGGCGTGCGCTTCTTCGATATGGGCGATGCCTACTCGCGGCGGCTGCGTACGCTGGCGCAGGCAGCGGCCAAGGCCGAAGGGATGTCGCTTGCAGAGGGCGTGTACATCAGCCTTCCGGGACCAAGCTACGAGACGCCCGCTGAGATTCGCGCCTTCCGCGCACTGGGCGCGGACATGGTGGGAATGTCCACGGTGCTGGAGACCATCGCCGCACGGCACATGGGTGTGGAGGTTCTCGGCGTCTCCTGCGTAACGAATATGGCGGCGGGCGTGAAGGACCAGATGCTCACCGCTGAAGAGGTTCTGGAAGCAGGCAAGCGGGTGGAAGCGGAGTTTGCGCGACTGCTGACGCGCATTGTGACCGCGATTGCGGCAAGTGGAGAGACCAACGCATGACTGGCCCGGTGATTATTGGTATTGCGGGATGTTCCGGTTCAGGCAAAACAACACTGGCTGAAGAGCTGGCCCGGGAGATGGAAGGGACGCATTTCCACACCGATAATTACTACCGCGACCTGAGCCACCTGACCTACGAGGAACGCTGCCAACAGAACTTCGACCACCCCGACATCATCGAATCCGACCTGCTCATCTCCCACATCACCCGCCTCGCCCGCGGACACTCCATTCGCCAGCCTCAATACGACTTCACCAAACACACCCGCGTGGCGGGCGTGCAACGGCTGGTGGAGGCTCCGCGTCTGCTGATCGTGGACGGCATCTTTGCGCTCTGCTATGAGGGACTGCGCGCGCTGTATGACCTGAGCATTTATGTGGAGGCTCCGGACGATGTTTGCTACCAGCGCCGGTTGGCGCGCGATGTGCGCGAACGGGGCCGCACGCCGGAGTCGGTGGCACGGCACTATGCCGAGACCGTCCGCCCTATGGCCGAACTGTATGTGCGCCCGACCGCTGTTCACGCCGATCTTGTGGTGCAGGGCACGGAGTCGCTGGACTGGTCGGTCGAAGCGGTTTTCCATGAACTGAACAATCAGGGCATCCTCGACGCGATCAACGCCGGTGACTAGAAGCGAAACCGCATGCGCCGCAGTAAGCTGGTAGCTGGAACGAATGATGCCCTCCAGCCACGAATCTCCCACAATCGACTTTTCGCACCGCGCCCATTTGCAGGAGTGGATGGACGAGCCGTGCAGCTACGAGGATTTTCGCGACTGCCTGAAGGACCTTGAGCGAGTGAATCGTATCCTCTCCGGGTACCGCTCCACGCTCGAATGGCTGGACATGTTTGCGGATGGCGATGACACCCCTTTGCGAATTTTAGATGTGGGATGCGGCGGCGGCGATATGCTGCGGCGCATTGCAGCCTGGGCGCAGGAACGGAATGTACCGGTCAAGCTGACGGGGATTGACCTGAACCCGCATGCCGCACGCGCCGCGCGGGAGTTCTCCGGCAGCGGGAGCGGGATTGAATGGATCACCGCCGACGCGCTGGCGTATGAGCCTGCGGAACCTGTCGATCTCATCCTCAGTTCCCTGTTTACCCATCACCTGACGGACTCCGCCATCGTCCGCTTTCTGCAATGGATGGAACGGGTCGCCGTGCGCGGCTGGTTTATCAACGACCTGCATCGCAAACCCATTCCGTACTATCTGTTTGGCATACTGTCCCCGCTCATGCTGCCGCACCGGTTTATCCGCCATGACGGGCTGATCTCCATCCGCCGCAGTTTCGATCAGGGTGACTGGGAAAACTACTGCGCGCTCGCGGGGTTGAATATGGAAGATGTCAACCTCTACACCGTGCGTCCGGCGCGGCTGTGCGTGGAGCGAATCAAGGAATGACCGCCAACTCAGGCTCGCCACCGGCCGACGTGCTGATTGTGGGCGGAGGCCCGGCGGGAGCGGCCGCGGCTGTGCTGCTTGCGCGGCAGGGGCGCAAGGTTACGATCATCGAAAAATCCGCGGCGGCGCACGACAAGGTATGCGGAGAATTTCTGAGCCATGAAGCGTTGCAGTATCTGGAGCACCTGGGGCTTGACCTCGGCGTGCTTGGGGCTGCGCCGATCGAGCGCCTTCGGCTTGCGGCGGACAGGCTGATTGCAACCTGCCGGCTTCCCTTCCCGGCCATGTCTCTGACGCGCCGCACACTCGATGAAGCGCTGCTGCAGCAGGCCGCACGCGCAGGAGCAACGGTAATGCGGGAATGCCGCGTGGATACGCTGGAACGTTCCGGAGACATTTGGCAGGCGCATTTGAATAATGGCGCGATACACACCGGGAGGAGCGCGTTCCTGGCCACCGGCAAGCACGACCTCGGCAGCCATCCCCGGCCTCAAGGAAGGCAGAATGATCTGGTTGCCTTCAAGATGTTCTACCGGCTTGCACCCGCGCAACAGGCGGCGCTGGTCCGCTATGTGGAGTTGATCGTGTTTCCCGGTGGGTATGCCGGACTGCAACTGGTGGAAGATGGATCGGCCAATCTGTGCCTGCTGGTGCGGCGTGATCGGTTGCGCGCGTGCGGCGGGCACTGGGATGGACTGCTGGCGCACATGCTGCGTAGCTCGCGCTTTCTGGCTGATCGACTGCAGGGCGCGGACCCGTTGCTGGAGAAGCCGCTTGCTGCGTCGTCGATTCCCTATGGCATGCTGCAACGGCGCTCCCTTGACGGGCTTTGGCGCGTGGGCGATCAGGCGGCGGTGATTCCGTCGTTTTCAGGAGACGGCATCTCCATTGCGCTGCACAGCGCGCACCTTGCCGCAGAGATGCTTCAGAGTGGTTACGAAGCGGATGCCTACCAGATGCGCCTTACCGGCGAACTGCGCCGATCAGTTAAGATGGCAACCATGATTTCGCGCACGGTAGTGGCCAGCCCGCATCTTGTACAACTTGCGCGCCTGTACCCGCCGCTTCTGCGTCCCATCGCCAATGGAACTCGCGTGCCCGCGCATCTATTATTGAATAGAGTGAATCTATTCAATAGAGTGAATCAATGAAGTTTTCCCTGACCCTTGCCCTCTGCGCTCTGCTGACACCGGCCGCAATGGCCCTGAGCAAGAGCGTGCTTGGCGAGTGGACCACGCCCAACGGCTCCGTGGTCGATGTGTACCACTGCGGAACCAACGTGTGCGCCAAGCTTGTTGGAGTCAGCCAGCAGGCGGCTTCGCATGTGGATATGCAAAATCCGAATCCCAGCCTGCGAAGGCGCTCCCTGTGCGGTCTCGAGATCGGCTCCGGGTTTCGTTTGACCAGCACAGACCATGCGGAAGGCGGCCAGTTGTACGATCCCGAGTCCGGCAACACCTACAGCGGATGGATGACCTCAGACGGCAATACGCTACAGTTGCGTGGCTATGTGGGCATCTCGTTCTTTGGCCGGACAGAAAAATGGACGCGGGCGCAAGCGGATATTGCGCCCTGCCATGCCTGAACCGCGATGTCCGGCTATTGCCCGCTGAGCGGCACGGGGTGCGTGTCGCCGTTGAGACCCAGCGCCTTCAGCGTTGCATCGTCCGGAATGATGCTGGTCGCGGTACGCGTGACAATGCCGAAGTTGCCGCGATAATCCCACATAGACCAGCCTATATGGTTGGCCTCCAGTGCCGTGCGCACATCGTGGATCCAGCGGTCGCGCGAGGCCGGCGCGATCGTCTCACGGTACGCTCCGAACTCATTGCAGATCAGCGGAACGTGATGCTCGCGGGCCCAGTCCGCCGTAAATCCAATGCGGCCGGCTATGCCCTGCGGGTTCCAGTTTTCCAGGCCGTATTCGTATAGTTCAAAACGGGCAAGATCGCCGGGTACGTTCTTCAACTGCTCGGTGAGCTGCGAAGCCGTGGCCGGATACGGAATGTTCTTGTAGAAAATCCAGTTGTCCGCGCCCCACGACGCGCCCTGATGGGTGAAGGTGTGCGGCGAGTAGAAGTGAAAGTTGTAAATTACATTGGCGTCGGCCACCGGCTCAAGACGCAGCAGGTCGGTTGGATTGGAGTAGCCGGCCGCCGTGGCAATGATGGTGTGATAGGGATCGATCTGGCGGATGGCGTCGTCAACGCGCGCCTGAATGCCCATCCAGCGATAGGGGTCCTGCAGCTCGGGCTCGTTCAACAACTCGTAGAAGATGCGGGCATGATCCTGCCCTACGAAGTGCGTCGCCAGGTTGCGCCAGAGCTGCACGAAGTCGTCTACGCCGCGTTCGGTGTCGAGGTTGTGCTTGTACTGGTCGTCGGGGAAAACACAGAGCATCACTTGCAGATGATTCGCGAGCGCCTCCTGCACGGCATGGTCGAGCTCGGTGAGCGCCTGCGGGTTGGGAGGAGCGACCTGGCCGTGACGCTCAAAGAGCGAGGGCTCAATCCCGAGCCGCACAAAATCAAAACCCATCGCATGAATTGTCTTGAGGTCGGTGGCCGTGGTAAAGGTGGCGATGTGTTGCGGCGAAAGGTCGCGAGAGCTGGCAAACCAGCCTGACAGGTTAATTCCGTGCTTGAGTGTGGTGGCGCGCTCGAAGGCGACGTTCTGGGCTGTAAGTACTTGCGATGCCGAGAGAAAGAGCACCGCCGATAAAATCAAAATTCTGCGCGGGTTCATCGATTTGCTCCTCAGGGTAATTTCCCGTTCCTAATCGGTAATCGAATATGTTAACGTTTTCATCGTCTCACGAAATCCACAAAAACGGTTCTGAAAAAGCGATTTATGACCCGCAAGCCTACCATCAAAGATGTAGCCAGCTTGGCCGGCGTGGGCCCTATGACTGTCTCCCGTCTTCTGAATCAGTCAGCCAGTGTTTCAGAAGATGCGGCGGCGCGGATTTACCGTGCCATTGAGGAACTGGGATACAAACCGAATGAGATGGCGCGCGCATTGCGCGGACAGAAGTCCAATACCATCGGCATTCTTGTTCCGTATCTTTATGATCCGTTTTTTGCAATGTGCGCCCATGCAATCAGTACGGTTGCGCGTGAAAATGGATACTCGGTCATTCTGACCACATCGAATGAAGATTCAGAACTGGAATATGCCGAGGCGCAATCGATGCTGCGCCGTCATGTCGATGGCCTGATCGTCATCCCGACCAGGCACGGCCGCACGCGCCTCACCATACCGGAATTTCAGTCCACCCATATTGTGTCGCTCGACCGCCCACTGCCCGACCAGCGCTTCAGCTCGGTGGTGGTGGAGAATTATGCGGGCGCCGCGCGGGCCGTCTCGCATCTGATCTCCGCCCATGGACACAGCTGGATTGCCGCAGCCGCTCTGGACAATCAACGTTACACCTTCCGCATGCGGATTGAAGGATACAACCATGCGATGCGGCAGGCGGGCCTGGAACTGCTTCCTGTCATCCCGTGTCTGACGCCGGAGCTGACCGCGATCAACGTACGCCATGCCATGTGCGGGCCTATGCCCCCCACCGCCATCTTCACCTGCAACGGACTTACAACGCGGTACGTGCTTAAGGCGCTGCGCGAACTCGATATTCGTGTCCCGCAGGATCTGGCACTGGTGGCTTTTGATGACTTTGAACTGGCGGAGCTGTTTGAGCCGCAACTCTCGGTGATTCGCCAGCCGGCCATGGAGATGGGCCGGATCGCGGCGAATCTGCTGTTTGAAAGAATGGTGGACGGGCAGCCAGGCGATCAGGGAACCCGGCTGGTTCTTCCCGTCGAGTGGATTCCGCGCAGCTCCTGCGGGTGTCATCCACCGCTGGTGGAGAAGTATGCCCCGCCAGCACTCCGCGAGCCTGTTGCAGTATGACGATCGGATTCTTCCGCAGTATTGGAGTTACACAGAAAAGCCTGGCGAAGTGAACAACGTCCGGCATGTTCATAGGGGCTGCGAAGAACAGCTTCGGATGCCGCGATCCATCCGTCAGGCTTTGCCGGGCCTGGCAGGAACAATGCTCTGTATCCCCAATCAATACTCGAATTAAAGATAAAACACCGCTATCTGGCGCCGCCTGCGGTCAACGCAGCGAGCTTCCGGCCTGCTCCCTCTTACGGACCCGCTGGCACATCACATAGTCCTTACCGTACTTGCATGACCATTGCGGCTGCTCGTCTCTCAATATGAGGCGCACTGAGTTGACCAATCCGCCATTCATTTTCCAGGGGTCCGCTAACAGGAAAAAATCGGAAGCGCGAAGCACCGCGTCACGAGTCGGCGAAGGCGTGCTCACGATTTTGAGAAGCCGCGGAGGTTGAGAACTGTACCAGGAGACATAGTCGGCTATCAGCCCCGAACGGCCATTTTCCCGAATCGGCATATGCTCCTGATAGATCCAAGGGCTGTTCAGAATAATGGCATCGCTTTGCGCCGCCGCTCGGAACCCAACCGAGTAGAACACGTTTCCTGTGAGGCCAAAATCGTAGGGGCTCCTGCCCCACGGCTCGAGAAATATCCCCTTGCTGCCGGAAGGGAGCCGGACGTGGCTCACGACAGCCTGCATCCTGGCCACACCAGGCATCGTGCGCATCGCCACGGTGCCTGTAATAACAATGAGTAAGCCTCCCCCCGCAGCGATCCATCCGAGGGCCCGTGCCTTG
>Ga0307372_10001186_pt1 | contig 45705 bp, 44 predicted proteins | sample OX1MG_FD_202533 | JGI IMG/M metagenome (GOLD analysis project Ga0307372, IMG submission 202533) | Soil microbial communities from Risofladan, Vaasa, Finland - OX-1 | ecosystem: Environmental > Terrestrial > Soil > Coastal area > Acid sulfate soil | place: Finland: Risofladan, Vaasa | collected...
GGGCTGCGAGGCGGTACTTGTATTCGGCCAGCACGATCCGGACTCGATCCCGACCAGCGCCACCTTTCGCGTCTACTGGGACAGCGTCAAGCGTCCAGAGCACGATGATGCGGACGTCTTCCTCCCCGCCGCGACGTTCGCCGAGACCCAGGGCAGCCTGACCTCGCTTGAGGGTCGAGTTCAGTTCCTGCGCCCGGTTATCCGCCTCCGGCAGCCCCAGATGGAGAACTGGGAGGTGTTGCTGAACCTGCTTCAGCGGCTGGGCCAGGAAGCCGCCTACCCCGGGATCTTCGCGCTCCAGCGCGAGCTTGCGGCGGCCTGTCCCGAGCTCGTGGCCGCCGCCGAGCCCCCCGATCCGGAGCCAGCGACGACGGCGGTGCTCTATGGGCCGGCGCGACCATGATCCTGGCCGCGCCCGATCCATTCGGCGTCTTCCTAAACCCCGTCGGCCACTGGGTGGTGGTGGTGGTGGCGATGCTGATCCTGGTTTTAGTCCTGCTCACCGCCACCGCGTACACGGTCTGGTTCGAGCGCGTGGCCCTGGGTCGTCTTCAGAGCCGCCCGGGTCCGAACCGGGTCGGACCCTTTGGTCTGCTCCAGATGGCCGCCGACGGAGTCAAGCTCGCCTTCAAGGAGAGCTTCGCCCCGGCGGGGGTGGACTCGATCCTGTTCGTGCTCGCGCCCATGATCATCGTGGCCTCCGCGTTCCTGTCCTGGGCGGTGATCCCGGTTGGTATCTGGTACGGATTCAGCTACTGGATCGCCGATCTCAACATCGGCGTCCTGCTTATCTTCGCCGTGGGCGCGATGAACGTTTACGCGATCATGCTCGGCGGCTGGGCCTCGAACAACAAGTACTCGCTCCTCGGCGGTCTGCGCTCGGCCGCGCAGCTGATCAGCTATGAAATGTCGCTCGGCCTCTCCCTGGTGCCCATCTTCATGATCACGGGCTCGCTCCGGCTCCAGACCATCGCCACCTATCACGTGCACTGGGGTTGGTACAGCGGTCCCCTGCCCCTGATCGTCCTGGCCCCGGTCAGCTTCGTGCTCTACCTGATCTCGGCCGTGGCCGAGACCAACCGCACGCCGTTCGATCTGCCCGAGGCCGAGCAGGAGCTCATTGGCGGCTACCTGACCGAATACTCGGGGCTCAAGTTCGTGTGCTTCTACCTCGGCGAGTACGTCAACATGGTCACCGTCTCGGCCGTGGCCTCGCTCGTGTTCCTGGCCGGTTGGTACCTGTGGTTTCTGCCCCCCATCCTCGCCCTGGGAGCCAAGATCGTGTTCTTCTTGTTCCTGTACATCTGGCTGCGGGCCACGCTGCCCCGGCTCCGCTACGACCAGCTGATGCGGCTGGGCTGGAAGTTGTTGCTGCCCATCTCACTGGCCAACGTCGTCGTCACCGCGGTCGTCGTGGTGGCGGTCTCCTAGGAGGTGTCGATCCATGCCTGAGCAGACCGGGATGGACTCTGGGCATCCCGACCAGAGCGTGCTGAGCGATCTGGCCGCGGTCGGCAAGGGGCTGGCGACGACGTTGCGCGAGATGCTCCGCAAGCCGGTGACGCTGGAGTATCCGGAGGCCAAGTCGCCGCGCTCCGAACGCTGGCGCGGGCGCCACTACCTGCGCCGCTATGAGAACGGACTCGAGCGCTGCATCGGCTGCGAGCTCTGCGCGGCCGCCTGTCCGGTCGGCTGCATCCTCGTCATTGCGGGCGAAAACACCGAGGAGCATCGCGTCAGCCCGGGTGAGCGCCACGCCAAGGTCTACGAGATCAACATGCTGCGCTGCATCTTCTGCGGCTATTGCGAGGAGGCGTGTCCAGTACAGGCCATCGTGCTCGGTCCGCAGTACGAGCTCTCCGACACCGCCCGTGAGAAGTTCGTCTACACCAAGGAGATGCTGCTCGAGCCCGTGCCCGAGCAGCAGGAGCCGCTCTACGTGCGGGGGCGAGCCTAGGTGGCCACCGCCGTCTTCTGGGTCGCCGCTGCGGTAGCCGTTTTGGGCGCCCTGGGGGTCGTGGTCTCGCGCCAGCCGATCCGATCGGTGCTGAGCCTGGTGGTGGTGATGCTCGCCCTCTCCGTCCTCTTCCTACTCCTGTCGGCCCAGTTTGTGTTTGCGGTCCAGATCATCGTCTACGCCGGCGCCGTGATGGTGCTGTTCCTGTTCGTGGTCGCCCTTTTGGGTCCGATCAAAGAGTCGGCAGGGGGCCGGCTTCGTCTTCAATTCAGCGCCGCGCTGATCGCGGTCGCGATCCTGGCCGCGTTTCTCTGGGCTCTGCTGCGCGGGGTGCAGTTCCACTCTGCGCAGGGCATCGATCAGCGCCTGTTCGGTTCGGTCGAACAGATCGGGGTGGGCCTGTTCACCACCTTTTTGTATCCCTTCGAGCTGACCTCGGTCCTGCTCCTGGTCGCCGCTGTGGGCGCCGTCTACCTCTCTCGCGCCGATCGAGGCGGCCCGCGATGAGCTCGGGAGCGATTCGCATCGGCGGCGAGACCCTGGCCAGCTCCAACTTCCTGATCCTGGGCGCCATCCTCTTCCTCATCGGCACCGTGGGAGTCCTGGTGCGGCGCAATCCGATCGTGGTCCTGATCTGCATCGAACTGATGCTGAACGCCGTGAATCTGACCCTGATCACCTTCTCGCGCCAGTTGGGCAACATCGATGGCCAGTTGTTCGCCCTGTTGGTCATGGTCGTCGCCGCCGCCGAGGCGGTGGTGGGACTGGCCGTCCTGGTCGACATATTCCGCTCGCGCGACCTGGACGACATCGATGATCTGAGCGAGCTCAGGGGCTGAGGTGAGCCTGCAGAGCGTCGCCCTGGCCCTGTTGCTGCTGCCCGCCCTGGGCGCCTTGATCCTCGCCCTGACCGCGCTGCGCGTACCGCGCGCCGTGGTCAAGGTGATCGGGCCGGGCTCGATCTGGCTCGCCTTCGTCTGCGCGCTGATCCTGCTCCACGACCAGATCCCCCGCGCCGCGACCCACGACTTCACCTATTGGACCTGGATCCGCTCGGGTACCTTCAGCGTCCCGGCCGACCTCCTGATTGACCGATTGAGCGTCTTCATGAGCTTGATCGTGACCGGGGTGGGGGCACTGATCGTCACCTATTCGGTCGGGTACATGGATCACGAGGACGACGCCAGCTACGCCCGCTTCTTCGTCTACATGGACCTCTTCATCTTCTCCATGCTGCTCTTGGTCGCGGCCGGCAACTTCGTCTTCCTGGTCATCGGTTGGGCCATGGTCGGCCTCAGTTCCTATCTGTTGATCGGCTTCTATTACTGGCGCCGAAGCGCGGTGCTGGCCGCGCGCAAGGCCTTCGTCATGAACGTCATCGGCGATGTGGGGCTGATACTCGGCGCCTTCGCCATATTCGTCAACTTCCACCAGGTGCGCTTCCTTGAGGTGTTCGCCCGCCTCCCCCACCAGGACTCATCGGGGGTCGAGCTGATCGCCTGTCTACTGCTGGTTGGGGCCGTGGCCAAGTCCGCCCAGCTGCCTCTTCACACCTGGCTGCCCGATGCCATGGAGGGGCCCACGCCGGTCTCGGCCCTGATCCACGCCGCCACCATGGTCACCGCCGGCGTCTATCTCATCGGCCGCATGCATCCCATCTTCGATCTCGCCCAGTACGCCCACGATGGCGCCGCCGTGATCGGTGCCCTGAGCGCGATCGTCGCCGCCTCGATCGCGATCGTCCAGACCGACATCAAGCGCGTGCTTGCCTACTCCACCATGAGCCAGATCGGGTACATGTTCCTGGCCGTGGGCCTGGGCGCGTACGGGGCCGCATTCTTCCACCTGCTCGCCCACGCCTTCTTTAAGGCCCTGCTCTTCCTTTCCGCCGGCAACGTCATCCACGCCATGGACGACGAACAGGACATGCGCCGCTTCGGAGGGCTGCGGCGCCAGCTACGCCCGACCTCGATCGCCTTCCTGATCGGATCATTGGCCCTGGTCGGCATCTTCCCCCTGGTCGGGTTCTTCTCCAAGGAGCTGATTTTGGGGGCCGCGTTCAGCAAGCCCAGCGCCCACGGTCTGCCCCAGGCGCTGTGGCTGATCGGATTCGTCACCGCCGTCTTGACCGGCTTTTACACCGGGCGCATGTGGTGGATAGCCTTCGGCGGCCGGCCCTCGCCCGACCGGCCGGTCGAGCACCCCCACGAGGCGCCGCGGGCGATGCTCTACCCGGTCCTGGCTCTGGCCGTGCTCACTTTGGTGGGCGGTCTACTTCAGATCGAGGTGGTGTGGCACGGCGGCTGGCGTCTGGTGAGTGATTTCCTCACCCCCGCGGTCGGGCGCACGCCCTGGTCTGAGGGCGTCGTGGGGTACTTCCTCGCCGCCCTGACCATGATCCTGGCCGGGGTCGCGTTCATGGCCGCGTACAACATCTATGTGCGGCGAAGCTGGCAGCCCTGGAGCCGGCGCTTGCCCCGGATTCAAAACCTGCTGGAACACAAGTACTTCTTCGACGAGATCTACAGCCGGATCTTCGTGCGCGGGCTTGACGACCTCTCCTCGGCCGCCTTCGACCGAGTTGACCAGCGGGTCCTCGACGGGGCCCTGCGCCTGGTCGGGCGCACCACCGGAGACGGTGCCGATGGACTCTCCCAGATCGAGACCGGATACGTGCGCAACTATCTTTTGGTCTTCACCGCCGGGGTCGCGGCGCTCGCAGTGATCTTGGTCTTAAGGTTCTTCGGCTGATGCTAAGCGCGCTCTGGTTGATACCCGCCCTGGGCGGTCTATTGGTCGCTCTGGCGCCGCGGCGCTGGGCGCGAGGACTCGGCCTGGGGGTGGCACTGGCCGCGCTGGTCGTGGCCGCGCTCATGGTCGCGGGCTTCAACCCTCAACACTCGGGGTGGCAGTTCGCCGAGAACGTGAGCTGGATTCCCCAGTACGGCATCCGCTACCACCTGGGTGTCGACGGCCTGAGCCTCTGGCTCCTCGTGCTCAACGCCTTCCTTACCGTTGTGGCCCTGGCCAGCGCCTGGCGGCTGTCGCGAGCGCGCGGCTTCTTCGCCCTGATGCTGCTCTTGGAGGCGACCATGGCCGGCGTCTTCATGGCCGTTGACCTGCTCTTGTTCTACGTCTTCTGGGAGGCCATGCTGATCCCCGCGTTCTTCCTGCTCTGGCTTTGGGGCGAGGGTGCGGGGGCCCGGGCTGCAGCCCTTAAGTTCGTCCTCTACACCCTGTTCGGCTCGCTGCTGATGCTGGTCGGGGTGATCGGGGAGTACGTTGTCGCGGGCGGGGCCGCGCACGGCTTTGATCTGGCCCAGTTCGCCGCCCACCCACCCGCGCCTGCGCTTCAGTTCGGCCTCTTCTTCCTCTTCGCGATCGCATTCGCGATCAAGACCCCGCTCTTCCCCTTCCACAGCTGGCTGCCCGACGCCTATGCCGCAGCCCCCGCACCCATGCTCGTCACCTTCGCCGGAGTCATGGGCAAGACCGGCGCCTACGCCATGCTCCGGATCCTGATCCCGCTCTTTCCTCACCCCGACGGTCTTTGGACCTGGAACGCGGTTGTCCCCGTGCTGGCCGTGATCGGGATCGGCTGGGGAGCCCTGATGGCGATCACCCAAAGGGACATGAAGTCGCTGGTGGCTTGGTCGTCGGTCAGCCACATGGGCTTCATCGTGCTGGGTATCTTCGCCTTCAATCAGCAGGGCGCCGAGGGCGCCGTGCTGCAGATGGTGAATCACGGGTTGATCGTGCCCGCCCTCTTCCTGCTCGTGGCCTGGGTCGCCGCCCGGACCGGGACCCAGGATCGCTCGATCCTGAAGGACCTGGCGCCCCGGATGCCGGTGCTGGCCGCGATCTGGCTCATCGTGACCATGGCCGCGCTCGGATTGCCGGGGCTGAACAGCTTCGTGGGCGAGTTCACCACCATGCTCGGGGCCTGGCAGTATTCGCCCTGGCTCGCCGTCGTCGCCTGCATCGGCTTGGTTCTGGCCCCGGTCTACATGCTCCGACTGTTTCAGGGCCTCATGTACGCTGGAGCGGGCCAGACGACGGCTGAGCCGGCACCCGTTCGGCGTGACGACATCCTCGCCCGCGAGCTGGCCGTCATCGCCCCTCTGGTGCTCTTGATGTTCCTGCTCGGGCTCTACCCCTACCTTCTGACCCACGTCATGGGCGCGTTGGGATACGCGCTGCCGGTGCCCTGGCGATGACGCTGCTGGCCGCCCTTCCCACTGTCTCCTACTCCTGGTCTCAGGCCGCCGGCGACCTCTCTCAGATCGCATCGATCGCCATCGTCACGGTCGCACTGCTCCTGGCCGTGGTGCTGGACCTGATCCTCCCGCGCCGCCTGAGCGGCTCCGTGGTCGCACTGGTCTCGGCGCTGGCTCTGGTAACAGCACTGGTCGCGGCCTGGATCCGGATCGCCCAGGGGGGTGGGCACTCCGCCTACAGCGGATTCGTCAGCGGCGACGACTTCGCGCTCTACTTTGAGGTGCTACTCAGTCTGCTCGGGCTCTGCACCCTCGCCGTCGGCCACGTCTACGCCCGGCGCCGCGACCTCGCCGAGCCCGAGTTCGTAGTGCTCGTCCTCGCCGCCCTGGTGGGCATGATGGCCCTGGCCGCGTCCACCTCCCTCGTCACCGTGTTCGTCGCGCTCGAGACCTTCAGCGTCGCCCTCTACGTCCTCTGCGGGTTCCTGCGCCGGGACACGCGCTCGCAGGAGGCGGCGGTCAAGTACCTGCTCGTGGGTGGTTTCGCCAGCGCCTTCGTGCTCTACGGGATGGCGCTGGTGTATGGCGCCACCGGGACCACCCAGATCTCAGCCATCTCCTCCCAACTCGCCTCGGGCTCGCTCACCAACCCGCTCGTGGTGTTGGGGGTACTGCTGATGACGGTCGGCTTCGCCTTCAAGATTTCCGGCGTCCCCTTTCACCAGTGGACCCCTGACGTCTACGACGGCGCGCCGCTGCCGGTGACCGCGTTCATGTCCGTCGGCACCAAGGCGGCGGGGTTTGCCATGGTGCTCCGAGTCCTGCAGGGCGGGCTCGTCCATCTCGGTTCGGAGTGGACCCTGGCCCTGGCTCTGATCGCCGCCGCGAGCATGGTCGTGGGCAACGTCGCCGCCATCGCCCAGACCAACGTCAAGCGCCTGCTCGCCTACTCCAGCGTGGCCCAGGCGGGATATCTCCTGGTCGGTGTCGTGGCCGGTGGCGCCGCCGGCATCGGTGGCGTGCTGTTCTACCTCTTCGCCTATCTGTTCATGAACTTCGGCGCCTTCGCCGTGCTGATCGAGCTCACCGCGCCCGACGGGGAGCGGGTCCAACTCTCAGATCTCGACGGTCTGGGTAGCCGAAGTCCGCTCCTCGCCCTGGCTATGTCGGTCTTCATGCTCGCCCTGGCCGGGTTCCCGCCCCTGGTCGGGTTCATCGGCAAGTTCTTCCTCTTCAGTCCCGCGGTCAGCGGGGGATGGACGTGGCTGGTCATCCTGGGCGTGCTCACGAGCGTGGTATCGGTGGTCTACTACCTGCGCGTGCTGGTCCACGTCTGGACGCCGGTCGGGGATCCGCAGAGGATCGCGGTGGGCCCGCTCCAGATCCTGGTCGGGGCCGCAGCGCTGGTGGCGCTGGCGGTGGGCCTGTACCCGAGCCTGCTCTACTACGCCGGCCTCCTTGGAGCCCATGCCCTGAGCGCCGGTCGCTGACACGACCCGCGCCGCGCGCTGGTCTTAGATATTGCTCCGCGATTGCCCGCCGTCCACTGTCCAGCAGGCTCCCGTGACCAGGCTCGCGGCGGCGGAGCAAAGAAAAGTCACCACGCTCGCCACCTCCTCGGGACGCCCGAAACGTCCGATCGGAATCTCGCGCTCGACGAATCTGGCCATGGCCTCTGGATCCGCGTCCTGGCGCAGCTGCCAGGTCCCTCCGGGAAAGATGATGGAGCCCGGGGCGACGGCGTTCACCGTCACCCCCGAGGCGGCGACCTCCCGGGCCAGCGAGGTGACCATGCTGATCTCGGCCGCCTTGGCCACGTTGTAGGCTGGGGGCCCCCCCGCCTCGCGCCCGTAAACCGAGGAAACCACCACGATTCTTCCCCAGCCCTGCGCCCGCATGGCGGGCAGACAGAGCGCGCTCAGGCGGGCGGCGGGATACAGGTTGCCGGCCAGGGCCAGGTCCAGCTCGAGCACCGCGGTGTCCTCCCAGGTGCGCCCGGCCCGAAGCCCCAGACAGTTGACCAGGATCTCCACCGGGCCCGACTGCGCAGCTTCGGCGTGGGCTCGCCGGCAGCCCTCGTCCGTGGTCAGATCGGCCACGATACCGCGCCCTCCGATCGACTCGGCTACGCTCGCCACCACCTCCGCCGTACGCGCCACGACGGCCACATCCGCGCCCTCTTGGGCCAGCGCACGCGCGATCGCGAGCCCGATTCCGCGGGTACCCGCGCTGACCAGGGCGCGTCTTCCGGCTAGGTTTAGATCCATCCGTCTCCCCCCCGAATGCTCAACGCCACAGGTCCTGCCAGAGCTGGTAATGCACCGCCTCCACGCCCCCTTGGCGGAGGACTTGGAGCCCGGAGTCATCGCGGTAGGGCCGGCGGTAGTGCACCCTCAGCACGTTGGAGTTGACGATCATCTTGGCGCACATGACGCAGGGTGAGACGGTCACGAAGACCAACTTACCTGGGGTCTGGGCGCCGGCCTTGATCAGGGCATTGGCCTCGGAATGGATGCAACCGCATCGACCGGGCTCGGGTCCGTCACAGCTGTTCGGCAGTCCCCGCGCGTTGCCGTTGTAACCGATCCCCAGAACCTGGGTCAGGTCCGAACTCGTGATCACCGTGCCCACCTGGTTGCGGTCGCACGTGCTGCGCTTGGCCAGCTCCTCGGCCATGCGCATATAGACCTCTTCGAGCGGGATTCGATCGGGCACCGCGGTCACCGGAACCAACTCCTCCACGCCCCCCATGGTAATCACCGGGCTGACCTTGCCCATCCTGACCGCCCGCGCTACACTGCGGCCAACGTGGCCTTCGAACTGTTGTTCGCCCTGCTCCTGTTCGTGCTCCTGCTGCTGGCCGGGGGCATGGCGATGCTGCTCCAAGCGCTCAGCCGGCGCTCCGACACCCAGTCCTCCGAACTGGCCGAATTGCGCGCCCAGCTCGCCCTGGGTGGTCAGAACCAGGGCCAGCTCGGGGCCGAGCTGCGGGGCCAGCTGGGGCGCACCCAGGAGCTCCTGGAGGGGATGCGGCAGAGCGTCGTGGCCCGCCAGCAGATCGAGGATGACGCCCGGCAGAGCCTGCGCCGCCTGGAGGCGGTGATCGCGGGCAGCTCGACCCGGGGGGCGGCCGGAGAGAACATCCTGGAGGAGGCCTTTCAGCACCTACCGCCCGAGATGCTGGAACGCAACCACTGGGTCAAGGGCAAGGTGGTGGAGTTCGCCCTGCGCCTGCCCGGGGGCAAGCTGCTGCCCATAGACTCCAAATGGACCGCCGGCGGCGCCCTGCAGTCCCTGTCCGAGCCCGACCTCGACCCTGCCCGGCGCTCGGCGCTGGCGGCGACCGTTGAGCGTGAGGTCGAAAAGAGGGTGCGCGAGGTCTCCCAATACATCGATCCCCAGACCACGACCCCTTTTGCCCTCGCCGCCATTCCCGACGGGGCCTACGCCGTCTGTCGCGCGGCCTTCGCCGAGGCCCATCGCAGGCACGTGATTGTGGTCGGTTTCTCCATGGCGATGCCCTATCTACTCTCCCTCTATCAGCTTCACCTTCAGTTCTCGCGCAGCGTCGACATGGACAACCTGCAGGCCTACCTGATCGACATCGAGCGCCAGCTGGACGGGCTGGAGGGAGCTCTGGAGAACAAGCTGCGCCGGGCCATGACGATGCTGGAGAACACCTACAGCGACGGCAAGCAGACCGTCGCCAGCGTGCGCGCCTCCGTCCACGGGATTCAGTTGGTCGAGCACTCTGCCCCCGCGGCGGCCGAGCTCAGCCTGGTCGAGCCGGTCGACTGAAGGCGCCGTTAGACACAGCCGTCGCACCCCAAGAGCACCGGTTGTACACAGGGAATACACCCACATGTTGGGCCTGTATATGGGTATGTACCGAACATCTTGTGCCTACGGCTTGACATGGGAACGGGGCGGGAATAGAGTGGGGGCCCGTCCGATCAGGGGTCCTGGAGCATCCGTGGCGGGTGTGCTCTAGGACCCTAGCCATCTTCGTGGCGCGGAATCAGAAGGTTCAGACAAGCAGGAAGAAGGAGGCTCTCGGTAAGAACATGGCCAGGAACGCAGCCGACATCGCAGCTGACGGCGAGAGTGCCCACAAGGCACGACCGGCACCGGCCAGGGGGTCCGGGGGCCTGAGCTTTGAGCGCTACTTCACCCCGCCCGGAAGCCATGCCTACGACCTGCTCGAGTGGGAACGCCGAACGGCGGCCATCACCGGGGAGAAGGGCAACCTGATCTTTGAGCAGCGCGACGTCGAGGTTCCTCGGTCGTGGTCTCAGCTCGCCATCAACGTCGTCGCCCAGAAGTACTTTCGCGGCCAGCTCGGCGGTCCCGAGCGTGAAAGCTCGGTGCGCCAGATGGTCGATCGTGTGGTGGACACCATCCGGGCCTGGGGCGTCGACGGCGACTATTTCGCCTCGGCCACCGACGCCGACAATTGGGCCGAGGACCTGCGCTGGCTCCTTACCACCCAGCACGCCTCCTTCAACAGCCCGGTCTGGTTCAACATCGGGGTTCCGGGGCGCTCCCAGCAAGCCTCGGCCTGCTTCATCAACGCGGTCCAGGACACCATGGAGTCAATCCTGGATCTGGCCAAGACCGAGGGCATGCTCTTCAAGTTCGGCTCCGGTGCGGGCACCAACCTCTCGGTGCTGCGCTCCTCGCGCGAGTCCTTAGCCGGCGGTGGGACGGCCTCCGGACCGGTCTCCTTCATGCGCGGCTATGACAGCTTTGCGGGCTCGATCAAGTCCGGTGGCACCACCCGGCGGGCGGCCAAGATGGTGATCCTGAACTCCGACCACCCCGACATCCTCGACTTTGTTCGCTCCAAGGCGATTGAGGAGAAGAAGGCCTGGGCCCTGATCGACGCCGGCTACGAGGCCGGCTTCAACGTTCCCGGTGGCGCCTATGACTCGGTCCAGTTTCAGAACGCCAATCATTCCGTGCGGGTGAGCGACGAGTTCATGCGTGCGGTCGAGGGCGACGGTAGCTGGGAGACCAAGGCGGTGGTCGGCGGGCGCACGGTGGACACCATGCCGGCTCGGGAGCTGTGGCGCGAGATAGCCGAGGCGGCCTGGCTCTGCGGAGATCCCGGATTGCAGTTCGACTCCACCATCCAGGCCTGGAACTGCGTGCCTAACACGGGGCGCATCAACGCCACCAATCCCTGCAGCGAATTCGTATTCCTTGATGACACCGCGTGCAATCTGGCCTCGCTCAACCTGATGAAATATCAGGACAAGGAAGGGCACTTCGACCTCGAGAAGTTCCGGCGCGCGGTCGACGTGGTCTTCACCGCGCAGGAGATCCTGGTCTCGTACGCCTCCTATCCCACCCCCGCGATCGCGCACAACTCAGAGCTGCTGCGCCCGCTCGGACTTGGCTACGCCAACCTGGGAGCCCTGCTCATGTCGATGGGTTACGCCTACGACTCCGACGATGGCCGGCGCATGGCCAGCGCGGTGACGGCGATCATGACCGGCCGGGCATTCGCCCAGTCGGCCCGGATGGCCGCGGTCAAGGGACCGTTCGGCGAATTTGAAAAGAACCGCGAGCCCATGCTTGGCGTGATGGAAAAGCATCGCGCCGCCGCCTATCGCATCCCACCCGGCGGCTCCGACCAGGAGGTCGTGGGAGCGGCCCAGGAGGCCTGGGACGAGGCGGTCGGGCTGGGCCGGCTCCACGGTTACCGCAACGCGCAGGCGACCGTTCTCGCCCCGACCGGGACCATCGGTCTGATGATGGACTGCGACACGACCGGGATCGAACCCGACCTGGCCCTCGTCAAGTACAAGAAGCTGGTCGGCGGCGGACTGCTGAAGATCGTCAACGGCACCGTCCCTCCCGCCCTGCGCAAGCTCGGCTATCCCGAGGCGCAGGTGAAGGAGATCGTCGACTACGTGGATGAGATGGACACCATCGAGGGTGCGCCCCACCTTCGGGACGAGCACCTGACGGTGTTCGACTGCGCCTTCAAACCCATCAACGGGCTGCGTTCGATTCAGCCCATGGGTCACATCAGAATGATGTCGGCGGTCCAGCCCTTCATCTCCGGGTCCCAGTCCAAGACCGTAAACCTGCCCAGCGAGGCCAGCGTCGACGACATCGCTCAGAGCTACGCCGAGTCCTGGAAGTTGGGCCTCAAGTGCGTCGCCATCTATCGCGACGGCTGCAAGCGTTCGCAGCCCCTGTCCACCTCACTTAAGGAGGCCAAGGCGGTCTCCGAGACACCGGTGGGGGACCGCCCGGCCCGCCACCGCCTGCCCGATGAGCGGCGCGCGCTCACACACAAGTTCGACATCCAGGGGCACGAGGGCTATATCACGGTCGGTATGTACGAGGATGGCAAGCCGGGCGAGGTGTTTATCACCATGGCCAAGGAGGGCTCGACCATCTCTGGCCTGATGGACGCGTTCGCGACTCAGACCTCCGTCGCCCTCCAGTACGGGGTACCGCTCGAGGTCATGGTCAACAAATTCAGCCACATGCGCTTTGAACCCAGCGGATTCACCAAGAATCCTGAGATCCCGATCGCGAAGTCGATCCTGGACTACGTGTTCCGCTGGTTGGGAAGCAGATTCTTCGACGAGGAGGGCCGTGCCGCTCTGGGCATAATCACCCGCGAGGACGGTCCGGGCGACAAGGTAGCCGAGCTGCATGTGGTCGCCACCCCTGCCGTCCGTCCCACCCCCTCGAACGGGGGCTCGACTCCGGGTCAGCGACTGACTTTCGTGGTCAACACCGACGCGCCCAGCTGCGCCGAGTGTGGCTCCATCACCGTCCGCAGCGGCGCCTGTTACAAGTGCCTCAACTGCGGGGCAACCACAGGCTGCAGCTGATGTGTCACGTCCGGACAATTACGCACGAAGGCCTGAACTGAGGGAATCCGGTTAATTACGCCTCGTCCGGTTAATTACGCACGGTGGAGGTCGGCCGTTACTGGGATGGCCGACCTCTCCTCCGTACCAGCAGTCGGACTCGGCACAATCCTCGGGGCGCTTACTCGGGTCGCTGTCCGAGGATGTATCGGCCATGCCGTCTGATCTGATCCCCCCCGGCGTCCACGTGGCTCTTCAGAACGCCATGGGCGGGTGGGGTCCGTACACGGTCAGAGAGATTGAGGACAAGTTCGCCTCGTTCGGCTTCAAGCCCCCCGCCAGTTTGACAGGCGATAGAGCGCCCGGCTCCGAGCGCGGCCAGAGGCGGACTACCGTCTCGATGTTCCAAGAGGGAATCGACTGGAGCGCCTACGGGCAGTGCGAGCGGTACCTAGAGTTGGTCAAGGAGGTTATCGAAGACCTAGACGAGGGCGCTGGGACACGCTCAGATCTGCTGCGGGCTCTTAAGCGGGCTGGGATCGAGCTCGACGGGGCCGGCCGCTACACCCTTCGGCGGACTCCTCTGGCTGTGGTCAGCGTCCCCGCGACCGAGGACGGTATTCGATTCCACCTCGACCGGCTGGAGAGGCTGGACGCCGAGCCCGAGGAACTTGTGGGAGCAGCTAAAGAGCTAATCGAGGCCACCTGTAGGTACGTTCTAAACGAGCGAGCTAAGAGCCCCGATCGCGGCGCTAAGGTACCCAGCTTGGTCAAGCAAGTCAGCCCTTGCAGAACTTGCTCTGCACCCCGGTGTTCTCGCACCCACGGCCGAGGGGGCCGACACTATAAAGCGCACGTTGGCCGGCTTGAGTCAGATCGCGCTTGGGATCAATGATCTGCGCAACGATGGCTATGGCACCGGTCACGGCAGCAATCGACGAATCCAGGGCTTGAAGAAGCGCCACGGAGACTTCGCCGCTAGGGCGGCGGTTGCCTTCGCGGCCATGGTGCTGGACACTCTGCACGATCCTGAAGCGCCATGGCGAAACACAGCCGATGACCTCCCCCACCCCTCCCCAGGGCAGGCGTGACAATCCCGCTCGGTCCCGATTACCGGGGTAGATGCGTGCCCCGTCGGCAAACTCGGCGCCTTATGATGTGTGGCGCTGGTCCGGCGCCACTCCTTCGACTCTCCGTCTCCATTGTTCTCCCTGGTCAATCCGTGCACTCCGCCGTGCACCGTCGGGCCCTCTGAGTTTGCCGACGGGGGTCCGGTTATAGACTCGGCTATTTACAGATATAGCGATATCGCGGGTGCACGACGATCTTGTAGGTGATGGGGGTCAGGCCACCTCGATCTGAGTGTGGAGGCTTTGCCAGAACTCGTCCCAACGGCCGCTCTGCTCGCAGCAGCGCAGCGCGATGATCGCCTCTGCTCCGCGCACAGTCCAGCGCATGCCGGAGAGTTTCAGGCGCTGACCGATCAGCGTCTTGCATCCGGCCTCGACCGTCCCCGATCCGACGAATAGACCGCGCCGGCGGAAGTCCGCGTAGCGCATCCGCTCGCGGTTGTTGTCGAAGTAGGAGATCAGCTGGCGGATAGGGTCGCCGTCCCGTCCCGGCTTGAGCAGCTTCTGCAGTCGTTCCAGGATTGCCTCGACGTCCCCGCGATCCAGCTCGGCCACTCGTGCGTTCAGCCAGGGAGCACGGTCGGGATCGCCGGGTGCGTAGAGCAGGTTGGCGAAGGCACCGACGTGTTCGCGGGCGTGGTACAGGTCCACGATGTGGGTGGCGCGGGGGAAGTGCTCGTCGGCCACGTTCCAGATCCAGTGAGCGCCATCCCCGATGGCGACCACCTCCTTGGCGCGGTCGACGCCACGTCGGGCGGCCTCGGCGTAGAGGAGCTGGCCGAAGCGGTCGGCAGACTCGACGACGGCCAGGTAGCTGGATGACCTGGGGTCGCGCACTGGCCGGCCTTCCTCGTCGACCTTGGTCTGGGTGAAGATGCAACCGACCTTGACCTCACGCGTGTGCGCCCGACCGTCGGGGCCCTTGCCCGCTCGCCCCACGTTCTCCCTGGGCACGGTGGGCACGCCGGTGCCGTCGATGGTGACGTAGAGCCTGGGGATGGGCGGTCCGGAGGGGAGTGGGATCAGGCTACCGTCGAGCAGGCCCTGCCATTCCTGCTCGAGCCGGGCTTTGATGCGGGCGCCGTTCGCCTCCGCCACGCGCTCCACCTGCTTGGCGGTGACGTCGATGCCGGCCAGTTCGCGCAGATCGCGGCGGCTCCGCTCGAACGGCCCCTGGCCGCCGGTCCGGGAGAGCATGCGCTGAACGCCGGGGCTGTAGCTGGTGCCGACCACGTCCAGGTCCTCGTCTTTGGGGACGCGGCCTTTGTCACAGGCGTCGCAGTGGTAGTAGGCGCGGCGCAGCGTGATGGGCGCCAGCACCGTGGTCAGGCTCTTCTCCCGATAGCTCACGAACTCGGCCTGGTGGCCCTGGCCACAGTCGATGTGCGGCCCCCGGTGGCCGGAGTCGACGTCCAGCAGCTTCTCCAGGAGGTTGCCGCCGAGCCGATGCACTCCCGCCCGGATGAGCATCTCGCTGGCGGCCAGATCCAGCTTGCCCAGCTCGCCGACCTGGCTCAGTATGCGGTCGACGAGGCGGTCTACTTCGCTGGCGATCTCCGCCCGAAGCGCCGTTTGGAGCCCTTTTTTTCCGCCGCCGTCTCGGCCTCGGCGGTCGGGGTTACCGGGCGCACCTCGCAGATCTGGTCGTTGACCTCCACCACCTCGTCGACCAGGGCCCGAAAGCGCTGGTAGTTGCCCACCTCACGGCGGACCTTGGTCAACTCCGGTCCCGGCTGCAGATGTCGGTTGACTGTCTTGCCACCCTCCGAGCGGGTCAGGTTGTACTGGGGGCCGTGGCCCGGATGGTCGGGAGCGGCACAGGCGCAGTTCGACTTGCCGCAGCGGCGGCGGACCTCGTGGAAGGAGCCGCGACGGAAGTCGCCGACTTCCCTCATCTGCTCATAGAGCTGCCGGCGCCGGACTTCGAGCTGGGGTAGGTCGTCGTGCTGAGACGTCATCTCGACTCCTGGGTTGGTGGCCTGAGTGCTGGCATCACTCAGATTACCACTGAATCGAAGCTGGAAGCTAGAGCTACCTACAACGACGTCGCACACCCCGATATCGCAGTACGCTTGACTTCTGGTGGTTAATTCGCACGTAAAGCAATGGCGGACCTAAGCCTATATCCGGTCGAGATGCCAGTCGATGCCTTCGAGGCTCTGATTGCGTGGATTCCTGGGGCGCTGGTCATGATCGATTCGGATCAGCGGATCACAGCCGTGAACGAGAAGGCGGCAAAGCTCTTCGGATACAGGCTGAGCGAGTTGGTGGGACGATCTCTGAATGACCTGGTCCCCGTGACCGCGAGGGAGATTCACGGACCGGTGGTTGAAGGCTTCCTCAAACGGCCCCATGTCCGCCACCCTCACTCGGGCCTGCGGCTGAGCGCGAGGCGTAAAGACGGCACCGAGTTCCCCGTCGACATATCGCTCAGCACCCTCAGCTATCCGGACGGGCTCAGGGCCATCGCGGTAGTCACCGACGCCACCGACCGCGAGGAGCGAGTTCGTGCGGATGAGCAGAAGCGGCAATTGGTCAACTTCTGGTCCGTCGTCTCTCATGAACTTCGGAACCCTCTAAACGCTGTGCTCGGCTTCGCCCAGCTCCTGGGGACCCGGCGGACCGAGAACTTGACAGTCGAACAGCACAAGTGGGTGGACATCATCCACAGGTCCGGCAGCCACATGCTGGAGCTGCTCAACGAAGTCGTCGAGCTTCAGCAGGCCAAATCCGGTAGAAGCGCGGTCCTCTGGGAACAGGTGGGCGTCGATTCTGTGATCGACGAAGTGCTGGAGTCAATTGAGACTGACGTAGAGGCCAAAGGCCTCTATCTGGAGCGCGAGGGGGCGCGAGGGCTCAGCATCCTAGGAAGCCAGCGTCGCCTCTGGCAGATATCCGTGAACCTGATTGCAAACGCGGTCAAGTACACGGACGAGGGGAAGGTGAGGGTGCTGACCGAGCGGGCTGGCGGGATGGTCAAGATTTCCGTGGCAGACTCCGGCCCAGGGATGCCTGAGGCTGAGTGCAAGCAAGCCTTCGAGCCCTTCTTTCGGGGATCACTGGCGGTGCGCCAGGCGAAATCCGGCATGGGATTGGGCCTCGCCCTGGTAAAGGAGCTGGTCGAATCGATGGATGGCACGATCAGCCTGGAAAGCGTCGAGAACCTCGGAACCACAGCGACGGTCACCTTCCCCGCAGCGTAGACGGCGAACAGCCCTAAGGATTGGGGGTCCCGGCATCGGTGCCGGAGTAAGGCACTCGTCCTTACTGATCGACAACTCCGGTTGGCTAGCTCGCCGTTTCCGGTGTGCCGTACCCGAGTAACGCGCATGTTCTGCCCGACTCCACCAAATCTAGCAACAGCGCGTAATTATCAGGACGAATCTGAGGCGTAAGGCTTGAACTGAGCGAATCCGGATAATTACGCACGGTGGCGGCGTGCCGACGATTGCGACGAATTGGTACTGACACTTGCGACAGCGGGGGTGGCGCTGTCACCTCGCCTAGCTGGCGGGGCTGCGGCTGCGGATGCGGCGGGCCTATCCGCAGTCAGCCAGCAAACCTCCGCCTATCTAGCCTCACTGGAGCCACGGGTTCGGCGAGTGTGTCGGATCTGGTGCAGAACTGCACAGAGGGCACCCTCAGCTTTCAAACCGAAGACCCGATCAACTGCCGTGGCGTCATTCCCCAGTCACGCGGCTACCGCCCGGCCGAGGCGTAATGCTCCGGACGCCACAGCTGATGTGAACCTCAAGGAATTATGCACAACTCCCGAACTCAGACCTCTTCGATCCAGGTCGGGCCGGGTCTGCTCTCCCTCGAGGCGTTCCCATCCGTCAGAGTCTGGCGTCGACTTCCCAGGCCGCATGGGAGTGACGTCCTCGGCGGGCTTCGGGCAATTCCCACATCGAGGAAGGAACCAGGCGCCGCAACGCAGGTGCGGTGGAGCGAGCCCAGCGGAACCATGGTCCGGGCTCAGCCAGCCCATACGCCTCTCGGAGTTGGTCTGGCAATAGGCCGGACGTGATTTGAGTCAGGGGCTCAAAAAGAGCCCGAGGCACGCCTCGCACCGGTCGGAGAACGTGGGGGCATAGGGCAAGGGCCTCGGCAGTGGGCTTGGCCGTGAGATCGAGCATCTGCTCCACGTATCGAACAAAGCCGGTGAAATCAGTCGGATACACCGATCTCGGAATGCCCAAGACGGGGCCCAGCGAGATTGACTGCTGGTAGTACGTCTCCTCGTCGTCGTCGCTCAGTGGCCGATTGAAGGCCCTTTGGGCCGCAAGTGAGCTATCGATCAGGGTGGCGTGCACCCAGAGCTGAAGATCGGGGTCCAAAGCCGAGTAACCGGGGCCACGAACGCCAGAGTGGGCGCGCCTGATGGCGTCGGCCGCCTCGCTCTGACGCTGAGGAGGCGCGAACGCCAGCCGGCTCGTCAGGTCCAAGGTTCGACGCAGCCGACGCAGGGGCCGCTGTCTGAAGTCGGAGTGATCGGCCACCCCGCGCGCCACCGCAGGGTGGGCCAGTTGCATCAGCAGCGCGCGGCCACCTGCAAGAAGCACCAGCGGATCGGCGTTAACCCTCCAGAAGATCGAATCCGGTCCGGGCCGCTTGGCCGCCGGCGTGGTCATGACCTGATCGCAGTCGAACTCGCCGACCGCGCCACCGCTTCTATCAGCCCCATAACCTGAGCCGGTGGCGGCCGTTACTGAGTGGAGACGGTGCGATTTGATGGACAATTGAAAGTTCTGAGCCCGGATTACATTCGATACTAGTCCAGTATCTATTTAAGACATTGATTACAGAAGACCACGCCCTCACCCGCTACGCCATTCCGGCCGAGGAGGCATTCCACGAGGTCGAGGCTGAGGCAGACACGTCTGCCAACCTTGACGACTCGGTGCGCGCCTATCTGCAGGAGATCAGCCGCGTCAAACTTTTGACCGCGGCCGATGAGGTTCGCCTGGCCAAGGCCATTGAAGCCGGCTCGGAAGAGGACCGCGCCCATCTGATCGAGGCCAACCTGCGGCTCGTGGTATCGGTTGCCAAGAAGTACGCCAATCGCGGCCTGCCCCTCCTCGACCTGATCCAGGAGGGCAACATCGGCCTCATGCGAGCGGTGGAGAAGTTCGACTACCGGCGCGGATTCAAGTTCTCGACCTACGCCACCTGGTGGATACGGCAGGCGGTGCAGCGGGCGGTGGCGGACCGGGGCCGCGCCATCCGCGTGCCCACCCACAATGCCGACGTGATCAACAAGCTGGTGCGCGTCGCCGACCGGCTGCGCCAGGAGTTGGCGCGCAATCCCAGACCCGAGGAGATCGGGATGGAGATGGGTTTGGAACCGGACAAGGTGACGTGGTTGATGCAGGTCGCCCAGGAGCCGGTCTCACTGCAGACTCCAATCGGCGAGGACGGCGACACCGAGTTGGGCCATCTGGTCGAGGACGCCGAGGTCGTGTCGCCCGAGGAGGCCGCCTCGCGGACGCTACTCCACGAGGAGCTCGACAATGCTCTGCAGAGCCTCACGCCTCGTGAGCGTCGCGTCATCCAGCTTCGCTTTGGCCTCCTGGACGACCAGCAGCGCACGCTTGACGAAGTGGCAAAGCGCATGGGCGTTGGACGCGAGGCGATCCGGCAGACGGAGCGCAGGGCGCTGGCTCGTCTGCGCCACGAGGGCAAGGCCAAGCTCCTGCTCGAACACTTTTCTGCCGCCTAGGCCGAGGCGCGGTTCCTCGACCGATTGGTCGGCTGGATCAGGGGGCCAGGCGATGCTTTCGCCACTCTCCCCCGGCGCCGTCTCGATCAAATCGGACGCGGTCATGGAGCCGATTGCGACGTCCCTGCCAGAACTCGATCACGTCTGGCACCACGACGTAGCCGCCCCAGTAGCTCGGACGCGGCACCTGCCCGGGGTTACCGATGCTCGCCTGCTCGAAGTCACGCTCCAGATCCTCCCGTGACCTGAGGTCTTGAGACTGCTGGGAGGCGAGCGCGGCGAGCTGGCTCTGGCGGTCACGACCAGACCAGTAGGAGTCTGAATCGTCGGCATCCAACCGCCGCGCCTGGCCCTGGACACGGATCTGGCGGTGGAGGAGGCTCCAGTAAAAGACCAGAGCAACGCCCGGCTGCGCGTCGACCTGCCGACCCTTGACGCTTCGGTAGTTGGTGTGAAACTCAAGGCCGATGGCGGATATTCGGTGGAGCTGGATCATGCGCGCGTCGGCCCCTCCCTCCGGCCCAACCGTCGCCAGTGTGGCTGCCCCCGGGAATGGCTGTCCCCGCTCGCGAGCCTCCTCTATCCAGCGCCCAACAGCGGCGAGTGGATCCGTGCCCAGCCCCGCCTCGTCAATCGGTTCATCGCTCTCGAGCTGAATGCGAAAAGCCATGGCCTGAATCAGATTAATCGCCGCTGAACCTTTGGGGCGATGGCGCAAGGTTCGCGAGTGGTCCCGTTAAACCTCTTGCAGAATCAAAGCCGAATAGGGTCCTCACCTTCCCTGCAACGCTCTCAGGACCCGTTGTCATCGCGGTCGAGCCGACCGCCCGTGGGGGGACCGAGACCTGAGACGCCTGACCGTAATTCTGTTCGGCGTTCTGGCGGTTGCGGTCATGCTCAGCGAGGCCTTCGAGGGTGGCATTCCAGGACTTCAAGACGCCTCCAGCGCCGCTTTCAACCTCGCCCTTCTGACACCCGCTCCTGATCCCGGGACGACCATGTCTGCGACCGACGAGCTGCGCCTGCAGAGGGCCGCGGTGGCCTCCGAGCGGGCGCTGGAAGCCGCTCCGCCGTCCCCGGCGGCGGTCCCCGCGACTCTGACCCAGCCCGCCGCGGTCCCTGACCAAGCCACCATCCTAGCCATCATCGACTCCGCCTTTACTCCTCTCGGCCCGCAGGGAGTGACCTGGGCTGAGCGCATCGCTCGGTGCGAGTCGAGCTACAGTCCGACCGCCGTCAACTCCTCGTCCGAAGCATCCGGCCTCTTTCAATTCCTGCCCTCGACCTGGGCCGGCACGCCGTATTCGAGCCAGTCGGTCTTCGATCCGCAGGCCAACGCCAAGGCAGCGGCCTGGTTGTTCCAGCGTTACGGTCCCTCGCAATGGCAGTGCCGCTAGGTCGGTAGCAGGAAGCCCGTCAGATCGAATCCCCGCTGTTGAACACTCGGTCCAGATCGAAGTCCAGCGGAGAACGGATCTGGTCGAAGGTGCACGATCGGGGATCCCGATCCGTGCGCCAGCGCAGCAGGCGCGCGGCGTGGCGGAAACGCTCTCCCGACTGCAATTTGTCGAATGACACCTCGCAGACCAGGGTGGGCTGCACGCTGATCCATCTCGCGTCGCGGCCTCGCGACCAGCGGCTGACGCCCCCTGGTGCTCTCCCCATAGCGGGCGGCGGGGCCTCCAACTGACGCAGCGCCGGCGTCAGCTCGCGCCGCGAGCGGGCATCGAGTCCAGATGTATGACCGACGTAGTGGAGCAGACCCTCAGCGTCGTAGAGGCCCAGAAGGAGCGAGCCGACCTCCAGCTCGCTCCCACTCTGGCGATACCCGATCAGCACACAGTCGGCGCTGCGTTGGTGCTTGAGCTTGGCCCAAGCCCGTCGCCCGCCCAGATAAGGCTGGTCCAGACGTTTGGCAATCACGCCATCCAGGCCCGCCCCCTCGAAATCCTCAAACCACCGTCGAGCGACTAGCGGGCTCGACGTCCAGGGAGTGAGTCGTGGCGTGGGCGCATCGACCAGCAGCTCACGCAGCCGATCGCGGCGCAGTCGCAGGTCCAAGGAGCGCAGGTCGCATCCGTCCATCGCCAAGAGGTCGAATGCCACATATTCAGCTGGCGTCTGCTGACTGAGGCGTTCGGTTCGCGAGGCTGCCGGGTGCAGCCTCTGCTGCAACGCATCGAAGTCGAGCCCGTCCGGGCCCACGAGAATCAGCTCCCCGTCGAGAACGGCACGCCGCGCCCCGAGCCACCCCATGGCAGCTGCCACCTCGGGAAAGTAGCGCGTCATCGGGCGCGCCCCCCGGCTCGTCAGGGTCACGTCGCGGTCGGCACGAACCAGGATGCGGAATCCGTCCCACTTCGGCTCATACGTCCACTCGGATCCCGTCGGGAGCTCGGCTACGGGCGCCGACAACATGGGCTCAAGTTCATCCGGAATCGCAAGCCCCGATTCTTTGCGCCCCGGCTCTGCCATCCGATGCAGTATCGGCCACCCGGGGGCCCCCTGGACCGAAGGCTAATCCGCGCCGACGACCGCTCCCAAATCCGCTGGCGGGTCGGATCTTGGGTGATCAACGCCAGCGCGCCCATCCGTACACGCACATATTGTGCCGATAACTGGTGAGTGCTACCTTATACGGGGGTCATCTGGCCGCTACTCGATTTTGCGTCCCACCCCATCCGGGCGCCCCGTCCGCCGACGGGGCGCCGATATAGTTGGTCCTTGGCGGGCCCACCAAACGGGTCCGCACCGTTCGCACCCGGCCCAATAGAATCGGCCCGGCACGCGGGGAGTGGCGCAGTCCGGCAGCGCGCCCGCTTTGGGAGCGGGAGGTCCCGGGTTCAAATCCCGGCTCCCCGACCAGATTCTGAATTCAGCTTCTGCCGGTGAGCGGAGCTAACGTGACATCGTCGTTGTGTCACTACAGCATTTCTAAAGCATTGTTGCTGCGGGGAAGGAAATCTCCTCGCGGGTTGGGATGGATTCGAATCCGGTCATCCGAGCGCCTATTGCGGTACCTGCTGATCCCCTAGTGGTGACGTTCGGGCTGCGCAGTGACCGAGGATAGGGCTGAAAAGTCCAGCGCGTTAAGCGCCTCCCTAGTGCACTCCCGGCAGAACTGACTGGCCACAATGTGCACCATCTCCTCGGCTTCCCGCGTCGCGGGACCACCGGTCGGCCCGACCCGCATGCAATGGAATTCGAGGACGAAGAAGGTGCCTTCCGCAACAATGTCTCCGTTGGATTCATGCAAAGTGCGAACGCGGTTTGCTGCGCGAGTACGAGCTCGAGCCGCTGCGCGTCGCAGCCTGATCCGCATTTGAGAGCGGGATCGTAGAGTCGTCATGCCCCAGAAGTGCACCCGCCGGTGCTCGATAGGCATCAGCACGGGGCCTGACGAATAAGCGTGCCCTACACGCAGACTTCCGTCGCTGACGCGAGTTCGTGTTCGACCGCATAACGCACCGCTTCGGCGCGCGATCTCGCCCCGACCTTGATGAAGATGTTGTGTACGTGCTGATCAGCGGTGCGAGGCGCGATGCCGACCTCGCGCGCGATGGCCCGGTTGGTCAGCCCCCTCGCGATCAGCCTCAGGATCTGCGCCTCTCGGTGGCTCAAGACGTCCGTCAGCTGAGATCTGCCGCTTGGCCCCCAGATGCCGAGGCCGACCGCCAATTCCCCCTGGATGACCGTCGAACCCAGGAAGACGCTGCGCAGCGCCGCGACGAGCCCACGACTGGTGACCGTCTTCAAGATGTACCCGGAGGCGCCGGCGCGCAGGGCTTCCAGTGCGAAGTCGGCCTGCGCCGACAGGATCAGGACACGGACATCTGGGGAAGCACCGCGAATCCTCCGCGTGGTTTCGATGCCGCTCATCCCAGCCAGACGAGCTCCCATCAACACGACGTCAGGATGCAGTTCGTCGAGCAGCTTGAGTGCGTCGTCACCCCGGTTCGCTTCTCCCACGACTTCGAGGTCCGGCTCGGCTTCCAGGATTCTTCGAATGCCTTCGCGGACCAGGGCGTGCTCCTCCACCAGCATCACGCGCACCACTGCCGGCCTGGGATCTGTGCCTGGCATACCTAGATAACCATATAGAGGATACTGCAGAAATAGCCGGGTAGCTGCGGGGCATACGTACAAGCTCATGGTTCTAACAATGCCTCGAATAGAGTCCTTAGACCCTATTCGGGCCGCCCGCGGCTGCTCAACGTGTGCATAGAGGACTGACGGGGGATGGCTTACAGGTTTCAAGTCGACCGGTCCAATTGCCTCAATTGCGGGGTCTGCATGGATGTCTGTCCGGTCCATGCCCTGGACATGACCCGCACCCTGACCCCGTCGATAGAGTCGGGCGTCGAAAGCTCGACCAGCCAGCAGCCCTGGATGATGGAGTTCCCGATCCAGTCCGGAGAGTGCATCGGCTGCCAGGTGTGCTTCGTGGAGTGTCCGACCGCTGTGATCACGATCGACGAGGTTGCCGGCGCGGCCGAGTTGGCGTCGGCCCAGGGTCCGATTCGCCACGGGCCTGAGTCCGAGACAGGCTGGGCGGCGCTAACCGACTACACGACCGAGTCGCTGAAAGACCTGCACACGGATCCCTGGGGGGACCTTGCGCGCTGGCGCCCGGCCAAGCGGCCGGAGAGTTGGCGCACATGGCGGACATGGAACGCCCAGGGAGAAGGAGAGGAGCGTCTCTTTGCCCCGTGCCAGGAGGCGTGCCCTGTCGGCACCGACGCCGGTCGCTACGTGGCCCTGGTCGGCGAAGGGCTCTACGCGGAAGCGCTGGCCGTTGCCGCGGAGTACAACCCGTTTCCGTCCGTATGCGGCCGCGTCTGCACGGCGCCCTGCGAGTCGGCGTGCCGCCGCGGGGTCATGGACGAACCAATCGCAATCCGCGAGCTCAAGCGGTTTGCCGCCGACCATGGCATGGAGGGCTACCCGACCCCGCCCCCGCCGGCATCTCGCCGCACGGAGCGGGTTGCGATCATCGGCGCCGGCCCGACCGGCCTCAGCGCCGCGTACCAGCTGGTCCGGAGTGGCTTTGGGGTGACAGTCTTCGAGGCCATGCCGGTGGCGGGCGGCATGATGGCGATCGGCATCCCCGAATACAGGCTCTCCAAGGATGTGCTCCAGGCCGAGATCGACCGCATCCTCGGCCTCGGGGTCGAGCTCAAGCTGAACAGCGCCTTGGGCCGGGACTTCAGCCTCGACGATCTCAAGAGCCAGGGTTACAAGGCCATCCTGATTGCCACTGGCGCGACCAAGAGCCAGCCGCTGGGCGTGCCTGGCGAGGACCTGCACGGCGTATGGCCCGGGACGCTCTTCCTCAAGCGCGTCAACCTGGGCGAGAACGTGAAACTCAGCGGCGACGCCCTGGTCGTCGGTGGAGGCTCGACGGCGATGGACGCGGCACGGTCCGCGTGGCGAGCCGGTGCCAGCAGCGTGCGTGTTCTCTACCGCCGGACCAGGGAGGACATGCCGGCGCAGCACGAGGAGCTCCGCGCCGCCGAGCACGAGGGCGTCGTCATCGAGCCACTGGTCGTCCCGGTCGAGGTGCTCGGCCGGCAGGGCGTCATGACCGAGGTTCGCTGCCAGCGGTTCGAGGTGGTCGGTAAGGGACCGGACGGTCGGAACAAGGTCGCGCCGGTGCCAGGCGAAACCTTCACCATCCGGGCGCGAAACCTGCTGGTCGCCATCGGTGAGGCACCGGACCCGTCGATACTCCCCGAAGGCTCGAGCATCCAGTTCGGCGAGTGGGGCGGGCTTTTGACGGACTCCGAGACGCTGATGACGGCCCAGCCCGGCGTCTTCGCCGGAGGCGATGTCGCGACCGGCCCGAAGAGCATCATCGAGGGCGTCGCCCAGGGCCAGCGTGCGGCATGGGCGATCGATCGCTACCTGCGCGGGCTGCCTGCCTCGCGCTACGTGGCGCCCTGGCGCAGCAAGGCGCTGCTGCCGGTGACCGACAGGGTGGCGATCGACCTGGCCAACCGCGAGCGGGCCGAGAGCGAGCTCGGGCAGGTCGCGCTGGATGGACGTCACGGAGAGGTCTCGCTTGGCTTTACCGCAGAGATGGCGCACGCCGAAGGGCAGCGCTGCCTTCGCTGCGACGTCGTCACCAGTTGCCAGCTAATCCAGGTGAAAAGGATGGTGTCCGTATGACCGTAGATCAGCTCAGCCACGCCATCGTCAACGCCTTCCTCCAGGCTGGGGAGCAGTTTCTCGAGGGGACCATGGCGGCCGCCCTGCCGCTGCTCTGGATGCTGGTCGTGGCCCTTCACCTGGCGCGGCCATATATGGTGCGGACGACTCAGAAGTTCTCTCTGCGATTGGGCGCCGACATCTGGTGGGTGCTCTACATCGGCTTGCGTGACTTGATGATCGCGCTCACGGCGATCTTCAGCTTCATGTTCCTGTACCCCGACGTTCTCGTGTCCAACGCGCTTCCGATCGGGGGTTCGCTCGCCACGGTCGCGCTCTTCGGCGCTCTCATGGTCAAGCTCTTCGCCGACGCAGACAACGACCCCCAGGCGTTCAAACTCGTCTCCACGCTGCTGGCCGCCGGCAGCGCCCTATACCTGGTGCCGACAATGCTCGGCGTCCAGCTGTCTGGGGTGAAGTGGGGTCCCGTCTGGACAGACGTTGGCAAAGCCCTGACCACGACCACCGATCAATCCGTGGCCATTGGGTTGTGCTGGTTCTCTGTCGCCGCCATTGCGGTCATGGGCCTGGTAGCGGTGGCCTACAACCTGCGCGGTCCTTCCGACGCGAGCCTGCGGGCGCAGTCGGGACGCGTGCGAGCCTGAAAGGAGAGATGAGATGACCCCAGACCAGGTTACCGCTGCGATAATCCAGGCCATCCTTCACGGCGGCGAACAGTGGGTCGTTTCCACGATCGCGGCCCTCCTGCCGTCGCTGTGGGCATTGACGGTGATCTTCCATCTCTCGCGTCCATACATGTTGCGAACGATCAAGAAGCTCTCACTGCGCTTCGGAGCCGATATCTGGTGGCTCGGCTATGTGCTCGTGCGCGACGCCGTGATGCTCATCACATTCGCCCTGAGCCTGATCTTCTTGTTTCCAAATCTCCTCACCACGATCCCGCTTCCATTGACCGCGCCACTGGCCGGCCTGCTGCTGTTCGCGAGCCTCTACGTGAAGCTGCTCTATGACACCGACGACGACTTCGAGGCTTATCGCGTGGCTACAGTGCTGCTCGCGCTCGGTGGCGCCTTCTACCTGATCCCGCAGATCTTCGCTATCGAGACCACGTCGCAGAGCGGGATGTCAGGCGTCGACCGCTTCCTCACCACGACCTCGAACGCCGCCTGGGTCGGCCCGATCCTGATCGTCTCCATGATCGGCTATGCAGTGATCGGGGGACTGATCTTCCAGCAGGTGGCTGTCAGGGGCGCGCGGTTTGGTGAAAAGCCAAAGGTGAGCGAGGTGCATAAGGCGGCATAGGACTAGCACGGCTTTAGAGGCAGTCGCCGGGCCGTGGGAGTGTAGTAATCCGGGCGCCGGTAAGGGCTCGAAATGAGTCAGGCGAACATCCGCCGTGCCGCCATCGAGGTCAAAACCCTCGAAATCAACCTTGGTGGACGAGACCGCCCAGATTTCGGGACCGTGAGGCCCCGGGTTCAAATCCCGGGCCCCCGACTTTTTCCGACCAGTGTTTACTTAATGAACTCTCTGCTCCGATCGGCAGCCAGTATTTTGGTAACCACACGGGCGGGCGGCCTCGTAACCCGAACCCAGTCCGGCCGTTGAAGCTCAGGTGCGTGGCTTCGTGTGCCTGCTAGTGGTCGGCATGCTGACGTCCTGCACGGCGACGAGCTCGGGCCCAGCTTCGGCTCCCGCCCCACGCCGGCGGCCGCAGCGACCAGTGCCCGGACGCCCAGTCCATCACCGACGCCCCAGGTCGCGTGCGAGCTCCCTTACCTGACCACCAATGGCCCGTCACCACTCACGACAGTCGGATTCCTGAAGCTGCCCGACGGCCTGTTCCGCACGGATCCGACCGCCGGCTCCGCCTTGCCGCCGGGCGGGGTTCAGGCAAGCCCGGTACCGGGCGGCACACAGCCATGATGGGATGCGCAGGCCAGGCGCTGGGTATTCGTTGACCTGTCATCAGTCAGTCCTGACGGCCAGAGCTACGTTTACCTGTCTGAGGATGGCCTCCATCGTGTGCTCGTCGCCACGGGCGCCGACCAGTTGATGTATCGACGGCCACAGGGCGTGCTTGGCGGCCAGGTCCTTGGATATCCGGCCGACGTGTACATCGTTTTTCCTTCTGGGGTCAAGGATGGTGCAGGCGGCGTTATCACGAATCCGCCCGACCGGGTTGGTGTCTGGCGGATCGACGTCGTCGCCGGGACCGGTAGCAGGATTCTTACCTCAGACAATGTGGGATCACTGGGCGGCGGCGCCCTGTGGATTACGCCCGTCAGCGGCTACACGCTGGGTGACAGTCTGATCCGCATCGACGTGGCGACCGGGCAGCAGACTGTCTGGTTCACCGACCCGGGCCGGATGATCCAGTTCATAGGGGTCGATCATGCCGGACTGCCGATCGTGTGGACGTTCGCCGGTGGTCACCTGGAGATCTGGCACGTCGCGGCGCCCAACCAGGCCACCAACGTCTACTCGATCGATTACACGGGAGCGCCGGCGATATTCGGGCCCGAGATGCAGCAGGGATTGCTGGTAGCGGATGAGCACGGAGTGTGGTTTGGGGCGTCGGACGGGCTCTATATCTACGACGCCGCCGGCTTCCGCAAGATCGCGACGATCTCGGGCATCCCTGCCGGACCCTGCCAATAGGTTCTTCACCTGTAGGCCACGGCGGCCGCTCGATCAAGGTGGGCGCGATGAGTCTTGATGAGGCCGAGGAGGCCTCCGCCAAGTTCAGCTCGGGAGTTCAAATAGTGTCCCGCCTCCCCGACCAAAGCCAAGCTTTGACCTTGGCCTTAGAACTCGAATGCCAAGGTGTTGATGGGACGAGTTGGCAGCCCGCGCCTAGCCCGCGCCATCAGTTGCGAAGCAGGAGCGCGACCGCTCGACACCTGGGTCGGCTACGTCGCGTAGCCGAGTTCTAATAACATCCAGGGTGGCCGGCCATGTAGGCACGTGGGGGTGTGAACTAGGACATGCGCAAGCAAGCTGGGAGCTGGAATGCTTCCTCGCGTCCGTCGAACGATGCCGGCAAGCGGCACGCAGACGCGCTGGACGCGGTCCGCTCCTATTACCAAATGCGGGGAGAGAGCGAGTGGTATCGACTTGACAACCCGTATGAGGGCGCGATCGAGCAAGAGATCCATCGCCGCGCATTGGCCGACCTCCTGCCCGTTGGTGCGCGCGTCCTGGATCTGGGTGGAGGCCCTGGTCGATGGACCATCTGGCTACTCCGCCGAGGGCACCAGGTGGTGCTGGCCGACATATCGCCCACCATGCTGGCCATCGCCAGCCGCGAGCTCGGGGCTGCCGGTTTGAGAGCCGACTCCGTGGTCGAGGCCGACGCACGCGACCTCAGCCAGTTCTCTGACGGGGAATTCGACGCCGTGCTCGCCTTAGGCCCGTTCTACCACCTGACCGCGGCCGAAGACAGAGACCGAGCCGCCCGCGAGGCGGCGCGGGTATTACGGCCTGGGGGAATCCTGGTGGCCACCGTGATGGTGCGCTACGCATGGGCGCTCGGAGTCCTGCTCGAGTCAGGATCGAGCCGCATCGCCGACGTCAGAGAATTGCTCGCGACCGGGATATACCGTCACCCCGATGCCGGGCGCTTCACGGAAGCGCACATGCACGCGCCGGGTGAGGTGGCCCCGTATTTTGAAGGTCATGGATTTTCGACGCTGCGCCTTCTGGCCTCGCAGAGCTTCCTCAATCTGGTCCAGGAGGATGTGGCCGAGCTTGCCGAACGCGATCCTCAGGCGTACGCGGCCCTGCTCGACATCGCCTATGCCGCCGCAGACGATCCCTCGATCGCCGGCATCTCGGGCCACCTGCTCTACGCCGGCCGTGTGCCTGATCGCGCTCCCGCCTAGATTTCGTCCCCTCCATCTCACGCGCCGAGCTCACCCCCGAGCTTGAGCTGGTGGTGAACCGAGCGGAGGAGACCCTGCGCGACGTCTTCGGGCTGACCGGCTTCAGGGGCGGGCAGCAGGCGGTGGTGGAAGCGATGCTGGCCGGTCGGGACGTGCTGGTAGTGGCGCCCACCGGGTCTGGCAAGAGCCTGTCCTATTGGGTTCCAGCGGTCGCCGGGGGAGGCCTGACCCTGGTCATCTCCCCGCTCATCGCACTGATGAGGGATCAGGTTGACCGTCTCCACTCGCTTGGCGTGGCAGCCGCCTGCGTGAATTCCAGCATCGGGCGCGCGGAGCAGCAGGAGGCCCTGGCCGAGGCGAAGTCGGGACGCCTGCGACTGCTCTACGTCGCGCCCGAGCGACTTGCGCAGCCCGGATTCCAGGACCTCCTGGGGCGGATTACCGTGACTCGGATCGTGGTCGACGAGGCTCACTGCATCTCGAGCTGGGGCCACGACTTTCGCCCCGACTACCGCCTTCTGGGTCAGACCATCAGGGCTCTGGGACATCCGCCCACAGCCGGATTCACAGCCACGGCGACCCCGCGCGTGCGTGCCGACATAGTGGCCAGCCTGCTCCTGCGCGACCCTCTGTTATCGGTGAGCGGTTTCAGCCGCCCCAACCTGACCTTGCGCGCACAGCGTTGCCGGGGTGTGAAGGGCAAGATGGCCGAGCTGCTTCGAATTCTGCGCCCGGGCTCCGGGCGCGCGATCGTGTACGCCGGCACTCGGGCCGCGACCGAGGCGGCAGCATTGCTACTGGTCAACCGCGGATTCGACGCCGCCGCCTATCACGCCGGACTGCCGGACCAGGAGCGCGAGAGAATTCAACTTGCATTTCGGTCCGGCCAGATCCGCGTGCTAGTAGCGACCATAGCCTTTGGGATGGGAGTCGATCTCCCCGACGTGAGACAGGTGGTGCATCTGCACCTGCCGGGTAGTGTGGAGTCGTACTACCAGGAGGCGGGGCGCGCGGGCCGGGACGGTGCTTCCTCGGAGTGCGTTCTGCTCTGGTCGCCGGCCGATCGGGACCTGCACTCGTACTTCATTGAGCAGGCCCAGCCAGGCCCCGAGACTGATCTCAAGCGGGCCGCCTACAGCCGGCTCGAGCAGATGCTCTCCTACGCTTCCGTGCGCACCTGCCGGCACGCGCGGATAAGCCAGTACTTCGGTGAGTCGGCAGTACCCAGTACATGCTCGGCCTGCGATAACTGCCTGGAGGGGAGCGGCCCGGAGCAAGTCATCCCAGGCGCGATCGTAGGCACCGTACTCCGCGCCGTGGCCCAATTCAGCGGCCGAACCGGGGCCTCGAATCTGGCCGCGGTGCTGGGGGGACGCTCGAGTTCTCTCTCCCGCTCCCAGCCCTGGATCTTGGACCTGGCCGTTTTCGGCTCCCTGCGCGGCACCTCGGAGGATGAGATTCGGGACCTGATTCGGGGCCTGATCGAGGCCGGCGCGTTGAGTCAGAGCAGCGGTAAGTATCCGGTCGTCGCCCTCACTCCGCGGGGCCGGGACGCGCTCACCGGCAGCCACCCGCTTTCGATCACCCGAGCGGCCCGCCAATCCCAGGCCAAGGCCGAGAGCGGCGCCGGATTGGTCGTCGGGAGCGGCCACGGGGGGATGGGAACCGACCCCGTGCTCTCCCGGCTCCGCCGCTGGAGGGCGGAGGTGGCGCGGGCCCAGGGCATGCCTGCCTATCTCATCTTTCATGACCGAACCCTGGCCGAGCTGGCCAGACGGCGACCGAACGACCTGGCGGAACTGGCTCAGGTGCCCGGTATCGGTCCGGCCAAGTCCGCCCGCTGGGGATTGGCCGTGCTCCGGATCCTGGCTGCGGAGCCAGGCTAGCTGGCTCCAGCCGCCACCTTTGAAGCTCAGGTACGTATGCGAGAGGACAGTCACCATCCGGACCCAGAAGCTCCTGATCAAAGCCGGCGCAAAGCGCTCAGCTTCGAATAAATTGTGCACCACGTCCTGGACGAACACGTTGGATTCGCCAGCTGATAGAGGAGTCGCCGCATGAGCCGGGTACGAGTTTTGGTGGGCACGCGCAAAGGCGCCTTTGTTTTGACCTCGGATGGGCGACGCCAGGATTGGAAGATCAGCGGACCACACTTCGCGGGCTGGGAGATCTACCACGTCAACGGCTCGCCGGTCGACCCCGACCGCCTCTACGCGTCCCAGTCAAACTCCTGGTTCGGGCAGACAGTGCAGCGCTCGGAGGACGGGGGCAATAGCTGGCATCCGGTCGGAAACAACTTTGCCTACGACGGAGTCCCCGGCACGCACCAGTGGTACGACGGCACCCAGCACCCGTGGCAGTTCGCACACATCTGGCACCTGGAACCATCCCCCAGTGACCCCGACGTGGTCTTCGCCGGCGTCGAGGACGCGGCTCTTTTCCGTTCCCAGGATGGGGGCGAGACCTGGAGCGAACTGTCCGGTCTACGCGGTCATCCCTCGGGAGCCGCCTGGCAGCCAGGAGCAGGCGGCATGTGCCTGCACACCATCGTCATCGACCCCGCCCGACCGGCGCGGATGTTTGTCGCCATCTCGGCCGCCGGCGTCTTCGGCACCGATGACGCCGGGGAGTCCTGGCGGCCGATGAACCGCGGGCTGCGCTCCGAGGGCATACCCGACCCCGACGCCTTCGTCGGCCACTGTGTCCACCGCATCGCAATGCATCCCTCCCGCCCTGACGTGCTCTTCATGCAGAAACACTGGGACGTGATGCGCAGCGACGACGGCGGCTCCTCGTGGTACGAGGTGAGCGGGAATCTCCCCTCCGATTTTGGGTTCCCGATCGGCATCCACTCCCATGAGCCCGACACCGTCTACGTCGTCCCCATCACCAGTGACTCACAACACTTCCCGCCCGAGGGCAAGCTGCGCGTGTATCGCAGCCGGACCGGCGGCCAGGAGTGGGAGCCTCTGACCAAGGGCCTCCCCCAGAGCAATTGCTACGTCAACGTACTCCGCGACGCCATGGCGGTCGACGCCATGGATCCGTGTGGCGTTTATTTCGGTACCAGCGGGGGCCAGGTGTACGCCTCGGCCGACGCCGGCGACAGTTGGTCGACGATCGTACGCGACCTTCCCTCCGTCCTCTCGGTCGAGGCCCAAACGCTGCCGTGATACGTGTCTTGCTCCCCTTTCACCTGCAGACCCTGGCGCAGGTGAAAGGGGAGGTGACGCTCGAGGTCGGCGGGGCACTCACGCAGCGCACCCTGCTCGATGCGCTGGAGGCGAGCTACCCGGTGCTGCGGGGGGCCATCCGCGACCAGCAGACCCTGGCCCGACGACCCTTTGTGCGCTTCTTCGCCTGCGAGCAGGATCTTTCCCATCAGCCGCAGGACCAGCCCCTGCCGGATGAGGTCAGGCTCGGAGCGGAGGCCTTCTTAGTCGTGGGAGCCATGGCGGGCGGATGAGTCGAGCAGGGTAACGCGGCGGTTGGGTCAGGTGACCCCGAACAGGCGGGCGGCGTTCTGGCTCAGGATCATCTCCTGCTCCGCCCGAGCCAGACCCGCGCTCTGGACGAAGCCCACCGGGTCTTCGGGCGCCATGTCGAAGGGGTAATCGGATCCCAGCAAGACGTGGTCGGCGCCAGCGAGCGCGACCAGCATCCGGAGCGTCATCGGGTCGTGCGTGATGGTGTCGTAGTAGAACCGGGCCAGGGAGACGTCCGGGGAGTCGAGCAGATCAGCTTGAGCTTCCTGCGCAACCCTCCAGCCGTGCAACATGCGGCCGCGCATAGCGAGCAGCGAGCCGCCGCCGTGAGCGAGCACGATGCGCAACCCCGGGTGTCGCTCGAGCAGACCACTGAAGACCATGTCGGCGGCCGTGAAGGCGGTCTCGGTGGGATTGCCCACCAGGTTCCAGAGCCGGTGACGGCGCAGAGCAGGAAGCTCCAGGCCCTGTTGGCTGGGATGGATGAAGACGGGCGCCGACGTGGCCTCGGCTGCCTCCCAAAAGGGCTCGAATACCGCGTCGCCGAGGAATCTACCGGCCACGGTCGTGCTGACCTCCACCCCACTTAAGCGGGCGTCCAGCATCAGCTCCTGGAGGTCGCGGGCCGCGCGCACGGGGTCGCGCATGGGTACGGTGCCCAGGGCCATCACGCGAGCCGGCGCCGACTCGCTCGCTCGCCGCATGCCGTCGTTCAGAATGTCGGCCACCTGGAGCGCCCGTGCACCGTCAAAGTTGTCGGCCAGCAGGTTGGCCCATGGACTGAGGACGAGGCGCTCCAGGCCCACGCCTGCGCTGCCGGAGAGTAGACCATCCAACTGCCCGAACTCGTGCAGAACGGCCCGCGCCGTGGCCCCCTCGAACTCCACCAGCTGCCGATCCCCCGACCAGCGCAGAAGCGGGAGCCAGGGCTCGGCGGGGGTGCGCTGAGCTGACGGCGGTATGAAATGAACGTGGACGTCGATCGATGCCTGGCGCGCGTCCTCCGAGCCTCCGGCCGGCGCTGGATCCATAGCCCATCATTGTGTCGCGCCCGGCGTCGCGGCGCGCCGAGGGCGCGGCCTAAAATGCCTTGATGCCGGCCCCAGACTACGGGCGCCGCGGGTAGACCAAGACAGTGGAGGCGTCCATGACCACAGCCGCCAGCGACTTCTCGTCCCGAATTCTTGATCTAACCGTGCCCGTCGGCATGGCCACCAAGAGTCCCCCCTCGACCGACATGAAGGTCGAGTTCGAACGCCATCGGCGCGGGCCCGGCTTCTGGCAGGTGACCTCGATCCATCAGAGTGTGCATACCGGGAGCCACGTTGACTCAGCCCTGCACTGCTTTGAGGCGGGCGGCACGACCGAGGAGATCTCACTGCAAACGGTGTGCGGCGAGGCCGTGATCTTCGACTTGGGAGAGGTCCCTGCCGGCACCGAGATCAGCCCGACGATGCTGGAAGCGGCTGATCCTGGCGAGGCGCAGGGACGGATCGCGGTCGTGCGCACGGCCTGGACCGACCGCGCCTGGGGCGACTTCCCTCGCTTCTTCGTAGATTCGCCCTTCCTATCGGTTGAAGCCGCCGAATGGCTTGCCGCCAAGCAACCCAAGGCGGTCTGCTTCGACTTCTTCGAGGAGTACTCCGCTCGCCTGCCTGATTTCACATCCGAGGACTTTCGCGTCCATCGGGTCTTCTTGAGCCGCGGCATTGTGATCATCGAACAGGCGACTGGTCTGGGAGCGCTGGTCGGGCGCCGCTTCGACTTCTTCGCGCCGTTCTATAAGCTGGTCGACGTCGAGGGCGCCCCGGCCAGGATCTTTGCCGTACTGCGCGACTGAGCAACCCGCCCGGCGGGTGAAGTCAAGCGGGCTCCTGAGAGAGGGGGAGCTCAAGGTGAAAGCTGAATCCACTGCCGGGTGCGGTCTCGGCCCAGGCCTGACCCCGATGGAGGCGCGCCACCTCCGCGATCGCGGGCAGGGGCAGTCCGGTGCCGCGAACGTGGCTCGGGTCGCGCTCGGACCTAAGTCCGCTCCAGGTCAGCGCGCCTTGGAGCTCGGCCGCCGTCATGCCGGGTCCGTGGTCAACAACCGTGAACTCGACCAGATCTCCCGTCTGCGCCAGCCTGACCTCGACCTGAGATCCAATCGGGGTGTATTTCACCGCGTTGCGCAGGAGCGAGAGCAAAGCCGAGCGCAGGATGTCGGCATCGCCCACGATCTGAGCCAGCCCCGGCTCGCAGAAGGCCTCCACCAGGTGGCCCGGGCTCTCCCTCGCGACCTGATCCCGGCACTCGCGCACCAGGTGAGCGGGGTCCACCATGGCGAAAGCGATCTGATGCTCCCGGATTGAGAGTCGCTGTAGATCGAGCAGGTCGGCGATGATGGCATCGATCTGCCTGGCACCACGGTTGATCTCGTCGGCGAAGTCCTGAATCTCGTGGCGATCGAGGCGCTGGTCACGCGACATCTCGCTGAAGCCGTGAATGCCGGTGACCACGCTTCGAAGATCCTGGGTCAGGGCCCGCACGAGCGCAGCGTTCACCCTTGTGGCTCGCTCCAGCTCCGCTGCCATCCCCTCCTCACTCAATGGGGCCGCGAGCGGCTCAGGCGGACGTGGAGGTGCGGTCTCGGGGAGCCGGCGGCCGTCACCCTGATCAGCGCCGCCCGCCATCTGAAGCTCGATCATGCCGGCGAAGACGGCCAGATCAGACACGTAATCGTCCGGCATCTGGCGCACCTCACGATCGGCGATGGCCAGAATCCCGATCGCCTCGCCACTGGGCGAATGCAGCGCCTGGCCGGCGAAGAAGCGGACCCCAGGGGGGCCCGTCACCAGCCAGTGCTGGCGCAGACGGAGGTCGCGTCTGGCATCGCTCACGATCAACCGACCGCCCGAGCCCAGCACCGCCACGGTCGGCCCGCTGGCGGCAGGCAGGCTGTCGACCTCGATCCCGTGGCGTGAGATCAAACGCTCGAGATCGCCCTCGGGGGTGCTGATGAACGCCAATGGCACCTCGAAGAAACGTCGCACCAGACGATTTACAGCATCAAGTCCACGGTAGTCCACCACCCCGCCGACCATGCTATCCGGGCTTTCTCCTCAGTGCCCGGAGCGATGAAGAATCGATTCCAGCTCGCCGGCCTCCATCAGGCGGCGCGCGGCCAGAGCTCGATGGCCGAACACGTCCTTGTAGCCCGGACCCAGCTCGGCCAGCGTCATACCGCTTCCATCGGGCACGAAAATCGGATCATAGCCAAAGCCGGAGCGGCCGCGAGCGGGTGTGACGATCTCTCCCTCGCACTCCCCGCGGTAGACCTGGCTCACGCGCCCAGGCACCGCCAGGGCGATGACGCAGACGAATCGCGCGCGCCAGGGCCTCGGCCGCCCGGACTCGCGCAGACGGCCCCAGAGGAGCTCTATGCGCTCTCGATCTGAGGGTGCTATCCGAGCGGAATGGAGCCCGGGATAGCCACCCAGGGCCTCCACCTCCAGGCCGCTGTCGTCCCCTAAGGCGGGCAGTTCGGCTTGAGCCGATGCCGCCTCGGCCTTCAAGAGCGCGTTCGCGCTGTAGCTCTCCCCCACCTCCTCCACTTGGGGATCGGTCGCGATCAGGCGAACCGCGCACGGCCCCAGGAGACGCTCAAACTCGGCCAGCTTGCCCCCATTGGTGGTGGCGACGAGTAGGTCTGGCTCCAAGCCTCGCTCAGTCCAGCTCGGCCAGGAGCCGGCGCTGGGCGCTGATCAGCTCTCCCACGCCCTGGGCTGCCAGATCCAGCAATCGGTCCATCTCGGCCCGCGTCAGGGGTTCGCGCTCGGCGGTGGCCTGGACCTCGATCAATCGGCCGTCCTCGGTAACAACGCAGTTCATGTCGGTGTGCGCGAGGTGATCCTCGGCGTAGTCCAGATCGAGCCGCGCTTCACCGTCTACGATGCCCACGCTGACCGCCGCAACGTACTGACGGAGCGGAATCCCCGCCAGCATCCCGGCTCGTTGCATGCGGTGCAGCGCCTGGTAGAGAGCACAGAAGGCTCCCGTCACGCTCGCCGTCCGAGTGCCTCCGTCGGCCTGGAGCACGTCGCAGTCGAGCGTGATGGTGCGCTCCCCCAGCTGGCGCAAATCAAGCACGGTGCGCAGCGAGCGTCCGATCAGCCGCTGAATCTCCTGAGTGCGGCCCGACACCCGTCCCGCCATTGACTCACGCTGGCCGCGGTCGTGGGTTGCCCGAGGCAGCATTGAGTACTCGGCCGTGAGCCAGCCCTGTCCGGTGCCCCTGCGGTGGCCCGGCACACGATCCTCGACGCTGGCGGTGGTCCACACCCGGGTGCGTCCGACCTCAATCAGGCACGAGCCCTCAGCATGGGCGCTGACCCCCAGCTCCATACGCACCGCTCGAAGCTCGTCCGCCCGCGCCCTCCCGTCCGGCCGTGGCATCAGCGCCCCATCAGGCGGAGCACGAGGACGGTGCCCTCCCAGAAGATCATGAGGGGGACAAACAGAAGCATCGGGGTCAGGGGGTCAGCTCCGGGCGTCAGCACGTTGGCCACCACCGCCATGCCGATGATCCAGTAGATCCGGGTGTGGTATAGCCAACGCGAGCTGACGATTCCGAGCTGACCGAGCATGAAGAGCACCACCGGGAGCTCGAACACGATGCCGAAGGCCAGGATTATCCCGATCACGAAGCCGAGCAGGCTGTCGATCTGAATCAGTGGCTTCAGATCCGGCGTGGCAAAACTGAGTAGGACCCGCGTGAAAAGGGGCAGGGCGTAGATGGCAAAGCTGATCCCGATCAGGAAGAAGATGCTGCTCGAGATGACCAGGGGAAGTACCAGGCGGCGCTCGTGGAGGTGCAGGCCGGGGCTCACGAACCACCAGATCTGCTGAAAAACCACCGGTGACGCGAGTACCAGGCCCAGATACAAGGAGAGCTTGAGACCGATCAGGAAGGGGGTGGTGAGCGAGTTGTAATACGCCTGGCCCTGAGGCAGGTGGGCCTGATGAATCAGGTAATCAAGCACCGTCGCGTGCAGGAACCAGGCCACGATCGAGGCAGCCGCGACCGCCACCGCGGAGACGATCAGAACCCGGCGCAGGGCCTCCAGGTGCTCGATAACGGACATGCGCAACTCGGGGTCGGGAGGCTGGGAGGCAGGCCTCCGGCCCCGAGTTAGGAGGGGCATGCTGACCGCCGTACTAGCTCGGCGGCGAGTCTATCTTGGCGGGGTCGGGGGCGGGCGAAGGGGCCGAGTTCGCGTTCGCGCTCGGACTCGAACTCGGGGCCGGGCTGGGGCTGGAGGGCGCACTCTCCGGCTCTGAGACGGCCTTTGTCACCTCGGCCGTGACGTCGGCTGAAGCCTTCTTAAACTCCTTGATCCCGCGGCCGATGGCGCCTCCCACCTCGGGCAGCTTGCCCGGGCCGAAGACGATGAGGACGATCGCCAGGATGACGATCAGGAAGAGCGGATGAATGTTGAATGGCATGTTCAATCGCGATTATACCCAGGGTCCCCGCAACGCCCGGGCACGATGGCGAGATCTCAGCCCTAAAGCTTCTGGACCAGCTGGTACACGACCCCATCCGAGCTCTGGGGCTCGGTCCAGATGTTCAACGTCGCCCCGATCTTGCGCGCCTCGGGCGTCTTGGTCCTGACCCCCAGCGCGGCCAGAGCAGCCAGGGTTTGTTCCATGTCCGCGACCTCGACCGCCAGGTGTTCAATCCGGGCCCGGTCTCCACCCAGGCGCTCCTCACGCTCCTTGACATCATTGATCTCGATGACCTCGATCATGGTGTCCCCGCAGCGATAGAAGGCGGCATCCAGGCGGCCTGGATCGTGAAACTCACGATCCAGCTCGAGCCCGACGTCGACCAGAAAGCCCCGCGCCTCTGCCAGATCGTCCACGATCACGCCGATGTGGTCAACGCGCTTGAACATGTCCTCTCCTCTCCATTCCGGTGGGCCGACCCTCCGCTGGCCGAACGCTCAGTGCCGGGTCACGCTGACGTCTACGATGCTGTCCGAGGCGGTCAACTGGGTCAGAACGTCGATGCCGCTTGTGATATTGGCGAAGTGATCGTAAGACACCGTCGGATTGCCTCCCGGCCAGGCCGCCTTGACCATGAAGAACTGTCCGCCACTGATGCTGCCATCGGGAAAGCGGGCCATGCCCAGCGAACCCGCGGGCCAGGTGTCGGCGGCCAGGGGCTTCTCCGCCGGGATGGTGTACCCGGGTCCCCCGCGACCATTTGTACTCGGGTCTCCGCTCTGAATCGACCAGCTCTGAACGTTAAAGAACGCAAGTCCGTCGAAGTATCCATGTAACGCCAGGACGATGAAATTATTCACCGTTCGGGGCGCCGAACCGGTCAGGAATGAGATCCCGATGGGCCCCTGCGTGGTGTCGATCACAGCCGCATAAGAAGCCCTGGTGTCGATGCACATGGGCGGAGGCGCGGCGTAGACCTTGGGCGCTAACTGGGCCGCGGTCCGGCAGGAGGAGAAGGCACCCGCCGGCCTTGGATAGAGCGCCAGCCCCAGTCCCACTCCTGCCAGGGCCACTATTGCCACCAGCGCGGCCACGACCGCCAGAGCCGAGCGTGAAGAAGCGGTAGCCGCGCGACCGCGCGCCTGCTCTGAGCGCGCCGGACGTCCACCAGAAGACATAACCGCAGGTCATCCTAAGGCTTCGGCGATGGCGGCCGCCAACCCGTGAATGGTGAATTCCCGAGCCACGATGTCCACCCTCATCCCGATCCGGCTCAGAGTGTCGGCCGTCACCGGGCCCATGCACGCCACCAGCGTTTCCCGCAATCGCGTCGGGAGCTCGCCGTTGGTGAAGGCGCTGACGAAATTGATCGCCGTGGCCGAGGACGTGAAGGTGACGACGTCGATCCCGCCCGCGTCGATGTGGGCCATGATCTGCTGTCGGCACCCGGCCGGTCGCACGGCTCGGTAGACCGGCAGCTGGTCGACTCTGAAGCCGCGCCGGACCAGCAGTCCCATGAGCGCATCCCGCGCGCCCTCGGCCCGCGGGACCAGCACCCGCGCGCCCTCCAACTCCTCGCCCTGGAGAACGCGGGAGAGGCTCTCGGCGCTGTAGTCGTCCGCCACCATGTCGGGGCGCACGCCTCTTGACTCCAGCGCACGCGCGGTCTCCGAGCCGATCGCGCAGACCCGGCATTGATGCAGGTGACGGGCGTCCCGATCGAGGCTGCCGAGTTGCTCAAAGAAGGCGGTGACGGCGTTGGCGGTGGTGAAGACCAACAGTCGGGTGAGCGGCAGGCGCTCCACCGCGGCCTTAAAGCGGGCCCCCACGGGTAGCGCGCGGATCTCGATGGTTGGGGCCTCGAGCACGGAGGCCCCGAGTCCGGATAGCTCCTTGCCCAGGGGGCCGGCCTCGTGCCGCGCGCGCGTGATCAGTACTCGGCGCCCATGCAGGGGACGGCGAGCGCCGGTATCCAGCCGGTCCCCAAGCTCCACGCCGGGCCCCAACAAGAGCACGGCCTGCCCCTCCAGTCCGGCCCTGCGCGCCGCCTCCACGACGTTCCCCAAGGCGGCCGTCACGCGGCGCTGTCCACTCTCGCCCGGATGGGTGATGATCGCCGCCGGACTCTGCGGGGAACGCCCCGAATCGAGCACCGCGCGCACCCCGGACTCCCACCAGCCAGGGGCCAGACGGACGGCACCGGAGTCGCCTCGACCGATGCCCAGCATGACCGAGGCCGAGCGTCCCTCGACGCTCAGCGGCACCCCCCCGATGGTCGCGGCGGCCGTCTCCATCAGCAGCCCCGGGATGGCGTCGAAGTCGTGGCCGGCTCGGGCCAGCCGATCGGCCAGCGTGGCACCGGAACCGAAGATGTACGGATCCCCTGGATACAGCACCGCCACGCGGCGGCCCAGCTCGGCCAGTCCGAGGATCTCCTCGACTCCGCGATAGGCACCCACGTCGGCCCCCCTCGCCGCCAGACGCAGGATTCCAGGGTCGCAGTCCTCGACGTGGCGTAGTACTTCAGCCTCGGCGATGACCGCCGCCGCCTGGCGCGTCAAGAGCTGGGCCTGCCCGGGCCCCGTTCCGACCAGCCAGACCCGCGCCGTCATCAGTATTTTCGCCCCAACATCTGGGCCGCCACGTGCTCCAGCTCAGCCCGAGCCGGCGAGGCGGCCACCTTCCGGATGTGCTCGCTGGCGCGCTCGGCGTGAGCGCGCGCGTGCTCAAGGGCGCGTTCGCACGCGCCCGAATCCCGCACTCGGCGCACAACGTCCGCCACCGTGACCTCGTCCAGGGCCTGGCCGTCGACCAACATGCGACTCACTTCCGGGTCCTCCCGGGCCAGGATCAGGGGCAGCGTCGCGCTGCCCTCGAGGAGGTCATGGCCGGCTGGCTTCCCCAACTCCAGCGGGTCGCCCTGGTAGTCGAGAACGTCATCCACGATCTGGAACGCGATGCCAAGCTCGAGCCCATATGCCGCGCATGCCTCCCGTCCGGCGCGGTCCATCTGACCGAGATCGGCTCCGATGGAACAGGCGGCTGACATCAGCCGCCCGGTCTTGAGCTCGCACCGCCGCAGATAGCGCTCAATCGTCGGACCATAGGCGAAACGGAACGCCTGTTGCTCGAGCTCGCCCTCGCAGATTGCCATCACGCTCTGAGCCAGGGTTTCCACCACCACCGCCAACCCCGTTCTCGACGCCTCTCGATAGGCTCGAGCGAAGTAGTAGTCGCCGACCAGGATGGCGTCGGAGGCGCCGGAGGAAGCGAACACGCTGGGACGTCCTCGCCGCAACGCGGAGCGATCGATGACGTCATCGTGAACCAAGGTGGCGGCATGGGTCAGCTCGATCGCGAGCGCGGCCGGCTGCACTCGTGTCAGGTCGTGAACGCCAAGCCTGGAGCAGAGCAGGAGCAGGGTCGGTCTGATTCGCTTGCCTCCCGCCTCCATCAGATCTCGCATCGGTCCCGACGCCAGGTCGGGGTCGCCTTCCCAGGTCTCCCTCAACGCCTGCTCCAACTGGGCCAGGTCGGCGGACACGGCCGAGTGCTGGCTCACGGCCAGATCCGCTCCTCTCGCACGTCTATCTCCGCCTCCCCGAAAAGGCTGCGCGCCACGCGCTGAAAATGCTCCGGTCTGGCGGTGACCAGCACTTGGTGGTCGGCCCTGCTGTTGGCATCAGCCACCATTCGGGCGTGCTCCAGGCGACGCTGCACCATTTCGGCCGTGGTCTGGGCGGAGTCGACAACTTCGAACGCGCCGGGATAGACCCGTTCAAGGGCCGGCTTCAAGAGCGGGTAGTGGGTGCAGCCCAGGACCAGGGTGTCGGCCCCCATCTCCACCAGTTCCTGCAGGTCTGCCCGCAGCGAGGCCTCGGCCCGGGGCGAATCGGCCTCGCCGGCCTCGACGATCTCGACCAGCTCGGGACACGCCTTCTGGAACACCCTGACCATGGGGTCGAGCTCTTTGATCGCGTGAACGTACGCCTGAGCGCGCAGCGTGGCCTCGGTGCAGATGACACCGATCAACCCACCTCGGGTGCGCTCGACCGCGGTCTGCGCACCAGGGCTGATCACCCCCACGATGGGCACGTCATAGCGTTCGCGGGCCTGACTTAGGGCCGCGGCGGTGGCACTGTTGCACGCGATCACGATCAGCTTCACCTGGCGCGAATTGAGATATTCGATGAGATCGAAGGCGAACCCTTTGACCTCGTCCAGGGGCCGGGGCCCGTAGGGAAAGTGCAGGAGGTCAGCCACGTACACGGTGGACTCGGCCGGCATGCGCTCGCGGATCGCGCGCAGAACCGTGAGTCCTCCGACGCCGGAATCAAAGATGCCGATCGGCCGAGAATCACCCATCAGCGCGGACTCGCTCGAGGCCGACTCGGCACCCCGTCCGGGCGCCGGCTAGCGCCCGGGCAGGGTGAACCCGACGGGGCGGATCTTGGGGTCGGCGCGCTTGGCCTGGCGCAGAAGCACCACCACCTCCGCCTCGCCTCGCACCAGTTCGACCAGGTCCCACCCGGCCTCTGATTCACGGCTCAGGAGCCCAGCGAGCGTAGACCCATCGCTCAGCTCGACCATCGCCACACGCTCAGTTCGGTATTCGAAGGTTCGGGGGGGGGAATCGACCACCGGGGTCGGGGCACCGAGCCGCGGCTCCTGAGGCGGCTCGGACTCGGGCTCGATCTCCGGGTCGGGCTCGGGCTCCTCCTCGCTGCGCTCTAGCATGATCCGATTGTAAGGTGCTGAGGATCCGACCTCGGGGGGGCTCCCCGCTCCAACGCTGCTCCGCCTCAGCTCGGCGGCACCAGGCTCTCGAGGTGCGAGATGATGCGCGAGAACTCGCGGTCCTGCTCGGCCAGGTGACGCTGGATGCGCCGGCATTCGTGCAGGATTGCCTCGGCATCGTGAAAGGTGTTGAGCGCTCGATCGTCGGCCGCCTGTCCGAGCACGTTCTGTCCCACCATGATCACGAACATCAAGAGCAGCTGGACGATGTTGCCCAGGAAGAGCAGGAAGGCGAAGGGGTAGGGATCAAAGCGCACGATGCCGACCAGGGAGAGCAGCATCCACGCCCCCATAAATCCCGCGGCAACATAGAACGCCCACATCGTCCCCACCGCGCGCGTGATGGCCGCCCCCAGGCGCCCGTTGAAGCCCACGCGGTGGTCGTCCGTCTGCACCGGGTGATGGGCATGAAGCTCCCCGGCCCCCGCCTCGACGCGCCGAACCTCAGCCTCGATCAGGCGGCGCACACCCTCAATTCGGGATCCGCCTACCCCCTCGCTACTCATCGCGGTCACCTCCCTTGGATCGCCCCGCGCCAGGCGGGGACAGATGAAGCAGCTCTACCGGCCGCGCTGTGGGGACCCGACTGCCCGACCCGAAGCATCGATTGGCTGAAATTGGTGCGGGTGGTGGGACTCGAACCCACACGCCGATAAGGCCCGGCTTTTTAAGAGCCGTGCGTCTGCCGGTTCCGCCACACCCGCCGGAGCTCGTGCCCGAATCAGCTGCGCGGCGCCAACCGAGGCGTCGACGCCCAGCCCATCTCACGCCGGTTTCGAGCCGTAATCGTAGAAGCCTCGGCCCGACTTCCGGCCCAGGTGTCCATCTGCCACCAAGCGACGCAGGCTGGCCGGCACGGGTGGACCACCCTCCAGGCGCGCTCGGTCTTCAAAGGCAGCATGCAGAATGTCGAGTCCCGAAAAGTCCATCAGCTCGAACGGCCCCATCGGCCAGTTGAGCCCTTTCTTGACCGCGAGGTCGATGTCTTCGGCGCTCGCGTACCCCCCCTCCAGGAGCTCCATGGCCTGCTCGGTGGCTGCGAACAGGATGCGGTTCACGATGAATCCGTGAATCTCCCGTCGGACCAGCACCGGTATCCGTCCGATGCTGCGAACAAACTCGAAGACGGCCGCGATGGTGGCATCTGAGGTCTGGGGCCCGCGCACAACCTCCACCAGCTGCATGACGGTGACGGGATGGAAGAAGTGCAGGTTGCAGCATTTGTCCGGCCGCCCGGTCACCTCCGCCAGCCGCGAGATGCCGATGCTGCTCGAGTTGCTGGCCAGGATGGCGCCCGCGGGGGTCGCACGATCGAGGGCGGCGAAAACCTCGCGCTTGGGCTCGAGCCGCTCGAACACGGCCTCGATGGCGAGTTCGACTCCCACCGACGCCGCCGTCAGATCGGTGCCCGTCGTGATCCGAGCGAGCGCTTCTGCCACGCCCTCGGCGGACATCCGTCCCCGCTCCAGGGCGCGCTGGCACAGACTGCGGTGTAGGTCCTCGGCGGCCGCCACCTGCGCGGCGGAGGCGTCGACCAGCGCCACCTCGATGCCGCTCCAGGCGATCTGAAGGGCGATCTGCGCCCCCATAGTTCCAGCTCCCACCACCACCACCCGCGAGACGCGTTGCATGTGAGCCTCCCATTACCTCTGACCGCGTGGCGGCAGCGCCGGAAATTGGAACCGACTCTAAACCCTTGACCCCCGGCGTGGAGGACGCCGACCCGGACGCGGCACCAGGCCGAGGGCGGACCCAACCGAGGACGGCATGGGATCCGCCGCGCGGGGACCACGTCCTGATGCCGGTTAGAATCCGAAGCGGATTAAGGCGACGTAGCCAAGTGGTAAGGCAGAGCTCTGCAAAAGCTCCATCCCCAGTTCGATTCTGGGCGTCGCCTCCATTCTCCCTGCGATTTGAGGAGGAGGTTTAGGGCATGGGACTGGCTCCGGTCAGGATGCCTCAGCTCGGCGAATCGGTGACCGAGGGCACAGTCGACCGGTGGCTCAAGTCGGAGGGAGACATGGTCGA
>Ga0307372_10001188_pt1 | contig 45676 bp, 53 predicted proteins | sample OX1MG_FD_202533 | JGI IMG/M metagenome (GOLD analysis project Ga0307372, IMG submission 202533) | Soil microbial communities from Risofladan, Vaasa, Finland - OX-1 | ecosystem: Environmental > Terrestrial > Soil > Coastal area > Acid sulfate soil | place: Finland: Risofladan, Vaasa | collected...
GGCTACGCAAGCACGGCCGGACCGGTGATGCCGGTACCTGCATCAAGCCGATGCTCGTGCAGGCCGCCTGGCCGGCGATCAAGACTCAGGGCCGGCTGCAGGCCAGGTACTGCAAGCTGGTGCGCCGCTTCGGCGGCCCGGAGAACTGGGCGGCGCTGGGTTGCGGAGCTGGTTGGAGCGTGGGCTGATGCGGGCAGCGGTGGCGGGGCTGGCGGCGGTAGGCGTGTTGCTGGCGGGCTGTTCCGCGGCGGCGAACGCCCCGCAGGGCAGCGGTGGCAGCGGGAGGCCGACTGCGTTCGTTGCCGGGCATGGGGTGCTGCGGCTGGGGTTCGTGCCGGGGGTGCTGGACGCCCCGGCGCTGGTGGGGCTGCGGACGGGCGTGTTTGCGGGGAATCTGGGGCGGGTGAGCCTGGAGCCGGTGCCGTTCACCTCGGTCAAGGCGGAAACGGCTGCGCTGGAGGGTGGGCAGCTGGATGCGGCGTACCTGGATCCGGTGGCGGCGGTGATGGCGTGGCAGGTGTCGCGGCGCAGGCCGGTGGAGGTGGTCGCGGGCGCGGCGTCGGGAGGCGCTGAGCTCGTGGTGCGCAAGACCGTCACGACCGTGCGGCAGCTGGCGGATGCGCGGCTGGCAGCCCCGGCGGGTGGTGCGCAGGAGGCGGCGCTGGATTTCTGGTTGCGCCAGCATGGCCTGCCTGCGCTGACCGGCGCGGAAGTGCCGGTGATGCCGGATGAGGCGCTGGTGCGGGACTTCAGGGCGGGCGGGATCGGGGGCGGGTGGGAGCCGGCGCCGGCAGACGCGGAGCTGGCGGCGGCGGGGGGCCGGGTGCTGGTGAACGAGGCGGGCTTGTGGCCGGGTGGCCGGTTTTCCACCGTGGTGCTGGTGGTCACGCGGCGGCTGCTGGCCGGTGACCTGGGGGCGGTGTACGGGCTGCTGAAAGGGCAGCTCCAGGCGGATGATTTCATCGCCGCGCACCGGACGCCGGCGGAAGCGGCTGTGGAGCAGGAGCTGACCGCCAGGCTGGGCGCGGGACTTGCGCCGGGTGTGCTGGGTGCCTCGTTCGCGCAGCTGGCCTTCAGCGGCGACCCGGTGGCCGGGTCGGTGCTGGCGGAGGCCCGGCACGCCGCGGCGGCCGGGCTGATCAAGCCGGTCACGTCGCTGGCCGGCCTGTTTGACCTGGGTCCGCTGAACAGGGTGCTGCGGGCCGCGGGCCGGCCTCCGGTCAGCTCCTGACCGGCCAGGTCCGGGGGCCGGCTACCGGGGGCCGCGCTGGGCCAGCGTGCCTGCGCGGGCCTGTGTGCTGGGGCCGGCGGAATGGCCGGCTGAGAGCTGGCGGCCATTCCCGCAGGCCAGCCTCTATGGGCAGGACCGCGTGCCTGCCCGGTGGCACAGATGGTTCCGGGGGTGACCGTCTGACGCATGTGCCGCCGGGAAAGTCAAGCCATTCTTAGGCCTTTACGGGTGCCTTTTGTGAACGTATACAGTAACCCTTCTGAGAAGAGGTTGTGCGTGGCAGCGGCCCGGGGAGCGGGCCTGCGGCCTTGCCTGGCGCCTGGAGGTGGGCACGGATGATGCTGCTGCGCGGGTTGCGGGTTGCGGGTTGCGGGTTACCGGGGCCCGGGGGAGCGGCGTGCCGCGCGGGCGCGGGGCCGCCGGGTGCTGCGGCGGGCCCGGCGCGTGGTGGCGGCGGGGCTGGCACCGCTGCTGGCCGCGGGAACGGTGCTGGTGCCGGCAGCGGTGAGCGTGGCGAAGGCCGCGCCGGCGAAGGCCGCGGGCCTGCCGGTGCTGGTGCAGGGCGGGGAGAGCACGGCGCCGGAGACCACGGTGCTGCAGAACGCCGGCTATGCGGTGACCCAGGTGACCCCGTCGGCGTGGGCGGGCATGTCGCAGGCGCAGTTCCAGTCGTATGCGGCGCTGGTGATCGGGGATCCGTCCACCGGGGGGACGTGCTCGCAGTCGCTGCCGGCCACGGGCACGCTGGGCACGGCGTGGCAGGCGGCGGTGACCGGGGACATCGCGGTGCTGGGCACCGCTCCGGCGCTGGCGGGCACGGCGGACGCGGACACGCTGGTGGAGGACGCGGCCGGGTACGCGGCGGCCGGGTATTCGGCCTCCAGCCAGGCGGGGACGGGCTTGTACCTGTCGCTGAACTGCGCGTACTCGCTGACCGCGACCGCGGCAGCGGTCGGGTTGCTGAACGGGGTGCAGGGCATCCAGGCCGCCGGCGGAGTCATGGTCACCGGCGGCCAGGCGTGCGGTGACCCGGGAACCGTGAACGCGTGGGAGGCCGAGGCAGCCGGGACGTTCGCGGGGTTTGCCAGCAGCGCGCTGGGAGCCGGTTCGTGGCCGTCGCCGGCCTGCCCCGTTGAGGAGGCGTTTGATTCCTGGCCCGCGATGTTCACGCCCGTCGCCTATGACGCCGCCTCGGACGCGGCCGCGGACTTCACCGCCTCTGACGGGCAGACCGGGCAGCCGTACATCCTGCTGGGCGCCCCGGTGAGTGCGAGCACCCAGGCGCTGGCGCCCTCGACGGGCGGGGAGGTGCCGGCCGGGTCGACCGCGGGCGGGGCCGCGAACCTGGCCGCGCCGGGGGGTGGCGCAGGCGACCGCAGGCGACCGCGGGGGACCCGGTGAACACGGAGAACGGGGATTTCACCCGGTCCAATACGGATGTGTCGCTGCCGGGTTTCGGGCCGGGGCTGGATTTCAGGATCTGACCCACATTTCGTGATCGATACGACCCTCCATGGCACATCTCACGCCGCGAGGAGTGCCTCAGGTCAGCTTGACAGAGAGGGCTCAGCCTGCTCACCTGCCCCGGGTATGCCGAGCCGCTGCCGCAGGACGCCCGGCGTTGTTTGCACGGATCACGCCAGGCCCGGCTCGGAGTGCACGACGACCGAGATCGCGTGGACCTTGTCGCCGGTCTTATTCCAGTAGTGATGGGGGGTGGTCGCGGGGAACGCGATCGAGTCGCCCGCGCGCAGCTCGTAATGTTCAAAGCCCACGATGGCCTGCAAGGCCCCGCTGATGATCAGGCCGTACTCGTACCCGTCATGGCGTACGGGCCGGCGTGAGTCGATCGAATGGCCGCCTGGCTCATAGATCACCTCCAGGAAGTCTACCTGCTGGTCAGAGCAGGGGGTGAGCCGTTCCCACCGAACCCCGCTCGCCAGGTCGATGGCGCGGCGTGTGGTCGCCCGCTGCACGATGCCGTGGCCGTCGGGTACGGCGGCCGTCTCCGGCAAGCCACCGGCCGGCGGGACACCGCGGAGCATGCCAGGCGGGGACGCGCCGAGCTGCCCGTTGCCCGGAGCGGGCATAGCGTCGAAGAGGTAGTCCAGGGAGGCTCCGAGTTCAACCGCCAGTCCATAGACCGTGCCAGCGGACGGCGTGCTGATCCCTCGCTCGATCTGCGAGATCAGGCTCGCTGAACATCCGACCCGGCGGGCCAGTTCACGGACAGACAGGCCGCGTTCCTCCCGGACCTTACGCACCCGCGGCCCGAGTACTGACCCTGAGTCAAATTCGTGCATGGCCTCGCTTCCCCCGGAGCCGTCGTTGCCTGTCAGCCTACGGTGCACAAATCAAGTCTAGATTACATGAGCGTAACGAATCTTGACAGCGTCAGTGTACATCGTTCTATGCTGCTTTACACGCGTTGTGAAGTGCCTCACTTCCGAGTGTGCTCCGCCGCGCGGGGCCACAGAACGACTGGTGATCCGGGAGGCTAGATGGCCAGGACGTCGAGGAAGAGGATGTCCCTGACGGCAGGGGCGTGCGCGCTGGCAGTGTCTCTGGCGGCGTGCGCATCGAGCGGTGGCGGGACGACGGGAAGCTCAAGCGCCCCGATCAAGATCGGCGGCACACTAGGCCTGACGGGAGCGCTGAGCGAGTCGGCCCAGGAGTACCAGGCGGTCTACAACTACTGGGCCAAGCAGGTGAACGCGTCTGGCGGGCTGCTCGGCCGCAAGGTCGTCATGGACATCAAGAACGACAACAGCACGCCGTCTACGGCCCAGAGCGAGTACCAGACGCTGCTGACCTCCGACAATGTCGACCTCGTGCTGGCCCCGTACGCGACCTTCATCGGCGCACCGATCGTGCCAATGGTCAAGGCGGCAGGCAAGCTCTTGTTCAACGGCGGATTCGTGGGCAAGCAGTACTTCGCTCAGGATGGCGGCTGGATGGTCGGCACGTACACCTACCAGGAGCCCGACTACACCCGCGGCCTGTTCGAGGCCGTGAAGAGCCTGCCCAACGGCCAGCGGCCAACGCGGGTTGGCATCCTCACCAATGACAATCCGTTCACCCTGGTGGCCCGGGACGGGTACCAGGGCCAGGGCGGCGCGATCAACTACGCGAAACAGGACGGGATGACGGTGGTGTACAGCCAGACTTACTCCGCCACCACGACCGACTTCACCTCCGCGATCGAGCGCGCGAAGCAGGCAGGTGTGGACATGCTGGTCATCCTCGGTCTGCCCAACGACGAGGACACCATCGTCAAGCAGGCCCACGTCCTGGGGTTCACGCCGAAGGTTATGTGCGTGTGCGGGTCGCAGGCCAGCACGCTGCCGAACTGGCCGCAACTTGGCGCTGCGACCAACGGTGTTGTGGGCACGACCGTGGCCTGGCCCAGCCAGAACTTCCCCGGCGAGCAGGCGGTGGTCAATTTCGCGAAGTCCCGCGGCGAGGCTGTGGTCCCCACCTATGACTTCGTCGCCTACGCGGCCTTGCAGGTCATCCAGCAGGCGGTGGAAGGCGCGAAGACCCTCGACCAGCAGAAGCTGAAGGCCTACATCTACTCCCACACTTTCCACACCGCGGTCGGGACGATCAAGTACGACGCCGACGGCACGCCGCCCTTCTCCGAGGTGATCACCCAGACCGTGAACGGTCAGCAGCAGCCGGTCTCGCCGCCCAGCGTGGCAACGGCGAAACTGAAGACGCAATAACGAGCCGCACCACGACCGGCCAGGGGGTCATCCAGGATGCAGCCGGTGCTAGCTGTTGACCATGTGGCCAAGCGGTTTGGCGGGCTGGAGGCGATCAGTGACGTCAGCCTCGAGCTGGCTCCCGGGTCAGTGCTCGGGGTGATCGGCCCCAATGGGTCCGGGAAGACCACGCTGATCAACCTGCTGACCGGTGCCTACCGGCCGACCAAGGGCTCGATCCGGGTGGGCGGCACTGACACGACACGCATGGCCGCCCACCGGATCGCTGCGCTGGGGGTTGCGCGGACCTTCCAGAACCCGCGGGTCTTCACGACCCTGACCGTGCTCCAGAACCTGTTCATGTGCGAGCACCAAGGAATCGGCCGGGTCGGGCTCAGCCGCCTGCGAGAAGACGCAGAGGAGTGGCTCCGGCTGGTCGGTCTCGAGCAGCTTTCCCAGCGGGTCGCCAGCGAGCTCTCCGGCGGCCAGCAGAAGCTAGTGGAGTTCGCGCGGGCGATGGTACGCCGTCCGTCCATCGTCTTGATGGACGAGCCATTCGCCGGCGTTCACCTCGTCATCAAGAAGGTCCTGCATGACCGGATCAAGGATCTGTCCAGCCGCGGTGAGACCGCGTTCCTCATCGTCAGCCACGAGATCCCGGACCTGCTCGACCTGTCCGATGCGTTCGTGTGCATGGCGGACGGAGCCGTGCTCGCGGCCGGGAACCCGCAGGCGGTGTGCGCGGACGAGGCGGTGATCGACGCCTATCTGGGGGCTCCCGTTGGAGGGCAGGGATGACAGCCGCTGCAGCACCGGCCCAAGCCCGGGCCAGCACGGGGATCCGCCTGGCCGATGTCACGGCTGAGTACGTGCCCAGGCAGCCTACGCTGTCAGGCTTGTCGCTCTGGGCCGCCCCGGGGCGGATCACCGTGATCCTGGGGCCGAACGGTTCCGGGAAGTCCACGTCGCTGAAGGTGATGGCCGGCTTGCTCCAGCCGTGGCGGGGGAAGGTGGAAATAGTCCGCGGCGCCGAAACCCACGACCTGACTGGTGCCCCTTGCCACGATCGCGCCCGCCACAAGATCGCGTACCTGCCGCAAGGTCACTCTGTGTTCCCTGCGATGTCCGTGCACGACAACCTGGTTCTCGGCGCCTGGCCGCTGAAGCGGGACCGCCGCGCCGCCGCGGCCGCTATCGCTGCGGCTTACGAGCGCTACCCCATGCTGCGAGACAAGCGGCGGGTCCCCGCTGGCAGCCTGTCCGGCGGGCAGCAGCGCATCCTCGAGGTCGCCAGGCTGCTGGTGGCCGACCCGGACCTAGTGCTCGTGGACGAGCCGTCCACTGGCGTCGCGCCCGCTGTGGCCTCGATGATGTACGTCGAGCTGGCGCGCATGCGGTCGGAAGGCCGCACGGTGGTGCTGGTGGATCAGGATGTCAGGTCGGCGCTGGACATCGGGGACGCCGTGTACACGCTGCGCTCAGGCCGGAACGACCGTCACGGCGAGGTCTCCGAGTTCGCAGGTGATGTGACCGCGCTGGCACGCGAATGGCTCTCGGCCGGGCCAACCGCGAGCGAGGAGAAGGGCGGATGACTACAGTCACCGAGGTAATCGCCACAGGGGTCCTGCTCGGGCTGATCTACACCCTCGCGGCGCTTGGCCTGCAGGTGTCCCTGGGCGTGCTGCGCGTACTCAACCTGGCACACGGCATCATCGTGATCGCTGGCGCGTTCTTCGCTTTCGATCTGCTCCACGCCTGGCATATCACCCCACTGCTAGCGGTCATCCTGGCACTGCCTGTCTTTTTCCTGTTCGGGCTGGTGCTTGACCGCGGACTGGTGCAGCGGGTGCGGCGGGTGTCCGAGCAGGCGGTGCTGCTTGGCTTGTTCGGGGCGATGATCCTCCTGCAGAGCCTCGCCATTTTGACCTGGACGACCGACAGCCGCTCCATCACCGTCAGTTACACCAACAGCAGCGTCACCCTGGCCGGTGTCACCTTGCCCGCTGACTACCTGGTCGCTGCTGCCGCGGCGCTGGTCATCCTCGGCATTATCGCTGCGGCCCTCCGGTTCACGATGGCCGGACGCGCGGTGCAGGCGCTGGCGCAGAACCCGGAGGCCGCCCGCGTGCTCGGCGTGAACGTGGACCGTTGGGCGTCGATTGTCTTCGGGCTGAGCGTGGCCGTGGCCGGCATGTCAGGCGTCCTGCTCGCCGACGTGTTCCCGTTCTCGGTTCAGGAGCAGAGCCAGTGGCTCGCCTATGCGTTCATCGTAGTTCTCGTCGGCGGCACCGGCGGGATTCGCGGCGCGCTCGTCGGGGGGCTGGTACTCGGCCTGGCACAGTCGGTGTTCAACCAGGTCCTGCCACTCCAATACGTCGACGTGGTGGTCTACGGGCTGCTCGCGGCAGCACTCATTGTGCGGGGCGGCGGCCTGGCATCTCGGAGGGAGCGAGCCTTGTGACAGCGCTCGGCCGCACTGACGAAACCGGCACCGCGTCCCAGGCCGCCGGGCCTGGGAGGGGTCCCGCCCTGTTCCGGCGGCGCCTGGTCGGCATGCTAGCGGCGGCTGCCGCCGTCGCCCTCGCCGCCGCCTGGGGATCGAGCTTCGGCCAGGTGGCCGCCGTCAGCATCGCCGTCATCGTGCTGATGTACGTGGCACTCGCCGGAGGCTGGAACATCCTGGGCGGCTATGCGGGGTACATGAATTTTGGCACGGTCCTGTTCTTCGGCGTTGGAGCCTACGCGACCGCGATCACCTCGTCCGCCTGGCACCTCAACCCGCTGCTGACCGCTCCTGTCGCGGCGGTGGCGGCTGCCGCGGCGGCACTGCTGATCGGCGTCGCGAGCCTCCGCCTGCGCGGCGGGTATTTCGCCATAGCCACCTTCATCCTCACCCTCGCGGTGCAGTCCCTCGCCCTCGTGCTCGGCATCACGCACGGCGCGCAGGGCCTGTTCATCACAGGCCTGGGCATTTCACCCATCCGGGCCACCCGGGTGTTCTTCGACCTGTTCCTCGCGCTCGCCGTGGTGGCGATCCTCATCTGCTGGGTGATCGAGCGAACCCGCTGGTACAGCGCGCTGATCGCGATCCGGGAAGACGAGGACGCGGCCGAGGTACTTGGCGTCCCGACCACCAGGTACAAGCTGACCGCACTGCTGATCGGGGCCGTGATCGCCGGCATCGCCGGGTGTTTCTACGCCGCGCAGATCTACTACATCGAGCCCGTCGGCACCTTCGACTTCAACATCTCCCTCGCGACCGTGGTCGCTGCGGTGATCGGCGGTGCCGGGCGCTGGTACGGCCCGCTGATCGGCGCGATTATCACTGAGTTGCTGGCGCAGGAACTGTTCGTTCACGTCCAGGGCGTCTACAGCCAGCTTTCCTACGGCATATTGCTGATCGCCGTCGTCCTCGCTGCTCCAGGCGGGGTGGCCGGACTCGCCCAGCGTGCGCTGAGGCGTCATCCCGCGCCCGAGCGGCCAGAACCCCTGCAGCCCACTGCCCAGCCATTGACTATCCCGGCGACTGACAAGGAGATCCCATGAGCCCACCTTCCCCTGCCCTTGCGCCAGCCCCGGGCCGGATGAACGTCGACTTCGAAGAGCGGGTGAGCTTCCCCCGGCTCCGTGAGTACCGGCTCAGCCGGGCCCGGAGCGCGATCGAGACCAGTGACCTCGGCGCGCTACTGGTGTTCGACAACAACAACATTCGCTACCTGACCGGGGTGGCCATCGGCGAGTGGACCCGCGACAAGCTCTGCCGCTATGCCCTGCACACGCGCACCGGCGAACTGTATCTGTGGGATTTCGGCTCTGCCGCAGTGCACCACCGCATGTACTGCCCCTGGCTCGACCCCGCGCGGGTGTTCGCGTCCTACACGACCATGCGAGGCGCCGTGCCGCCGGACGCGGACCTGCTAACGCGTGCGGTGACCGAGATCAAGGGCATCCTGAGCGGCGCCGGGGTGGCAGGAATGCCGGTGGGCATCGACTTCGCCGAGTTGCCGATGCTGTCCGAGCTGCAGCGCCAGGGCGTCGAGGTGCGGGACGGCCAGCAGGTCATGCTGGACGCCCGGCAGCTGAAGTCGCCAGACGAGATCGCGCTGCTGGCCACGGCGGCCGCCATGGTGGACGGGGTTTACCAGGAGATCGCCGACACTCTCAAGCCGGGCGTGCGCGAGAACGACATCGTGGCCCTGGCCGCCAAGCGGCTGTATGAGATGGGCTCCGACGACGTGGAGTCGATCAACGCAGTGTCCGGCGAGCGCTGCAACCCGCACCCCCACAACTTCTCCGACCGCATGATCCGCCCGGGCGAGCAGGCGTTCTTCGACATCATGCACTCCTTCAACGGGTACCGGACGTGTTACTACCGTACGTTCTGCGTGGGCAGCGCGAACCAGGCGCAGCGGGACGCCTACGTGCGAGCAAGGGAGTGGATGGACAGCGCGATCGCTGCAATCAAACCCGGGGTGTCAACCGACCAGGTGGCTCGTCTCTGGCCTGCCGCGCAAGAAGTCGGGCTGGCCGATGAAAAGACCGCGTTCGGGCTCGAGTTCGGGCATGGGCTGGGCCTGGCCCTGCACGAGCGCCCAATCATCAGCCGCCTCACTTCGCTGGATGCCCCGATGGAGATCCAGCAGGGGATGGTGTTCGCGCTTGAGACCTATTGCCCGGCAAGCGACGGCATCTCGGCCGCACGGATCGAGGAAGAGCTTGTGGTGACTGCTGAGGGGGCCGAGATCCTGACCAAGTTCCCGGCCCAGGAACTTTTCGTAGCCAACCCGTACTGAAGCCTGCCCGGCCTCGAAGAACAGGAGTCACTGATGAACCACTGCTTTCGGGATGAGCACCTCATGCTCGCACAGGCTGCCACTTGCACAGTCGGGAGCGTGGCATGACCTTCCGGGTGTGCCGGGCCTCCGAGCGACGCTGGGCTGATTCCGCCACGGTACCGGGACTGCGGGAAGCAGCCCTGGTCGACAGCGACAGCGGCGCGAACCACCTGGAGGTGCGGCTGTGCCAGCTCCACGCGGGTTCTGCCGTCGTGCCCCACCGGCACCCGTTCGAGGAGTCCTGGTTCATTCTCTCCGGGAGCGGTCGGCGTAGCGTGGCCGACCTGCGGTACGACGTCACTACCGGGGATTACGGGTTCTCGCCGGTCAGTGTCGGTCACGCGCTGGAAGCCGGGAATGAGGATCTGTCGTGGCTGTCGGTCCGGGCTCCGAAGCCGCCCGCCTTCCGCGGGGCAGCGAGGACTCTCCCAGCCGCGGATGTCACTGGCGAGGACCTCGGGCGCCCCTCGGAGACCGACCCCCGCCACCGTTACGCGGGGCACTTCGAGGCCTCCGATCTCGGCCCCCATACGCAGCTGTCCATGCCCGGCTACCACGGGCCAAAGATCACGAATATCTCCGTCCACATGCTGGTTGACCGGCTGCTCGGCGCCCAGCACCACACACTCTTCGTCGCTGAGATCGCGCCGCGATCAGGCCATGGGCATGCGGCAACCGAGCACTACCACCCGTTCGAGGAGATTTACTTTTTCCTGTCCGGCGGGATGCTCGGCACCCTCGACGGGCAGGAGGTCCAAGTCGAGGCCGGTGACCTGGCCTGGGTTGGCGTCGACGCCACGCATGGATTCGTGAACGAGCGGGACGAGCCTGCGCGGTGGCTGGAGGTGCAATCGCCGGTCCCGCCCGACTCCGAGGCATTCTTCTTCCCTGACGACTGGCGGGCGCTGGCCCGCTGATCGTCACGGAGCCGCTGCCGGGGCAGCGCGCGGACGCGTCCGGCAAGGATCAGCAACAGGCAACCAGAGGGGAATCGATGATGGCAGACAAGTTGCCGCGGCTGCGACTGGCTGCGGTGCAGGCGGCACCGGTGTGGCTTGACCGGGATGGCACGGTAGACAAGGCGTGTGCGCTCATCGCCGACGCCGGGCGTGGAGGCGCCGACATCGCCGGATTTCCGGAAAACTTCATCCCCGGCCACCCGGTCTGGTACTACTTCCACCCCGCCACCAGCCAACGGAGCCAGGAATTTGCCGTCGAGCTGTTCAAGAATGCGGTAGAGGTTCCCTCCCCCGCCACGGACAAGCTCTGCGCGGCGGCGGCACACGCAGGGATCGACGTGGTAATCGGCCTGACAGAAAAGCGGCCTGGCACGACCGGCACCTTGTACAACACCCAGCTGTTCATCGGGCGCGATGGGCGGATCCTCGGCAGGCACCGCAAGCTCGTGCCTACAGTTGGGGAACGCCTCGTGCACTGTCCGGGGGATGCCGGGTCTCAGGGGGCGGTACAGTGCGGCTTTGGCCCAGTAAGCGGACTCATCTGCGGAGAAAACTCCAACCCGCTGGCGATCGCCGCGCTGTCCGCCCAATACCCGTTCGTGCACGTGGCGAGCTGGCCGAATCATTTCATCCCGGCATGGTGCGGCATGCAGGAAACCAGCCTGCTGGCAAGCCGCAACGTCGCGTACATGAACAAGAGCTACGTGATCAGCTCGTGCGGCATGAACAGCGATGAGATGCGTGCCGTGCTGCCGTTGTCGGAGGAAGATGCTGCATTCCTCGCTGACCCTTCCACGTCCGGGGGCTCGGCCATCATCGACCCGCTCGGAGGTATCGTGGCCGGGCCGATCGACGGGAGCCAGGAACGCATCATCTACGCGGACACCGACCTGGACCTGATGATCCGCGGGAGACTGGTGCACGACTTCGTCGGCCACTACAACCGGCCCGACATTTTCCACCTGCAGGTGCGCACAAGGCAGGAGCCGCTGCTGGCCTTCACGGATGGCATGCCGTCCGCCGACAGCCGCGAGATCCAGGGAACGGTACGGTATCGGCCTGCCAGTGAGAGGACCGGTGACGGGAAGACCAGCCCTGGCACCACTGCAGGGCCCGGGCATCAGGAGGCGGCAGAACCGGCATACAGTCCCGGCGACGGGGACATCCCGCGCAGAACGCAGCCTCGTCCCGGCGCCGCCGAGGAAACTCTTACCCCAGCAGCGTCCCAGTGAGGTTCCGCTTCAGGCCGCCGAGCTGCATGGTTACGCTGGCGGGCAGGTGCGCAGCGGCGGGCGCAGCGCCCGGGCGGCGGCGAGCAGGCGGCGGATGTCTTCGTCTGCCCAGATGCAGGGCTGCGGGCGGGGAGTGACCGATGGCCAGATCCCGGCTGGGGGAACCTCGGTGGCTGGGTCGATGGTCTTGAGGTAGCAGGCGAACCCGCGGGCGGCGCCCAGCCGGTGAGCCCACGTGATGGGCTGGACGCCGCGGGGCAGTCCGGCCCAGGCGACTGTCAGCTCGGCAGTGACCGTCACCGCGGCGGCTGCCTCCAGGTAGGCACACAGGCTGGGCAGCACAAGCCCGGGGAACTCCAGCTTGAAGCCCAGCGCCCGGCGCAGCCGCAGGTAATCCTCCAGGTGGCGGGACAGCTCGCTCATGCCGACACACCCCGCGACGGCCAGGGGTGCTCGAGAAACCTCATCAGCCAGGCCTGATCAAGCTTGGAGAAGAAGTCCGCGATGTCCGCGTCGAGTATCGATCGCCATCTGATGCGATGGGCCAATAGGAAATACAAGCGACTCAAAAGGAGCAATCGAAAGGCGCTGGCATGGCTGACGGGTATCCGTGCTCGGGACCCTGAGCTGTTCGCGCACTGGAAGTTGCGATACCAGCCCTGAACGACAGGGTGACCTCGGCGGCACGCGGCCAACCGGCAAGGGAGGAGTCGCGCCAGACGTGAGGCAGCAGCAGAAATCCCGTCTATGACTGGACGGCAGGAGCCGGATGAATCGAGAGGGGTTCACGTCCGGATCTGTGAGGGCCGGGGGCTGAGATGCCCCCGGCTACTCGGCGTTCAGCCACATCTCGATGAACTGGGCCGGGCAGCCGCTGACCAGCCACGAAGTCGCCGTTGACCTTATCGCCGGAACCACCACCCGAACCGGCCTGACCGTCCGCGCCGAACGCGACACCGCCACCTACCCCAACCTACCCCCGCGGCATCAAGATCACCGACCGCGAGATGAAAACCCTGGTCGCCCAGTACGTCACCCCGCACGACTGGCCTCCGCTATTCAGCACTGATGGGCAGTTGAGCGGCCTGTCGGCTTTCCCGTCGCTGTGAGCTTGGGTTTCGTGATGTGACAGGTCGGGTGGCGCGTGCACCTTATGGGTGCCGGGCGATCCGCGGAGTGCCCGAGAATGACAAGGACGGCCGCGATCGCGCTCGGCGCCACCAGCATGAGCGGCATCGCGCTGCTGGCTCACCTGGCCCCGGTGCTGGGGAGCGCGCCGAGCGGCCCGACGGTGCGGCGCGCCCTGGACCTGGCCGGGACGCCGGCCGTGCTGGACCGGATCGCCCGCGCGAGAGCCCGCGCGCACGCGTGGAACCTGATCGAGGGCACCCCGGCCGGGTTCCCGTGGCTGGCCGTCGCGGGGAAGACGCTGACCGGCTGGGTGGTCACCGGCATGGACGCCACCCTGGTCACCGCGCACTCAGGCAAGGAGGGGGCTGCTCCCACCTGGAAGAAAGGGCACGGTTTCCACCCATTGGGGGCGTGGTGCCGGAATACCCGCGAGTGCCTGGCCATGCTGCTGCGCCCCGGCAACGCCGGCTCGAACACGTTCACCGGCCACCGGGAGGTGCTGGCCGCCGCCATCCGGCAGGTCCCGGCCCGGTTCCGGAAGAAGATCATGGTCCGCGTCGACGGCGCCGGCGCCAGCCACGAACTCGTAAAGCACCTGCTGTCACTGTGCTCCCCACGCCGGAAGGTGTTCTTCACCTGCGGGTGGATGATCACGCCGGCCGACGAGCAGGCGATCAAGATCTGAACAAGCCAGCCGCAAGCCACGATAAGCCGTGCCGCGAGATCCGCCGATATGGTCGGGAATCCGGTCGCAGTCGCGATTGTGTATGCGGCTCCCGTAAAGGGTGTTCTGCGCGTGCTCAATACGTGCCCAGGCTAGTCCCACCCCCCTGTATCGAACCAGCCCAGGCCCGGGTGTCCGGTGCCCGACAGAACCTAACCGACCTGGTCGGCATGCCGCCCAGCACCTATCGGCGCCACGCGGCGCGGGCGACGGCGGGGATTCCGTGGTGTGTGGTGCAACAGGTGACCAGACCGGTCAGGAATCGAGAAGCGCAGGCCGCAGAGCCGTAATTAGCGTGACTGCCATGACTTCCATCGAATCCGTCACCCTCGAAGTGACCGACCCCACGGCCGTCGGCCGCTTCTACACCGCCGCCTTCGGTTTGGGCACTCAGGTGCGCCTGCGGGCCTCGGAGGCACCGGCGGCCGGCTTCCGTGGGTTCACGCTGTCGCTCACGGTGTCGCAGCCAGCCACCACCGTCAGCGGCCTCATCGACGCCGCCCTCGACGCCGGGGCCACGCCGCTGAAGCCGGCCGCGAAGTCGTTCTGAGGCTACGGCGGCGTCGTGCAAGCCCCGGACGGGACGATCTGGAAGGTCGCAACCTCAGCGAAGAAGGACACCGGTCCGGCCACCCGGCAGATCGACCAGATCGTGCTCCTGCTGGGAGCCGCAGACGTGGCCGCGAGCAAGCGGTTCTACGTTGACTGCGGCCTCGCCGTGGCGAAGAGCTTTGGCCGCAAGTACGTCGAGTTCGCCACTCCGCCGGGTCCCGTTAAGCTGGCGCTCTACGGGCGCCGTGCTCTCGCCAAGGACGCCGGCGTCTCTCCCGACGGCACCGGATCGCACCGGCTCATGATTGGCAGCGATGTCGGGCCCTTCACCGACCCGGACGGGTTCGCGTGGGAGGACGCACCGCTCTGAGCCGGGCGGCGCGGCACAACTGCACCACAGCCATCACATGGGATCGCCGCAGTCAGTGCACCACCGTGCCGAACCATGCGGGTCGTGCAATCTACGACTCGCCAGGGGGCGGCACCGCTGCCCGGGGCTTGGCGCGGGGCCGCCTAGTGGCCACAGTGCTGCCGATGACCACGTCGGCGGGCAGCCCGACCGGGCGGGCCCGGGGGGAGCGCGCTAGCCTGCACCGCAGGTCAGCGGCGCAGGCTGGAGCAGCTGAACGTAGTGGCCAGCTGGGCCGTTCCCCACCAGTCAGGGAAGGTGACCGTGATCGTCCCCGTCGGCCTGTGCTGGCAGTAGCGAAGCCACGCGCTGGCCGTCAGTTCCCAGGCTGAGGCAGGTCCGTCGAAGTGGCGAACCGGGTAACGGAAGTCCGTGGCCCAGCCGGCTGCCAGGACCGCTATCAGCGCGGCGACCGCGGCGACGGCCCTGGGGCGCGGCCACCACCGGCGCGCGTAGGCGTCGGCCGCCACGATCAGCGCCGCATCGAGCAGCAGGATGGGCACCGTGGAATACCGGGCGCCGTGTTCCACCGTGATCGTGACTGGCTGGCCCGGCCCGCCCCAGGCGAACGCCGAGGTGATCGCCGTGAACACGAGGCCGGCCGCCACTGCGGCAACCACGAACACCCTGTACCGGCCGACCTGCGTGGCAAGCACGGAGGCGAGAACAACGACGATGAAGCCGCCTGCGAGCACGGTGGCGCCGGCCAGCCCCGCGATGTCGCGCAGGTGCCAGGAAAGGTGCCAGCCAAGCGCCGGCAGAAGGACCTCGTGCGCGTAGTACAGCACCGCGTTAACCGGATCACGAGGTGCCAACCGGGACAGGTGGCTTGCCAGGATGACCAGGACCTGCAGCACGCAGCCGAGCGCCCAGCCCGCGGTCGCGGCGTGCTCCCGGAGGCGCCGGGGCACCACGATAGCGCGGGCCGCGAACAGCGGCGCGAAGAGAAGTGCGAGCGAACTTGAGGCGGCCGCGGCGAACGCCACGACCGCGGCGAACGCCCCGCCAGCCCCGGTGCGCGGCCGCCACAGCGCTGCCCAGAACAAGGCGACGAGCAGGTACCAGATGGAATTGACGCCGTTGTCGGCGATCTCAAGCTGCGCCACCGGCAGCAGCACCACGGACAGGCCGAGCAGGGCGCGGAGCCAGCGCGAGCTGACATGACCCGCGCTGGCATGGTAAGCGAACAGCCCGCACGCGGATGCGACAAGAGCGCCGCCGACCGCGAAGACGACCGAGGCGTCCCTGATCGGCAGCAGCGCGGCAACCTGGCCGATCAGGCGCGGGACCAACTGCAGGTACCCGCCATAGGACTGCAGCAGGTGCCAGGGATGCGCGAGCGCCGCGGGCAGGTAGATGCCCGGGTCCTCGGCGTAGACGCTGTCCCAGGCCGGCCTGCCGCCGATACGGGCCAGCATCACCAGCGCGCCGAGAGCGACTGCGGCGACCTAGACGAGGAGGAACGCCCAGCGCGCGAGGCCAGCGCGGCGGGCTGGCCCGGCCGACACCGGGAACAGGTCGGCGAGCACGGCGCGGACGCCGTGGCCTGCGGCCGACGGCAGATGCGCCCCGGACCCGGCCTGGCCGGGCGCCCGGAGATCAGGCGCGGACACCACTGGAACCTACCACCAGCCGGCCCTGCGTAAGCTGCTTCAGGCCGCCCCGGCCGCCGGCGGAACGCGCCGGAGCGGCTGGCGCGCCCGCCGCGTATCGCTGCCCGCTGGTTAGTGACCAGGGCTGCGTGCGCGCACGCCAGCACTGGCCATCGAACGGCTGGCGCTGCGTGACACAACTCCCGTGGAATGGCGCCACGGTCTGGTCCGTGCCGACCGGTTCTCCTACGTCGCCCGGTGGTCTGCCCAGAACCTCGGTGCCGGCTTCGAGCCGGCCGCTGGCGGCGGGCAGGCAGACCCAGCTGCCCGTCGCGGCCCGGTCACGGACCGCTGACGTGCGCGGACTTCGTCTCGCGCGCGGGCTCGGGCTGCGATCTGCGGGCGCCTGCGCTGGGTGCGAACGAACCATGCCACGCCGGCCAGGGCCAGTGCTGAGGCGACGTACATGTTCAGCCGCAGGCCCAGGAAGTGCTCGGACGGGTCGACCCGCAGCGACTCCTCGAAGATCCGGAACGCCGAGTAGCCGGTGACGTAGAGGGCGAACAGGCCCGGGGGCTGGATGCGGCGGTGGTGGCCGAGCCACACCAGCGCCGCCGCCAGCGCGAGGTCAAAGATCAGCTCATACAGGAACGTGGGCTGGAAGGTGGAATAGCGGGCATAGCCCGCGGGCCGGAACGTCGGCGCGATCTGCAGGCCCCACGGCAGGCTGGTCGGGCCGCCGAACAGCTCCTGGTTGAAGTAGTTCGCGATGCGGCCGATCGCCTGGGCGACCAGCAGGGCGGGGGCGACAGCGTCCATGAACTTTGTGACATCCGCGCCGCGGCGGCGGACCCGCCAGGCACCGACCACGGCCGCCAGCGCGACCGCGCCCCAGATCCCCAGCCCGCCATCCCAGACCGCGACGATCCCATACCAGTGGTGCGGGATGTATTTGGGGGTCGTGATGTCGAAGTAGATCCGGCCGCCGATGATGCCCGCGGGCACGGCCCAGATCGCCACCTCGCCAACCAGCGCCGGGTCGCCGTCCTGGGCCTTCCAGCGCTTGCACGTGGTGGGCCAGCCGGCTGCCGGTGGCGCTGCCGGGCAGCAGCCCGATGGCGAACTCGACGGCCAGGGCCCAGTTGATGTGGCCGAGCGCCCAGTGGGCCGCCAGCGTCGGGATGGCGAGCACGCTGACCACGAGCAGGCTCGTCCCGGCCGCCTGCCGCATGCCAAGGCCGAAGATCAGCAGGTACATGGGCACCAGGAGGAACGCGCCGCCGTTGGCCAGCAGGCCGGTGAACACCCCCACCAGCGCGGTGGCGGCGACGAGCAGCAGCCGGTGATGGCGGCGCTGGGCGCCCGCCTCGCGGGCTGATTCTCCGATGGGCTGCACGACCCGCAGCCCGACGACGACCAGGACGACGCCCGAGACGATGAGCAGCGATGGGCCGCCGGCCAGATGTGACAGCAGCGCCCCGGCGATCGTGCCTGGGATGCCGCCGAGGATCGACCAGGCAGCGGCGCGGGGCCGGGTTTCGCCGGAGCGGATGTAGGGCACGGCGCCCACCGCTGCGGAGGGGATGGTGGCGGGCAACGGTGAGGCGACGGCGGCCAGTCCGGGCGCGCCGAGCAGCGCGAGCACCGGGGTGGCCACCGAGGAACCGCCCACGCCGAACAAGCCCATGCAGATCCCCACGCCAGCGCCAGCCAGCACGATGAACGGCCACGATGCCAGATGCGTCATCTGGGAACGCCGGCTCCCCGGAGCGGGTCACCGTCGCGGGCCAACGCCTGCCACGGCGACCTGCGCTGCCGTCCATGCGGGCGGCTGCGTGCGCGCCTGGCAGCCGCGCCGGAAGAAACGTCCCCTGGGCCGCCCATGACCCGCAGGAAGGAACCAGGAGCGACGGCTGGAACTCGCGGCAGCGCCATCATCGGAGCGAGCATGGGATCGTCCTGACCGATCGGCATTCGCACCGTGCGCCTTCTGGGTGCCCGGTCACAGTTAGTGTCTGCCCCCACGGGTATTCGTGTACCCCGGTGGGATAGCCCCCATTGGGGGGCATGGAGTGGGGGCGCTGGGGCCCTGAGCGGGGCCATTGCGATCACGGCGGCCCCGAGAACCTGGTCCCGCCTGCCAGTCTCCTCGTTGTCACGCCGTGCCGCCCGCCGCCAGGTACACGGCCCAGATGGCGAGCCCGGAGGCGAATACCAGCAGCGTGTTCCACTTCAGGACGCGCACCGCGACGAAAGCGGCAGCCCCCAGGCCCAGCGCGGCCGGCACGGGCAGCACCGGCTGGGCGAGGACCAGGACCATCGAGGCGAGCAGCCCGGTGAACGCCGCCATCACCCCGGTGATCGCGCCGCGCACGAACCGGAGCCGCCGCAGCCAGGGGTAGATCTCGGCGGCCACCATCGTCATCGCCACGCTGGGCGCATAGATGGCCAGCCCAGCCGCCACTCCGCCCGGCCAGCCCGCCGCCGCGTAGCCGACGAACGCCGCAGTGGACAGGAACGGTCCGGGGGTCACCTGCCCGAAGCCGACCCCGGCGGTGAACTGCGGCAGGGTGAGCCAGTGGTGCGCGAGCGCGTCCTGCTGGAGGACGGGCATGATCGCGGTCCCGTTGCCGAAGGCGACCGCGCCGATCTTGGCCATGTCCGCGGTCACCGCCGCCAGGCCGCCGGCCGCCAGTACCGCGGCCGTGGCACCGCCCGCGACCACGATGCCTGGCAGCGCCGCCCACGCTAGCCGCCGCCAGGAAACCCCCGGGCCGGCCGGCCTCCCGTCCCCTCCAGGTGGCTGCCCGGCCGCCGCCGGCGCCGCGCCTGCCACGCCGGATTCAGGCCGCACCAGCGCACCGGCCAGGAACCCCCCCAGCACCGCCCACAGCACGTTCTGGCCGGCGACACCCACCGCGAACGCCCCGAGCGCCACCAGTGCGGGGACAGCGCCCCGGGCGTGCTGGGCCCCGAAATCGGCCGTCACGTTCACCAGCACCCCCACCACCAGGGCGTCCAGGCCGACCACGAGGTGGCGTACCTCCGGGTGGGCGCCATAGGTGAAATACGCCCACGACAGCACCAGCAGCAAGACCAGGGAGGGCGCGGCGAACCCGGCCACGGCGGCGAGTGCCCCGCGGATCCGGCGCATCCGGTAACCGATGTAAGCGACAAGGTCCATCAACATCGCCCCGGGGTACAGCTGCACCAGCCCGAAACCCTCGTCGATCTCCTCCTGAGACAGCCAGCCACGCTTCACTGGAACCGAGCGGATCGCCTGCATGATCGCTATCCCGAACGCCGATACCCCGATCACCAGGAAAGTGACGAACAGTTCCCCGGTGCCCGGGCGCCGCCCAGCCACAGCCGACGGCGAGGCACCAGATCCCGGCGCAGGAAGACTGGCCGGGACGGCCTGGCCGTCCGGGCCGCCTCCCGCTCGCTGCGGTACAGCAGGAACCACTGGCCGCCCATCGCCAGCCGGTGCTGATTCCACCCCCGCAGCCTCCCGCCACTGGCCGCAAAGCACCAGGGCCGTTCGCCCTCTGCCCACAAGGGTCCCTCGCCCCGGCCCGTGGCCATGACGCCCATGGCGGCGGCGTCCTCGACCACCGGCAGCCGAGTGACCAGGATCCCGTCCTGCGCCAGCCCGGTCGCCGAGCGCGGCGGTCATCGTGAACATCACCGGCAGGGCCACCGGGATCTCCAACCTGGCGTCGATCACTGGCGCACTGGACATGGCCATCCGATCACTTGGTCGCTGCGGGCAAGGTGCACGGGGAGATTCTCGGAAAGCTGCTGGGTGTTCCGCGGCGCCAGTGCCCTCTCAACGCGTGCTTACGGCCGGTCTCCTGGTCGGCGGGGTATGGCTGCTGGTCAGCCCTCCAAACACGCTGCTGCTGCTGCTGGCTGCGGCCGCCGCTTTCGGGGTGACGATGGCCCTGCCATCGGGGTGCCGACATGCCGGTGATTCCCCGACCCAGCAGCATCAGCCCGTGGGACCCGGGGTCGATCTTGGCGCGGCCGGTGGCAGCCGCTCAGCGGCCTGTCAACACGCGTGCGCCCGGCCCTCGTGTCCACAGGACCTTCGGCCTGACAGGCCACGGCCACCACGGCAGGCCGGACAGGGGCTCCGCCCGAACGGATGCAGAGCACTGCCCACCGCTGCGGAGGGAGTGTGCACCGTTGCCAGGCATTCCTCTCACCCTCGCGGGAGCTCTGTCCATGGACTGGCAGCACGGAATGCCGTAGCTATAGCTACGGTTGTCTTGTGTGAGAGCGATCGGTGAGGGCAGGCGATGATGGGCAGGACTGCGTGGGCTATGTATCCCGAGACTGGGCTGGGTTGGCCTGACGCTATGGCGTCGGCGAGCCTTGCCGAGCCCCGGGGTGTGGATGAGCCGAAAGAAGCTGGGCCGCCCAGCCGGCCAGGACTGGAACCTGGGCTGGGATTCCGGCTGGGGCGGGCGCACCGGATGCTGCGGGCCGCCTGGGAGGAAGTCATCTCCGATCTCGGGCTGAGCCCGCCGCAGGCGGCGCTGCTGCGGGCGGCGGCGCAGCGGCCTGGATGCGGGCTGAGGGAACTGGCCCGGCAGATGCACACCGATCCCATGAACGCCAAGCGCCTGGCCGATCACCTCGAGCGCGCAGGCCTGGTGGCCTCCGTCTCTGATCCCGGGCACCGGCAGCGGCGGGTGCTGCGGCCCACCGAGCGGGGGGCTGCGGTGGCCGCAGAACTCGCCCGGCGGGCGGCGGCGCATCAGCGCCGCCTGGCGATCCTGATCGGCCCCGCCGAGTTGGCTCAGCTGCAGGGCCTGCTGAATCACCTCGAATCGGCGCTCGCGCCCAGCGTGCACCATCCCTTGGGTCAGGGCACGAAGACGTGGCACCCGAGTGAAGAACGAAAGGAATAGGCCAATGATGCATGGACATGGCCGGGAGGGCCATCACGACTGGGACGCCCGGTACGCGGCTGCCGACCGGATTTTTCCGGCCGAGCCTGATGAGGCGCTGGTAGAGCTGGCGGCTGGACTGTCCCCGGGCCGCGCCCTGGACCTTGGGGCCGGGGAGGGGCGTAACAGCCTGTGGCTGGCCCGCCAGGGGTGGCAGGTCACAGCAGTCGACCTGTCGGAAGTGGGGCTGGGGCGCCTCCGCGCGCAGGCCGCCGCTGAGGGCCTGGCGGTGGAAGCGGTGACCGCGGACATGGGAGAGTTCCTGGCCCGCGGCGGGCGGTTCGATCTGGTGGTGGTGGCCAACATCCATCCTGCCGCCGCCGAGCGTGCCCGGCTGCTGGCCGCCGCCGCACAAGCCGTCGCCCACGGCGGGCACCTGTTCTTGACGGGTCACCACCTGGAGTCACTTGGCCGGGCCGGGCCGCCGGATCCAGACCGCCTGTACACCGAAGACCGCCTGGCCGGGGCGTTCCCCGGGCTGGAGGTGCTGCGGATCGAGAAGCGGGATCGGCAGCGGGGGGATGCTGCCGCGCCGCTGGTGAACGTCGTGGCCTGGGCCGCCCGGCCCGTCCCGGCACACGGCACGAGCAAGCACGAGGGACATCAGGACCGCGAGCCAAGCCGCTGAGTGGGAGGATGCCGCGGGGCTGCCGACGCGGGGCGATCAACAGCTTCCAGTTCAACGCGGTCCGGATGATCGGCGGCGCGATCGGCGGCGGTCGCCGGGTGAGGGATCATCGGCACCGTTTTCCTGAACGCCTGCAGCTTCCTCCCGGCGATCGCCGTGCTCGCCTTGATCCACCCCGCCCACCGCCCGGTTCCTCCTGCACCGTCCGGTCACGGCTTCGGCGCCCTCATGTCCGCGCTCGGCGCCGGCTCGCTGCTGGCCGCGATGGCCCTGGCGCGGTGCCACCCGGGCACCGCCCTTGCGGTTGGCGGCCTCGCGCTCGGGGCCGTGCTGGTCCTGCTCGGGCTGTCGCGCTCCTACCCGGCCAGCCTCGTCGCCAAGATCGCCGGGAATTGCGGGCCCACCACCGCGCTGGTTGCCTTCGGTGCTGCCACCACGGTCGCGGTGGCAGCGATCGGGCTCCGCCGCCACCACGCGGCGGCCAAACACCCGCCTCGCACGCCCGCAGCCTGTGCGAGGCGACTGAGATGAAGCCGGGCACAGCCCGCGGGTGGGGCCTGGGCCCGGCGTCTGCCGGGGCGGATGTAGCCCCCGGCTAAGGGCGCGTGGCTGCCTCACCGGGAGTCTCGCCCGCGGCCTCTGCTGCGGCCATCTCGGCGAGGATCTCCACGCCGAGGCCGTAGGCGGGCATCCCGGCGGTGATGAGGGCCAGTTCCGTTACCCCGGCCAGCTCACTGAGGCTCGCACCGGCTGTGCGGGCGGCCCGGGCGTGCAGCCGGGCGGGGGGTGCCTTTCCCAGCACAAGCAGCTGGGCGAAGTGGACCAGCTGGCCGGTTTTGCGCCCGAGCGGGTTGTCCAGGATCAGAACCTGGCGCAGCGCCTCGATGGCTTCCACCGCCTGCTGGCGTCCCGTCTGCCCGGCCAGCGCCAGGCGGGTCTCGGTGGACGCCGGGACGCTGCCGAACAACTCGGTGTAGGCGGCGCGGATCCGCTCTGCCGCCGGGTCAGGCGCCACAGCAGCCGGCTGGAGGGCACCAGGCTGGCCAGGGCTGGGCGCGGTCACGACCGTGCCCTTGCCATCGACGCCCGCACGTCCTCCAGGGCGCCGGCCGGGAAGCCGGCCGCACCGCCTAGTGACACCGCCGCCAGCTCTCCTTCGGCTGCTTCCTCCAGTGCGGTCAGCAGCGCGGCTGCCTCCCGGGGGCCGCGGCCGAAGACGAGCACCCCGTGGTTGCCGAGCAGCACTGCCTGTGTGCCGGGGTGCTGGCCGAGCACGTCGATGATCCCGCCGACCGAGCGCTCGGAGCCCCGCGGTGCCCACGGCACCACCGGGACATCCTCGGCCTGCCCGAACCGCAGCAGCGCCTCATACCGGCACGGGAGCGGCCGGTTGGCCATGGCGAACGCCAGCAGGTGCGGGGAGTGGGTGTGGATGATCCCGCCTACTTCCGGCCGTGCCTTGTACACCTCCGAGTGCATGGCGACGATCTCGGCGTTCACCGGGTCGAGTTCCCCCTCCAGCACGCTCCCGTCAAGGCGTACCAGCGCCAGGCGGTCCGGGCTGAGGTTGCGGACCTGGCCCTCGATGGTCAGCAGCATCGCGTCGCCGCCGACCCGGGCCGACAGGTTGGCATGCCCGGCACGTGACATCACGTCGTTGGTGAACAACGCACGCGCCGCTTCCACGACTGCGGCGCGGGCTTCGGGGTTGCTGACTGCCATGGTGCTCATAACGTTCTCCTTCGTTGAGGCCTTGTCCCTAAAGCCGTAGCTATGCCTACACTATTTCGCCCTGGGGTTCGCTGGCTCCACGGAGGCCGGTGAACCCGGGAGACAGCCACCTTGGGCGCATATCGGTGGCGCGGAGATCAGTGGGCCGGCTGGCGGCATTTCCGCGGGAGGCAGCCTTGCGGCAGCGGGCGGAACCGTGCGTACGTCCCGCCGCCTGGTGACCTGGGTCCCCGGAGGAGCGAGCGGCAATACAGCAGCCTGGCTGGGAACCTGACTGCGGATGGGAGAATCGGCGAGATCGCAGGCGGCTGCCGCCCGGCGACCGTGACGGGGTCGCGGTCCAGGCAGCCAGCGCAGGCGTGATGCTGGCATGGCGGCTGTCTTCGGTACCCGGGCACCGGATGAAAGACGGCCTGCAGGGTCCGGGCAGCAGGCGACCGGTGCCGGGCCTGCTGGCTCCCGGCAACGCCGGTACCCGCCACGACGCGCACTCCTGGCCGGCGTCTTTGTGCTGGCCGTTGCCGCTGGCGTTCCAGTCCGGGTGCGTGGAGGCGTTCGTCGCCTCGTGGACCGCGCGGGGGTTCGCGGCCAGCACGATCGACAACGACACCGGGGTGCTGGAGCGGATGCTGGCCGCGCTGGGCCGTCCGGCGTGGGAGGTCACCGCCGGGGATGTCGACCGGGTCGTGGGCAGTATGGCTGCCGCTGGCAGGGCGGTCTCGACCCGGCAGAACTACCTGCAGGTATATAAGGGCTTCCACCGCGCATGATCTCGCGCCAGTGAGCGAGCCGGAGTACGCGATTGCCTGGACAGCCCCGGCCCGCCGGGCGCGTTTTCGACTGGTGGAGGCGGGCACTCGGGCCCGCCGGCCTCCCGGTAGATCAGGTCCAGCCGTTCCTCAAGATGCAGTTGGCCGTCGTTGCCGGACAGCCGCGTGCGCACGACCACGATGACGAGCTTGCCGGACCGGCCGGACTTCTCCGTCACCGATTCCACAGTGGACTCCCGCCGGACGGTGTCGCCGACCCGCAGGGGGCTGTGGAACGTCGCCTCCCCGCCGGCGAACATTCGCCGTGGCAGGTCGACCGGCGGCAGGAACAACCCGCGCGCCGGGTGACCGTCGGAGCCCAGCTCAGACGAGACCGGCCAACGCGGCAGTGCGACCCAGTGCCACAACGGCGGTAGCTCGTCACCCGGCAGCGGGGCAGGGATCCGGTCGTCGAACAGCGCTGCCAGCGCGGCCACTGGGTTCGGGTCCACCAGCTCGCGCGTGCTGAGGATGCGCGGTTCCCACTGCTTCATGGCCCCTACACCAATCTTCCGCCGGCAACGTCCGGCACCGTGCGCGTGACCAGCCCGCCCTGGGCGCCGCCGGTGATGACGGCGACGTGGTCGTTCAGCAGTGGCTGCGCCATGTTGCCCTGTTCCTGGCGTGAGTGCGTCAGAGCTTGTTCCGGGCGATGAGCTGTGCCGCGACCACGTTGCGCTGGATCTCGTTGGTGCCCTCGCCGACGATCATCAGCGGCGCGTCCCGGAAGTACCGCTCGACGTCGTACTCCTTCGAGTAGCCGTACCCGCCGTGCACCCGGATAGCATCCAGCGCCACCTGCATGGCCGCCTCGGAGGCGAACAGTTTCGCCATCCCCGCCTCCATGTCGGCGCGTTCGCCCGCGTCGAGCCGCTGGGCGGCGTCGAGGGTGAGCAGCCGAGCCGCCTGCATCTTGGTGGCCATGTCGGCGAGCAGGTTGCCCACGGACTGGTGCCTCCAGATCGGCTTGCCGAAGGACTCCCGTTCCTGCGCGTACTTCACCGCATCGTTCAGCGCCGCCTGCCCCACGCCGAGCGCCCTTGCTGCGACCTGGATGCGCCCGACCTCCAGTCCGCGCATCATCTGTGTCCAGCCCTCGTGCGGGGTCCCGCCGAGCACCGCGTCCCGGGGCACCCACCGCCCGTCGAACAGCAGCTCGCACGCCTCGACTCCGCGGTAGCCGAGCTTGGGCAGCTTCTTGGAGATGGTCAGGCCCTCACCCGGTTCCACCAGGAGGACACTCATCCCGCGGTGGGGGGGCGTGGCTTCGCGGTCGGTGACGCACAGCAGGCCGATCAGGCCGGAGTGTGCAGCGTTGGAGATCCACGTCTTCGAGCCGGTGATCGACCACCCGTCGCCGTTGGGCACGGCGTGGGTGCGCATGGACTGCAGGTCGCTGCCGCCACCGGGTTCGGTGAGCGCCATCGCCGCGCGGATGGTGCCGTCGGCCATCTTGGGCAGGTACCGCTCGCGCTGCTCGGGCGTGCCGAACGTCTTGATCAGATACGTGATCACGGAATGGCCGCCGATCGCACCCGCCAGGCTCATCCAGCCGCGGCTCAGTTCCTCGGTGACCCTTGCGAAACAGGCCGTGCTGACCCCGACGCCGCCGTACTCGGTGGGCGCGAGGAGCCCGAAGAAGCCCAGTTTCTTCATCTCGTCTATGAACTCGGCCGGGTAGATGTCGTCTTCCTCGAACTCCCGCACCCGCGGGCGCACCCGCTCGTCGACGAACTCTGAGACCAGAGCGACCATCTGCGCCTCGTCCTCAGTGAGCTTCATTGCCCGATCCCTTCTTCTGACTGCTGGAGCGTGCGGTGTGCCGGCATCACCTTTGCCCGAACGAAATGGCGCATCAGCGCCAGGATCGGCCTGAAGTCCCGGGGCTTACGGCACGAGCGCGATTACCTTGTCGCGCACGACGCGGCGCAGGACCTTCCCGTACGCATTCTTCGGGAGCTCGTCGACAAAGACGATCTGCTTGGGTTTCTTGAACGACGCGAGGCGCGAGCGGCAGAAGTCGACGAGATCTTCCTTGGCCGGGGGCTCCCCGGGGGCCGCCACCACAGCGGCGGCGACACTTTCGCCCCACAACTCGTCCGGAACGCCGAACACGACCGCCTCACACACGCCGGGATGGCGCATGAGCACCTCCTCCACCTCTCGCGGGTAGATGTTGGCGCCCCCGGAAATGATCGTGTCGTTGGAGCGGTCCAGCAGGAACAAACGGCCGCGTGCGTCGAATCGGCCGATGTCCCCTGTGTGAAGCCACCCGCCGCGAAGCGTCCCGGCGGACGCTGCCGGATTGTTCCAGTAGCCACTCATCACGACGTCACCGCGGACGCAGACCATTCCTTCCACGCCGGGCGGCAGGGGACGATCGTTCTCGTCCATTACTTGCACCTCCACCCCCAACTGGCAGTAACCCGCCGACGCGAGCGATTCAGGGTCCGCGAGATCATGCGCTGTTCGCGGGAGGTACGTGATCGTCATGGGCGACTCGCCCATCCCGTAGATCTGCGCGAACACTGGGCCGAAGCGTTCAAGCATCCGCTTCGATGTCGCGACGTGAATCGGCCCACCGCCATAGATCACGCACCGCAACGAACTGGTGTCGGCTGACCGCGGGGCGTCGAGCAACATCGTGATCATGGTCGGCGCCAGAAACGCGATCACGGTGATCCGATCGCGTTCGATCTGCGCAAGCACGGCGTCGGGGTCGTAACTCGTCCCGTTGAAGATCACTTGCTCGCTGCCCCTGGCGACCACGCCGAGCAGGTAGAGGCCGCTGCCGTGCGACAGCGGCGCGACGTGAAGCACCGTATCGTCGGCCGTGAAGTCGCAGAGGTTCGCCAACTCCGCCAGCGTCATCGCCATCAGCGCACGATGCGAGAGTCCGGCGCCCTTCGGCTGGCCCGTCGTCCCGGACGTGTAGAACAGCCACGCCGTGTCGCCCGGATCGACGTCCACGACGGCCGCTGTCGTGTCACCCTCCCCGAGCAGGGACTCGAACGAGCCCTCACGGCGGCCACCGATCCAGATCACGGTTTCCGGGACGGCGGTGCCAAGGGAGTCGACCACCGCGGCCTTGTCGTCGGTGGCGATGAGCGCCCGGGCTCCGCTGTCGCGGAGAATCACCTCCAGCTCGCCAGCGACGAGCTTCGCGTTGATCGGGACGATGATGAGTCCCGCGCGAAGCGCGCCGAACATCGCCACCACGAACTCTGGGCAGTTGCGAGCGAAGAGTGCGACGCGGTCTCCGCGCTGGAGCCCCCGTCGGCGAAGTGCGGAGCCGAGGGAGGCCGCTTGCGCCTCGACCTCGGCATAGGTGATCCGCGTCTCGCCATAACGGAACCCGCGGTCTGGATACATCCGGGCGGTCGACCGCAGCAACGACGCGATGTTCATGGCCAGTCCCTCCCTCACACGACCCGCATCGCTTCTTCCACCAAGCGGTGCTTGGACACTTTGCCGCTTGCCAGACGCGGCAACTGGCCGTCGGAGCGGAACAGCACGTGGTGCGGCACCTTGAAGGACGACATGCGCTCACGCGCGAACTCCTTCACCTCGTCCTCGCTCAGCGCACCGCGACTTTCCACGAACGCGACCGCGACTTCACCCCGCGTCGGGTGCGGAACGCCCACGACGTACGCGTTCCGGATGCTCGGATGCTGCGCCAGGAGTTGTTCGATCTCGAGTGGGGAGACATTGATGCCTCCAGATTTGATGACCTCCTTCAGACGCGAGTGGAAGACGAACCGTCCCGCGCTGTCCAGGTGCCCCAGATCGCCCGTGTTCAAGAAGCCGTCGACGTCAAAGAGCTGGACCTGCTCCTGGTGGTTTCCGAAGTATCCAGGGGTGACGTGGCCGCGAAGCAGGAGCAGTCCCTGCTCACCGGCCCCGAGCGGCCGCCGGCTCTCCGGGTCTACGATCTTGAGCTCAAAGCCGGGGAGCGCGGTGCCGTTCGTGTGCAGCTTGACCTCGAGCGGATCGTCGGGCATGTTCCCGGTCGCGTTTCCGTACGTTTCGGTCATCCCATAGGAGCCGGTCGCAAACCGGATGCCCATGTCGACGATCGTCCTGCGCTTGTACTCGGCGATCATGCCGGCGTTCCCCTTTTCGAGGGTCGCCACCTTGCTTCGCGAGAACGACGGATGTTCCAGGATGGCTTGCGTGATGTTGCCCGCGCCAGGGCCGTAGAACACGGTTGCGCGCGTCGTGTGGATGGTCTCAATCGCGCGGCCGGCCTCGAAATAGTCCTGCAGCACGAGCGCGGCTCCGTGCGTGAACGTCGCGGGCATGGCATTGCAGGCGCCCAGCCCGTAGAAGAGGGGACCCCCCAGCCACACGCGGTCCTCGGCAGTGATCAGCCGCCGCGCTCCGATATCGAAGCCGTTCTCGATGATGCCGGCGTGGCGCAGTTGGACGCCCTTGGGCTCGGATGTGCTGCCCGACGTGTACAGGATGAAGGCCAGGTCGTCTGCGGAGACCGCTTCGGCGGCCTGCCGGAACCGCTGGTCCGGGACACTGGCCCCCTGGGCGAGGACGTCGTCCCAGCGCGGTCCATCGGCTTCGGCCCCCGTGAAGGCGAACGTGTCGAGGAGCGGGAACCGCTTGCAGTCGAGTTCGGACAGCTCATCATGCCGAATCTCAGGGATCAGCTCCCGGAAGGTCGCCACATAGTCGCTCTTCAAGAACTGCGGGGTTACCACCAGTGCCCGGAGCCCGCTGTGGCGGATCGTCCACTCAAGCTCCTGTTTCTTGTACCACGTGTTCAACGGGACGAAGACGGCTCCGATCGACGCCGCGCCGAAGCACATGCTGAGCCACTCCGGCTGATTCCCCAGCAGGACCCCAACCCGGTCTCCGCGCCGGACGCCGGCCGCGAGCAGGCCCTTCGCCGCCGCGACCGTCGCAGACCAGAACTCGGAGTAGGTGATCTTCGCGCCCTGGTACAGCACCGCCGGGCGGTCCGGGGCGTTGTGCGCGAACTCCTCCAGCAAACCGCCGAGCGTACGGCTCGCTGGCCGCTGGGACGGTTCAGTCACTGACACGTTCGGTCGTCTCCCTTTCGATCTCCCAGTAGGTCTGCATCCCGACAAGCTCGAGGACGTGCTGCCGCATCTGCGAGAGCAGCTCTTCGCTATGCCCGGGCTGCCCCTGTTCGAGCACCGTCGTCCAGATCGCCCGGACACTCTGGGCCACCGCCGCCAGGGTCGTGAACGGGTAGACGGCAAGCCGGAACCCTCCAGCCTCGATCTCCGAGAGGGAGGGGACAGGACCGCGATGGCCCCCGATCCACACCAGTGGGGTGCCGGGGAACTCCCGCTGGAACACGGGGGCGTCCGCGGGCGACAGATCCACCACCATGAGCATGTCGATGCCGGTCTCCACCAGCGCCGCACAGCGCGTGAGCGTCTCCGGGACCGAATGCACCCTGAGCGCGTCCGTCTTGCCGATGATCACGAAGTCGGGGTCGGTCCGGGCGGCCATCGCGACCCGCAGCTTGCCGACCATCTCGCCGACCGGGGTCACCCGTCCTTTGCCCAGGTGATAATGCGCGCGTTTGGGCGCGGGCTGGTCGTCGATGTGAATCGCGGCGGCCCGGGCCCGCTCGAACTCCCGCACTGTGCGATGGGTGTGGGCAGGATCCCCGAACCCCGCGTCGGCATCGACGATCAGCGGGCAGCGCACCGCGCGCTCCGCCCGCAGGGTGCAATCGACGGCCTCGGTCAGGGTGACGAACGGCTGGCCGGTTCCCAGATGGATTCCCATCGCGTTGCCGCCGAGGTAGACGGCCGGGAAGCCCAGGCTTTCGATGATCATCGCCGTGAAGGGATCGAACGCTCCGGGCGCCGCGACCAGCCGTCCCGAGTCGAGCAGTTGCCGTAGCTGAGCTCCAGGGCTGATCCGGGGGCCGCTGCGATCGGGTTGCCCGGTCATCGCCGTTCCTGAGGGCGTTCCGGCGACGGGACGGCGAGGTCAAAGGTCGCCACAGACTTGCGACTGTCCAGGGGCTGCCGGTTCACGATGAGGTCCGCGCTCACCGCCCCGATCACGTAGTCGCTGTCGATGTGCCGGGCGTCGGCCATATAGAGCTGCGTGGTCAGTCGCTCCTGGCCATCGACGTGGACCTTCAGGTGAATGTGCGCGGCACGGTAATTGTGCCGTCCCAGTGCCGTGAACAACTCGCCGATGGGATCCTCGTCGTGCTCGGTGTATTCGGCGGGCACGAGCGTCGTGAACTCGTATGCACCGTCACCGTCGGCCCGGACTCTGCCGCGCAGATGGAAACCGACGTGATCGTAGTTCCCGCACTCGTCCGCTTGCCAGAGGTCGAGTTCCGCGTTCGCGAGCGGCTCGCCCGACTCCGCGTCGGTCACCCGCCCCCGCACCGTCAGCGACTTGGCCGTCTCGCCGGTCGGCCGCTCAAGGAGCACGCCATCTGGCCGTATCGGAGCCCCCGGCCGGTAGTACGGCCCCTCCGGGTTGGACCTGGTGGTGTTGGCCTGCTGGAAAGCGTCAACGCTGGTCATCGACAGCGCGACATCGACAAGGCTGCGCATGACGCCTGCGTGAGCTGCGCGGGTCAGGTACTCGGCCGCGGTGTGCAGCTCGTCCTGGGTGATGTTGAACTCCCGGACGACGTCCTGAAGCACCGCGACCATCCTCGCCCAGATCGCGGCAAGGCGCTCGGTTTCGTCCATGCTCCTGTCCTCTCCAGGTCTCTCGTCGGCGGCTGCCCTCGATCCGCACACCTCAGCCGTCGTCTCGACGTTCATGGCTGATCAAAACCCGCCCCACCAGATCGGCGCCCTCGACGAGCTCGTGGGCGCGGGCAATCTCCTCAAGCGGCAGCACGGTGGCGATCTTTGGGGAGAGCCGTCCAGCCTTCGTGAACGCGATGACGTCCTCGAGCTGCGCTCGGCTCACGCTTCCCACGCCAAGAAGCTGAGCGCGCTTGAAAAAGATCCGGGCCGGGTTGATAGAGAGTTCCGCGGTCATGAGCTGGCCGACCATCGCGTACCGGCCGTGACGCGCCAGGCTGTTGAAGGCGGCGTCGAAGACGGGCGTACCGACGTTGTCGATCACCACCTCGACTCCCTTGCCATCGGTCAGGTCCTTGACGGCGGGGGAGAAGTCGCCAGGGGGAGCGACCACGACCTCATCCGCTCCGCCCTCCAGAAGGTCCTGCTGCTTCTCATGGGACCGGGTGACCGCGATCACCCGCGCGCCGGACAGCTTGGCGATCTGCATCGACGGCCACCCAACCCCTCCCGTCGCGCCGGTCACGAGCACGTCCTCGCCGACCCGCACCCCCGCGACGTCCCGGACCGCGTTGAGCGCGACACCGGACGCGGGCCCGAGCGTGCAGCTGACGGTGAAGGGGATGCCCTCCGGGACGTGCACCAGGGCATCCCAGTTCACGGCGGCGTACTCGCCGTAGCCACCGCGCACAGGCCGGCGCGCCGCACATGTGGTCTCCCGGCCTCCGCGGCACAGGCGGCAGCGGCCACAGCTCGAAAAGGCCTTCGAGCAGACATGATCGCCCGGCTTGAACTCGTCCGGGACAGCCGGGCCGCATTCCTCCACCACCCCGCTGATCTCGATGCCGATAATCAGCGGATAGGTGACGTCGCGACGGTAGGTGCCGTTACGTTCCACGGCATCGCGGTAGGACACCCCGCAGTTGACGACCCTGACCAGGACATCCTCAGGGCCGACCTCGGGCCGAGGCACGTCTTCGAGCCGGAATGCCGAAGGGGGCCCGGGTTCGTAGAGGACAGCCGCCTTCATCGTGCCTCCTGATCGCAGGCAAATGCGAGGACGTGCCCGCCGTCCGCCCAGCGTTCCGCGATGGCGTGGACGGGCATCTCGATCTGCGGCTCCACGTCGTTGTCCGCCAAACGCCCGAAGAGGACCGGACCGTCGAGCAGCCGTACCGCCAGCACGACGTAGGGAACCAGCGGAGCGAACTCGGGCAGATATCCACGGTGGTATCTCGCCCAACTGTGGACAACGCCCCGAGGACGCACGTTCGACCATTCGAAGCCCGACGCCAGGCAGTAGGGGCAAGCGGGGGCGACGGGGAACCGTGGCCGCTTGCAGTTCGTGCACGCCTGGAGCACGAGGCGCGCGCCCGCGAGACCCGCGAAAAAGGGCTTCTCGTCCGGCGAGAAGTGGGGCAAAACGTCGGCGGCGTTGCCGCGTCCCGGGAACTGCCGGATCGGCAGCTCAAGGTCGTTATCAGATCCCATAGATGATCGCGTCTCCGATGGTGGTTCCCCACATCGCCGTCTCGCAGCCGGCTATCTGCCGTGGACCGGCCTGCCCCCGGAGCTGAGCGACGATTTCCAGCGTGTGCCCCCAGCCATTCGAGTGGCCCTCCGACAGGTGGCCACCGCTGGTGTTGACCGGCAGTGTGCCGGTGAGCTCGATGCGCCCATCGCCGATGAAGTCCGCCGCCTCTCCGGGCCCGCAGAAGCCGAATCGCTCAAGCGTCCACAGCACCTGCGGCGCGAATCCGTCGTAGCAGTGGAGGGTGCCGATCTCCCCGGGATCCAGACCCGCCTTGCCGAACACCGACATCACGTGTTTGTCGGGGGAGTAGTCGAAGATTTCAGCCTGGTTGACGCCCAGTCCCGGCTGGCCGAAGACGAACTCGTTCGGCCCGCCACGGATTCCCTGGTATGCGAGCAGGCAGACAGGACGCTGGCGCAGGTCCCTCGCCCGCTCGCTCGTCGTCAGGATGACGGCGACCGCGGTGTCGACCATCACCGAGCAGTCGAGGACACGCAGAGGTTCGACGACGTAGGGCGAGCGCGCGTACTCGTCGGCGTCGATTTCTTTCGAGAACACCGCCAGCGGGTTGCCGGCGGCGGCCCTTCGCTGGGCGATCGCGACCCGCCCCAGCTTCTCCCGGTCGATGCCGTAGCGGTGAAGGTAGCGCTGGATCGCGAGTGCGGCGCCCCCGATGGGGGCCGCAAGCCCTGCCCAATGAGTTTCGGCGTGCGGTCCGCCACCTTCCCGCAGGCCCTCGCCGAAGCTCGGGAATCCGGCGGTGCCGATCTTCGCGAAGGCGCTGTTGCGGAACACCGCCAGGCAGAGCACGACGTCGGCCAGGCCCTCGGTCAGCGCCAGCGCCGCGTGCTGCATTACGGTGGCGCCGAACCTGCCGTGTGACCAGGTTTGCGAGGTGAAGCGGACGTTCAGGGCGAGCAGCCGCGCCGCGGCGTCGTAGTCCAGTCCGCGCGGCGACCCGATCTGGATGAGCAAGCCGTCGACGTCAGCGCGTGAGAGCCCGGAGTCCTCCAGAGCGCGTTCGAGTGCGGCGTTCGCGAGCGTGGCCGAACTCGAGTCGGTGAACGTGCCGAAGCCCACTGTTCCGACGCCGACGATCGCGACGCCATGGCGTCGAGCGGCCATTTGTCCTCCGGTCAACATCGGCCTCCAGCCTTCAACTCCGGCGCCGGATCGGTCTGGTTCCTGACGCCTTGCTTCAGCCGCGAACGGCCATGCCCCCGTCTGAATGGATGAACGTGCCGGTCATTCCGCGAGCGGCATCCGATGCGAGGAAGACGTAGCTGCCAGCATGATCGTCGGGGGTCATCGCCAGCCGCAGCGGTGTCAGCGCGCGAAGGTCGTCCTCTCGCCCGCTGTCCTGCGGCATCTGGAATGTGTCCATCCCCAGGCTCTGGGGCCCGGCGATCTGCGTCCCGGCGGTTCCCCCCGGAGCGACGCCGTTCACGCGAATTTCCGGAGCGAGTTCGTGCCCGAGTGCCGCGACGCAGCCACGGATCGCGTATTTGGAGGCCAGGTAGAGCACGCCTCCGCGTCCGGGATAGAAGCTGGACGACGAGCCGGTCAGGATGGCGGTCCCGCGGGATTCGCGCAACGCGTCAAGCGCGGCCTTGACGGGCATGAGCTGTCCGAGCACGTTCACGGACATGATCTCGTCGAACGCGCGCTCAAGGTCGTCGCCGTCGATATCGCCGATCCCGCGGTAGAAATCGAAGATTCCCACGCACGAGACGAGGATGTCCAGACCGCCGAACTGCTCGCGGCACCGTCGCAGGATGTGCTCGCAGTCGGCGAGAGACCGTGCGTCCCCCTGATGGATCAGGCAGTCGGGCAGTTCAGCGGCCAGGCGCTCGACCTTGGGCTGGCTCCGCTCCAGGACAGCGACCGCGGCCCCCTCGGCGCGGTAGGCCAGGGCGACGGCCCTGCCGATACCTGATCCTCCTCCGACGACGAGCGCCCGCTTGGAGCGGAGCACACCGGGAGCGCTCATTCATCGTCCCCGGGCCCGAAGGGCGTCGACAGGAACTTGGAGAACACGTCCGCCGTCTGCCAGGTGATGCTCTCGCATTCCAGCGGACACAGGAGGATCTCCCGGTCGAGCTTCGGTGAGCTGATCTTGAGTCGCTCGCCGTTACGGGTTCTCACCTTCGTGACAACCACATTCGCGAACTCGTTCGCGATTTCGAACGTGTCCGCCGAGGCAGGGTCCCGCCGCTCGCTCTGTTTCTTCATGGGAGTCACTTCCGGTCGATGCATGCGTCAGAAGAACACGGCGAGGTTCTGCGTGTTGAGCACGGAATCGTCGAGGATGACGAGCCGGCGGGCGAGCTTGCACTCCTCGCTGGTCACCGCGCGAAGGAGATCCATCCGCACGCCGCTGAGAATGCTGTTGCTGAGCTGATCGCCCCTGCTGCGGTACAGCAGGAGGTACGACTCCACGACGACGTCGCCGTCCGTACCCGTGGCGAACGTCCTGACGTTGGTGACGAAACGGCGGGTCCGGGACGGCGGATCTTCGGCCCAGGCATGCTCGGTCGAGAGCCGCTCCACCCGCTTGCGCAGCGAATAGAAATTCTCGGCGAAGTGCTCCATGTCGAGCAGGTCGTCCGTCTTCGAACTTCCCACCGCGGTCACGCGGACCGGGACTCGGTATTGGATGTCAGGCGCCAGCAGGGCGAGCCAGGTGGCGAACTCGCGTCCGTCCAGGAGGTGCGCCTCGTTCGTCAGAAACTGCGCCGCCGCCTGATGCGCGGGGTCGCTGTAGGGCAGCGGCCGGCCTTGGTCGACCACAGCCCGCAGATCGATCCCGGCTTCGTTGGCCGTAGTGTTCATACGTCGCTCCGCGTGGTCGTCGCCGTGGCCGGCTCATCCGCAGACATGCAATCGAGCCAGAGGTTCAGCCAGCCCCGCTGGTTGTGCTCGCTGAAACCCTGGATCACCGTGCCCGGCCCGCTGAAGCCCTCGAGCGGTTGCCGCAGCGAATCGTTGTTGTGGAGGAGTCCCATCCGGCTGTTCAGGACGAGTCGCCTCGCCATCGAGCCCTTCGCCGTCCGGGTCAGCGAGAGCCAGTTCTCCATGTCGTCCTGCTCGAACATCCCGGACGAACCGAAGGTCATGAGGTACGCCCTATGCGAGGCGTCCTTGAACTCAGGGCTGGCATCGGCGTCAACCGCGAACCAGGAGAAGACTTCCGTCTCGGACTCGGAGACCGGCTGCCAGAGTCGCATCGTCGTCATGGGAACGGCCGTCCCCTCGTCATCGACTGTCACCCAGAGGTGCAGGAAGCTGAGGTTGGGGAAGAGCGTCATGGACGACGGGAGGTGACCGCTGTCGGCCACCAGCGACTTGATCGACTCCGGCCAATAGCGCTTGCGATTCGCCACCGCGCGTTCGGGGTAGCCAATGCCGCTGAGCTTGGTCTCGAGATCCCCTTCCCCCAGCCCGAACGTCGCACCAAAGCCACGCCCGGCGTTGTAGGTACCGCCGGTCTTCCGCTGACCGCCTTTGATCTGCGGGGTCAGGCCGATCTCCAACATGCTCGCGTGGGTGTGCGGGGTGTGGTAGCTGTCGCCGCAGAAGTTCTCAGCGGCGATCTTCCAGTTCCATCCCGCGCGCCACCGCTGCGGGCCCCACACCTCGATCCCCTCAGAGGTTGGCGCCGTATAGAAGCTCAGGTAGTCCGCCGCCCCGCCGAGGTAGTCGCGCAGTGGCTCGACGTCAGGGTTCAGACTGACGAAGACCAGCCCGTTGAAGATCTCCATCGCCGGCGCAGGGAGCAGTTGGTGCTCATCGCGCAGCAAGCCGCGATCTCCCCCGTATGCCTCCGCGTGGAACGGAACGCCCACCAGCCGCCCATCGTTCTTGTATGTCCATCCGTGGTAGGGACAGCGGAAATGCGATGCGTTCCCCATCTCGGCCCGGCAAATCTGCATGCCCCGGTGGAGACACATGTTGAAGAGCACGCGAATGACACCGTCCTCGCCACGCGCCACGACGAAGGAGTCATCGAGGACGCGGCGGACGACGTAGTCACCGGGCTGTGGGATCTCCGACGCGTGCGCGAGGAACTGCCACGACCTGCCGAAGATCCGGGTGCGCTCGGCATCGAAGATCTCGGTGTCGTTGTAGATGTGCGCCGGGATCCACCCGTCGCGCACCTTCTGAACCAGTTCATCGCCGAAGGCAATGGACATCTCTTTCTCCTCTCACCACAGGCACGCCGGGCCTGAGGCGGTATCGCGGACCTAGCCTGCGATGATTTCGGCTCGGGTGACGGTGATCGCACGCTCCAACCCGGCGGCGTCGGGCGCCTGGTCTTCCTGCCCGGCAAACATCAGTGCGACGAGCTCGCCGGGGCCAGGCAGGCTGCCGTAGGGGTCATCGAGATCCTGTCGGCACTGCGCTTCATTGGTTCTCCCTTGCCTTCGTGGGGGAGCAGGGGACCTCAGCTCACGACTAGCGTCTGCGGCGAAGATTCTATAGACTATAGAAGCCACGGCGCAAGATCCTTCTCGGACATACCTCGTACGGAACGGCAACTGGACGCCGCCATGGAGTGGGAAGATCGGGCACCATGCGATGCATTGAGCAGGGGGCGCAGACGTGACTGCGGCTGAACTACCTCAGGAACGCAAGCCGCTCGGAGGCTGGCAACAGCTGTCCAAGGAGGTCGCGGCCTTCGTGCGGGATTCGATCATGGCGGGCCAAATGAAACCCGGCGAGTTCATCCGTACGGAAAGGCTGGCCGAGGAACTCGGGGTCAGTGCCACACCGGTCCGCGAGGCACTCATGACCTTGCAGAGCGAGGGGTCCGTGATGTGGGAACCCCGGCGCGGTTACCGGGTGGCCGCGATCTCCGCGCAGGACATCATTGACCTGTATGACGTGCAGGCCTATATCGCTGGCGGCCTGGCCGCCCGCGCCGCCGAGATCTTGCCCACAGAGGCGATCACGCATCTGCAATCGCTGCAGACCGCACTCACAGACGCCGCCCGCGCGGGCGATCTGACCAGGGTCGACGAGCTGAATCACGAGATACACCGCACCATCAATCGCGCCGCCGGCCCTTCCCAGTTGGTCACGTTGCTCGCGGTGACTGCCCGGTACGCACCCCGCCGGTTCTTCGGCAAAATCACTGGTTGGGCCAACGCCTCCGCGCACGACCACGGCGCCATTTTTGATGCGCTGATGCGGAGGGATCCGGACGCCGCCAGCACAGCAATGGCGGACCATATCCGCCACGCTGGGCTCCTGCTTGCCGAACACCTGCGGGAACGGGAAGAGCAGTAGGTGGCGTGCGAGCAGCAAAGACGGGCACCTCTGACTCGCTCCCTTCGATACGGCCTGTCAGCGGATCGGCACCTCTCTAGAGCGTGGTTCGTACGACAGCCCCAGGTCCTTGGCCACCTGCCTGGCCTCGTCCAGGACGATCCCGTGCGGCACGAACCGGCCGAGAGGGCTCATGGCAGATGACAGCGACGGAGGTCAGCCAGCACTGGACCGCCGTGTGGGGTGCCCGCTCGCTGGGTCGCAGTCATCGCTGCCCTCCCACGAGAACTCCACGCCCGGGCACTCATCCCGGGGCGCCTCGCGGCAGTCCATCCACCCCTGGACGGCGATGCAACCGAAGCTGCCCGCCCTGTCCTTTCCGAACTCGATGAACGCGGGCCCGACCAAGTCCAGGGCGTCGGAGTCCCATAGTTCCGTCTCCACGATCCGCCACCTGCCCGCGACGCTCATCAGCCATCCCTCCCGTCACCAGACGCCGGTTCCCGTCAAGCCTGGCGCGTTTCGTCATCGGCGGCTCGCCATTTCCCCCGTCGGCTGCGGGGAAATAGGCCAGACCTGCCTTCGGCAGGCAAACCCCACAGCGGCTGCCCAGCCGACCTGGTGGGGGAACCATCTGGGGCTCGCCGCGTAGTGCGAGAAGCAGCGCGCGGGCGATTGACCTGCAAGCGGTGAGGACCCCTTACCTATGGGGATGGTGCCGTCCCTGGCAGCTGCGGCTGGGCGGGTGTCGGCACGCTGGGCGGGTGCCAGGCACGCACCGTCCGGTCGGCGTCACGGCGCGCGTGGCGCAGCGCTGCCTGCGCGCCGTCAAGTTCGCAGAGCCGATCGAGCGCGGTCCTGCGGACGCGGGCTATGCCGCTGCGCAGCGCCCGTTGCACCAGCTCGCGGCGATCACCCGCTTCCAGTGTGTCAGCGGCGTCGAGCATGCCGTGCAGCAGCGCGTCACGGTGGCGTGGCGGCAGAGCATCCGCGCTCTTGAGCAGGCCGGCAAGCCGGGCAGGATCGCGGTGAAGCGCCCGGGCGGCGGCCCAGCGGCGCAGCGGGGGTTCCAGACGGCGCTGGTCATGTGTCACCGTCTCGCCAGCGACAGTCACCGAACGCGTCGTGCCGTCGGCTGGGTCGATTTCCACCCACCTCTCGGAAACCCACGCGAGCGGGAACTCGACGACGACCTCATCGCTGAGCAGCGACTCGGCAAGTTCGTCCAGTTCCGCGCTGTTCAGCAGCCCGCAAGCCTCGATTGCGGCGACCAGCTTGGCGGTCACCCGGTCCCACCGGTGACAGGTGCAGAGCAGGAGGGCGAGGAACGAGCCGGGAAGCGTGCCACGGCCGTGCGTTCTTCGGAGCAGGTCGACCGCCTCGCCATGGCGGGTGCTCGACCCCCATCCCCACGGCGAACGCAGCAGCAGCCGGCACAGTTCGTCGGCATCCTCGGCTGCGGTCAGTTCCCCGAGGGCAGGGTCATGGTCCGCCTCGATCCACATCGCTTCAACGTACGCCGGTCGCGGCCGCCGGGGCAGGGGATCGATCTGCCTGACCGCGTGCTCGAACGCCGCAGGCACGCGGTGGCACCCGTCAGCGATCACCGGCCCATGCCCCGCCGGTGAGCGCAGCGACGTCGGCGCGGCGGGCCAGAGTCTGCAGCGTGACGATGCCGATGAACCCGCGGATCATCATCCGGTATTGGTCCCGGCAGTTTCAGGAAGGCGTCGCGGGCAGCCGCTGGGAGACTTCCCTGGGCGGGCAATCGAGCAGGGTGGCCAGCAGGCGGCGCGCCAGGTACCTGGCGGCGCGCAGTGAGTCGTCGTCGAGGCGGTTCTGGCTCTCGCTGGATAGCGTGTCGTCGATGGCTTGCAGTTCGTCTCTGAACACGGTGTGGTACCGGGCCAGCCGTTCGCCTGGTGGCTCCCGGTGCCCGCGGAGCGGTTTTTGGAGTTCGGCCGCAAGCCAGCCGGGAACAGGGGCCGTGCCGCTGGCGGCTGCGACGACCTCGCGCAAGAACGCTCCAAGCCGCTGCAGTTCGGCCTGGGCGGCTGCGCGGTCAGCTGGGGAGGAGAACTGCTGATTCAGCTCAGACGGAGTCAGCATGCGACCACCTCGCGTCCTTGGCGTCGAGCGAAGCCGGGGACGCCATCTCGATCAGAGCGACCCGGCGGACAAGGCTGCCCAGCTCATGGCGCACCCGGCTCAGTTCTGCCCGGTCGAGCTCGGCAGTACTGGCGCGCAGGTCCAACAGCGCATTAGCCGCCCGGTGCGCGGGCGGCGGCGCCTGGTGAACCGGTTCACCGAGCGCGCTGGCGAACCAGGAGGCAACCTCCACCCACCGCCAGAGCTTGTTCCGCTCCGCGCCACGCGCCGCAGGCGGGGGGAACCCGCCCGGGCCGCGTTCGCCGATGCTCAGCAACCGGACGCTTTCCCGGGTCCTGCCTGTGCGCTGCGCTATCTCCGCCAGCGTCACGTACTCATCCGGCAGTACCCGGACGACGCGGACCCCGGGCACCGCTGTCTCCACATCATCGACAGCGCTCAGGACCGCTGCCAGGTAGGAGGATGCCTCACGGTCGAAATCCAGGTGCTGCACACCTCCCGAGGAGCCCACCGTCGCGTCATCGCAGCCCGCCTCGGCCAGGGCGTTGAGCGCCTCATCGGTCTGAACATCGGTACCCGCGACGAGGAGCGTGAACCCGTAAGTCTCAGTCATGGCGATCTCCCGTGTGCGGGCAGTTGCGGACCCGGGCGCTGAGACGCTTGGCATGGTTGCCCGGGTTCTTCGGCGTGGACCAGATCGACTCGAGGCAGCCCTCTCGGCTTGCCTCCGGGCACCGCATGTCACCCCACTTATGGCCAGCCGCGGTGTCGCGGACCGTCCAGCCGCTGCGCTCAGCGAAGACCAAGGCTTCCTCCACCTCGGGCTTGGGGTGGCGTTTCCGCACGTTGACAACGTACAACACGTGTTGGTAATTGTCAACACCAGCTCGCGTTGGCGGACGCCACGGTGATAGGGCTACGTCCAAAAGCCATTCCAGGGCATGGGCGTGGAGGTAACGTCGTCGCGTCGGCAGCGGGGCCTTCCAGGGTGCACGGAAGAGGCGAAGCGGCTGTGGAGCCGAGTCCGGAGCGTGAGGGTGAACTTCTTCAGCAGGTTTTACGTGATCAGGTCGGCGTCGACCCGGGTCAGCTACGTCCGATTCTGGAGTTGACCACTCTCGGGCTTGTCAACTCGGCGTGGCGTAACACCGCTGTCGAGAACTGGCATGCTGAGGGCCGGCTTCACGGCGGGGACATGCTTCGCGTCAACTCCCATGCGAGTTGGCGCATTCGCCAGATCCTCTCGCGCTGGCGCACTCAAGTAGGCCTCGCGCCTGACGCGCTGGCCGGGTCTTTAGACGACATCGACTTTGCGGACTTCCGCTGGCTTGGTGGCCGGATCTATCAGCGGGTGGTTAACCCGCATCGGCGCCTGCCGACTGGTGCCATGCTGCGCGATGTGGCGCAGGGGAACCTGGCCGATCTGGAGAACGATGCCGATCAGGCGCTGAGCGCCTTTGCGTACCAGGGTGAAGACCGCGGGATCGGGTTCGCTTTCCGCCGCGCCGCTGCGCATGGCGGCCTGGCCTGCCGCCACTGGTGGGGCCATCCCGCGTGGTGTGGGCTGGTTGGCCGGTTCCTTCGTGCACTCGATGACCCCGGCGACTCACACTGGGGACATGATGGGCAGTTCCGGACCCGGTTGCGTCCTGAACCGGCCGCAGTACAAGACCGCGCTACGCTCCGCCGGACGCTCCTCCACCAGCCCTGGACCCTTGACGCCGACTCAGCCCAGTGGATCGTGTCAGCGGGCATCGGCTATCTCCGCCATGCCGCAGATTAATGGGGCCTGACAGGCTCGCCCGTGGAAGGCCCAGCACCTGCCACCACCTGCGAAGATAGCCCGTGAGCTGGGCATCCCCGGTCTCGCGGGCCTTCTTAGCGCTCACCGAACGGCTGGAGATCCTCCAGGTCCAGAACGCACGGAAGCTGGGATGGTCCTGGCAGGACATCGCCGGGCGGCTCGGCGTCACCAAGCAGACCGTGCACCGCAAGCACAGGCAGCGGACCGGGAGGCGATGATGTTCGAGCGCTTCACCCCAGCCGCCCGCACCGTCGTGGTCTGCGCCCAGGAACATGCCCGCCGGCTCGGGCACCGCTACATCGGCTGCGAGCATCTCCTGCACGCCCTCGTCTCCACCGGCCAGGCGGCGAGTGTCGTCCTGCGCGAGCACGGCGTCACGCCCGAGCGCGTCGAGGAGGAGATCGTCCGTCGTGCCGGGCTGGGGGCCGGGGCGGTCCTGTTCGCCGACCTCGACCGGGACGCGCTGGCCTCGATCGGTATCGATCTCGACGCCGTGCGCGCCAGGATCGAAGCGTCCTTCGGACCGGAGGCCGTCACACGGGCCGACCAGGCCATCCACGGTGGGCCCCGCCCATTCAGGCTGGCCCCCGCCGTGCAGTGCCCCCCACCCTCATGCGCCGCTGGCGCCGCGCCCGGCGTGCCGTCCCTGCGGCACCGGCCAGCGCCGTCCCTGTGGCACCGGTCCCCGCTCCCGCGGGTCTCTACCAGGATACCGGCGCCCGCCCTGCCGCCGAAATAGTTCCGGCATGCCAGCCGCCCGGCTCGCATGCTGCTAGGCCGCCTCGGTTTCCCCGGACTACCGGAAGCAGATCGGCGGAGATCCACGGCGGCCAGAATGGTACCGCACGACCAGCGGCATGAAGCTACGTTGCTGAGCCCCGCATTCCGACCAGGGTGCGTGCGCAGGAGTGTTAGGATAGATGCGTTAGGTGCTCGTGTGGTGCACCGGTCAAGTCGCGCACGGTGAGGCAGCGGGGTGGCTGTCTGTACGCGAGCAATGAATCGTGTCGAGCCGCGCCGGTCAGCTGGGCGCCGACGTTATGCCTGGCCGCTTGGTGCCCTCGCCTGGCTCAGGGTGCGGTGGCGCTCGCGAACACGCGGCGCAACGATTCGAACGTGTCCAGCGAGCGCCGGCCCTCGGCTTGCAGCGACCGGAGCGCCGCGTCGGCGCCGACAGCACCTCCTGCCACATCCTCCGCTCGGCCTCGCGCCACCCGGGCTTGTCGTGCACCTGCACGCCGGCGAAGCCGGCCGCCGGCAGGTCCCGCCGAAGGTTTACCGCACGGATGCGCGGCGATACCTGCTCATCCGACGGGCCGGCCGCCTCCCAGCAGGTCAGGACCAGTCGTGCGCCGGGAGCCAGCAGACGGCGGAACTCTGGCAGCGCGGCGAGCGGGGGCTCGGCGAACTGGACGGCGTCCACGCACATCAGCCCGTCCGCGACGGCTGCGGGCAGGCCGGTCGCGGTCAGTGTCCCGGAACTGCGACCGGCCGGCCGGTCGCAGCCGGGCACTGCTCAACCTGGCCTGCTCCAGGGCGACCCCGGAGCAGGCCACTCCGAGCAGGCGTGCGCCGGTACGCCGGGCGACCTCGATGCCGTAGCCACCGCGCCCGCACGCGAGGTCGACGAGCAGCCCGTCCTGCGGCATGCGAAGCGCCTCAGTCACCTCGGCGATGCCCTGCCACGCCAGCAGGCTGGTCGACTGCAGCGGGCTGATTCGCCGAAAACGCATGGCTGTAGCTTCGAAGATCCGGCGAACCGGGCTGAATGCTAATCATTCGGTAGAATCAGTGCCTACGACCATGTTTATCCAGGGCACATAATTCGGTGCGGCCGCATGGCCCGCATTTGTGGCTTACGTTGGCACGAAAGCATGGACTAATTGTGGTCAAGATTTGGGCTGGGGGATGGTTGCGGGCCACCGTCCCCAGTGTAGAATCTGTGAAAGATCGCACTGCCCAGAAGACACTGTGTCTTCTGGGATCAGGGCGTGGTCTGGCATAAGGTAAATCGACGGGGGGAGTGTCCGATGGCGGTAGAGAAGGCGATTGGGTCTTCGAGCCTGGTAGAGGTCGTCGACCGGATTCTGGACAAGGGCATCGTTATCGACGCATGGGTGCGGGTGTCCCTGGTCGGCATCGAGCTCCTGGCTATCGAGGCCCGCGTGGTGGTGGCGTCGGTGGAGACGTACCTGAAGTACGCGGAGGCAGTCGGCCTGACCGCCACGGCGGCAGAGGCATAGCAGCACTGTCCGCGCAGGGGTCCAGGGGATGGGGGATCTGGATCAGGGAACGGGCTGGCCAGGCCAGCGTTCCATCCAGTGATCTTCACTTCGTCCGGGTGAGTCCGGATATCCATATTCACTGGGCCCCGCGCGGCGCAGAACAGTGGCTTCCTGCGTGTCAGCGGGACAGCGCCAGCGCAGCGCGGGGAGTTTCGGGGCATCCATCGCGGGCCGGGCCAGCAGGTGGCCAGCATCGCGCTTATCGGGGGGGAGATTGACAAATGGCGCTCCTAGAGGAAATGCAGCTTCTCGTGGGCGACCTTGAGGCGGCCTTGATGCGCCGTACCGGGGCCGAGCATGAACGGCAGGAGGTTGCCGCGCAGGACACCCGGGAGCGTGCCGCGGCCGAGCGTGAGCGGCGGATGACTGCCGCGCAGGACACCCGGGAGCGCGCCGAGGGCGTGCGTGAGCGGCGGGTGGTTGCCGCCGTGGAGGCTCATGAGCGTGTGGCGGGCATAGCCAGTCGGCGGGTCGAGGTCGCGCAGACGCTGGGCGAGTCCCACACCGAGCGCCTCTCGCAGGCTGCCGAGGATGCCCGTGAGCGTACCGGGGCCGAGCGTGAGCGGGTGGAGGTCGCGGCGCAGGAGGCCCGTGAGCGGGTGGAGGCCGAGCGTGAGCGGGTGGAGGTCGCCGCGCACGAGGCCCGTGAGCGTGCGGCGGAGATCCTCGACCTCGGGATGATCTGGCGCGATCACGTCACCGTGATGGGGAGCGCTGGTGGCAGGGCGCTCCGGCTTCCGGGACCTGCGGCCGCCGGGCCCAAGCCCTCGGAGCGCAAGCCTGCGGCGCCGGCAGCGGCCGCCCCCAGGCCCAAGCCCTCGGAGCCAATGCGTGCGGAGCCGGAGACCGCCGAGCCGGAGACCGCCGAGCCGGAGACCGCCGAGCCGGAGCTTGCGGAGCGGGGGAATGCGGAGCGGGAGATTGCCGAGCCGGGGAATGCGGAGCGGAAGATGGCTTCCGTCATTCTCGGCTATCTGGCCGATCGTCCTGACGGAGCGAAGCTGGCAGAGTTGCAGGCCCGCTTGAGAACGCCCCGGATGGCACTGGTGGGGATTCTGAACGAGATGATCGCGGACAAGAGGGTGCGTAAGGACGAGGAGCTGAGGCTCTACTTTGCTACGGTCTAGCAGGGTGGCGCCTTTGTCTGAGGTGGGTAACGGGGCGTTGTCGCTATTCACATGACCGGACTTGCGCCTCGTGTGCAGCCGCCCATGGTTCGCTGCCTCCCCGCATCTGAAGATGCTGCAGGTTCTCTAGTTGATGAATTCTAGGACGAGGTCTATATCGTGAATGCTGCCGGTACTTCTGTCATCAAGGCGACTCCGCGGTCTGATTTTGTTGAGACTCCTTATGTCTCGCGGGTTAGTGAGCGGGCGCTGGGGTATGTGCAGGCGGGTTTTCCTGTGCATTTCCGTGG
>Ga0307372_10001189_pt1 | contig 45676 bp, 43 predicted proteins | sample OX1MG_FD_202533 | JGI IMG/M metagenome (GOLD analysis project Ga0307372, IMG submission 202533) | Soil microbial communities from Risofladan, Vaasa, Finland - OX-1 | ecosystem: Environmental > Terrestrial > Soil > Coastal area > Acid sulfate soil | place: Finland: Risofladan, Vaasa | collected...
CGATATGGCTATTACCAAAGTTATCAATCAAAACGGGATGGCCGGAATCCTGGAGCTTTTATCTCCGGAAGCAAAAATAATTTTAACCTAATTTATGTGCGAAACTTAAGTAAATTTTTATTTCAAGGTTTACTCTTTTGCCAATCGCCTGATATCTGAAACTTCGGGTACATTTTTTGAGTAACTAACAGCTACGGAGTTTATCATGGCTCTGCCAGCTTCCTTGTAAAATGAGCACGCTTTTGGGTGAAATAACTTTTATCATCTTGATAAAAAATCCAACAACAGGTTTCCAGCTTTTTCAAAACGTCTTCACCCACCAAGCCGTTACCGCCCGTGATAATTACTTTTATTGGAAACATTTTCATTTTATTATAGTTACAAAGTTCGAGAGAAAATAGTGAAGAATATTTTTGAATTTGTAAAATTACCTTTACCCATGGATTATTTCCTATGCCGGTTCAAGACATGACATGTACCGTCAGAACCATTAATCGCAATTCTCACTTACTTTTGCAAAATGATCGCGATAGATGATATCCTGGTAAGTGACGAAATTGTAGAGAAGCACTTTGTATGCGACCTGGAAAGATGCAAAGGAGGCTGTTGCGTTGAAGGAGATGCCGGCGCCCCACTTGAAAATCAGGAATTGAAAGAATTGAATGCTGTATATGATGCAGTGCTGCCCTACCTTTCAAACGAATCTCACATAATTTTAAAGACCGAAGGAAAATATATGTATGATAAAGAATTCGGTTGGGTAACGCCAACATTAAGTAACGGAATGTGTGCTTATGGACATTTAGATAAAAACGGAATTGTAAAATGCGGAATTGAGCAAGCCTATAATGACGGAAAAATAAAATGGAAAAAGCCAATCAGTTGTCACCTGTTTCCTGTAAGAATAAAAAAAATAAAAAATGGGGAACTGGTTAATTACGAACCGCGTGAAGAACTCTGTAAAGCCGCTTGTAACCTCGGAGAAAAATTAAAAATACCTGTCTATCAATTTTTAAAAGAACCCCTGATCCGCAAATATGGTAACCGTTTTTACGAAGCGCTCGCAGCCACAGCGCAACATTTAGAAACACAACCTTAAATTATATTTGACCCAAAACATACTATGCATAAAATCTCCGTTTTACTTCTTTCTATAATTCTCTTTTCACTTGGATCCTGCCGTGAAAACAAAGCCAATATTGATAACAACCTGAAAATATATTTTGATTCTTCTCATGTAGATGGATGTTTTTCATTTTTTGATAATCAATTAGGCGGTATTACCGTTTATAATATGAAACTGGATACAGAGCGGCTTTCGTCCGGCACTTCTTTCAAAATTCTTAACTCTTTGATCGGCATTCAGGCAGGTAAGATTGCTAATGAAAACTCAGCGCTTTCAACAGATAGTGCTCATAACCAAAATCTCACATTTAAGGAAGCATTTCATAATTCTTCTATCCCCTTTTTCCAACTCTTAGCACGGCAGATCGGAAGAGATACTATGAAATTATGGGTTGATTCGCTGCACTATGGCAACAAAAAAATCATTGGCCCCATAGATTCATTCTGGCTCAATAATCATTTAAAAATTTCTCCTGATGAACAATTAGGTTTTGTGAGTAAATTATATTTTGAGCAATTACCTTTTCAAAAATATGCTCAGCAAATGGTGCAGGACCAAATGTTGCAGGAAGATAATACCCTTTATCAGTTAAGCTATGCTACGGGCTCCGGCATTGATGAAAATGATAATTCCTTTGGCTGGGTATTGGGATGGATTATCGAAAACCGTCACATTTATTTCTTTGTTACTTATATTAGATCACCCGATAAAAGTATTGACATGAAAGCCTCTGGTATCCATATTTCCAAAGCTATTTTAAAAAAAATGGGGTTTTTTAAAGGTGAAAGATGAAAAAATGAGGGCAATAGATAAACAACAATTTAACATTGAACAACGAAGCAATTAATGATTCGTTTTTAATTTAGCAAAATAGAAATGCTCCATTTTCAGTACATACAATATTTTATTGCGTTAGTTGCCGTACCATTGATGATTTTTTTCTACTTTCTGATAATAAAATGGAAGAAAAAGACAGAAAGAAAAATAGGAGATCCCAGGCTGGTAAAAGAATTAACTTCACAATATTCTTCCAAAAAGTTTTCGGCAAAATTCATATTATTCATTGCTGCATTTGTGCTTTGTGCTTTTGCGGTGGCCGGTCTTGTAAAGCCCGATGGCACTCAAAAAATTAACCGAAAAGACACAGACCTGATGATAGCGCTTGACGTGAGTAACAGTATGCTGGCAAATGATATACAGCCCAGCAGACTTGTACGTGCCAAACAATTAATTTCAAAGATCATTGATAATTTACCTGACGACCGTATAGGACTTGTCATATTTGCAGGACGCGCTTATTTGCAAATGCCGTTAACTATTGACCACGAAGCAGCAAAAATGTATTTATCAATAGCCACACCTGCCGATGTACCTACCCAGGGAACCGTATTTAGCGATGCCTTACAAATGTGTGAGGCTTCATTCAATCCTAATGATAAAACTTTTAAATCAGTTCTTCTGATAAGCGATGGAGGAGACCATGGTGATGATGCTATAAAAGTTACAAAACAATTAGCCAAGGAGGGAATTATGGTTAACACGGTTGGCATTGGTTCTCCCGAAGGCGCGCCAATATTAAATCCATCAACCGGACAATATTTAAAAGACGATAAAGGTCAGACAGTAATTGCTAAATTAAATCAAAAAGAATTGAGTGATATTGCCGAAGCAGGTCACGGCATTTATCAGTTATATTCCAATACCGATGCCGTAGCGGCAAAAATTAAAAAACAATTGTCTGGTATAGCTACTGAAGCCAATTCCAGTGATAGTTCCTATACTGCTTTCAAACAATATTTTCAATTTTTTTTAGGGGCAGCATTTATCTTATTATTAATAGAATTTTTTCTTTCTGAGAAAAAGAAAGTACGATTAAGAGGAGGAGTAGCCATGATGTTTTTTATGGCATTGAGCCTTTCTTCTTTTTCACAAAGTGCCAATTCCTCAATTTTAAAAGGAAATAAAGCTTACCAAAAAAATAATTACAATGAGGCCGCAGATGAATACCGGGACGCACTGAAAAATTCGGAAAATAATGTTACTGCCGATTACAACCTGGGTAATGCGCTTTATAGAAAAAATAATACAGACGAAGCCGTAGAATCTTACGATAATGCGATTGCACACACTTCTGATAGCGCTTTAAAACAAAAAGCATTTTATAATAAAGGGGTTGCCTTACAAAAAGCCAAAAAACTTCCTGAATGTATCAATGCTTATGAAAACGCGCTTATACTAAATCCGAATGATGAGGATGCCAGGCAAAATCTGCAACGTGCGCTAAAAGAACAAAATAACCAAAAACAAAATCAGAAACAAAATAAAAATAAAAATAAAAATAAAAATAAAAAGAAAAAGAAACAGCAACCTAAACAACAACCACAAAATAATCAGCAAAAAAATAATCAGCAACAGCCTCCACCTCCAAAAATCTCAAAACAGGATGCTATTGAAAAATTAAAATCACTGCTCGAAAATGAAAAACAATTGCAGGATAAAATGCAAAAGATGAATAGAGTAGCGGTGCCGAATAGCCCTGAAAAGAATTGGTAATTAATATCTACCATATTATCTTAATAAAACTCACGATATTTGCAATAAAGTTGCTACTCTAAAGTTTTTATTTCTGAAAAAATAGTAAAATTTTCTGTTCACCATGAAAGATTTCTCTTATATAACCGGCTCACATCCTTCCTATATTGAAAATTTATATAATGATTTTATAAAAAATCCTGAAAGTGTGGATGTGGATCTCAGAAAATTCTTTGAAGGATTTGACTTTGCCATTTCCAACAAGAATGGACATTCAAAGACTACCGAAAGCACACCTGTAAGTGAAGTTTCAGTTGGTAATCTTAATAAAGAATTTGCGGTATATCAACTTATTCTTGCTTACCGCAAAAAAGGACATCTTGTTTCAAAAACGAATCCTATAAGAGAAAGAAAAGATCGCCGCGCCAATCTGGGACTTTCCTATTTTGGACTTGATGAAAGAGACCTCAATACTCAGTTCGAGGCAGGGAAATTTACCGGAACCGGTAAGGCCACTTTGCAAGATATCGTTGCTCATTTAAAAAAATGTTATACAGAATCAGTAGGTTTTGATTTTGATTCTGTAAATGATCCCAAAAAAATTGATTGGATTATTAATGCTGCTGAACATACCATGCTGGAACCAGTTCCTTTAGATCAGAAAAGAAGGATTCTCCAGAAATTGAATGAAGGAGTAATGTTCGAAAAATTTCTTCATACAAAATATATAGGTCAAAAAAGATTCTCACTTGAAGGCGGTGAGAGTACCATCGCTGCTTTGGATGCCATCATCAATACTGCGGCCGATCATGAAGTTCAGGAAGTGGAAATAGGTATGGCTCATCGGGGAAGACTAAATGTGCTTGCCAATATTCTGGGTAAAACTTATGAGCAGATATTTACCGAGTTTGAAAGCAATTCAAAAGTAGATTCTACCATGGGAAGCGGAGATGTGAAATACCACAAAGGTTATAGCAGTGAAGTAAAAACTATTAATGGACAACCCCTGCATTTAAAACTCGCACCTAATCCTTCACATCTTGAAGCAGTAGATCCCGTAGTAATGGGTTTTGCAAGAAGTAAGGCAGATGTTATCTACAATAGTGATTATGATAAAATATTGCCAATTCTTATTCATGGAGATTCTGCACTTGCCGGTCAGGGCGTTGTTTATGAAGTACTTCAGATGAGTGGTTTGCAGGGATATCTTACCGGAGGTACTCTTCACTTTGTCATTAATAATCAAATTGGTTTTACCACCGATTTTGGGGATGCCCGCACCTCAGATTACTGTACTTCTATAGCTTCTTCAATTAATGCGCCTGTTTTTCATGTGAATGGAGATGATGTGGAGGCAGTAGTAAAAATTTCGCAGATAGCCACGATGTATAGGCAGGAATTTAATACTGATATTTTTATAGACATGGTTTGCTATCGCCTGCACGGACATAACGAAGGAGATGATCCTAAATTTACACAACCCGGTTTATATGCTCTAATTGAGAGGCAACCTAACCCACGTGAGGTTTACGTAGAATGGCTAAAATTACATGGAGAAGAAGGCGCAGCAAAAATTGCCAAAGAGATGGAACAAAAATATTGGAGCGATCTCCAGGAACGGCTTGATGAAATAAAACAAAACCCTTTACCTTATAGCTACCAAACACCGGAACTATGGTGGCAAAGCCTCAGAAAAGCCACTTCTACTGATTTTGACAGTTCACCCGTAACAGCTATTCCCAAAGCGGAAGTAGAAAAATTATTTCATTCTATTATGAAATGGCCTGATGATTTCACTCCTCTTAGGAAAATAAAAAAAATACTACAGGATAAAATTACTTTATACGAAAATGAAAAAAAATTTGACTGGGCCACCGGCGAATTGCTGGCCTATGCAAGCATCCTGGATGAAGGCAAAGATGTTCGTATGAGCGGACAAGATGTAAGGCGCGGCACTTTCAGTCACAGGCACGCTGTTTTAAGAGATGAGAAAACTGACAAATATTATAATCGTTTGAACAACATTTCTGAAAAGCAGGGAAAAATGAGAATATGGGATTCTCTCTTAAGTGAATATGCGGTACTTGGATTCGAATATGGCTATGCCATGGCCAATCCAAATGCACTGGTATTGTGGGAAGCACAGTTTGGTGATTTTGCCAATGGTGCTCAGACAATGATAGACGAATTTATTTCGAGCACTGAACAGAAGTGGAATAGAATGAATGGGCTTACCGTTCTGCTTCCGCATGGCTATGAAGGACAGGGGCCAGATCATAGCAGCGGGAGAATAGAACGTTTTTTACAAATGTGCGCTGAATTGAACATGGTAATTACCAATGTTACCACTGCGGCCAATTTTTTCCATTGTCTCCGGAGACAACTGGCGTGGCCCTTCAGAAAACCGTTGATCAATTTTTCTCCCAAAGCAAACCTTCGCCATCCGGGAAGCAACAGTAAAATAGAAGAATTTACTTCGGGCGGTTTCAAAGAAGTAATTGATGACGAAAGCACCACAGAGAAAAATTTGATTACCAAAGTTCTTTTATGCTCCGGTAAAATATATTTTGATCTGCATGAAAAAAGAGAGAAAGAGAAACGGAAAGATATTGCCATTATCAGGCTGGAACAATTATATCCATTACCCCAAAATCAAATAGAATCCCTATATAAAAAATATAATAAAGCCATCTGGTATTGGGTGCAGGAAGAACCGTTAAATATGGGGGCAGCTTCATTTTTAAGAATGAATCTTTCTTCTATTAATTTTGGCGTTATCAGCAGGCAGTCAAGCGCTTCCACTGCAACCGGATATTCAAAAATTCATTCTGAGGAACAGGAAGAAATTCTAAATACCGCTTTTTCGATTTAATAGAATAAAGATTTGTTATTAGTTTATAACAGGCCGAATATTTATCTGAAGTTTTCTTTCTTATAAATATTTTTCAAACAAACTGAAAATTATTTTTTAACCATTTATCCGGAGAAGCAATTTCCAATCTGATTTCAAATGATGTAAAAATTAATTATCGAAAAATTGCAAATATATTTTTTCATTTAATTTGCATGCATTAATGACATGAAATTATAAGACTTTACAAAACATTACAAAATAGAATCACTAAATACTTTTACAAAAATTCATGTCAATCCTTATATTTTCTCTTATTGTTTTTTTTGGTTCTTTTATAGCAGGATTGTTAGGTTCATTGACAGGATTAGGAGGCGGAGTTGTTATTATTCCTATGCTTACACTTGTATTTAAGGTGGATATTCATTATGCCATTGGCGCTTCCCTGGTTTCTGTTATTGCCACTTCATCAGGCGCAGCCGCGGCTTATGTAAAAGAGGGATTTTCAAATATCAGGATAGGTATGTTCCTGGAAATAGCCACTACAATTGGAGCCGTTGTTGGAGCCATGATAGCTATTTATTCTCCTACCAGTATCATTGCAGTAATCTTTGGCATTGTTTTAATTTTTTCTGCGGTTATTTCGATGAAGAAAAAAAATGAAGTAATTCTTCAGAATGGCGGAGGAAGATTTTCTAAATTATTAAAGATGAATAGCTCCTATCCCACACCGGAAGGCAATGTGAAATATAGTGTGCAACATGTGCCCACTGGTTTTTTTATGATGGGAATAGCTGGGATTATTTCAGGTTTGCTGGGAATTGGTTCTGGCGCATTAAAAGTTATTGCCATGGATCATTTTATGAAATTACCCTTTAAAGTTTCTACAACTACCAGCAATTTTATGATTGGAGTTACGGCTGCAGCAAGCGCCGGTATTTATTTAGAGAGAGGTTATATTAATCCAGGACTTTCAATGCCTGTTGTGTTAGGCGTTATATGTGGAGCGTTCACAGGCTCAAAAATTCTTGTAAAAGCACAAACAAAATGGCTGAGAATCATATTTTCAATTGTTATCACTTTTCTGGCCATACAAATGATTTATAATGGGATCACAGGAAAAATATGAAATCAAAAAATAAAATATCGGATTATGATATTGAATCCGTGATGGGAACTTTACTTATCACAGGTGTTATTGTTTCGGGAGCCTTAATCCTTTTCGGAGGTATATATTACCTGACTCAATACGGATTCGGAAAGCCTGAATTCCATACATTTAGCGGCGAGCCTTCTGGTCTGCGTTCTATTAAACAGATATTTAATGGATTTATTCATTTTGATAGTTTATCCATTATTCAAATGGGGCTTCTGTTGTTAATTGCCACCCCGGTTTCGAGGGTTGTATTTGCGGTAATTGCTTTTCTTTTTGAAAAGGATTATTTATATGTAATTATATCTTTAATCGTATTGGTAATACTTATTTACAGCATTTTACACGTTCAATAATTTTCAGAAGACTTATTTATATTTCCATTTGTAAGCAAGAATTATGCAGGCAAAAACAAGCGTAATGCCGTTTGCAATCATTATAGGCAGGTCGTTTTCAAAAATTCCATAAATAAACCAAAGCAAAGTTCCGAATGAAAACAAAGAATACATTCCCATAGAAATGCCTGTTGTATTTCTTGTCTTTATGGTTTCTATTGCCTGTGGGACAAAGGAAGATGTAGTAAATATAGCTGCTACAAGCCCGATCATAGTAATTACATTCATGATTTTTCCCAAATTATTTGATACTTCAACCGAAATTCATTTCAGATTTCACCTGCGTTAAACCGTATTTCCAATAGGATTCTACAGTAGATACAAAATTTAATTCAATTATTTTATTACTATTTGAAAAGAGTAAAGTTAGGTTGGCATAAATTATTTTTCTTATATTCGGTTAAATATTTATCAAGTTGAAAGTTAAATTTTACGGAGTGAGGGGTTCTTTGCCTGTATGTGGCAGAGAATTCGAAAAATATGGAGGTAATACTACCTGTATAAAAATACTTCGTGAAAAAGTAAACCGGATTGCTGTTCTTGATGCCGGAACCGGAATTCGAAACCTGGGAAAGGATTTAATGGCGGAAGGAGTCTCTCAAAATATTATCAACATATTTTTCTCGCATTTTCATTGGGATCACATACAGGGATTTCCTTTTTTTGGACCCGCGTACAATCCGGAACAAAAAATCGGGATACACACCATGGGAAAAAGAAAGATTACTAATTTAAAGGAAATATTTACGACACAAATGCAAAAGGAATACTTTCCTATACAACTTGAAAAAATGGGGGCTCAATTTTATTTTTTTAGCCATGGAGATAAAGAAACAATTCATGGAGCTAACGTTAAATCTATTTCCCAGTTCCACAAGTTTCAGGGAGGATCTTATGGCTTCAGAGTAGATGATGAAAATGTTTCTTTGGTCGTATGTACCGATATTGAACATATCAATGGAATCGATAAAAATATAGTCAAATTTGCACAAGGCGCAGACTTGCTCATACATGACGGCCAATACACTCCTGAAGAATATGAGAAATTTAAAGGATGGGGGCACAGCACCTGGGAACAATGTGTGGAAATAGCTATAATGGCAAAAGTAAAAAGGCTTATTATTACCCATCACGATCCAGACCATAATGATAAATTTCTTGATTCAATTGAAAAAAAATGCAAAAAGATATTTCCTGACACCATGTTGGCTAAAGAAGGGATGGAAATTTCTGTTTAACCTAACAGGCCAAAGCCCACAGAACATTGCCGCCCACAAATTCGGTTGTTTTTAAGATGAATAAAATACATCCTACTCGTACTAAAGGAAAAATTAAATCAAAAATAGTGACCCGCAGAGACTCTAAGCCTCACAGATTGAGAATCCCTAAAAACATGCTTTTAGTTATTTTTAATTACTTCCAGTTATAATAAGCGGGACGTCATTCTTTGGTTGCCTTGATGATAAATTTAATTCGTACATATTAATACTCTCCATAAAAATGTCAATGATACGCACTTCGCTATCCGGTTCAATATTCTGGGGAATAGGATGCTTCGTTCTCTGTCATTTCCTTTTATGAATTGCATGTATAAATTTATAAAATCATATTTACATATATGCATTATAGTTATGCATTGACGGCATATTGTTTTTAGAGAACCTGACATTCCAATATATTTCTTCACAAATGAAAACTTAAGCAGGTTGCGAGGTCTCAAAGTGTGAATGATGTAACTAATTAATTGAATTGTGTAATACTTAATCCACTTAATGCAATGACCTTTGTAGTATTAAATTAAAAAAAGTAAACTAAATTAAAATGTACAATAGTAATTACTGGGGAATGAACATGATCTGGTGGTTCATTTGGGGAATGTTCCTATTCTGGATATTCTTTATTCCCCGTAGCATTCCAGGCCAGCGATTTAGAAAAGACTCACCGTTTGATATTTTGCGAAAACGGTTTGCTTCAGGATTAATCACCAACGAAGAATACCAGGAGAAGAAAAAAATTCTTGAAAATGATATATCGCAATTAAGCTAATGATTTTCGCAGGGTGTCTCTTTTTTTCAACACCACTCCAAATGTAGATTGACAATTCCCCTTACTTACGATGATTTCTGTAAAGTGATATTATAAAACAAAAAAAATAAATTTAAAATGAAAACAATTAAAATAAATAATCGCACCGCCGGATTTTTTTCCGTCGGCATTCTGTTACTCCTATCTTTTATGCTACCATCCTGTGCAAGGAAAATGTCATTCGAAACTTCAAACGTTGTTCCCGCTGCTGAGGGCTCGGTTAAGGTAAAGAAAAATAAAAATAAAAATTACGATATTAATTTAAGTGTAATTCGGCTTGCAGACCCTTCAAGGCTTAATCCGCCAAAAAAGGTTTATATAGTATGGATGAACACAGAACGGAATGGAACCAAAGAAGTAGGACAATTAAATACTTCGAGCAGTTTACTTTCAAAAACCATGAAGAGTTCATTAAAAACTTCAGTGCCTTTTCAGCCCACCGGATTTTTTATAACAGCCGAAGACGATGCTGACATGCATAGCCCTTCAGGCCAGGTGGTGCTAAGAACCAACTAGGGAACTGGCATGGTAATGGATTCTTTTGAGCGAACGGTATTAAAATTCGAAAAAAATGAAAAGAAGTATTAAAAGCTTAGTCGGTTATACCATGGGGGCCACTGATGGCGAAATAGGAAAAGTTAAAGAGTTTTACTTTGATGATCAAAGCTGGACTATCCGTTATTTAATTGTAGAGACAGGCAATTGGCTCAATGGCCGCAAGGTGCTTATATCCCCGCAGGCGCTGTTAGCTCCAGATTGGAAGAATGAAGTTTTTCCAGTTAATCTCACCAAAGAAAAAATAAAGAACAGTCCCAATATTGATACGGAGCAACCGGTTTCGCGCCAGCGTGAAATTGAAATGTATGAATACTATCCATGGACTAGTTATTGGGGAGGTGGCCTTTGGGGTGGCGGAATGGGCCTTTCCGGAGTAATGATCCAGGATCATCATCATTCGGGAGAAATAAGAAGGGAAAACAGTACTAAAGATTCTGATGAAGACTCTCATCTGCGCAGTACTCATAACGTGACGGGGTATAACATACATGCAATTGATGGAAAAATTGGAGACGTTGAAGACTTTATAATAGATGATACTTCCTGGAAAGTGGCATACCTGGTAGTGGATACGGGTCATTGGTTTCCCGGTAAAAAAGTGATCATCTCTCCAAAATTGATTAAAAATATTGAATGGGATACTTCTGAAATTATGGTACATGTTACACAAGAAGACATAAAAAACAGCCCCGAATATCAACCCGGTGAAGCTATAAGCGAATCATACGAAGCAAATCTTCAAAATTATTATGGGAACTTCGTTGAAGATGCTTATTGATGATGAAAATGCTGTTATTGAATTTGATTCACTGAATTGCAGAAAAGCAAAGCCTGACTGTTGATCTGAAAATTCAATGATCATTTCTTCCCAAAGGAGTGAGGATAATATGACGATGTGTAATGATTTTAGTACCGCCGATTTCATGAAGTATCTTCAGTAATTAATATTAGACTCTGGATTTCGAGGATAAGACTGACCACGCTATGTAAAAAATATTAAGAAGCTATATTAACAGTTTCAAACTCGGTTTTTCAAAGGATATTGGAATACAGGGGTGGATTTCCATCCGGCCCCTTTTCTTTTAAATTTTTTTTATACTATATTACTTGAAAACTGAAAAACATTTTGTAAATAGAAGCGGTTGGCTAAGAGCTGCGGTTCTGGGCGTAAACGATGGTATTCTTTCGACAACAAGTTTAGTAATTGGTGTGGCTGCAGCCAGCTCTTCAAGAAGTCCCATCATTCTCGCGGCTTTGGCAGGTCTTGTCGCAGGGGCATTATCAATGGCGGCAGGGGAATATGTTTCCGTTAGTTCACAATCAGATATAGAAACGGCCGATTTAAAAAGAGAGCAAACAGAGCTTGACACTATGCCTAAGGCAGAATTGAAAGAATTGGCTAAAATCTATCAGGACCGTGGTTTGGAAAGTAGCCTTGCCATGCAGGTGGCAGTACAACTTACAAAACATAACGAGCTGGAAGCCCATGCAAGGGATGAGTTGGGGATTAATGAAATTACTAAGCCAAAACCATTCCAAGCATCTTTAGCTTCAGGTCTTTCATTCGTATCAGGAGGGTTGTTGCCTCTTTTAGTTTCTTTTTTTGCATCCATAAGGCATATGGTCATTTACCAGTATTCATTTTCGATAGTTTTCCTTGCATTGTCCGGTGCAGTTGCGGCAAATACAGGTGGCTCAAGTGTTACAAAAGGAATTCTACGGATTTGCTTCTGGGGTACAGTAGCTATGGGGATAACCGCCTTTGTTGGTTACCTCTTTGGGATAAAGACTGGATAAAAAAGTCGAAGTCTCGAAAAAACTTCCGCAAAAATGAGGATAGATAAACAAAGAGGATTTTAGCGGGGGAAGAAGCATGATAAAATCTTACGGCGATGATTAAACGAATAATATTCTTTTACACTCATTTAGCCCGCTCAACATTTATTATTTGAATGAGGCGATTTGCATTACGCTTTACAAGGTATTTTTTACAAAATCGTAGAACAAATTGCTATTATTTCCATAAAAAGTTTCAGTGATTTTGAGAACGGATTAGCGTTTGGAGAATAAAGTAAAAATTTAAAAACAATATTTAACAACAGCATAAACATTATAAAATGGAACACTATCAATTATTCACTCCCTGGCAATTGGGATCAACAGCATTAATGAATCGTATTGTAATGGCACCTTTGACAAGGTGCCGCGCCATTGGAAATATCCCTAATGATTTAATGGTGAAATATTATGAACAACGTTCAGGCGCAGGTTTAATAATAACCGAAGGGACTTCTCCTTCCAGAAAAGGTTTAGGTTACGCGAGAATACCGGGAATATTCAATACTAAACAAACAGAAGGCTGGAAAAAAGTTACCAGGGCAGTTCATTTAAATGGCGGCAAAATATTTATCCAGTTAATGCATTGCGGTAGAATTAGCCATCCTCTCAACATGCCCGAAGGATCGGAAATTATTGCACCTTCGGCAATAAAAGCCGCCGGACAAATGTGGACAGATGCTAAGCAATTGCAGGATTTCGTAATTCCGAAAGAAATGACAAATAAAGATATTGTGCAAACGGAAAATGAATTTGTTAATGCTGCAAAGCATGCTATTGAAGCAGGATTTGATGGAGTGGAATTACATGGAGCGAACGGTTACCTGTTGGAAGAATTCTTGTCGCCAATAAGTAACATCCGGGAAGACAATTATGGCGGAAGCATTGAAAACCGCTGCCGCTTTGTTATTGAAGTGGCAACCGCGGTGGCAGCGGCCATTGGAAAAGAAAACACAGGTATTCTCTTATCGCCGTATGGTGTAGCCAACGATATGTCGCCCTATCGGGGCATTGACACTACCTATAACTATCTCTCCGGGAAACTCAACACGCTGGGTATTGCTTATATCCATTTGTTAGACCACTCTGCAATGGGAACGCCGGCTGTGCTCATTGATATAAAAAAATCGATTCGTGACAATTTTAAACAAACCATTATTCTTTGCAGTGGTTATAATAAAGAAAGCGCAGAAGCAGATATAGAAAGCGGGCTGGCAGACCTGGTTGCGTTTGAAAGACCCTTCATCAATAACCCCGATTTGGTGGAACGGACGATAAATGACTGGCCATTATCAAAGGATTTGAAGATGGATTTGTTTTACAGTGCAGATGAAAAAGGATATACTGACTATCCATTTTATCAAAGAAAATCAGTTGTTGTATGACAATCAGCTTACAGGCAACGTGGCTCTTCTTATTAGCAATACCTATTGCCTGCGTAGCGTGGACGGTTACACATGAAGAAGTATTCAGAGAACCACGGGAATATTGCCTTAACCGTTGCGAAAAAGGTAAAACATTATTAGAAAGAAAATTCTTTTATCTTTTTACCTGCGAATATTGTTTCAGCCACTACATTACTGTATTGTTCCTTTTATTGACGGGGTATAAATTATTAATGAATGACTGGCGGGGCTATATAATAGCAGGTTTCGCATTAGTATGGATCGCTAATGTTTATATGAGTTTATTTGGGCTATTAAGGCAGGATGTAAAAAAAGAAAAAATGGAAATAAGTTCGATGAATAAAAAATAAAATTCCTGAACAAAGTTGTTGCCATCCAACACGCTTCATAAAAAGTTAAACGGTTATATTTTCCGCGGTCTCTTTTAAAAAATAGAAACTGGTTTTTAAAAAAACCGGCCAACTGCATTAAAACGGCAACGTATAAACGAAAATATATAATACCGTTTGACCCATGTGTTGGTTTCAAAAATTAATATGGCTGTTTTCCTAAAGCATTCTTATAAGGAATTACATTACCTAAATTTGATGGCGTGTTTTTCAGACTTTTACTGATACGCTTGTTTTATCCTTCCTTACTGCTTTATCAACTAACTTATTTAAAGTAAGTCCCTGGACTATTACAGAAAATATTACAATAAAATAACAACAGGAAAGAATAACCTCCCGGTACCTGGAAAAAGGCAGCGACAGAGCCATGGCTATAAATATAGCACCACGTAAGCCAGCCCAGGTTAATATAGAAAGATTTACAAGGTTCACTTTTCGCAATTCAAAAAAAGCAATTAATGATACACTGATCATTCTTGCAATAAGTATGATCACAATCGAGGTCAGCCCGATGAGCCAGAAATGTCTCAGGAATGGCAATATCAAAAGTTGCAACCCAATCATTACAAAAAGAATGGTGTTGAGTATCCCATCCAACAATTGCCATACACGATTTAGAAACTGGGTAGCAGGGTGATCTTTGCCAAAACTATTATTGCCTACCACAAGCCCTGCCACCACGGCAGATAAAGGTATGGACGCATCAAATTTATTAGCTACCACAGAAATGCCCAGCACTACTGCAATTGAAATTAAAAAGATGGATTGAAAATCCTTTATAGACTTAATAAGCCGGTAAGCGATAAAACCCATTATCAAACCAATAAGAACACCACCGATAACCTGGGTGCCGAATGAACGCAGTGTTTCAATTACTGAAATTCTGTTAGTGGACTGTTTGGTAATACCCAAGAATGTTACAAAGAGAATGAGCCCAACTGCATCATTAAACATAGATTCGCCAGAGATAATGGTTGCTAACTTTGAGGTAATTTTTGATTTTGTAATAATTCATCTTTGTTATCAATCGATTATTTTCCGGTAACCAGCAAAATCAAACAACTAAAATGGATACAATTTTAGTCATTGAAGACAACGAAGAAATTCTTGACAATTTGACTGAATATTTAGAAATGGAAGGTTATAAAATCATCGGGGCAAATAACGGCAAAAGGGGCATTGAACTGGCCAGAGAATTTATACCTGATTTAATTGTTTGCGATGTTTTAATGCATGCAATGAACGGCCACGAGGTTTTGCAAGTGATTCTGGGTTCAGGCACAACATATGCAATACCATTTATTTTTAGTACTTCCATGTCTGAAAAAATTGACAGAGCAGCAGCGCTGCTGCTTGGTGCTGATGATTATATTATCAAGCCTTTTGCATTGGACGCACTGTTAAAAATGGTAAAAGCCTGGATACTATCTGGTAGTACCAGGCAAGGGTGCCCGCTAAATAGGGAAGAACTTGCGTTCAGAGAACCTTTCCAGGCCGATATCTGCTACAGGAATAAAATTTAGAATGGCATTATAATTACGTATTGACCTGTTATACGTGATCAAGCTCCACAAACAGACGTTGTATAAATGTAAAGTATAAATACAGTAACAAAGATCAATAATTGTAATGATTTTTACGCATCTGTGCCCGAATTGTACTCAAACCCAACATTCATAAAATGTGTGAATCATGTAACCAATAAAGGGAATTGTATAATACTAAATCATATAAAACCAATCAGCTTTACATTATTATTTATTCAATATAAAAATATAAAAAAATGCATTACATTAACAGTTATTGGGCATGAACATGATATGGTGGGTGATTTGGATAATTATGATTTTTTGGATATTCGCCACGCCTTATAATATCCCAGGACAGAGAATGAAGAACGATTCGCCATTTGATATTTTACGGAAACGATTTGCTGCAGGAGAAATCACTAATGATGAATACCAGGAGAAGAAAAAAATTCTGGAAAATGATATGCCTACATTAAGGTAAATGCCTTCATGCGTATAAGCATCTGTTTCCCTGATAGAAATTCCTTTTGGTTCATTTTATCTGCGAAGGCAGATGAGATTTACAAATAGACTTTTGTATACTCTATAAAAAAAAATCCAAAACAATTACCAAAATGAAAATTTAACACCACCCGTAGTCGCTGAAAAGTATCTATTAAGATAATAAAGAAATGATTGCAATAAAAAAATGCCTTCTATAAAAAGTGTGAATCATATAATAAATTTAAAGAATCATGTAACAGTTTCTATCACTAACAGGTGCACCTTTATGATCTTATACTCCGGGAAAATTAAAAGGAGGTGAACATTAATAAAATAATCATGAAAAATATTATAAAAGTATTCGTCTTATTATCTGCCATAACATTTTCAATACCGCAAACCTATTCGCAGGTGCTCGTATCAGCATCGCTTTCCATACGTGTGGCCCCGCCCTTGTTGCGGGTGTATTCGCAACCACCATGCCCTGTTGATGGATATTTATGGAGTCCGGGTTACTGGGCCTACGATTCCGGCGGTTATTATTGGGTAGCTGGTGAATGGGTGCTCCCTCCCGCCGAAGGTTTATTATGGACCCCGGGATATTGGAGTTTCTCCGGCGGCTATTATGGATGGCAGCAAGGTTACTGGGGTTCACAGGTTGGGTTTTATGGCGGTGTAAATTACGGATATGGGTATGGCGGCAAAGGTTATAATGGCGGAAAGTGGCAAGGAGGTCATTTTCGGTACAATACGGCAGTTGCCAACGTGAATCGTTCCGTTATTCATAATACTTATGTAAATCGTACAGGTGTAAGCAATTCAGGCCGGAGTAATAACCGCAAGAGTTTTAATGGACCCGGTGGTATTACTGCAAGGTCTTCGGCGCAGCAACAAACTGCCAGGAATGAAAAACACCTGCAGCCCACATCACAGCAATCATCTCATGTGCGCACTGAACAGAACGCAAAGGAAAGTCCTTCTCCTTTAAATGAAAAGAGCCACACGACCGTTGCAAAAAAATCAACGCAAGGAAGCCATGCTACACAAAGAAGTGCAACCACACATGCGCTACATAATACAACACCCAAACCTTCAAATATACCTGCTCATACGCATTCATCTGCGCCGAGACAATCACGGGAAATGAATAAAACACCACGGACTTATCGTACTAATACCCGTTCGGTAACGCAATCGCATACAACGCAGTCCAGATCGTCGCATGTTCAGCAACAGCATTCAATGCATGCACCTGCAGGCAGGAAGGAGAGCGGAGGTAAAAAAACAGGTGGCGCCAAGCATAACTAAAATGATGAAGGTATTATCGTCCTATGGTCTTCAAATTAAAAAATTAAAAACATACATATAAATGAATGAAGCGCCGTCAGGAGGCTCATTCAATGGCTTGCAGGAACGGATCAGCAACCCCACCTTAAGAAGTTAACATCAATCATAAATCATCCACTATATATATTCGTGTAGCCCATACCGTTAATAATCTTTAGCTAAAAGGAAAGCCGGTCATTGGATTTATGAAAATACTTACACATCCCATTTATCGGAAGCCATGTTTTTTTCAAAGATTCGTTTGATGAGAAAATCTGTCGAAGTAGTAAGTGCCGCACTATATCCAATCTTTTCTCCCTAACGCTTTCACTTAAGCATGAAAATCTGCAAATAGATTTATTCATACAACTAATAACCAGGAGATGCCCGTTATGTTTTCAAATATCTTACTTAGGTTGACCGGAAAAATTATTTCTAAACATTTTACATTTAAGAAATTCCTGGTTTAACACTTAGCCTCTCTATAATGTGTGAAAGATGTGACAAATCCGGGGAAATGTGTAATACTCAGATGAATTAATACGTCCAACTTTGCATAGGAGAAAGTGGTTAGAATTTAGAATAAAGTGGGGCAAACTAATTTATAAAAAGAATGATTTTTCTTCCTCATTTCGATTCTAAACTGAAAATATTGAACCTTAAAAAAACGAAAAGCTATTAACCAATGAAAGATGCACTTTGGCAATAGTTGGAATGACAGTATCAATTAATCAAAAAATTATCAAATCAAGAAGGAGTCAAAATATGAAAAGTAAAAGTTTATTTTCAGGGTTTATATTTATTATAATCCTTGTCATCGGGATAATATGGGCTCGTGCAGAGTTTAACCCGGCGAATTATACAGTAAGCGCTATCATTTTCGGCGTTTTCCTGGTGCTGGCACTCGTAATTTCTTCCGCTATCAAGATTGCCGATCCGTGGGACAAAGCAGTTGTCTTGCGTTTGGGACATTTTCAATCGCTTCGCGGGCCGGGATTATTTTTTATTTTCCCCATTATAGATACCATCCCCTACTGGATTGATACCAGGGTAATCACCACTTCTTTCAAGGCTGAAAAAACACTTACCAAAGATACTGTTCCGGTTGATGTGGATGCTGTACTATTCTGGAAAGTGTTGGAACCTCAAAAAGCGGCGTTGGAAGTGGCAGACTATTTAAGCGCTATCAGTTGGGCATCGCAGACCGCATTGCGGGATGTTATTGGGAAAACAATGCTTTCGGATATGCGTGAGGGAAGAGATAAGATAAGCACCACGTTACAAAAAATTATTGATGAACGAACAGAACCCTGGGGCATACACGTAAACTCCGTAGAAGTTAAAGATGTTTTAATTCCACCAGCCCTTGAAAATGCAATGTCTATGCAGGCACAGGCTGAAAGGGAAAGACAGGCAAGGGTAATCCTCGGAGATTCCGAAAGACAAGTAGCTGAAAAGTTTGGAGAAGCAGCCAAGACTTACGCCAACAACCCGGTTGCTTTGCATCTAAGAGCCATGAATATGCTATACGAAGGCTTAAAACAAAATTCAACAATTGTAATAGTGCCCAGTTCGGCAGTAGATACTATGCAATTGGGAAACATGGCGGGTTTAACTGCCTTAACCATGGGCATTGGACAGGAAAAAGCCAATAAAGAGAACGGTGCCGTATTACAAGGGAATGGAACGGTATTAAAATCAGAATTATGATAATGTAAAGATAATACGGCACGGTTGATGTGTCAGATCAAATCAGAACACAACAGTATAAAAGAATTTTAAATAAAAATTATATGCAACGCAATATTAGAAGTTTAATCGGCTATAGCATGGAAGCCACAGATGGCGATATAGGAAAAGTGAAAGATTTTTACTTCGAAGATACCTCATGTGTAATCCGTTACCTTATTGTAAAAACAGGCAATTGGTTTCTCTACCGTAAGGTACTCATCGCACCACAAGCCATTGTAAAAAGAAATGCAGCGCCCCGCATATTTCCTGTAAATCTTAGCAAGGAACAAATAAGGACCAGCCCGGATATTGATACAGACAAACCAGTTTCCCGCAAGCAGGATATTGAACTATATGGTCACTATGCATGGCAAAGGTATGGTGGAAGCGGCTTTTATGCAGGTGGTTCAGCAGCAGCCATGGATAATGTTCCCATCATAGATGAAAAGATAATGAAGGAGACTGATCCTAACGATAAAAGAAGCGATGATGATCTCCATTTAAGAAGCACAAAAACAATTATGGAATATCATATTCACGCATCTGATGGAGATTATGGTCACGTAAGCGATTTTATTTTCGACGATACCAACTGGCAAATAATGTACCTGGTGGTTGATACACATAACTGGTTTGGCGGTAAAAAAGTTTTGGTTGAAACAGGAACGATTAAAGAAATACAATGGGAAAATTCCAAAGTTATTTTGGATATATCTATCAACTCTTTAAAAGATTGTCCTGCTTTTGACGAATCGCAATTTAACCATTCCCAGGTGTCAGCGCTCCTTTTGTAAACAGTTAATGATTTTTCATCACGACCTGTGCTCTAAAAAATGATTATTTAAAATCACAATCAAAATTTAAAAAGAAATAAAATGCAAACGGAAACAGAAACTCTTTTGGAAATGGGCATCAACGGGGTGAAAGCCAAGCAACCGAAACCGGGAATCACAATCAAAAAAGAAAAGAAGAAGAAAAGCAACAAGAAAAAAATATTACACAGTTTGTTTGTTGAACTGGTAAAGTTTCAAAAAGAAGTTATTGCTTCTGATCTAAAGCTACTCGTAATACTGGAAGGCAGAGATGCTGCAGGAAAAGACGGCACTATAAAAAGGATTATCAAACACCTCAGCCCACGCGAAACAAAAGTAGTGGCATTGGGTAAACCAACAGACTTCCAGGAACGCGAATGGTATTTTCAGCGCTACATTGCTCACTTACCCGTATCAGGCGAATTTGTTCTCTTCAACAGGAGTTGGTACAACCGGCTGGGTGTTGAAAAAGTAATGGGCTTTTGCACGCATAAGGAGTACAAATCATTTTTCACAGAAGTGGAATCATTTGAGAAAGGACTGGTTGATGGAGGTTTCATTATTCTTAAATATTATCTCGATATCAGCAAAAAGGAACAGGAAAAAAGATTAAAAGCCAGGGAGACTGATCCACTGAAACAATGGAAAATTAGCCCTATTGACCAGGTGGCATTAAAGCATTGGAAAGATTATTCTGAATCACGTAATGAAATGTTGTTGAAAACAAATTTCAGGCATGCTCCCTGGTTCATAGTAAATGCTGACGACAAAGACGCAACACATATTGCCCTTATTACACATCTTTTAGCAAGAATGGAATATGCTAAGAAGGATGAAAAATTATTAGCCCAAAATTACGGTTTGGTTGATCCTGCCACACCCGAAATCATACAGAATAAACTTTTCTGATAGTTGGTAATTAAAATCAGTTGGCATTATGACCACTATCATTTTTCAGGCAATGATAAGTCGTGAATTTTGCAAGAGTATAAACGGTTGCGTTTGATTTAGAACAAAAAAAGTATTTCGATGAACAAAGAAAAATTTAATAGCGATCAATTATACGGTTTCTTACCCTCTGATGCAGAGGGTATGGAAACGCTCATAAAAATTGCACTTGACCTCCGCTGGTCATGGAACCACGCCGCTGATGAACTATGGCGGCAAGTCGATGCCAATCTTTGGGAAACAACCCATAACCCATGGATTATGCTGCAAACGGTATCCCGTGACCGGTTGGAGAATCAATTGGCTAATGATGCTTTCAAAGGAAAAATGAATGAATTGGAAAAGTTAAGTGACCAGCTAAATGATACGCCGGGCTGGTTTCAAAAGACACCTACCAATACCCCGCTTTCCTGTATTGCCTATTTCAGTATGGAGTTTATGTTAAGCGAAGCGCTTCCCATTTATGTTGGCGGCCTGGGCAATGTAGCCGGCGACCAATTGAAATCTGCCAGCGACCTTGGAGTTCCGGTGGTGGCTATTGGCCTACTTTACCAGCAGGGATATTTCCGGCAGAAAATTGATAAAGATGGAAACCAGCAGGCGATGTTTCCATTTACGGATCCGGGACAGCTTCCAGTTACTCCTTTGCGTTTACCTAACGGCGAATGGTTAAGACTGAAAATATCTTTAGCGGGTCATACAGTTTGGTTGCGTACCTGGCAGGTGCAGGTGGGGAGGGTAAAATTGTATCTCCTTGACAGCAACGACGTGGTAAATTTACCGGAACATCGCGAAATAACCAGTGAGATTTATGGTGGTGGTCCGGGCATGCGCATTAAACAGGAAATTCTTTTAGGAATCGGCGGCTGGAAATTATTGCGGGCATTGGGTATTCAACCTGAAGTATGTCACATGAATGAAGGGCATGCCGCCTTCTTAACATTGGAACGTGCCAATGACTTTATGAAAGAAAACGGTGTTTCATTCGAGGCTGCACTGGCTGTTACCCGTTCCGGAAATTTATTTACTACGCATACGGCCGTTGCTGCCGGTTTTGATCATTTTAGTCCGTCATTGATGTGGCAATTTTTTGGTGACTACGCCAAAAATGAGCTCGGCGTCGATTTTGATGACCTGATGGCTCTCGGCCGTGTCAATCCCTTTGATACCTCGGAAAGTTTTAACATGGCCTACCTGGCTGTTCGTGGTAGTGGTACAGTGAATGCAGTAAGCCGTTTGCATGAAGATGTCAGCAAGCATCTCTTCAGCGTCCTTTTTCCACGACTACCCATACACGAAATTCCAATCGGTCATGTTACTAATGGCGTGCATATGTCAAGCTGGGATAGTGTATTTGCGGACAAGGTTTGGACAGAAGCCTGCGGTAAAGACCGGTGGAAAGGGGAACTGGAAACTTTAGAACAAGATATTACTAAGATACCCGATGAAACACTCTGGCAAATGCGTAACGATTGCCGTAATGAACTGGTTAATTTTACCCGGAAAAGATTTTCAGCGGAATCAGATGTAGCAGGCCAGTCACCTGAATTTATTGAGACTGCAAAACAGGTATTTAATCCCAACACCTTGACGCTGGGTTTTGCCCGTCGTTTTGTTCTGTATAAAAGACCTGATCTTTTGTTACATGATGAAGAACGATTTGTGCGCATACTTACCAACGGCGAACATCCGGTACAGTTAGTTATCGCCGGCAAAGCACCCCCATTCGATGAGTCGGGAAAAATATTGATCAGAAAATGGATCCAGTTTATACAAAAGCATAATTTATATAACCATGTTGTTTTCCTGAGTGATTATGATGTGCTGCTCACAAGGCACATGGTGCAGGGAGCAGATGTTTCGGTGAATACACCGAGGCGGCCATGGGAAGCTTCGGGAACCAGTGGAATGAAAGTGCTGGTTAATGGAGGAATTAATTTATCTGAATTGGACGGTTGGTGGGCAGAAGCGTACACGCCTGAAGTGGGTTGGGCGTTAGGCGATGGAAAAGAACATGGCGAAGACCTGGCCTGGGATGCGAGAGAAGCGGAAGGCTTATACGATATATTGGAAAAGCAGGTGGTTCCCGAATTTTATAACCGCAATGAAAAAGGAATTCCGGAAAAATGGATAAACAGGATGCGTAAAAGCATGGCCATACTAACGCCGAATTTTTCTACTAACAGAGCAGTCAGGGAATATACTGAAAACTTTTACCTGCCCGCTGCTGATAACTTTAAAAAAAGAGCCGCAGAAAAAGACGCTGCCGGCAAAAAGATAGCGCAGGCGCATCATGAACTTCAACAACAATGGAGCAATATACAATTCGGAGAAGTGCATAGCGAAGACAAAGACAAGGGGCATCTTTTTCGTGTACAGGTAAAACTAAATGGATTGAATCCGGAAAAGGTGTTGGTTGAATTATATGCAGATGGAATTAATGGCGCTGAGCCGGTTAAAATAAAAATGAAACCGGTTGCCGGCGCTTCAGGTAATGGCGTAAGAGAATATGATGCACAAACGGACGGTTCCTGGCCTGTTAGTGATTACACAGCCTGCATTGTTCCCAATTACGAAAAAATATGAGTGCCTTTGGAAGACAACCTTATCCTTTGGCAACGCTGATAATTATTTCATTAATAAAAAAATATAAAATGCAACATAAAAATAAGATTACAACCCTCTTCCTGGATATCGGTGGCGTTTTATTGTCGGACGGATGGGGTCCCGAATTCAGGCAACTTGCTGCTGAAAAATTTAATTTGGATTTAGCTGAATTGGAAGAGCGGCACAACATCATGTTTGTAACTTTTGGAGAAGGAAAAATAACCCTCGAGGAATATCTCAACCGGGTTGTGTTTTATAAAAAGCGGGATTTTTCATTGAATGAATTTCGGGAGTTCATGTTCTCTTTAACCACACCTTATCCAGACATGATAGCATTTATAAAAAAATTAAAAGTACAGAACAAATTAAAAATAGTTGCCGTTAGCAATGAAGCAAGAGAATTAAATGCATACAGGATACAAACGTTTAAATTAAACAGCTTGATTGACTTTTTTGTATCCTCCTGCTACGTTCATGTAAGAAAACCAGACACAGCTATTTTTAAATTGGCGCTTGATACGGCACGGGTGACTGCAGCGGAGGTTGTTTACATTGACGACGTGAAGATATTTACGGATATCGCGAAGGATTTGGAAATCAAAAGTATTCACCACACCGACTGGCAATCAACTTCAGAGACCTTAGCTGATATGGGCCTGTTAGTTGAAAATAATAAATTAGTCCATGCCTGAAGATGAATGTATACTAACCATTAACGGAGGCTCCTCCAGCATAAAATTTTCTTTATACAAAATTGAAGCTCCGTTAAAACAAATGTTTGTTGGACAGATAGAAAACATTGGTACAAAAGAAGCAAAACTTAGTTTTAATAATTCCGTTACTGAACAAAAAAAATGTATCTCCATTAAAGCTAAAGATCATAATGAGGTATCTGATCACCTCATTAACTGGCTTGAAAAACAGGAAGGTTTTGGTTCCATTAAAGCAATCGGCCACCGTATTGTTCATGGCATGAGTCACACAGCACCTGAATTGATAGCTCCTGAATTATTAAAGGAATTAAAAAAGATTAGCGCGTATGATCCGGACCATTTACCCGAAGAAATAAGATTAATAGAAGTTTTTGGTAAGCGTTACCCTATATTAAAACAGGTTGCTTGTTTTGATACCTTCTTTCATACTTCTATGCCAACTGTTGCAAAATTATTATCCATCCCACGTCGCTTTTATGAAATAGGAATTCAACGATATGGATTTCATGGGCTTTCCTATTCTTTTCTAATGGAAGAATTACATCGGTTAGCGGGACGTGACATTGCAAATGGGAAAGTGATATTAGCTCACCTGGGAAGTGGCGCCAGTCTTGCGGCTGTTAAAGATGGAAAAAGCGTTGACACCAGCATGGGATTTACGCCGGCATCCGGTTTACCTATGAGTACCCGTACAGGCGATCTCGATCCGGGTGTTGCCTGGTATTTAATGCAATTTGAAAAGCTTAATCCGAAAGAGTTTAGTCATTTTATCAATCATGAATCAGGTCTCCTGGGTGTATCGCAAACGAGTTCCGATATGCGGGAATTGATGAAAGTAGAAGAAACCAACAGTAATGCCAAAGATGCAATCGAACTGTTTTGTTATCAAACAAAAAAATGGATCGGCTCTTTTACGACAGTGCTTGGCGGTTTAGAAACATTGGTATTTTCTGGCGGTATTGGTGAACATTCACCGGAAGTAAGAAGTAAAATATGCGATGGTCTGGAGTTTTTAGGAATTGAATTATGTGAAATAAAAAACATGAATAATGAGGCTATTATTTCAGCTGAAAAAAGCAGGGTAATTGTTCGTGTTATTACAACCAATGAAGAAGTAATGATAGCAAAGCTGGTTAATAATGTTTTGAACTAATCAACTAAAATACCATGATAAAAAAACAAAAAGTTAATAATCGGAAAATGTGTGAATCATATAACTGGTATCAATAATTGTGTAATAATTAAGAGCATTTAAGTAATTATCTTTTGTTGTATGCAAACCTTAAAAATAATTAAATAAAAAGCAATCATGAAAACAATACTAACATTGACATTGGCCATCACCTTATTAACGTTATTCGCATCTTGTCAGTCCACATCGGCTCAAATGCAAGGCCTTTCAAACAAGAAAACAAGAATGAAAACTATGAACGCAATTGCGAATGATAGTACTATGTCACAGGAAATGATAGGGGCAATGATGAATAGCAAAAATGGTATGATGATGATGCAGGAACATCAAATGATGAGCATGGGAAATCGTAGTTCAATGATGAATATGCTGAAAGATAACCCCGGCATGATGCAAAATATGATGTCTGCCATGATGGAAACAGCTAAAGGTGACACCAGTATGATGTCCGGGATGATTAGAACTATGATGGGAAACCAGCAAATGATGGGAATGATGCAAAATATGACGGGTAACAACATGATGAACGGCATGAATATGGGAGGAATGAATAATCATCATCATTAAATAATATTTTTTTTCTCACTTAAAAACATAAGTTATGATGCACAATAATGGAGATAATTATTTTTGGGGAATGCACGGGGGCTGGGGGATTTTTATTCTTATCGTCGTTATATTAATAGTAGGCTGGGCTATCTGGTCCCGAAAAAGAAAATGAACAATATTTTGCTTGCTGTGATCCAGCAAGTTTGCAGGATCCCATCGCCCACTTTCGACGAAGTGACCCTGTAGAACTTCAAACGGAATCATAAGTAATAATCAGTTTTATATAAAACAAAAAAAACATAATGACGATTCAAATAAATACAGATAAAAACCTAAGTGTGCATGAAGCATTCGAAGCTCAGTTAGATGGTTTGCTTTCAGAAGAATTAAGCAGGTTTAGCGAGCACATCACCAGGCTGGAAGTGCACCTTTCAGACGAGAACGGAAATAAACAGGGGCAAAATGATAAGAGATGCATGATTGAAGCACGCCTCGAAGGAAGGCAGCCAATTGCAGTTACAGCCAATGCGAATGATTATGAACTTGCTGTAAGTAGCGCCATTGAAAAACTAAAAGCTTCACTGGATACAATCGAGGGGAAATTGAGAAATCATTAAAAGGAATGAAGAATATAGATGAAAATATTATTGAAAGAGATGAAAAAAAAGAGTCTAAACATCTCCATTTAGAAAAAGAGCATAAGGCTTTGCCCGAAAAAACTTCAGGGCAAATGACCGATGGTTCCGGTATATTTTATTGCCCCATGCACTGTGAAGGAGATAAGACCTACGATAAACAGGGAAGTTGCCCTGTTTGCGGAATGGACCTGGTGCAGCAACCTTCTTCACAAAAATCAACACTGCAGTACACTTGCCCGATGCATCCGAAAATCATCCGGGATGAGCCAGGGGCATGTCCAATATGTGGAATGGAGCTTGTTCCTTTGAAAGTAAACGTGGATGAGGAAGACAAGACATACAAGAATCTATTGCATAAATTTAAAATAGCCATCATTTTTACTATACCGATTTTTATTCTTTCAATGACGGAGATGATACCCAATAACCCAATATTCAAGTTGATGGATTTAAAATATTGGAATTGGGTGCAATTTGCCCTAAGCCTTCCCGTGGTTTTTTATGCAACATGGATGTTCTTTCAGCGGGCACGGAAATCAATCATTACATGGAATTTAAACATGTTTACTTTGATTGGTATTGGTTCAGGAGTGGCCTGGCTTTTCAGTGTGTTTGCTATTCTTTTTCCAACAATATTCCCTGATCAGTTTAAAACAAGCCAGGGAACCGTGCATGTTTATTTTGAAGCCGCTACCGTCATTTTAACGCTGGTATTATTAGGCCAGGTTTTAGAAGCCCGTGCACATGGAAGAACCAATAGTGCGATAAAAGAATTATTAAAACTGGCTCCTAACAAGGCAACAAAAATTATTAATGGCAAAGAGCAGGTAGTATCAATAGACAATATTATTAAAGGAGATTTATTACGCGTGAAACCGGGAGAAAAAATCCCTGTTGATGGAAGTATAAAAGAAGGTGAAGCTATCATTGACGAATCTATGATTACAGGAGAGCCGGTTCCCCTGGAAAAGAAAACAGGAGATGCAGTAAGCTCCGGCACCATCAATGGAAACAAATCTTTTGTGATGATCGCAGAAAAAATGGGCTCCGAAACCCTGCTGGCTAAAATTATTGAAATGGTCAATTCAGCAAGCCGTTCCAAAGCGCCTATTCAAAAAATTGCTGATAAAATTTCAGGTTATTTTGTTCCCATTGTTGTGGGTATTTCAATCATCACGTTTGTTGTTTGGGCACTTGTTGGCCCCGAGCCCAAGTATGTATTTGCTTTTATCAATGCCATTGCAGTTTTAATTATTGCCTGTCCGTGTGCCTTGGGACTGGCCACTCCTATGTCGGTAATGGTCGGCGTAGGCAAGGGTGCTAAGTCCGGTGTGCTCATTAAAGATGCACAGTCACTTGAGGGAATGAATGATATTGAAATACTAATAGTAGATAAAACCGGAACACTCACCGAAGGAAAACCATCTGTTGAAAAAATAATTAGTGCTAATAGTAAATATGCTGAAAATGATATTCTTCAAAAAATTATTTCTTTGAATAGCAGCAGCGAACATCCGCTTGCACAGGCAACTTTACGTTATGGAGAAGAAAAGAAAATTGCCGTAAAACCGGTTTCAAAGTTTGAAGCTGTAACAGGAAAAGGAGTGATTGCTGATTTGGATGGTGCATCACTGGCTTTGGGCAACGAAAAATTAATGGAACAAGTGAAAGCACTAATTGCACCCGATTTGGAAAAGCAGGTGAAAGCCGAACAAAAATTGGGTAAAACGGTTTCCTATTTATCAGAAAGAAATGTAGCAATTGGTTTTGTAGTGATTTCAGATAAAATAAAAGCATCAAGCCAGGAAGTCATTCGCCAATTACAGGAAGAAGGTTTGAAGGTAATTATGTTTACCGGCGACAACGAAGACACGGCAAAGGCAGTAAGTGATGCATTGCATTTGGATGGATACAAAGCCCAGATGATGCCTGAAGATAAATTAAACGAGATAAAACGCCTGCAATCGGAAGGAAAAAAAGTAGCCATGGCGGGCGATGGAATAAATGATGCACCAGTTTTATCACAAGCTGATATTGGGATAGCCATGGGTACAGGAACAGATGTTGCCATCGAAAGCGCATCCATCACTTTAGTAAAAGGCGATATGAACGGTATTGCAAAAGCACGACTCCTGAGCCAAAAAGTAATGAAGAACATTAAAGAAAACTTATTCTTCGCACTTGGTTATAATACAATAGGAATCCCGATTGCTGCGGGTGTTTTGTACCCGTTCTTCGGACTATTACTTTCGCCCATGATCGCAGCACTGGCCATGAGTTTCAGCTCGGTTTCGGTTATTACTAACTCACTCAGATTAAAAAAAATAAATTTAAAAATTGATCAATAAAATTTAATAAAATGGAAACAGAAATTATGCATCCTGAAGTAAAGCAAACTTTATCCCCTTCATTATTGCAAAAGATGAATGCCTACTGGCGTGCTGCCAATTATCTTTCAGTGGGACAAATATATCTATATGACAACCCGTTGCTGAAAGAGCCACTAAAACTGGAACATGTAAAACCGCTGGTCGTGGGTCATTGGGGCACTACACCGGGGCAAAATTTTATTTATGTCCATCTAAACCGTATTATAAAAAAGTATGATTTAGATATGTTCTATGTCGCAGGTCCCGGTCATGGAGGTCCGGCAATAGTTGGTAATGTTTATCTCGAAGGGACCTGGAGTGAAGTGTATCCTAATATAACTCGGGATGAAGCCGGTTTAAAAAAATTATTTACGCAATTCTCTTTTCCCGGCGGCATTTCAAGTCATGTGGCGCCTACTACGCCGGGCTCCATTCATGAAGGAGGAGAATTAGGTTATTCTTTGAGCCATGCATTTGGCGCAGCATTCGACAACCCGGATTTGATTGTTGCCTGCGTTGTCGGCGACGGCGAAGCAGAGACGGGTCCGTTAGCAACTTCATGGCAATCTAATAAATTGCTGAATCCAATTACAGATGGAGCGGTGTTGCCCATCCTTCACCTCAATGGTTACAAGATCAGTAACCCAACTATATTGGCAAGAATTGAAGATGATGAGTTGGAACAATTTTTCCGCGGCTGTGGCTGGACACCACATTTTGTCGAAGGGGATGATCCCGAAACAATGCATCAACTCATGGCAGCTACGCTTGAAGAAGTAATTGCAGACATTCATCAAATACAAAGTAATGCAAGAAGTAATAACGACAATACCCGCCCACGCTGGCCAATGATCGTTTTAAAATCTCCGAAAGGATGGACGGGGCCGTTGGTGGTGGATGGCTTGCATATTGAGGGCACCTTCCGTTCGCACCAGGTACCACTTCTTGTGGACCCAGATCATCCCGATCACGTGAAGCTGCTGGAAAGCTGGATGAAGAGCTACAAAGCAGAAGAATTATTTGACGAAAAAGGAACCCTTAAACGCGAACTGGCAGAACTCGCACCAAAGGGTAATCGCAGAATGGGCGCCAACCTGCATACAAACGGTGGCAAGCTTTTGAAAGATTTGCATATGCCGGATTTTCATGACCATGCCGTACATGTTCCCGCACCCGGTGCTGTAAACGGACAAGATACTTTGGTACTCGGAAGGTTTCTGCGGGATGTTGCGAAACTAAATAAGGATGAACATAATTTTCGTGTTTTCGGGCCCGATGAAACGGTTTCAAACTTATTAACCGCCATTTTTGAAACGACCAATCGCCAGTGGGATGCACGAACAGAAAAGTATGATGAATTTCTTTCACCATCCGGTGAAGTAGTGGATTCTATGCTGAGTGAACACCAATGTGAAGGTTTCCTGGAAGGATATTTATTAACGGGAAGGCACGGATTGTTTAACAGTTATGAAGCGTTCATCCGCATTATTGATTCGATGTTCAGCCAACATGCCAAATGGTTAAAAGTAACTTTGGAACTGCCATGGCGAAGGAAGATTGCATCATTGAATTATTTATTAACGTCCCATGTATGGCAGCAGGATCATAATGGATTTACGCACCAGGATCCCGGTTTTCTGGATCATGTTATTAATAAAAAAGCAGACATAGTAAGAGTATATCTTCCGCCCGATGCCAACTGCCTGTTATCAGTTTTTGATCATTGCCTGCGCAGTCGTCATTACGTGAATGTTGTAGTTGCCGGTAAACATCCCTTGCCGCAATGGCTTACGATGGATCAGGCAGTAGTTCATTGCACCGAAGGAATCGGCATCTGGCAGTGGGCAAGCAATGACCAGGGCTCCGAACCTGACGTGGTGATGGCTTGCTGTGGCGATACGCCAACATTGGAATTGCTTGCAGCCGTTTCAATATTACGGGAACATCTACCCGAAGTTAAAATAAGAGTGATCAATGTAGTAGACCTTATGAAACTGCAACCCCATACAGAGCACCCTCACGGGCTCACTGAACAGGATTACGACTCGCTTTTCACCAAAGACAAGCATATCATTTTTAACTTTCATGGTTATCCCTGGTTGGTGCATCGTCTTACATATCGTCGTACAAATCGTAACCTGCATGTAAGAGGTTATAAAGAAGAAGGCACCATTACAACTCCTTTTGATTTAAGAGTACAGAATGATATTGATCGCTTTCACCTGGTTATTGATGTAATAGACCGCCTGCCGCAATTAGGGAGCAAAGGAGCTTACCTGAAACAACAACTCCAGGATAAGCTAATTGAACATAAACATTACGTGCATATACATGGCAAGGATTTACCTGAAATACTTAACTGGAAATGGAAAATCAACGATTGATATTTAAATGTAAAACAAAAAAAACATGATAACACTCATTAAAAATCTTCCTGGCGACATTATTGGCTATAGCTATGATGATGTTGTAACAGCAGCAGATTATGAAAAAGTACTTTTTCCTGCTGTTGAGGGCAGCAGTGAAAAAAAATAAAGACCTGAAAGTGCTTTGCTGGTTAGGTGAAAATTTTAAAGGATTTAAACTCGGCGCACTGAAAGAGGATATGGTAATCGGGATAAAGTATTTTAAAGACTGGAAAAAGATTGCATTTGTTTCTGATAAAGAATGGATGAATCATACCGTAAAAGCATTTGGGTTTCTGATGCCGGCAAAAGTGAGGACTTTTGAAAATAAAGGAATGAATGCAGCGATAAAATGGTTATCGGAATAGCATTCATAAAAAGGATGAATTAAATCATACATAAAATTAAACGACAATGACAAAAACAAAAAACTTAGGCATCTGGATGGATCATGCTAGTGCACATGTAATGGAAATTGCTGACCCTATAGTAACAAATATTGTAGTATCCGAATCCACCCATGAGGAAAAAGAGAAAACCTTACAGAAGGGAGAAAGCATGATGCACAATAAAGAGCAACAACAACAAGGTGAGTATTACAAATCATTATGCGAGACCATAAAAAATTATGATGATGTATTGTTGTTTGGACCTACTGATGCCAAAGTAGAGTTATTAAATATTTTGAAGGCAGACCTCAGCTTTTCGAAAATTAAAATTGAAATAAGGCAAACTGATAAAATGACGGAAAACCAGGAGCATGCATTTGTAAGAGAATATTTTTCTAAAAACTGAAAAGGCATATTAAGAGAAGTATTTATTTAAAATATACATATCAATGAATCAGCAAATATTGCTATATACAGTTAACGGATGTTTGCCGGTAGTAAAGGCTTGTTCGCTATGGATGAAAGTAATCCAACCTGTAATAATTTGAATGCCATGCAAGTTGATACGCTAATGTTTTCGTTTGCACAGGCCATTCAGCAATCGGTTATGAGTATATGGCATGGAGAAGAAAAAATAAATTAAGGTCACAAGAGGCATTACATCATCGGGCCAAATGTGACGTTGCTGAACGAAAAGGTGAATACAATGTTGAAAGGTAAAAGACATAGCATAATAGTAAGTAACCCTAAAATCTTTAATAAAAAAAATGAGAAAAAAAGTAATTGCCGCAAACTGGAAAATGAATGAAGAATATTATGAAGGATTGACCCTATTTACCGAAGTTATCAATATTATAAATGATGAAGTGACAGGTGAACAGGAGATTATTGTTTGCTGCCCGTTTATACATTTGCATAGCCTGGCGGAATTATCAAAAGGTTATTCTAAAATTTCGGTCGGAGCACAAAATTTACACCAGGCAGAATGCGGTGCATTCACAGGCGAAATATCTGCCGCAATGATCAGGTCAACTGGCGCTGAATATGTCATAGTAGGCCATTCAGAAAGAAGGAAATATTTTAACGAAACAGATAAACTCGTAGCGCAAAAAACGGATACAGCCTTAAAGAATTTATTAAAGCCAATAGTATGTATCGGCGAAACAAAAAAAGAACGTGAAGCAAATGAACAATATGATGTTTTAAAGCGCCAGTTGGTTGAGGGTATATTTCATTTAAACAAAACTGATTTTAACCGGCTTATTATAGCTTATGAACCTATTTGGGCAATAGGCACAGGAGTAACAGCATCACCGGCCCAGGCGCAGGAAATTCATAAATTTATCCGGCAGGAGATAGCTGTCAAATACAGCCGCGAAATAGCAGATGAAATGACAATTTTATATGGAGGAAGCTGCAATTCTGAAAATGCAGCGACACTCTTTTCTCAGGCTGATATTGATGGCGGTCTAATTGGTGGTGCATCTTTAAAATCACGCGATTTTGTTAGTATAATTAAGGCATATCATGTTCCGTAGAAAAATGGCTATTTAATCCGGCAGGCACCCTGGATGGATCATGCAAGCGCTCATTTAATGGAGTACAATGAGGATATGAAAACTGATTTATACTTTCAGAATTTACAAATGCAGAAAAGGAGAAAACTTTGAAAAAAGGTGAAAGCATGGTGCACAATAAAGAGCAGCAACAGCAGTCTGAATATTTTAAAAGCGGATATGCATTATGATAAAATTAAAATCGAAACAAGGAAGGAGGATAAAATAACGGAAAACCAGGAGCAGGCATTTTTAAGAGATTATTTTTCAAAAAGCTGACCAGCATTAAGCTGGTTAGGTTATTAAAATATACAGCAATGAATAAACGAGTTTTGATAAATACCGTAAATGAATTATTTGCAGATAAGAAAGGCTTGCTGGCAATGGACGATAGCAACCCTACTTGTAATAAACGATTTGCTAAAATAGGCATCCCGCAAACTGAAAAGGTCCGCCGTGACTGGCGGGAATTACTGGTGACCACACCTGGCTTAGGCGAGTGTATAAGTGGTACTATATTATATGATGAAACCATTCGTCAGAATGAAAGAGGTGGAACACCCATTATTAAAGCAATTATAAATGAAGGAATCATTCCCGGAATCAAAGTTGATAAAGGCGCGAAATTAATGGCGGGTCATCGGGGCGAGAAAGTTACTGAAGGTTTAGCCGGATTGCGCGACCGGCTGAAAGAATATTTTCAAATGGGTGCCAGGTTTGCCAAGTGGCGTGCGGTAATTGCAATTGGTGATGGCATTCCGAGTCGTGCTTGCATAGAAGCAAATGCAAATATATTGGCACTTTACGCAAGCCTCTGCCAGGAAGCAGGATTGGTGCCTATTGTAGAGCCTGAAGTTCTCATGGAAGGAACGCATTATTTACAGGTATGCTTTTCCGTTACAGAAGAAGTATTGAGAACAGTTTTCAGCCATCTTTATATACAAGGAGTAATGCTGGAAGGCGTCATTCTAAAACCTAACATGGTAATTCCGGGACTGGGTTGCCCGAAGCAGGGAAGCATAGACGAAGTTGCAGATGCTACCATACAATGTCTCCGGCAGTCAGTTCCTGCTGCCATTGGCGGGATTGCATTTTTATCCGGTGGCCAATCCGGCGAGCTCGCTTCGGCTCATTTAAATGCCATGCAGGTAAGATATCAATCGAAACTTCCGTGGCCATTGACATTTTCTTTTGCACGCGCCATTCAACAACCTGCTATGGAGATTTGGGATGGGAAAGACGAAAACATACAGGCGGCGCAGCAAGCTTTGTTTCACCGGGCCAAATGCGACCAGGCCGCACGCCAGGGATTGTATGATGCTGCTATGGAGAATCCAGTATTTCTCAGCAATTAATCTGAGACTCAATTATAACATTAAGAAAAAAGGAGGATACTTATTATGAAATCCGACAACAAGCAGCCTAAGGCAACCAAGTCAAAAACGCCTGCTGCACCTGCGCCCGAAGACGATCTGAAAACACTGCCCATAGCAGAAGTGGAGAAAAAATTGGGTTCCTCCCCGGATGGCCTTACCGGGGCAGAGGCGCAAAAACGACTGACTCAATATGGGCCCAATGAACTGGAGGAAAAGAAAACCAATATGCTCCTGAAGTTCCTTAGTTATTTCTGGGGACCTATTCCATGGATGATTGAAGCAGCCGTGATTCTTTCTGCGGTAGCCCGCCATTGGCCGGATTTTTTCATTATCCTCGTTTTACTTTTTGCCAATGCCATAGTAGGATTTTTGGAAGAACGCCAGGCAGGAAACGCCATTGATGCGTTGAAAGCAAAACTTGCGATAAAAGCGAGGGTAAAAAGAGATGGTAAATGGGTAACACCGCCAGCCCGCGAACTCGTGCCTGGTGATGTAATCCGCATGCGCCTTGGCGACATCGTGCCGGCTGATGCCCGTTTACTGAAAGGTGACGAAATATCCGTTGACCAGTCGGCATTAACGGGAGAATCCTTACCGGCTACACGCAAAACTGGTCAGGCGGTATTCTCCGGTTCTGTCATCCGCCGTGGTGAGATAGACGCTTTGGTGTATGCAACGGGCACCAACACCTACTTCGGTAAAACGGCTAAACTAGTTGAGGAAGCACGTACCGTCAGCCATTTTCAAAAGGCGGTTTTGAAGATTGGCAATTACCTGATCATACTTGCAGTGGCTTTAGTGGCGATCATTATTACCGTCGCGATTTTCCGCGGCGATCCAATTCTCAGCACCTTACAGTTTGCCCTCGTACTAACAGTAGCGGCTATCCCGGTAGCGATGCCAACGGTGTTATCCGTTACGATGGCTGTTGGTGCACGCCTCCTGGCTAAAAAGAAAGCCATTGTGAGCAAGCTGGTGGCTATTGAAGAACTCGCCGGAGTAGATGTGCTTTGTGCTGACAAAACAGGAACGCTAACGCAGAACAAGCTTACATTGGGAGATCCGTTCAGTGTGAATAATATACCTGCCGACCAGGTTATTCTAGATGGCGCTTTGGCATCCCGTGCAGAAAATAATGATACCATTGACCTCGCGGTTCTTGGCGGAATGAAAAATAAGGATGCCTTAAAGGAATACGAAGTAGTTCATTTTCAACCTTTCGACCCGGTACATAAACGCACCGAGGCACAGGTAAAAGTCAAGGATGGAAAAACGTTTAAAGTCACGAAGGGCGCACCACAGGTTATCCTGGCATTATCGGCAAATCTTGTGCAGGTAAAATCTGCCGTTGATAAAGCCGTCAATGATTTTGCGGTAAAGGGCTTCAGGGCTTTGGGTGTAGCCCGTGCGGAGGGTGATGGCCAGTGGCAGTTTGTTGGCGTGTTGCCGCTTTTCGACCCTCCACGTGATGATGCGAAAGAAACCATTGCAACTGCAGTGAAGATGGGCGTTAAGATAAAGATGGTAACAGGCGATGCATTGGCTATTGCCAAAGAAACTGCACAAAAATTGAATATGGGCTCCAATATACTCGATGCTGCCGTCCTCGGAGATTCAAAGAAAGAGGAGAGTGCAGCAGTGACTGCATCTATCGAGAATGCAGATGGTTTTGCGCAGGTATTCCCTGAACATAAATACCACATTATTGATGTGCTGCAAAAGCACGGACATATCGTTGGCATGACTGGGGACGGCGTGAATGATGCTCCTGCTTTAAAGAAAGCAGACTGTGGCATAGCCGTTTCCGGTGCGACAGACGCTGCACGGGCAGCGGCATCTATCGTTTTGTTGACTCCCGGTCTTTCTGTAATTATTGATGCCATTAAGGAAAGCCGACGCATTTTCCAGCGCATGAACAGCTACTCGATATACAGGATAGCTGAAACATTGCGGGTGCTGTTTTTTATGACACTTGCAATTTTAGTATTTAATTTTTACCCGGTAACGGCGGTGATGATTGTGATGATAGCTTTACTGAATGATGGCGCCATCCTTTCCATTGCCTATGATAACGTGCATTACAAAGACAAGCCGGAGGCATGGAATATGCGTATGGTGCTGGGTATTTCAACAGTGCTTGGTATAATAGGTGTTGTGGCTGCCTTCGGACTTTTCTACATGGCCGAGCGTGTCTTTCATCTTGACCGTTACCAGGCACAGACCATGATGTATTTAAAACTGTCGGTAGCGGGGCATCTAACGATCTTCCTTACACGCACAAGAGGGCCTTTCTGGTCCATTCGTCCGGCAAAAATTTTATGGATGGCTGTTTTGGGTACACAAATCGTAGCAACTTTAATAGCGGTGTATGGTTTATTTATGACACCGCTTGGCTGGGGTTGGGCAGGCTTTGTGTGGGGATATGCGTTAGTTTGGTTTCTTATTAATGATCGCATAAAACTGCTTGCCTACCGGATCTTTGACCGGACAAAATCCAAATCAAAAACCGGAACTGCAGTATTACAAAAAACAGAAGACAAAGACAAAGACAAAGACAAAGACAACGCGGCACCCGCAGCAAAGGCCGAAGCCAAGCCTGATTCCACCGAAGAACCTAAAGCAGATGCAAAAACAGAGCCCGCTACTAATAGCAAAGATGAACCGAAACCTGACGTAAAAGATGAGGCGAAACCGGCAGACACAACGGAACAGAAACCTGATGCGAAACCAGGGCCTGCTACTGATAGCAAAGAAGAACCGAAACAGGATGTCAAGGCCGCGGCAAAACCGGCAGACACAACGGAACAGAAACCTGAGGCAAAAGCAGAGGCAAAACCAGCGCCTGCCGCTGGTAGCAAGAAAGAACAAAAACCTGATGTCAAGGCCGCGGCAAAACCGGCAGACACAACGGAACAGAAACCTAATGATAAAGCAGAGGCAAAACCAGAGCCTGATGCTGGTAGCAAGGAAGAACAGAACCCTGGTGTCAAGGCTGATGCGAAACCCGCAGAAACAACAGAACAGAAACCTGACGCAAAAGCAGATGCTAAACCGGAACCTGATGCTGGTAGCAAGGAAGAACCTAAACCTAACGTAAAAGCAGAAACGAAACCCGCAGACACAACAGAACAGAAACCTGACGCAAAAGCAGATGCTAAACCGGAACCTGATGCTGGTAGCAAGGAAGAACCTAAACCTAACGTAAAAGCAGAAACGAAACCCGCAGACACAACGGAGCAGAAACCTGATGCAAAAGCAGAGGCAAAACCGGAGCCTGCTACTGATAGCAAAGAAGACCCAAAACCTGGTGTAAAGTCCGAGGCGAAACCTGAAGATAAAACGGAACCGAAACCTAATGTAAAAGCAGTTGCAAAAACCGAAACCAAAGAAGAACCAAGACCTGAAGCCAAAGAAGAGTCAACAAAGAATTTGGAACCGCAAACCGTTCAGCGAGTTCATAAACTCTATGAAGAGTTAGGTCGCGAAGACGTAAAAGAAGCCCAGGATTGGGAAAAAGAAGAACAACTAAAGAATAAAGACGTAACCGATAAATAAAAGGAAGAAACAACGTAAATAAGGAATAAATCAAATAGTATGAAAATCAAATCAAAAGATTTCCGTGTACCCGCAGGGGAAAAGGTATTTCTTGATAAGTGGCCGACAAATATTAAACCCATTTGCAAGTCGAAGAAGCATTATAAAAACCTCCTCGAAAAACATGTTACCTCATTAAGTTCACTGCAACGCCTTCACTATGCGTCTGGCAAATATTCGTTACTGCTCATTTTCCAGGCGATGGACGCTGCCGGAAAAGACGGCGCTATCCGGCATGTTATGTCGGGGGTTAATCCGCAGGGCTGCGAAGTTTTCAGTTTCAAGCAACCAAGTGCTGAGGAACTGAAACATGATTTTCTCTGGCGTTCTGACAAACGGCTTCCTGAACGCGGTCGCATTGGTATATTCAATCGTTCCTATTACGAGGAGGTGCTCATTGTTCGGGTACACCCTGAATTGCTCCACAAAGAAAGCATTCCGGAAGAGTTAATTGCTGAAAAAAACGTTTGGGAACAACGTTATCGTTCCATCGTAGAATCGGAAGACCAACTCTATCGTAATGGCACCCGGGTCGTCAAATTTTTTCTTCATTTGTCGAATGAGGAGCAGAAAAAGCGATTTCTTGAGCGCATTGATGAAACGGAAAAGAACTGGAAGTTTAGCCTCTCCGATGTGCATGAGCGAAAATACTGGAAGCAATACATGCAGGCTTATGAAGATTGTATTAGTTCTACAAGCACCGACCACTCACCCTGGTATATTGTTCCGGCAGATGATAAGGAAAATGCCAGGTTGATCGTTTCTCAAATTGTCGTTGATACGTTCAGTGCGCTCAAAATGGAATATCCCAAAACCACAGAAGAACGTAAACAGGAATTGAAGATTATACGCAAAGAGTTGACAAAGTAATATTTGAATCAGGAGTAACTATTTAATTGAATATTTAATGAGGCAGACCGTGGATACAAATATTAAAACAATCGGGGAAGAAAAGTTAGCAGAGGCAGGCGCAATTGCCGCACGGGGAGCATCCACTTGAAATTAAAAATCGTTTCAAATATAGGAACATGAAAGATTCATCGCGTACGGCAAAAATTCTCCTGATTATTTATTACAGAAAGTAAAACAAGACAAATGAAAAATAAAAAAAACGATAAAACAGGTTTGAAAGGCTTTGTCTATGTTGCCGTAGGTGTTGCGGCAGTTGGTGGACTACTTTTCGGTTATGATACCGGCGTTATTTCAGGAGCGATACTGTTCATTAAAAAACAGTTTTCACTGTCAGCCACTATGGAGGAAATCGTGGTCAGTTCCGTTTTAGTAGGCGCAGTTATTGGTGCTGTTATTGGTGGTGCACTTACCAATCGCTATGGACGACGAATAATGATAATAATCGCAGGCATTATTTTCACCATCAGCGCCATTGGTACTGCTTTTGCTCCGTCAGTTACCTGGTTGATTGCCGGCAGGTTGATTAGTGGAATCGGTATTGGTATTGCATCATTTATTTCCCCGATGTATATAAGTGAACTGGTGCCGGCTAAGGTTCGCGGGTCATTGGTAGCGGTTAATATGCTTGCGATTACCACCGGAATCGTCGTTGCTTACCTCGTTGATTATGCCTACTCCGGCAGTGAGGGTTGGCGATATATGTTTGGCCTGGCCGCTATACCATCTATCGGCCTTGTCATTGGGATGTGGCTGTTACCTGATAGTCCCCGCTGGCTGATTAGTAAATCAAAAGTGAAAGAAGCGAAGGTGGTTTTACAACGTGTGCGAACAGAAGCTGATGTAACTCCGGAAATTACGGACATACAAAAAAGCATGGAAAAGCAGGGCAAAGGCGGTTTTAAAGGATTATTTCAGCATTCGCTAAAGATGCCTTTGATTGTGGGTTTAGGGTTGGCGACATTTCAGCAGATAACGGGCATTAATACGGTAATTTATTATTCACCAACTATTTTCAAGTTTGCCGGTATTAATGGTGCAGCTCCCGCGATATTGGCTGGCGCTGCACTTGCAGGTGTCATGTGGTGCTTTCACGTGCTGGCCATCTTCCTGCTCGACCGGGTCGGAAGAAGACCACTGTTATTAACCGGAGTTGCCGGCCAGGTTATTGGCCTCGCGATCCTCGGTGCTGCATTTCAATTTCCGCAGTTAGCAAGCTTCAAAAGCTATATTGCTATGGCGGGACTGGGTATTTATGTGGCCTGTTTCGCTTTTGGGCTTGGGCCTATTTTTTGGCTGTTGATTTCTGAGATATATCCCCTGAAGGTTCGCGGGGCGGCCATGAGCGCCGTCACGGTTACTAATTGGGCCATGAATCTTATTGTAGCGATTACCTTTCTGAGTTTAGTCGCATTTTTAGGACATGCATATACTTTTTGGCTTTACGGAGTGATAGCCATAGGTGCCTGGATCTTTTTTTACAAGTTCGTTCCTGAAACGAAAGGGAAAAGTCTTGAACAAATTGAAGAACATTGGCGGTCGGGAAAGACACCCAGGGAACTATAAAACAGGGTAGAAAAATTATCCGAACTCATTTCTGAAATGAAGTAATAATTAATACCGATAGTAAACAAACCTACCTGCCCGGCAGGCAGGCAAATTTCAATGATTCTTATTTTCAATGATAAGAATTTTTATCAAGCAATATTAAAAACGTAGTAAACAAACAAATATCAATGATTCTTATTTTCAATTGAAGTTCACTTTTAATTTTTGAAGGCTTTGGCTTGTCCTTTATACGGAAACTCGGCTGCGACAGAACCTTACGACTTAAACGAATTATTCTAAAAAATAAAAAAGATAATAGCCATGTCACACGCCAATTTTAAATGTAACGTCACTCACGTCTCAACCAACTTAACTCATTTCTGGGAGCACACAGTGGGCAGTAGTCACGCAACGATGGCTTTACGTGCAGATTGGCAGAAACAATTAACACGCTGTAACAGGGAACTTGGATTCAGACATGTGCGCTTTCACGGTGTGCTTTCAGATGATATGGGAACTCTCGTGGATGAAGAAAACGCCCTTGTGTATTCCTTCTTTAATGCAGACCAGGTATGTGATTTTTTACTTTCCATTGGTATGCAGCCTTTTATGGAATTGTCATTTATGCCAAACGCCCTTGCTTCGGGTTCTGATATTGTTTTTCATTACAAAGGAAATGTCACTGCCCCCAGAGATTATGACGACTGGGAAACGCTGATACAAAAATTAGTGGAACATTGGGTGCAGCGCTATGGCTTGCCTGAAGTGAGCCAGTGGTTTTTTGAAGTGTGGAATGAACCAAACCTTGATGCCTTCTGGAAAAAAACACAGGCAGATTATTTTAAGTTATACCATCATACCGCCAATGCTATTAAAAATGTACACAAGAATTTAAAAGTAGGCGGCCCCGCTACTGCCGACAATGCATGGATTACGGAATTCATGGAATATTGTGATAAGAATGATGTACCTGCCGATTTTATTTCTACGCACCATTACCCAACAGATGCCTTTGGCAAACCGGGCGATGATACGATTACGCAGCTTTCTAAAAGTAAACGGAGTGTGCTTCAAAAGGAAGCAAAGAAGGTGAAAAAACAAGCGCTTGGTAAGCCGGTATATTATACGGAATGGTGCACCTCTTCAAACCCTTTTGATGAATTGCATGATATGCCCTACGCGGCCTGCTTTATCATTAAAACAGTAATTGAAGCGAATGGAATTGTGGAGGGATACAGCTACTGGACATTCTCCGACATTTTTGAAGAAAATTATTTTTCATCTGTTCCTTTTCATGGTGGCTTCGGCCTTATGAATATTTATGGAATTCCCAAACCTGCCTATCGTGCTTACCAATTGTTGCAAAGGCTTGGCAATGAACTTTTAAAAGTTACCGGGAAACATGATACGGTTGATGTTTGGATTGCGCGTAAAACAGATACCATAAACATTATGATTACCAACTGGGCGTTGCCACTTCATCCTATAAAAACAGAAATAGTAAAAGTGCATTTAGAGAATATCAAAAAAGTAAAGGCTTCATTTTTAGAAAGAATTGACGATGACCATGCTAATGCTAGAAAAACGTGGAAAAATATGGGCAGCCCGGGAAGCCTTAAGCCTGATGAAGTGTCCGCATTGGAGATAGCTTCCACCCTGATAATGGAGCCTTTCGCAACGAAGGAGGTAAAAGGTTCGGTATTTGTGGAGGTAACAGTGCCTCCGCAGGGAGTCGCTCATATAACTTTAGAACTGGAATGAAAAAAATAATAAAGCCGAAAGAAAAAAATTATACAAACCCTCAAGGCCCTGATGAAGAAATGCTCGGTGTTTTGCAACGCGAAACTTTTGTCTATTTTCTAAAAGAGGCGAATAATAAAACAGGGTTGATAGCCGACAAAACCCAGCCGGGATCTCCTTCAAGTATCGCTGCAACAGGCCTGGGGCTTAGTTGCTATATAGCAGGAATTGAACGTGGATTTATAACCCGGTCTGATGCAATCAAAAGAACGCTTACTGTTTTAAGATTCTTCTATAATAGTCACCAGGGAACCGAAGCTGATGCCACAGGATACAAAGGATTTTATTATCACTTTCTTGATATGGAAACTGGAAAACGGGTATGGAAATGTGAACTCTCAACGGTGGATACTGCTATATTATTAGCCGGTATTTTGACTGCAAGATATTATTTCACAGGTAAAAATAAATCCGAAACCGAAATACGCAACCTTGCAGATAAGCTCTATGAAAGGGTGGATTGGCAATGGGCATTAAACGGAAAAGATTCTATTTCACATGGCTGGCAACCTGAATCAGGATTCCTCCGGTCTCGGTGGAATAAGCAATATTGCGAGGCGCATATTATTTATATACTGGCGCTTGGTTCACCTACTTTTCCAATCAGTCCTTCAGGGTATAAAAAATGGATCTCGACTTTTGAATGGATAAAACTCTACGACATAGAATGCATTTATGCAGGCCCGCTCTTTATTCACCAGATGTCTCAGATATGGTTGGATTGCAAAGGCATCTCTGATGATTTCAACAGAAAGATTGGTATTGATTATTTTGAAAATAGTCGCCGTGCTACGCAAATTCAACAACAATATGCCATAGAAAATCCATTAGGTTTTTCGCATTATGGAAAAAATGGATGGGGACTTACGGCCAGCGATGGCCCCGGTCCCGCTACCCGAAAGATTGATGGCATTAAAAGAAAATTTTACGATTATATAGCCAGGGGCGCTCCATACGGCCCGGATGATGGAACTATATCGCCATGGGCCGTTGTATCATCTCTGCCGTTTCTTCCGGAAGTTGTGTTGCCCACGATTCGTCATGCGATAGAAAGACGGGATTATGAAAGACACCATGACTATGGTTTTGATGCCAGCTATAATCCAACTTTTCCGGAGAAGCTTAGTGAGTTCGGCACCTGGATTTCTGAATGGCAATTTGGGTTAAACCAGGGACCGGTTATTTTAATGATTGAAAATTATAAATCAGGATTCATATGGGATATCATGAAAAAATGCCCACCTGTTATAAATGGTTTAAATCGGGCGGGGTTTAGCGGTGGCTGGCTGGACAAAGTTTCAGCAAATACTTAAGGTGGCTTTGTCTTAGCGGTAGGAGATCGCGATGACTTTCTATACAATTAAAATTAAAAAATGAAATTTCAATGATACCCCGTTTCACCCCTGCTGAAAAGGCAATGCATTATCCTGAAGACAGGCGCTTTTTTGTAAATATAAAACCCTACATGCTTTTTATAATAGGGATGATTCTCGTTGGATCAATTGTTATTGCATGGATACAATATTTATTTTTCGGATTGCCTCCGGATCCTTCTGTATCTTTTACTCCGGTTGCTTTACCAGGGCAACCTTCAGGTTTTCCGGTGTGGATCAATGTAAGCCATTGGGTAAATTTCTTTTTTTTGATTTTAATTATAAGAAGCGGGCTTTCTATTTTAGTGGATCATCCAAGATTGTACTGGAATGACGGTTGCGGTCCCGATACCCAATGGATTCGGTTCACGCCAAAAAAAATTCCAATGGATAAAGTCTGGACAGCAAAGCAGGATTCGCGTTATATCAGCCCTGTAGTGGGTTTGCCTGGCTATCGCCATACTGTGGGCATTGCAAGATCATGGCATTTTCTTACCGTTCCTTTTTTTATTCTAAATGGAGTTATTTTTATTTTTCTTTTACTTTATACCAATCAGTGGGAACGTTTGGTTCCTACTTCGTGGCAAATAATACCCGATAGCTGGAAGGTATTTGTACATTATGCCACTTTTAATATGCCTGTTGAGCCTAACGGATTTTATCATTTTAATGCCTTGCAGCAACTTTCTTATTTCGCAGTGGTATTTGTAATGGCGCCGTTAGCCATGTTAACCGGACTCGCCATGTCGCCGGCTATTGACAGCCGTTTTCCATGGTATCCCAAATTATTTTTCAATCGCCAGACGGCGCGCTCTTTTCATTTCCTGATCATGTTTGCTTATGTAATTTTTATCATCGTTCACGTATCGCTTGTAGCCTTAACCGGGCTTAGTAAAAACATGAATCATATCATACTCGATAAACCCAATGATACTTCATCAACCGGATTGTGGATAGGAATTGCCATCATTTTATTCGTAGTAGCATTTAATATGCTGGCTTATTGGATATCGTGGCGAAAACCAAGAGCACTTCAATCTTTGGAGAAAAAAATAAATATATCACTATGGCGTAAAACTATCAACAAATTCAAGCCGAGAAAATATTACACCAAAAAGGATATCTCTCCTTATTTCTGGCCAAATGGAGAAAGACCAGTATCAAAGGAATGGAAAGATCTGGCAGCAAACGACTTTAAAGATTACAAACTGAAGATAAGCGGCCTTGTGGAAAACCCTGTTGAACTTTCATTAGATGATTTAAAAAAATTTGAAAAAGAAGAGAGTATTAACCTGTAACTTTTTTCTTACGGAATAGTAATTCCAATACTTTCTACTAATTTCTTCTGTTTATCAATCATAGGTTCAAGCTGCCACTGATTGTTTACCCTAACTTTTCGGATGTCGGAAAGGAAGTTAATAAAATCCCGAATAGAATATTTTGATAATAACCCCCTCTCCTTCAGTAGTGCATATATTTTATGATGAACCTGCAAAGC
>Ga0307372_10001192_pt1 | contig 45659 bp, 42 predicted proteins | sample OX1MG_FD_202533 | JGI IMG/M metagenome (GOLD analysis project Ga0307372, IMG submission 202533) | Soil microbial communities from Risofladan, Vaasa, Finland - OX-1 | ecosystem: Environmental > Terrestrial > Soil > Coastal area > Acid sulfate soil | place: Finland: Risofladan, Vaasa | collected...
CAAATCCCAAGAAGTTGAGAAGCCTGCATCATGGTGCAGAAGCCAAGCATTAACGTTGTTGTCCTGAACTATAATTCTGCTGACCATACATTAAGTTGTGTCGAATATATATATAGACAGAATACCGATCTTTTTCATCTTGATTTGATTGTTGTTGATAACAACTCCGCTTCATCCGACAGGGATAAGTTGGCAGTACTTACTGCAAGCAATACCAAGCTGATTTATTCCGATATCAATCTAGGCTTTTCCGGAGGCATGATGCTCGGCGCTAAAGATTCGAAAGCGGATTATTATTTTTTACTGAATAATGACTGTGAGCTGCAAGTTGGGTCGTTGGCCGCGTTGTGTGATTTCATGGAGTCCCATCCAAGTGCTGCTCTGTGCAGCGGGAGTATGCTGGATAACAATGGTAATCCTAGAACCAGTTTTAATTATTTCCCATCCCTCACTCTGACAATCCTGGGCAGTAGCTTGTTGCGCATGCTGTATCCTATGCGTTATCCCGATCGACGTCGTTTATATGCACGGCCTGTACCTGTCGATGTGGTAACCGGAGCGGCTATGTTCATTCGCGGCACAGTATTCAGAGAGCTGAATGGACTGGATACCGGGTATTTTCTGTATTGCGAGGAAGAAGATTTCGCCATGCGTGTCAGGAAGGCAGGTTGGAAAACCTACCATGTGCCACAGGCAAAAATTATGCACATTGGTGGCGCTAGCTCAAAAGATCCCGCTGTGCGTCCTGCGCTTAAGCAGGAATACTACATCAGCTTATTTCGTTATCTGCGGATACACTGCAGCTACATATCTGTCCTTATATTCCGATTAGTTTATGCATTGAGGTTATTGCGGCGTGCAATTACGGGTAAGGCTCGCTATGAGCTTGCGCTGTTTGTCTTAAGTGGTGCGCCAGAAAAGGAAAGCTTGAGATATAAGCAGACAGAACGAAATTAATTGCCCGCTATTTATTGCGTAATAGCCCTATATTTTATTTCGTTTCATATATTTAGCGTTTATCTTTACTCAGGTCACTGCCAATTCTTTCAAGGTAATCACGGAAATTATCGCCAAGCTCAGTATGCTTAAGACCATATTCTACCGTAGCTTTCAGATAACCTAGCTTGCTTCCACAGTCATAACGTATCCCTGCATATTCACAAGCATAGACATTTTCCTGGCCTAGCAATACCTGAATGGCATCGGTGAGTTGGATTTCCCCGCCAGTGCCTTTGCCGGTATTCTTCAACATTTCAAAAATTCCAGGGGTAAGCAAATAACGACCCACCACGCCCAGAGTCGATGGAGCTTCGTCAGGTTTAGGCTTTTCGACGATATGCTTGATTTTATATAAACGTTCACCCACTGGTTCCGGTGTAATAATTCCGTAATGGCCAGTTTCCTCGCGTGCCACGCGTTCGACGCCAATGACACTATTTCCATAAAGTTCATACACATCATTCATCTGTTGCAGCGGCGAGCGGTTATCGCCAGCAACCAAATCATCTGCCAGCACCACGTAGAATGGCTCATTGCCAACCACCGGTTCAGCGCACAATACTGCGTGGCCAAGCCCCAGGGCTTCGGCCTGGCGTATATATACACAGGTCACGTGCTCGGGGACGATGTCCTGCACCAGCGCAAGTTCTTCCTTCCGGCCACGTAGGGACAATTCGGTTTCTAATTCATAAGCACGGTCAAAATGGTCGGAAATGGCACGTTTAGTGCGGCTGGTGATGAATACCAATACCTCAGCGCCGGCTTCAACCGCCTCCTCAACTGCGTATTGGATAAGAGGTTTGTCCACAATCGAAAGCATTTCCTTGGGGCTTGCCTTGGTGGCTGGCAAAAAGCGTGTGCCTAAGCCAGCTACCGGGAAAACCGCTTTGCGGATCTTAGTATGTTTCATTTTTCTACAACTCCCAGTGCTTTACGGCCATTATTCAAACACGTTCAATTACTGTGTACTGGAGAATGCCATCGCTGTAAAACTGATTTCGTGAAACGGCATGGTACGGTTCCAAGTTTTGCAACTTGGGCATTGCCAATAAAGTGTTTTGCTGCGAAACCCGCATTCTTCGCAGCGATAGCGGGGACCATTTTTGAGTAAATTCCTGACCGTAGCTTGCAGGGGTCCTAGATTGACTACTTTGGATGTATCGGTAGACTGCGTTAAAGATGTGAACATTTCATAAAGTCCGTGCAGGCTCGGTTCGGTGCGTAAATACTCTGCAATGCAGGTCTGCGATACCGAGTCATCCAATTCGGCATTGATAATCGCTGCTATAGCAATATGACCTGAAGCATTTGGATGCTTTTTAAGCAATAAGCCGAGTGGACTAACCAATGTTTCGCTGGGATCCATATGTCGTGTTACGCGCGCCAATGCTGGCAGAACTTCGGTGGCAAAACGGACTTCATGTTCCAGTACATGCATATAATGTTGTTGGCTGCGTTCCCATGCCTGATCATCTTCTTCCATCTTCGCCAAAAGCAGGATGGCACGAATACAATTCGGATCATGGGATTTTGCCCGCTTCAAGTAGCGGCGTGCGAGTGCCCGATCATTGCCAGTCAGCGCCGCTTGTGCAAGTTCGCAATAATATTGCGCAATAGTTTCTTCCTCTGAAATACCGATATGTGCCTGCAACCGCCGTCGCATTGATATAGCCTGGTCCCAGTCCTTCTGCTGTTCATAAAGCGTGATCAGGTTATGCAGAGCCGGATCGGTGTGGCTTGGTATGTCCAGGAGTTCCAGAAGAATAGTCTCGGCGCGATCCAGTAGGCCTGCACGCATGTAATCATCGGCCAACTCAAATAGGGCCTGAGCGCGATGGGCGCGGGTGAGATTTGGGCGTGCGATGATATTTTGATGGATGCGAATTGCCCGATCTACTTCACCGCGGCGCCGGAACAAATTGCCTAGGGCAAAATGTGTCTCGACTGTATCTGAATCCACTTCTGCAACACGAATAAAGATCTCGAGCGCCTTATCGGGTTGCTCGTTGAGCAGGAAATTCAAGCCTTTGAAATACTCGCTGCTGAAGAATTTGAAGCGCGATTCCCGTCCACGAACGCGCCCCACGCGCGCCAGCAGCCATCCAAATACGGCTGCTGCCAACAGCAGCAGGATGATGATTGCCGTAGAATCAATGGTCATTCTTTAAGGGAAGATTGCGCAGATTGCGGATTTCCGCTTCGGCTTCACGGGTTGATCGCCTGAGGCGCCAGGCTTCTCGTTTGAGGCGGAAAATGATAGCCAGACTGCTAAGCAACCCCAATATCCACCCAATGATCGCAGCGCCTAACAACGCTGACGATAGGTGTACACGCATGCTGCCTATGAGGTAATCGAGGACCACGGTTGTACCGTTGGCATAGGCTAGCAACAGAGCGACTATAAACACAAAAATCAAGACGATGAAGGCGATCCAACGCATCATGTCAGGCAAGCTCCGCTGCTACTATCAGGTAATAGAATCCCTGGTTTTCCTGGATTAACTGTGGACGCCGTCATTTACACGGTCACGCAAATCCTTACCCGGTTTGAAATGCGGCACATGCTTGCCGGAGAGCGCGACAGAATCGCCGGTTTTTGGATTGCGGCCCATGCGGGGCGGGCGGAAATGCAGTGAAAAACTGCCAAAGCCGCGGATCTCAATACGTCGTCCCGTGGACAACGCATTGCTCATCTGCTCCAGCATCGTCTTGACAGCAAGCTCGATATCCTTGCCGGCGAGATGGCTTTGTTTTCTGGCAATTATTTCGATCAGCTCTGACTTTGTCATAGTCCGTTTATGCCTTCAACGCCCAACCTGTAAATTCCAGTGTGGAAAACCATAACTAACTATGATCAAAACAGCATTGTATATGGGGGTCTTAAAAAGTGAGCATGGCTTACAAATCATTCCTGATCATTGCCTATATGTTCTTTTAGTAGATCCCCTAGAGTAGTGGTGCCAGAAGTGGAGTTGCGCGCATAATCTTCCATCGCCTGAGTTTCTTCCTGGATTTCTTTCGCTTTTACCGAAAGGCTGATATTACGGTTCTTGCGATCCATACCAACAAATCGTGCTTCAATGTCATCACCTTCTTTAAGCACGGTTCGTGCATCTTCCACACGATCACGCGAAAGTTCGGTGGCACGCAGATAGCCTTCAATACCATTGCCCAGATCAACCGCAGCCCCCTTGGCATCTACCGATGTGACTTTGCCACTTACCATGCTGCCCTTGGGATGTTCGGCCAGAAAGTTCGAGAACGGATCTTTCTCCAATTGCTTGATGCCGAGGGAGATGCGTTCGCGCTGGGCATCAACCGCCAGCACAACCGCTTCCACTTCGTCGCCTTTCTTGTAGTTGCGGACGGCTTCTTCACCAGGCATGTCCCAGGAAATATCCGAGAGATGCACCAAACCATCAATGGCGCCGTCGAGACCCACAAAGATGCCAAAATCGGTTATGGATTTAATCTTACCCTTAATATGGTCGCCTTTGTTATGGCTGGCCGCGAAATCTTCCCATGGGTTCGGTTTGCATTGTTTCATGCCAAGTGAGATACGACGCCGCTCCTCGTCGATTTCCAGCACCATGACTTCTGTTTCATCGCCCACTTGCACAATTTTCGCTGGATTCACGTTCTTGTTGGTCCAGTCCATTTCAGAAACATGCACAAGTCCTTCGACACCCGGTTCAACTTCCACAAAGCAGCCGTAATCCGCGAGGTTAGTTACTTTGCCAAAAAGGCGCGTACTGGCTGGGTAACGTCGCGTAATATCTACCCATGGGTCATCACCCAGCTGCTTGAGCCCGAGTGACACGCGATTGCGTTCGCGGTCGAACTTGAGAACCTTGACTTCGATTTCCTGGCCGACAGTCACCACTTCCGAGGGATGCTTGACACGCTTCCAGGCCATATCGGTGATATGCAGCAGCCCGTCAATACCGCCGAGATCCACAAAGGCGCCGTATTCTGTGAGGTTCTTGACGATGCCCATCACCATAGAGCCTTCCTGCAGATTACCCAGTAACTGGTCGCGCTCGGCGCTGTATTCCTGTTCAACCACGGCGCGCCGCGATACCACAACATTATTACGGCGCTGATCTAATTTTATGACTTTGAATTCCAGTTCTTTACCTTCGAGATAGACAGGATCGCGCACTGGGCGTACATCCACCAAAGATCCGGGCAAGAAGGCGCGTACACCATCAACCTCGACGGTAAAACCACCCTTGACCTTGCCGCTGATGTAGCCTTTTACGATCTCACCCTTGGTGAAAGCTTCCTCAAGCTTGGTCCAGGACCGCGCACGTTTGGCTTTTTCACGCGACAGGCGGGTCTCGCCGAAACCGTCTTCTACGGCATCCAGCGCAACTTCCACATCATCGCCCACAGCGATTTCCAGTTCACCGTTCTCGTTATAGAACTGTTCAGCTGGTATTACACCTTCGGATTTGAGGCCGGCATTGACGATAACCACGTCCGGCCTGATTTCCATTACCCGGGCCATGAGGATGGAGCCCGACCGCATCTGCGATTGCTTGATGCTTTCTTCAAAAAGTTCTGCGAAAGACTCGGTCATGTTGTGGTTGGTCCTGGATCCCTTGCTTACAGGGGCCTTATGTTGGTCCGGGAGCCCTCCTGGGCTGATCCGGGTGGATTAATAATCAAGGGCTGACATCCAAGTGGCCCCCAACAGGTTTAATCATTGCTGCTTATAGCGAAACCAAATCGCTTCCGGGCCATGGCCAGCACCTCCGCCACTACCTGCTCGATATCGAGGTCGGTGGTATCCAGTACCACGGCCTCCGGGGCTGGTTTCAAGGGGGAGACAGCGCGGTTTTGGTCGCGTGCATCGCGCGCGGCGATGTCCCTAAAAAGGGTCGGCAGAGTAGCATCTAACCCTTTTTCTTTCAACTGGTTATAGCGTCTTTTGGCACGTTCCCCGGGACTAGCGGTAAGAAAGATTTTAAGGCCCGCATCTGGGAAAATGACTGTGCCCATATCGCGGCCGTCGGCAACCAATCCAGGGGGCTGGCGAAAACTGCGCTGCAGGGTTTTCAAGCCTTCCCGGACCTGAGGGATTACTGCCAGTTCTGAAGCCCGATTTCCACAATCTTCGGCGCGCACCGACTCGGTGATATCACGCCCAGCCAGCACTATGCGCTCTTCTCCGGATGAAGATCGCCTGAATTCTACCTGCAGTGAAATTGCTAGAGATTGGAGCTTCTGTGGTTCAGTCGAAGCGATACCCGCCATATGGGATGCCCAAGCTAAAATTCGATACAGAGCGCCACTATCCAGGAGATTCCAGCCGAGCGCCGTTGCTACACGCCTGCACACGGTACCCTTACCTGAACCGCTCGGTCCATCGATAGCCAGCACTGGGGACATGGTTTTCTCGTTCATGCGTTTGGCATCTCCCTGACATCGATGCATAACCCGACACTTCGTGCCAAGTCGGCGAAACCGGGGAAAGACGTATCCACATTTCGACAATCGCGGATTCGGAGGGGTGAATGTGTTTTCAGACCGGCAATGGCAAAAGCCATGGCAATGCGATGGTCACCGAAACTATCGACGACGCCACCCCGGAAATCCTTGCGGCCAGTTACACGCAAGCCATCGTCCCAGAGATCCACCTCAACCCCCAGTGTACGCAATCCGGTGGCCATGGCTTGTAGGCGGTCGCTTTCCTTGACACGCAGCTCTGAAGCTCCGCGCAGCGTGGTGACCCCGTGTGCTGATGCCGCAGCGATGAGCAGCGCCGGTAATTCATCAATGACAAACGGCACCACCTCCGGCCCTATATCCACACCCCTCAAGTTCCCGCCTGTCACTTCAACGTCTGCTACTGGCTCGTTGCCAAGCATCTGCTCATGCAATAGTAAGATATCAGCACCCATGGTTTGTAGTACGTGCAGCACACCCTTTCGGCTCGGATTTACTCCCATACCCTCGATGATGATATGGGCAGCGGGTTGCGCGGCAGTCCCAATCATGAAAAATGCTGCTGAAGACAGATCGCCTGGCACAGTAATTTCTGCTGCACTGAGGTAATTGCCTCCGCAAATGCCAAGCCACTCGTCATCGTGCAAAACCATACATCCAAAAGATGGCAGCATTCGCTCGGTATGGTCACGCGTTTCCACAGGTTCCATTAGCCAGGTTTCACCATCCGCCTGAAGGCCAGCCAATAACAAGCTGGATTTCACCTGTGCGCTGGCGATTGGTATCTCATACCGCAGGGGGGCGAGCGGTCTTCGACCATGAATCGCAAGCGGCGCGTAACCTGACATGCTTTGAATCACAGCACCCATGCGTGTAAGCGGTTCTATGATTCTTAACATAGGTCGGCGACACAAAGACGCATCACCAGTGAGCATGGATTCAAATGGCTGCCCCGCCAACACCCCCGCAAGCAGCCGTAAACTGGTACCGGAATTGCCACAATCGAGCTCGCGCTTGGGTGCTTGCAAACCATGCATGCCGACACCCTCTATCGTGACGCAATTAGGGAGTGTCCTCTCTATTTTTACACCTAAAGTCTGCAAACAAGCGAGTGTCGCGAGGCAATCGGCACTTTCCAGAAAATTTGAGACATGGGTTGTGCCATTTGCGATCGCGCCTAGCAGAAGTGCGCGATGGCAAATGGATTTGTCGCCGGGTATCCGTATTCGGCCTGTCAGCTGGCCGCCAGGGGCGATGACAAAATCATGTGTAGTCGCCATGGAGGTTGATGAAGATGCCGTGAGATTCAATTGACCAGGACTTTCTTTAGGGCATCAAGCAGACGCGTGTTCTGATCCGGTAAACCGATGGTGATGCGCAGATGATTGGGCAAACCATAATTTTGTACCGGGCGCACGATGATACCTTCCCGCAGCAGGGCTTTGTATATGATCATGGCCGGTCTTTTGAAATCCACCGTCAAAAAATTGCCGATGGATGGGATCCAGCTCAATCCGAGGGCACGCAGGCTCTCCTCCAGTTGCTGTTTGCCAGTACGGTTTACCCGCAGGGTTTTTTTGAGATGTTCACTGTCTGAGAGCGCTGCCAGCGCAGCCACTGGCGCGAGATTGTTGACATTGAATGGCTGGCGCAGGCGGTTGAGCAACTCCGCTACCTGTGGATGTGATAACGAATAACCTATGCGCAAACCCGCCAGTCCATAGGCCTTAGAGAACGTATGCGTGACCACCAGATTGGGAAATCGCTGCAGCCATTGAGAGCAATCCGGATACCCGGTTTCTTCCACGTATTCGCTATAAGCTTCATCCACGACCACCAATACCTTTTGCGGAACCTTTTCCAGGAATCGCAACAGGCTGGTGTTATCCAGCCAGGTACCGGTGGGATTGTTGGGGTTTGCAATGCATACCAGTCGGGTTCGATCATCGATACACGCCAGCATCGCATCCAGATCGTGGCCGTACGGCATGTGCGGATGAGTAGCAGGATAGGCAGCAGCAAAATGGATCGCGGCGCCCACTGCTTGGCTGACGATCGCATAGACCGCGAAGGCATGCCGTGAGATGACAACGTTATTCCCCGGCTGGAAAAAGGTTCGCACCAGTAACTCAAAATTCTGATCGGAGCCGTCACCAAAAGTTATGCATTCCGGCGCAAGCGCATGTTTTTTAGCAATTGCTTGGCGCAATTCGTGTGTCTGGGCGTCAGGATAGATGGCGAGATTCGCACTCGCGTCGCGAACCGCCGCAATCGCTTTGGGGCTAGCCCCTAACGGATTCTCGTTAGATGCCAGTTTAATGATATCTGTTATACCGTATTCGCGTTGCAGTTCTGAGATTGGTTTCCCAGGCTCATAGGGTTTCAATCCGCGTACCCCGGGCGCGCACAACGCCAGCAGGTCGAAGTTAAATTCCGGCATCGGCATTCGTCGCTCGTGGATTACCGTATTGCATTCAGGCACGCGCCCGTTCGAATTCGCGCATGAAATCTGCAAGCGCGCATACACCCACTTCGGGCATGGCATTGTAAAGACTGGCGCGAAATCCGCCCACGGAACGGTGTCCAGACAATCCCGCAAATCCTGTGTCCGTTGCTTTCTGCAAAAATGATTGTTCTAGCCTTTGGTCTGCAAGTTGGAAGGGAACATTCATCCACGAGCGGCAGTCGCGTTCTACATGATTCCGATACAGCCCACTGCTATCCAGAAGCTCATAGAGAATGTCGGCTTTTCTTTGGTTTCGGGCGGCCATGGCGGCCACACCGCCCTGTGCCTTGATCCAGCCAAGCATCTTGGCAGCCACATACCATGCGAACACCGGCGGCGTGTTGAAGAGTGAACCTGCACGTATATGCTCGTGATAATCCAGCATTGTTGGTGTACTCACGGGTACTTCTTGCAACATATCGCGCCGCACGATCACCAGGGTGAGCCCGGCGATGCCCAGGTTCTTCTGCGTTGCCGCGTATATCAATGCATGGCGTGCGACATCCACAGGTCGTGACAAGATCATGGAAGTCATGTCTGCAACCAATGGCATGCCTTTTGTATCCGGCAACCAGTGGAATTCCACGCCACCAATAGTCTCGTTGACCGTGTAATGCAGATAAGCACCGGCTTTATCCACATGCCACTGCGCCCCAGGTGGAATTTCTGTATACCCTGATTCATAAGCATCAACGGCCACCTGAACAGTGCAGAAGCGTCCGGCTTCACGCATGGCGCGTGCCGACCAATAGCCGGTATTCGCATAATTGGCACTCGAACGGCTGCCCAACAGGTTCAGTGGCGCCATCGCGAACTGCAGAGTGGCGCCGCCATGCAGGAATAAAACCGCATAGTCATCGGGAATCAGCATGAGTTCCCGCAGATCCTGTTCGGCCTGATCGATGATTTTCTGGAAGCCAGCGCCGCGGTGATTCATCTCCAGAATAGATATTCCACTGCCATGATGATTCGGGAGCTCCTGTTGCAGCTCGAGCACCACAGATTCCGGTAGCATCGCGGGGCCGGCGCCAAAATTATATACAGATCGGCCGTCGTGCACTTCTGCCACCGTGTCAAACGCCGTTATCATTGCCTTCGTCACTTTCATCCATCTCGATGCGATCTATGCCCACAAGCTGCTCGCCATTGTCGAGACGAATAAGGCGTACGCCTTGGGTATTGCGTCCTATGACTGAGACATCGCTGGCTGGCGTGCGCACCAGCGTCCCACCATTGCTGATGAGCATGATTTCTGCATCCGGGGCGATTTGAATGGCGCCTACGACTTTGCCATTACGCGCAGTGGTCTGTATGGAAATAACCCCCTGGCCACCACGTCCCTGCACCGGATAATCTGCTGCCGGGGTACGCTTGCCATAGCCATTCTCGGTGGCTGTAAGGATGTCACCGTCACCGACAATGATGAGTCCTATCACATGTTCGCCTTTGGTAAGTTGGATACCGCGGACACCCGCTGCGTTCCGCCCCATGGGGCGCACGTCGGCCTCACGGAAACGGATGGATTTTCCATTGGAGGCGAACAACAGCGCATCGCGCTGGCCATCAGTGATTGCTACACCCACCAGCCCATCGCTCTTATTGAGTTCCAGTGCGATGATGCCACTGCTGCGTGGTCGTGAGAAATTATCCAGCGAGGTCTTCTTCACCGTCCCAAGACGGGTAGCCATGAACACATATCTGTCTTTAGAATAATCGCGCACCGGGAGTGCTGCGGTGATGCGCTCGCCCTCACTTAATGGCAGCAGGTTGACGATCGGTTTGCCGCGCGCACCGCGACCAGCCTGCGGGAACTGATAGACTTTCAGCCAATAGACTTTGCCGATGCTCGAGAAACACAGCACCGTATCATGGCTGTTGGCAACGAACAGGTTATCGATGAAATCCGCATCTTTGACGGTGGTCGCAGCCTTGCCTCGGCCACCGCGCCGCTGTGCACGATAGGCACTTACCGGTTGTGACTTGGCATACCCTGCATGTGACAGGGTCACTACCACGTCCTCTTCGATGATGAGATCCTCCATGGTCAGGTCTTCATGATCGGAAATGATTTCTGTGCGACGAGCATCGCCAAATTGGTCACGTAATGCGATTAATTCATCGCGTATCACCTTGAGCAGTTTGTTGGGGTCGGCGAGTATGGCAAGCAAGCTGGTGATGATGTCCAGCAGTTCCTTGTATTCACTGACAATCTTGTTCTGCTCGAGTCCAGTCAGGCGCTGTAATTTGAGATCCAGAATTGCCTGCGCCTGGATTTCAGAAAGCCGGTAGCCTTTCGCACGTAATCCGGTATCCGGATTTTTTTCCTCGGGCGGAGGGGGTTCCGTGACTGCGCCCTTAAGCATCTCGGTCACGATGCCGGGTTTCCATTCTCGCGCCATCAGGCCGGCCTTGGCCTCTGACGGTCCAGGGGACTTTTTGATCAGCACAATCATTTCGTCAATGTTGGCCAAGGCTACCGCCAAACCCTCTAACACATGCGCACGTTCGCGCGCCTTGCGCAGATCAAATAGCGTGCGCCGTGTAACCACTTCGCGGCGATGACGCAGGAAAGCATCCAGCATATTCTTGAGATTCAGCAGCTTCGGCTGGCCATCCACCAGCGCCACCATATTGATGCCGAACACGCTCTGCATGGCAGTGTGCTGGTACAGGTTATTGATCATTACTTCTATGTTTTCACCACGCCGCAACTCGATCACCATACGCATACCGTCCTTGTCGGACTCATCGCGCAGCTCAGTGATGCCATCGAGTTTCTTGTCCTTAACCAGCTCGGCGATACGCTCCAGCAAACGTGCCTTATTCACCATGTACGGCAGTTCCGTCACAATGATGGATTGTTTGGCGCCTTCCTGACCCTCCACATGGCTTTTTGCGCGCACGAAAATTCGACCGCGGCCAGTGAAATACGCCTCGTGGATGCCGCGCGCTCCGTTGATGATCCCTCCGGTGGGAAAATCCGGACCTGGCAAATGTTTCATCAAGTCTTGGATGGTCAGTCCGGAATCATCAATCAATGCGATGCAAGCGTTGATCGTTTCCTTGAGATTATGCGGCGGTATGTTGGTTGCCATGCCCACTGCGATTCCGGAGGAGCCGTTGACCAGCAGGTTGGGTACGCGCGACGGCAAGACCGATGGTTCATTCTCGGATTCATCGTAATTGGGCGTGAAATCCACCGTTTCTTTGTCGATGTCGGCGAGCATCTCGTGGGCGAGCTTCGCCATACGCACCTCGGTGTAGCGCATGGCCGCCGGCATGTCGCCATCCACGGAACCGAAATTGCCCTGGCCGTCCACCAGCATGTAGCGCATGGAAAACGGTTGGGCCATGCGTACCATGGTGTCGTAGACCGCCGTGTCGCCGTGGGGGTGGTATTTGCCGATGACATCGCCGACGACACGGGCTGATTTCTTATAGGCTTTGTTGTAGTCATTACCCAGTTCCTGCATGGCGTAGAGTACCCGCCGGTGCACGGGTTTCAGGCCATCGCGCACGTCCGGCAGCGCCCTACCCACTATCACGCTCATGGCGTAATCCAGGTAGGACTGCTTCATTTCCTCTTCGAGGTTGACGAGGGTTAGCTCACGGGCGATTTCGGCCATGCGGGACTGGATTTTGGTGTGTTTTTGGGCCGCTGAAAGCGGAAGATTCAAAGCGGAAATTTTACCACAGGCAGGCTATTTATCCGCCGTTTGGCGCTGCTTTAGGTTGAATCAGGGCCCCATGTTCACCAGCACAACTGGCAAGTCAAGTCTGTTATAGTTAAACCGCTCCACAGCGCGTCTGTGCTGCTCAATGGCCAATGCATTAAAACCAAATCCAGGAGCACTGCTCCGCCGGGGAATCGGATATGCGCTGCTCGCGTTGAGTACGGGCTGTGCTACGCATTTACCTCAAACGCAGTATCCGCTGGCGGAAGCCGGCCAGGTGGTCAAGAGTTCCCAGGGCGTATGCGTGCAGATCGGCCTCACTCCGGCTGACGGCAAGCCTGTGTGTTACCGACTGGCGCCACCGGATCTGCAGCACCATGTGGAACCGCTGCCATTGGATGAGTTCGGTTATCTGTTCCCGCCTCTGAAACCCGAATCCAATCTGGCGTCGACAAGTCCACCGGCAGCAACCAGCAAAAATGCGCGGGCAGCCGCTGCGTCCTCCATATCTGTCACGCCAACACTAATCGTCGCTGTACCCGTTCCATCGATAGCACCGACGGCTGTACCCCGTATTGCTAAAACGATGGTTCCAATCACTCAGGCTGCGGCAGTAACTACTTTACCCACCATTCCTGCCACAGCGGTGCCAATCGTCGCTGTACCCGTTCCATCGATAGCACCGACGGCTGCACCCCGTATTGCTAAAACGATGGTTCCAATCACTCAGGCTGCGCCGGTAACTACTTTACCCGCCATTCCTGCCACAGCGGTGCCAATCGTCGCTGTACCCGTTCCATCGATAGCACCGATGGCTGCACCCAGTATTGCCAGTACGACTCTTCCAGTCACCAACGCTGCACCGACAACTGTTGCGCCTACCCTTCCCATTGTGGCAGCACCAATCATAACTGCGTCGATCCCTTCTATTACCGCGCCAGTAGCAGCCACCCCGCACTATGTTCTAAAAACAATACGATTCAGCACGCGCCTGCCTTTCAAGCTCAATAGTGCACATCTATCGCACAAGAACCGCGCTGATTTACTGGCTTTCGTTAATTCGCTGGAACAGTATCGTGGAGTCAAAAGCAACCGCATCACGGGGCATACAGACAAGAGCGGCCCGGCACGATTCAATCAATGGTTATCAGGCATGCGCGCCAATTCTGTACAGCTCTGGCTGTTGTCGCTTGGTATTGACCCGCGTACAACACTGGTGCGTGGCGTAGGCAGCAGCGAACCACGACCGCATGCGCACAATCCCGCTGACAACCGCTATGTGGATCTAGAAGTGGTAGTACGTGTACCTGCTCCCTGATGCCCTGAATTGATGCGGATGGATCCTACTTGCCACATGCTGAAGGATTGCGATTTCTTCGTCGTAAAGAATGATGACCGCTGTTGATTTACTGATATGTCCACGCTGGATAATTCCAGTGGAGCCCGAAGGCATGATTTACCAGCAGCATGCGCTGGTCATCCATAGCGGGCGCATTCTGGACATCTTGCCTGCTGCGCAGGTGGCCGCCCAGTATCAGGCCAAACAGACCGTTGATCTTCCAGCACACGCGCTGATCCCCGGTTTTATCAACGCGCACACCCACGCCCCCATGAGCTTGCTGCGTGGCCTGGCGGACGATCTGTCACTTCGGCCATGGTTGCAGCAGCATATCTGGCCGATCGAAAGCCGCTGGATGAGCCCAGAGTTCGTGCGTGATGGCAGCGAACTGGCGATCACCGAGATGCTGCGCAGCGGCACCACCTGTTTCAACGATATGTATTTATTCCCGGAAGTCACTGCCGAGGCCGTCCGTAACAGCGGCATGCGCGCCTGCATTGGGATGATTGTGGTGGATTTCCCAACCGCCTGGGGTAGCGGCCCCCAGGAATATCTCGCCAAGGGCATTGCCTTGCGCGATCAATATAAAGATGATCCGCTTCTCAGTTTTGCATTTGCGCCGCACGCGCCTTACAGCGTGACCGACAGTTGGCTCAAGGAAGTGCGTACACTCGCGGATGAACTGGATGTGCCGGTACAAATCCATCTGCACGAGACCTCTGATGAAATCGAGAATAGCTTGCAGCAATACGGTAAACGTCCATTGGTACGGCTTGCAGAACTTGGCTTATTAACGCCAAATCTCATGGCCGTGCACATGACCCAACTCACGGATGTTGAGATCAACGAAATGGCAGGTCACGGCATACACGTCATTCATTGTCCAGAATCCAATCTGAAACTTGCGAGTGGCTTCTGCCCGGCGGCAAAACTGCTTGCCACCGGCGTGAATGTGGCTATCGGAACAGATGGTGCAGCCAGCAACAATGACCTGGACATGCTTGGAGAAATGCGCAGTGCTGCGCTTTTGGCCAAAGGCGTGTCCGGCGATGCCACGGCCTTGCCAGCCGCCGTTGCTTTACGTATGGCCACGCTCAACGGCGCCCGCGCCCTGGGGATCGATCATGAAACCGGCTCATTGCTGCCCGGCAAGTGGGCGGATATCACTGCCGTGGACATGAGCGCACCCGAATGTCAGCCGCTTTATAACCCTCTGTCCCAGCTGGTATACGCTGCCAGCCGTGGACAGATAAGCGATGTGTGGGTTGCTGGCCAACATTTATTGCGAGCCAGAGAACCCACACGTATCGATTTGGCAAATGTCATGACCCGTGTTCAACGCTGGCACGATCGCATAGCCCCGTCTCTGACTGAAGCGCTCCAAGCATGAGCCAAACCCACACAAACTTAGACAGCCTGGAAATATCAAAATTTGATGCGCTTGCATCCCGCTGGTGGGATCCGACCGGGGAGTTCCGCACGCTGCATGAGATCAATCCGCTGCGACTTGAATATATCGATAGCCGCGCGAGCCTCAAGAACAAGCAAGTCCTGGATATCGGCTGCGGCGGCGGACTTCTTTCGGAAGCCATGGCAAGTCGTGATGCGGAGGTGACCGGCATCGATATGGCTGAAGCGCCACTGAAAGTTGCACAATTACATCTGAAAGAATCAAGTCTGAAGGTAAGTTACCAAAAAATCACCGCTGAATCCCTAGCGGTAAAATTGCCAGCCCATTTTGACGCTGTAACGTGCATGGAGATGCTCGAACATGTTCCAGAACCAGCAGCGATCGTGCGGGCGTGTGCGACATTGGTGAAACCGGGTGGCCATGTATTTTTTTCGACACTTAATCGCAGCGCAAAATCGTTTATCATGGCCATCTTGGGTGCAGAATACCTGTTGCGACTGATCCCACGTGGCACACATGAGTATGCGAAATTTATCCACCCATCGGAACTGGATCAATGGGCGCGGCATGCGGGTCTTGAGCTGCGCGACAGCGCCGGCCTGCATTACAATCCGCTGACCCGGCATTATTGGCTGGGTGGCAATATGGATGTGAACTATTACATGCATTTCACCCGCCCGTAATTAAATCCATGCCATTGATACTTTTTGATCTCGACGGCACGCTTCTGGATACTGCCCCCGACCTAGGTATGGCACTCAATACCCAGCGTGCTGAAAACAAACTGGCTCCGCTCCCGCAAGAACGCATACGGCCGATTGTCTCGCATGGCTCCCCGGCATTGCTTAAATTGGGTTTTGGCATCGAACCCAATGATTCTCGTTATGCCGGCATGCGCGCACGTCTGCTGGACATCTATCGTGGCTGCCTGAGCCAGGAAACACGCTTGTTCCCTGGCATCGATACGGTACTGCTGGACATCGAGCAGCGCGGCTTGCATTGGGGTATCGTCACCAACAAACCGGGCGCACTCACTGAGCCGCTGCTCCAAGCCTTCAATCTGAATCAGCGCGCCGCATGTGTAGTCAGCGGAGATACCACGGCGCGCCGCAAACCGCATCCGGATCAATTACTGCACGCATGCGCACTCACAGGCTGCAGCCCAGCCAACAGCATCTATGTTGGAGATGCACAGCGGGACGTTGAAGCGGCGCATGCGGCCGGTATGCGGGCACTGGTTGCTTTGTACGGCTATATTGATGAAAGCGAACACCCCGCAGATTGGCGGGCTGATGGTTTGCTAAAGAAACCCACCGAACTTCTGCCATGGTTGGATGCGCAAAGCAAAGCAGATGGCGCACAGAGAACCGCTCGATGACACCCGCATATATCATCATCTCCCTTGTTATGGGTCTTATCCTTGGATACGTAATTGCCGTCCTCTTCGGGCATAAACGACTCAGCGCCTTGCAAATTGAGCTGGCCATGCTCAAATCCAAAGCCGAAGCCGCGAGTTCCGCACGTGAGGATCTGGAAAATACCTTCAAGGCACTGGCTGGTGACGCCCTGCGCAATAACAATCAGTCGTTCCTGGAGCTTGCCACCCAGAATCTGGGGAAATTTCATGTTGAGTCAAAAAGTGAATTGGATAAAAAGGAAAAGGCATTTGCTGAGCTCGTAAAACCTATTAGCGATGCCCTTCAAAAGACTGAGGAGCATATTCATCTGATCGAAAAGGAGCGCAAAGAAGCTTATGGGGGTATCGCAAATTATCTCAAGAATATGGCTGACACTCAGCAACAACTGAGCAATGAGACGCGTAATCTGGTAAGCGCTCTGCGTAGACCAGAAGTACGCGGTCGCTGGGGCGAGATGACCCTACAGCGTGTCGTCGAGCTAGCTGGCATGGTGGAACATTGCGACTTTGTGCAACAGGAACACCACAACACCGATGATGGCGCTTTACGGCCAGATATGATTGTGCGTATGCCCGAGCATCGTGAGATCGTGGTGGACGCAAAAACCCCAGTTGACGCTTACCTCGATGCGATCGAAGCAAAAGATGACACGCAACGCCAAATTGCTCTAGAGCGCCATGTTCGCAATGTTCGCGCTCGAGTACGTGAACTGGCTAGCAAGGCCTATTGGAGCCAGTTTCAGAACAGTCCTGAATTCGTAGTGCTATTCATCCCTGGCGATCAATTTCTGGCTCCGGCGCTGGAAAAAGATCCGACATTACAAGACGATGCTTTGCGGGAAGGCGTCGTTATCGCTACGCCTTCAAATTTTATGGCGCTGCTAAAGGTCATCGCCTATGGATGGCGACAAATGGCATTGGAACAGAACGCGGGGCAGATTCGAATTCTTGCCGAAGAACTCTACAAACGTCTTATCACATTTGTTGAACATCTAGATACACTTGGTAAGCATATTGGGAAAAGTGTGGAATATTTCAATAAATCTGTTGGATCTTTGGAACGACAAGTTTTACCAGGCGCACGTAAATTCGTCGAAATGGGCGTGCAAGCCAAGAAAACCATGCCCGAACTTGATCAATTGGAAGTAACGCCCCGTACCACAACCGATGAAGCTCTAGATGATTCTGGTACATGAATTACACCGATCCGGTGCGTGGAAAACTCTCTGCCGCTTTTAGCTAGAAGTACGTGTTCATGAACACTAGCCATTACGCTGCTTACCGGTTGACACACTACATTCAAACAAACTGCTGATCTTGGATCTGAGCACAAAGCACATCATGGCCCACTGCCCCGCTGACTATGCACCGCCTAAGGACCTGCTCAAGGACCGGATAATCATGGTCACCGGAGCCGGTGATGGCATCGGCCGTGCGGTATCCAAAGGTCTAGCCGAGCATGGTGCCACCGTGGTTCTGCTGGGGAAGACTATCAAGAAGCTGGAAGCAGTTTATGATGAGATCGTGCGAGCCGGCGGCCCGCTACCGGGTATCTATCCGATGGATCTCATGGGCGCTACCTATAGGGACTATGAAGACATGGTGGGGATACTCGACAAAGAATACGGCCGACTCGATGGCTTGCTGCACAATGCCGGGATCCTGGGTGAACGCGCACCCATCGAATATCACGAGATACACGTCTGGCAGCAGGTCTTGCAGGTAAATCTCAGCGCGCCCTTTGCGCTTACCAAAGCCTGCCTGGAAATTTTATACAAGTCATTGGATGCTTCAGTGGTATTCACCGGCAGTAGTGTCGGCCGCAAACCGCGAGCCTACTGGGGCGCTTATGCTGTATCGAAAGCCGGTATTGAAGCATTGTCAGCGATGCTGGCCGATGAAACCGAATTCCGGGGGACAATGCGGGTGAATTCCATCAATCCGGGTTCTGTGGCCACCGAAATGCGGCGCTTGGCCTTCCCTGCTGAAGATCGCAGCAAGCTACTCATGCCCGAGGAACTGCTGCCGATTTATCTCTATCTGCTTGGCCCGGACAGCAAAGGCACCACTGGTCAGCAATTAGATGCGCAGTGATTATGGGTGCTGAATACTCACATTAAATGGCGGAATGCGCTTTGCTAGTCCGCCCTACGTTTTGCGACGGATGTGCAGACGACGCCGATTGGCACTCACTGGTGTAGCCGCTTTGGTCTCCACCGACATCCCGGCGGCAGTCAACAGCGCCGCCAATTCGCCTTCTGTGGCATCCCGCCAGGCGCCGCGTGGCAGCTGGCGCGGCAGGCTGATGGCGCCGTAACGGATACGGATCAAGCGACTTACGGTCACACCCACTGCTTCCCACAGGCGACGAACCTCCCGGTTACGCCCTTCCTTAAGCGTCACGTGATACCAGTGATTGGCGCCCTCACCGCCCGCTTCCCGAATCGCATCGAACTTTGCCATGCCATTATCCAGTCGCATGCCGGTCTTGAGCGCAGCAAGCTGCTGGTCGGTTATCTTGCCGAGGACACGCACCGCATATTCGCGCTCGATTTCATGGGAAGGATGCATGAGCCGGTTCGCGAGTTCGCCATCAGTGGTGAACAGCAGCAGACCAGAAGTATTGGTGTCCAGCCGCCCAACCGACACCCAGCGGCTACGGCGCAGGCGCGGCAGTGATTCGAAGACCGTTGGTCGGCCTTCAGGATCCCTGCGGGTGGTGAGCTCGCCTTCCGGCTTGTGATACAGGATCACGCGCCGTTCATCGGGTTGGGCATGCATGAGCATCTTGAGTACACGCCCGTCCACGGCGATGCGGTCTGCTGTGGTGATGCGGTCACCCAATTGCGCAGCCCGGCCGTTGATCGTTAGCCGTTTGGCTTTGATCCAGCCTTCGATCTCACGCCGCGAGCCGAGTCCGGCAGAGGCCAGAAGTTTCTGGATGCGTTCCGGTGGGCCTGCTGGTGTTTTTATCTGCCGAGGTTTGGTGGGCATTCAGTGCTCTATCAGTCTTGCGCCTGCAGGATGCCGCCATCTGAGTCCGTTGGAAAGGCATCGTCCAAAGTAGCCGTCCCACCATTGTCATGATTTATGGACGGTTGAGTCATGTCATTGCCATCAAAATCCAGTTCAACATTCAGACTATCGATATCTTTGATGGCGGCCAGGGTTGGCAGTTCATCCAAGCTCTTGAGGCTGAAATAATCGAGAAATTCTTTAGTGGTGCCGAACAATTCGGGATGACCCGGCACATCACGGTGACCCACCAGCCGGATCCAGCCACGCTCCAGCAAGGTGCGCATGATATGCGGACTGACGCCTACACCACGCACGCTCTCGATCTCACCGCGGGTGATCGGTTGACGATAGGCAATCAGCGAAAGCGTCTCAAGCAGGGCACGCGTATAACGCACCGGTCTTTCCACCCACAAGCGCCCGATCCAGTTCGCCAGTTCTGGTTTCACCTGAATGCGAAAGCCACTGGCTACTTCCTTGAGCGTAATCCCGCGTTCGGTGAACTCCGACTGCAATTTGTCGAGTGTCTTGCGTACCTGGGCGCGATCTGGACGCTCCGCGTCGCTGAACAGTGCCATGAGTTCATCAATGTTCAACGGCCGGCCGGCAGCCAGTAAGGCAGCTTCGATGATGTTTTTCAACACTGGCGCTTTCAACGTCATTCATCCTCTCCTTCGATAACCACCAGCGACAGATCCACGCGCGTTGCACCGAGGGCTTTGACGTGGATGGGGCCGAATGTTTCGGCTTGCACCAGCTCGATCAGGGTCTGTTTGATAAGTTCAAGCAGCGCCAGGAACGTCACCACTACACCACGACGTCCTTCTTCAGTTGTGAACAGAGTACTGAACTCGCAAAAATCGTGATCCTGTAAGCTTGCCAACACATCCGCCATGCGCTGGCGCACAGAGAGCTGTTCCAGCTGTACATGATGGTGGGAAAACATATCTGCACGGTGCAAAACATCCTTGAAGGCGATCAGCAGTTCTCGCATGCTCACTTCCGGGACCAGTCGCACAACTTTGTGCTCACCCATTTCAGCATCAGCGATGTGCACGTCCCGTCCGGTCCGCGGAAGTGCATCCATATCCTCGGCGGCGGTCTTGTAGCGCTCATATTCCTGCAGGCGACGCACCAGTTCTGCACGTGGATCCTCTTCCTCGCCCTCCTCTGTCGGCAAGCGCGGCAGCAGCATACGTGATTTGATCTCTGCCAGCATGGCAGCCATTACCAGATATTCAGCAGCCAGCTCCAGGCGGATCACCGTCATTAGATTGATGTATTCCATATATTGCCGGGTGATCTCGGCTATCGGTACATCGAGGATATTCAGATTCTGGCGGCGTATCAGGTAGAGCAGCAGGTCCAACGGACCTTCAAAAGCTTCGAGAAATACTTCCAGTGCATCCGGCGGTATATACAAATCCCGCGGCAGGCTGGTGACAGGCTCGCCCTGCACGATGGCAAACGGCATTTCCGATTGTTCCGGTGACTTCGGCAGATGCAACTGCGGTTGCCCGGGCTCGTTGGCGGGGTGCTGCATCGCAGTCATCAATGGTAACTCAGGCCCATGGCCTGGCGTACTTCTTCCATGGTGTCGCGGGCAACGTCACGGGCGGCATCACAGCCCTGATTGATGATACTGCGCACCATACCGGGGTTGGCGTCAATTTCCTTAGCGCGTTCGCGGATCGGTTTCAGTTCCTTGAGTACCGATTCGATTACCGGCTGCTTGCAATCCAGACAACCGATTCCGGCAGTCGTACAACCTTTCCATACCCATTCACGCGTGGCCTCGTCCGAATACACCTTGTGAAATTCCCACACCGGGCATTTCTCCGGATTGCCGGGATCGCTGCGACGCGCGCGCGCTGGATCGGTAGGCATGGTGCGTAACTTTTCCTCCACCTGTTGTGGTTCTTCCCGCAGGCTAATGGTATTGCCATAGGATTTGGACATCTTGCGCCCATCTAGGCCCGGCATGCGTGCCACTGCCGTCAGCAGTGGCTGTGGCTCCGTCAGGATACTGCGGCCACCACCTTCCAGATAACCCATCAGACGATCACGATCTCCCAGAGTCAGATTATGGTTTTCAGCTAGCAACGCCTGGGCTGTCAGTAGTGCTTCATGGTCGCCCTGCTCCTGATAGCGGCTGCGTAGACTACGATAGATTTTGCCGTTCTTCTTGCCCAGCTTTTTGATGGCACTTTCTACCCGAGTCTCGAAATCCACTTCGCGTCCGTAGATATGGTTGAAGCGTCGCGCAATCTCACGGGTGAGTTCCACGTGCGGCACCTGATCTTCTCCGACCGGTACCCAGCCGGCTTTGTAAATAAGAATGTCTGCACTCATCAATACCGGATAGCCCAGAAATCCATAGGTGGCAAGGTCACGGTCCTTGAGTTGTTCCTGCTGTTCCTTGTAAGTAGGGACCCGCTCCAGCCAGCCAAGCGGTGTCACCATGGAAAGCAACAGATGCAGTTCCGCATGTTCAAGTATGTGCGACTGGATGAAAAGCTTGGCCTTACCTGGGTCTACACCCACCGCCAGCCAATCCACCAACATCTCCCACATGGCTGGTTCGATGTCACGTGATTGTTCGTAATTGGTGGTGAGCGCGTGCCAATCGACCACGCAAAAGAAACACTCGTATTCGTGCTGCAGCCGCAGCCAGTTCTTGAGTACACCATGCAGATGCCCCAGGTGCATGCGACCTGTGGGACGCATGCCTGATAACACCCGCTGGTTTTCGGAAATCATGGAGTTCAACAAGTACCCCTCACAACAAAAAGCCGTTGGGTAGCAAGATTTGGGAGATCCAGCTGATAGCCGGCACTAAGATTACATTAAATGCACCAATGATCATCAGCAGGATGATGATGTAAAAACCATAGGGCTCGATTCTATCCACTACATTGGCAGCATCGCGCGGCAAGAGACCGACCAGCACCCGCCCGCCATCCAAGGGCGGCAGGGGAATCAGGTTGAACACCATCAATGCCACGTTGATAAGCACACCGGCCAATCCCATGTAAATGAGTGGCTCAATCCAGTGCAATGTTGGGTATAACAAGGCACCCAGCCTTATCACCAGTGCCCAAATAATTCCCATGACCAGATTCGAGAGAGGTCCGGCAGCTGCCACAATGGCCATATCACGCCGTGGATTTTTGAAATTGCGTGGTGATATGGGTACCGGTTTGGCCCAGCCGAACAGAAAACCTGTGTGTAATACCAGCAATAGGACCGGCACGATGATGGTACCGACCGGGTCAATATGCTTGAGGGGGTTAATCGTGAGCCGGCCGAGCATCTGCGCGGTGGGGTCGCCGAAACGGCGGGCCACCCATCCGTGAGCCACTTCATGCAGCGTGATGGCGAATAATACCGGGGGTGCCCAGATGATGATGAGCTGGATGATGTTGAAATGACCCATCAGCTCATTATACAGAGTCCCCCACAAGCCTCACGGGGAATCAATGTACGCGGCTGAAAGGCGCAGGATTACCACGACCGATGCGTACCAGCTCTGGCGCGTCGTCCGATAGATCCACAATGGTAGTTGGTTCGAAGCCACAGGAACCACCATCGATGACCAGATCCACCTGATGTTCGAGGCGCATGCGCATATCCTCCGGATCGGTAAGCGGCTGAGTTTCACCTGCCAGCATCAGCGTAGAACTCATGATGGGCTCGCGCAATTCCGTAAGGATGGCCTGAGTGATGGGATGCTGCGGTATACGGATACCGATGGTCTTGCGTTTGGAATGCTGCAAGCGTTTTGGGACCTCGTGGGTAGCGCGCAGGATGAAGGTATAAGCGCCGGGTGTATGGGCCTTGAGCAGCCTAAAGGTGGCATTATCCACGCGTGCATAGGTCGCAATTTCCGACAGATCGCGGCACACCAGGGTGAAATTATGGTGTGGTCCCGCTCCACGAATGACGCGGATACGCTGCATGGCGGCTTTGTCGCCCACCAGACAACCGAGGGCATAGCAGGAATCGGTAGGGTATACCACCACCCCGCCGGCGCGGAGTATGGCCACGCTGCGGCGCACTAACCGCAATTGTGGTGTTTCTGAATGGATACTGAAAAACTGGCTCATAAACCCTCAAACAGGCTCACTCAGGCCACCGGTGCGCAAACGGATGCGTTATCATATCGAACCTTTACCGTACTGCCTTGATATGTCCTCTTTGCTTGCATTTCTGCTGCTGGCGGCCTTTTTTGCGAGTTACCTCTGGAAAGGCATTTTCTTCGCTACCGGTGTTCTCATGGCCGGCAGCGTGGTCGTCCTGGGTCTATCGTACTGGCGCACCCGGAAATTGGAAGCCCTGCCACTGATAGTCACGATTCTGGTACTGGTGCTAGGTGGAGCCACCTTACTATTACATGACCCGGCTTTCATTAAATGGAAGTTCTCCATCGTCGAATGGCTGTTTGGGATCGTGTTCCTGGCTACAAATTTTATGAATCGGCCACTCATCGAACGCATGCTGGGCAAACAGATCAAACTTTCAGCTGCCGTATGGAAACGCCTCAACCTCATGTGGGCAGGTTTTTTCCTGTTGCTGGGCTGTATCAATGTCTATGTGATATATCAGTTCGATACCGCCGGCTGGATCAAATTCAAGGTCTGGTGGTCCACGGGTGCCATGCTGGTCTTCGTCCTACTGCAAGCTTTCTATATGAGCCGGCATATGGAATTGGACCAGGCATCCTGATCGGCCTGCAATTCATTAATAAAGGTATTGCTATGAACCATACAGGGCATGATTCCAAGGTGGATGAACGCAAGCAACGTTTGCGCCAGCACCTGGAATCCAGTTTTCATCCCCTGGAATTGGAAATCCAGGATGACAGCATGCAACACATGGGCCACGCCCGCGAGGGCAGCGGCCATTTTTCAATACGCATCGTCGCGCCTGCGTTCGCAACCCAATCCTTGTTGCAGCGCCATCGAATGATCTATGCAGCCCTGGATAACCTGCTGCAGACTGACATCCACGCCTTGAGTATCAAGGCGCTGGCCCCCGGAGAACTCCACTAACTTTTCAACCACGAGGAACTTCCATGCGTATTGTATTTCGCTCGATTCTGCTAATGCTTGCAGTGACCATCCTGGCCGCGTGCGGCGGCAGCCAATCCACGCCCGACACCTCTACGGTGCTCGCCACCGTCAATGGCGTGCCGATCACCAACGATATGTTCCGTGCCTATGTTCGCAGTCTGGCTGGCGGCCAGGAACCGCAGCTGGATGCGCAGAAGCATGCACTGGTCCTGAATCGTCTCATCGATATGGAAGTACTGGCCCAACAGGCAGAGAAGTCAGATTTTGCCAAAGACCCGAAAGTGGCGGCTGACCTCAAGATCCAGAAAACCGGTCTGATGGCCAATCAACTGGTGCAACAATACCTGGCACAACATCCAATCACCGATGCTCAAATCAAGGCCGAGTACGATCAGCGCACCAAAGCCATGCCCGGCACTGAGTACCGCGCGCGCCATATCCTGGTGGCCAATGAACAGCTGGCTAAAGACATCATCAACCAATTGAATCATGGTGCGAACTTTGCCACGCTGGCGAAGAAATATTCCACCGATGGTTCCAAAAGCCAGGGCGGAGAACTGGGTTGGTTCAGCCCTGACCAGATGGTGCCTGCTTTCTCCCAGGCTGTTGCACAGCTGAAAAAAGGTGAGTACACCAAACAGCCGGTACACACACAGTTTGGCTGGCACATAATCCAACTGGAAGATACGCGTTCCATGCCGCCGCCAAGCCTGGCCTCGGTCCAGGAACAGATTAAAAATTCATTGGAAGGCAAAGATGTGCAGGCCTATGTAGACAATCTGCGCAAAGCAGCCAAGGTGGATATGAATTCACCCAGCGCTACCACTCAAGCAAATCCAGCCCCAGCTGCTAGTACTCAACCGGCAAAAAGCCCTGGGCAGTAACTCGTTGATATAAAAACTAAACGGCCAGCCGCGAGACTGGCCGTTTTTTTATATATAGATTTCAATTGTGACGTTGCTGCAATTCAGCAAACGCTGCACGGATTTTCTCCAACCGTGCCCGATTGGCGCCGATATCAAACAGTCCGAGCCGCGCAATGGAGCGCATCTCAATGACGTGCTGGTTAGGTTCCAGATAGAATTCCACATCATCGACGGCATTCTCTGGTTGGTAGTAATACTCGGAAGTAGTCTCTGTTTTATCGGATATCAAATATTCGATACGGATATAATTGCGATGATTAGAGACGATGCGCCCCTGTCCAACCACGGTGGCGGCAATGAGTAAATCACTTCGGGCCTGGTTATGGGTGCTGGTATAGACCAGTGGTGCGATATGCAGATTGGGATTGCTATCCTGGGATGAAACGCAATCGCGCTGCTGCGGGCAGGAAGCCAATTGTCCCTGACGCACGCCGTAAGTGGGCGTGAGGATGGTGCTGCAGCCGCTGACTGCCAAGACTGCTAGAAGCACCAATACCCTGGATTTATTCATGCTTTAATCCCACGCTTGTCCCACTTCTGAATATATAAAGGACTATTTTATAATCAAATGTCATGTTTGGGCATCATTGTTTGAGCAAACGCTTAAATGCCCGTTCGTCCAATTGAGTGATTCCCAGCTTTTGGGCTTCAGCAAGCTTGGAACCCGGTTCCTCGCCGACCACTAAATAATCGGTTTTTGGGGATACGCTACCGCTCACTTTGCCGCCCAGTGCCTGGATACCGGTTTTTGCATCATCACGCGTCATGTTTGCGAGTGTACCCGTCAGTACAAAGATCTTACCGCTTAGGGGGCCCAATCTGGCGTGTTGCTTACCGGTGTGTTCCGGCCACTGTACTCCAGCTTTACGCAATGCACTGATGACATGACGGTTATGAGGTTCTTGGAAAAATGCGGCAATGGATGCGGCCACCACCGGACCCACATCCGGTACCTGCAGTAGTGCGGTCTCATCTGCGTTCATGAGCGCTTCCAGGTTTCCGAAGTTTTGTGCCAGTACCCCGGCCGTGGTTTCTCCAACTTCGCGGATACCGAGTGCGTACAGGAAACGTGCCAACGAAGTTCGGCGGGAGTTATCGATAGCATGCACCAAGTTCTCTGCTGATTTATCACCCATGCGTTCCAGGTCCGTGAGTTGCGCTACAGTGAGACGGAAAATATCCGCCGGGGTATGCACGAGTCCGACTTCCACCATCTGGTCCACCAGTTTCTCACCCAAACCCTCAATGTCGAGTGCGCGACGAGAGGCAAAATGTCGAATCAGCTCTTTGCGTTGTGCAGGGCAATACAGCCCGCCGCTGCAGCGCGCCACTGCTTCGCCTTCCAGGCGCAGTATCTTGGAACCGCACACCGGGCAGATATTCGGCAAGTGCACTCGCCGGGTATTTTTTGGCCGTTTAGGCAGCACTACGCCTACCACTTCCGGAATCACATCGCCCGCGCGACGCACGATCACCGTGTCACCGATACGTACGTCCTTACGCTCAACTTCATCCATGTTATGCAGAGTGGCATTGCTGATGTTGGCGCCGCCGACGAACACCGGTTCCAGCCGTGCGACCGGCGTGAGCGCGCCGGTACGTCCCACCTGGAATTCCACCGCACGCAACAAGGTCATGGCTTCTTCTGCTGGGAATTTATGTGCCAGAGCCCAACGCGGCGCACGCGCCACGAATCCAAGCTGCCGCTGTAGATCGAGCCGATCAACTTTATAAACCACGCCATCAATCTGATACGGTAGCCGATTGCGTTTGGCAGCCATCTGCAGGTAGAACTGCAGGCAACCATCCAAACCATGAACCAGCCGGTTCTCCTCGTTAGTACGCAGACCCCATTCCCGAAAGCGCGCCAACACGCTGCTGTGACGCTCTGGCAGTGCACCGCCCCGCACCTCTCCCCAGGCATAAGCAAAGAACTCTAGAGGCCTGGAGGCCGAGATGCGGGCATCGAGTTGCCGTAGGCTGCCGGCAGCGGCATTGCGCGGATTGATGAAGGTCTTTTCGTTACTGCGTACGGCTTGAGCGTTGAGTTTCTCGAAACCTTTTATTGGCATGAATATCTCGCCACGCACTTCCAACAGCGATGGATGCCCCTTGCCTACAAGTCGCAACGGTACAGATGGGATGGTGCGTACGTTCTGGGTCACGTCCTCACCTACGGCGCCGTCACCGCGGGTGGCTCCGCGTACCAGTATGCCGTCTGTATAGACCAAACTGATGGCCAGGCCGTCGAGTTTGGGTTCTGCCGTATATTCCAGTTGCACGTGCGTGCCGAGCCGTTCGTGCACGCGTCGGTCGAAATCCCACGCTTCCTGTTCATCGAAGGCATTGTCCAGCGACAGCATGGGCACTTTGTGACGCACTTCACCAAATTCAGCGAGTGGCATGGCTCCCACCCGCTGCGTGGGTGAGTCACGCGTCACCAGTTGTGGAAATTGATGCTCCAGAGCTGCCAGCTCACGCATGAGCCCGTCATATTCACTGTCAGGTATTTCCGGCGCATCGAGCACGTAGTACAGATAATTGTGATGATTGATTTGATCGCGTAGTGCATAAATGCGTCGTTCCGTAGCGCTTTGATTTGTCATAGCGCAGTTTCCTGCTGGAACGGCATGTCAGGCGGTTGATAGCGCGGTCATGACTGCACGCCACTTACCCTGCCCTGAAATTCCAAGATGCGTTCGCGGATACGCTGGGCAGCCTGGATCGTAAGGATACTGTGGGTATCATCAAGAACATCGCCATCCAACTGGCGGGCCAGGGAGCGTGCAGTGGCCAGCATATCGGCGCAGGCGGCCACTCCATTCTGCGGTCCTGGCAGCAGCAGGAACAGCGTAACACCAGGAACCCGCATCTCTGGCAATATCTCTGGATCCAGCACTCCAGGCTCTATCATATTAGCAACGCTGAATACGGATTGCTGCATACCATCATTATTCAAACGATGGAATACCTGATATTGACCGTAATGCAAGCCTGCTGAATGCAAAGCTGCAAGCACCTCAGCCCCCGCAAATCCGGTTTGCTCACGGCAGGCTACATGCAGCGCGAGAATCAGTTGTTCAGACCTTGGACCGGAATTTACATGAGTGATTTCAGGTGCCGCACGCGTGACTTTTGAATCCCGCATGGATGGCATGGCTAAATCTGCTGCCAAATCAGATTCTATATCGGGTAAATTTGATTCTTTCAACGTCGGGGGATCCCGGCGTAATTTTCCCGAGCGCGTCCTCCTCTGGCGGGAAAGCAGATAAACCACGGCGATGAACACCACGCCGATGAGGATGAGAATCAGGCGTAGTTCCCACATTTCACATGGCCGCTATACGAACCGCTTCATCCACATCGACAGCCACTAGGCGCGAAACTCCGGGTTCTTGCATGGTTACGCCGATCAGTTGATTCGCCATTTCCATGGTGCCCTTATTGTGTGTGATGAATACAAACTGAACCCGATCCGTCATGCCGCGTACTAAGTCGCCGAAGCGACCGATATTGGCCTCGTCCAGGGGTGCGTCCACCTCGTCAAGTAGACAGAATGGTGCAGGGTTGAGTTCGAAGATGGCAAAAACCAGTGCCACCGCTGCCAGTGCCTTCTCGCCGCCAGAAAGCAAATGGATAGTGCTATTACGCTTGCCCGGTGGGCGTGCCATGATTGTCACACCCGCATCCAGCAATTCTTCACCGGTGAGCTCCAGGTAGGCATGACCACCGCCAAAAAGTTTCGGAAAGCTTGTCTGCAGTCCGGTGTTGACCTTGTCAAAGGTTTCCTTGAAACGCGTACGAGTCTCCCGGTCGATCTTGCGAATAGCGTTACCCAGAGTATCCAGTGCCTCATTGAGGTCCGCTAACTGGGAATCCAGGTATTGTTTGCGTTCTGAATACTGGGTGAATTCCTGAATCGCCGCCAGGTTTATCGGGCCAAGGCGTTCGATACGCAGTTCGACATTGGCTATTTTTTCCTTCCATAGGTCTGGATTGCCATCATCTGGCATGTCCTTCAGAATCTCTTCCAAAACATAACCATCCTGCTGCAATTGCTCCACTAATGTCGCACGACGCACACGCGCTTCTTGTGTACCGAGGCGCAGCTGCTGAACTTGCTCGCGCAATTCCTCGGCTTTGCGCTCACAAGTGTGCCGCTGCTGTTCTAAATCTCGCACTTGCTCTGCAAAAGCTTCAAGTTTGCGCCGCGCCTCCATTAGATCAGAGTCCATGCTGCTGCGCTTATTGAGCAAGCCTTTAAGTTCTGATTCCAATTGGCGAGCGGGCTCCACAGCGTCTTTGGCAGCTTGCATCAGTCCAGAACGACGATTCTCCATCTGTGCCAGCTGCATTTGCATGCGGGAAAGATTCTGCTGTGTGGATTCCAGTAATGAGCGCTGTGATTCCAATTTAAGGGCTATGGCATGCATTGCATCTGCATCGGTTTTGGCGCGAGTACGTGCTGCCTCGGCATCGCTACGCAATTTATCCCGTTGTTCCAGCAAGCCAGGACGCCGTGATTCGAGTGACTGCATGGAATCCAGGGTGATCTCAATTTTTTTGCGTGCCGCTTTGAGCTCCGTTTCAATCGTGGTGATCTGCCCGTTATTTTCACGCGTGTCTGTATTTAGTCGTTCAATACGTTGCGCCAGTTGCTCCAGACTGTTGTTGGCGGTTTCAAGTCGAGAAGCTGTCTCCGCCTGTCGACGATGTGCAAGGTTCACCTGTGTCTGGGCTTTTTCTCGCCGTGCTTCCATTTCCCTGATCTGCTGGCGGATGTGTTCCAGTCGCCCGGCCTGCTTTTCTACATTGCTTGACACATCCACCAGTGCCGACTTGAGCTTCTTAAGGTCCTGTTCACGCGCGATCACACCTGCGCGCTCATCCTGATCGCGGATAACGCGTACCCAATGTCGCCCTAACCAGATTCCGTCGCGGGTGATCACAGACTCTCCTGCTGATAAACGTGGACGCGTCGCCAAAGCCGATTCCAAGGTTTCCGCAACCCTGACCTCTCCTAGCAGTCCCTCTAATGGCACAGGCGAATTAATCTTGCTTAACAGGCTTCCAGCAGCCCCGTCTTTACTCGTGGCTTTTTCCACAAAGGAGAGAGATCCACCAGTCAGGGAGGTAAATTCAGCTGCATGTTTATCAATTTCGTCCACACACACAGCTTCCAGGTGATAACCCAACACCGTCTCTACGGCGTGTTCCCAGCCCGATGCGACAGTAATAAGTTCTGCCAGTCGCTGGTTATCGAGCATGCCGCGTTTCTTCAGCCATTCCGTGATTTGCCTGCGGCTTTTGCCCAAGGCCGCCTGTTGCAAAGCTTCCAGGGAAGCGAGCCTGCCGCGATGATCCTCAAGTGTGCTCCGTAAGGAATGCAATTCTTGTGTCAGGCGCTGATCCTCGTCACGGTGTATTTCCAATTCCTGTATGACTTGGTCAAGATCTGTCTGCTGTTGTGAGCGTGCCGCGTCCGCTTCCTGTGCCAGGAGTTTAATTGCAGTGATTTCGCTTTGCAGCGTATCTTCAGAAATAGTATCGCGTTCTTGCAATAATTTACCCTGTCGCTGCAGCATCTGGGCCAGTTGTCGATCCAGGTGCTCAATATGCGTTCGATCTATCTCCACGTTTTTGGAAAATTCCGCAGTTTCCCGATTGAATTTTTCCCACTGCTGCTGCCATTCCTGGATAGTATTTTCCACTGCGCCTAGCGCAGCAGTTGCTTGCTGTTCCTTCTGCACGGCACGTTTATATGCCGGCTCAAGTTCCGCGATTGCTGCAGTAGTTTGGGATATCTGATTTTGATCACGTGTGATATGGCCTTGTATCACACTGCGGTTACCTTCCAGCTCTTCGGTGTCTTTCTGCTGCTGGCTGCGCTGCTCACGGATGTGCTGCAGTGATTGCTCGAGCCGGGCAATAGCTGTACCGAGTTCGTAATAATGCCCCTGTACTGCATTCAGGTTATCGCCGGCCTGATCGTGATGCTGCCTGGATTTTTCCAGCTTGCTTTCGATGTTGCGTTGTTCCGCCAATGCGGCTTCAAATTGGGTTTCATGTCCACGGATACCCTGATCCTGATCCTCTACCTGTGCATTCAACTCCCGCCAATGCAACACCTTAAGTTCAGCTTCCAGGCGGCGTTTTTCATCATTCAATTTTTTGTAGCGTTCAGCGGCACGGGCTTGACGGCTCAGATGCTGCAGCTGCTTATTGATTTCTTCAAGCAGGTCATTCAAGCGTTCAATATTTTCGCGGGTATGGTGGATGCGATTCTCGGTTTCGCGTCGCCGTTCCTTATATCTTGAAATACCAGCTGCTTCTTCCAGAAATACACGCAACTCTTCAGGTTTGGATTCCACCAGTCGGCTGATGGTGCCTTGTTCGATAATGGCGTAGCTGCGTGGTCCGAGCCCGGTACCCAGAAACAGGTCGGTTACATCGCGGCGGCGACAACGAGTGTTATTGAGGAAATAGTTGGAAGTGCCATCGCGCACCACTTCGCGTTTCACGGAGATTTCCGCGTAATTGGCGAACTGGCCACCGACAGCACCATCTGAATTGTCGAAAATCAACTCGATGGAAGCCGCACTGACCGGTTTACGGGCACTTGAGCCGTTGAAAATCACATCAGCCATGGAGTCGCCGCGCAATTGCTTGGCGGATAATTCGCCCATCACCCAGCGTACCGCGTCGATGATATTGGATTTACCGCAGCCGTTGGGACCGACGATGCCGACAAGATTGCTGGGGAATTGGATGGAAGTGGGATCCACGAAGGATTTGAATCCCGACATTTTAATTTTACTGAGTCGCATGCTGGATGGTGGTCATCTAATGGCCAGTCCTGGCCACGTAGTGTAAAGTATCGGCGCCTGAAATCGCAGTAGCGAGCGGACCATGTCCACCCTGCCAAGCAAAACCCTGGAAACCTTTCCGAACCCGCGCGCAGGGCGGAATTATACCATTCGTATTCGGATTCCCGAATTCACCTGCCTGTGCCCGAAGACCGGTCAGCCGGATTTCGCTGAACTACTCCTCGAGTATGTCCCCGATCATCTCTGTGTTGAGCTTAAATCACTTAAATTGTACATATGGGGTTATCGAGGCGAAGGCCATTTCCATGAGGCTGTAACCAACCGCATCATGGACGACTTGGTTGCTGCCATACAGCCAAAATTCGCTCGCCTGACCGCCGAATTCAAGGTACGCGGCGGAATCTACACTACGGTCGTGGCCGAGCACCGGCAATCGGGCTGGCAGTGCCCTGAGCCCATCTCCCTGCCCTGAAGCACTACGCCCATGCTGGAAGAATTCCTCCACGGCGCCGGTTGTTTGTTCCGAGGGTTCGGGTTCCTCCTGCGCCCCGGGATAAAGCGCCATGTCATCATCCCATTGATCATCAATGTCGTGCTATTTGGCTATGCCATCGCCTTCGCAATAAATTATTTCAACATCTGGCTTCAGCATTTATCGGCCATGCTTCCGAGCTGGCTCAGCTGGCTGCCTTCCTTGCTATGGCCAATATTCGCGCTCGCGACGCTAGTGGTACTTTTCTACGCGTTTACTCTGGTCGCAAACATAATCGGCGCACCCTTCAATAGCTTCCTTTCGGCGCGTGTGGAAACCCTGGTTAGAGGCAGGAAACCAGACAGTGGCCGTAGCCTCGTTGGGGATATTGCCATAAGCCTGCGCGATGAACTACGGCGAATCCTGTATATCCTGTGGCGTACTTTATTGATTGGGATACTCGGCCTGCTGTTATTTTTTATACCGTTGTTTAACATACTCACGCCGCTGCTATGGCTCCTGTTCACTGCTTGGATGCTGGCTATGCAGTATTCCGACTACCCACTCAGCAATCACGGCGTGGATTTTAGCGCCCAGCGTCCACTCCTGAAGCGGCAGCGAAACCGATTGTGGGGTTTCGGAACCGCTACTACCCTTTGTACGCTGATCCCAGTCGTGAATTTCATCATCATGCCCACCGCGGTGGCAGGTGCTACCCTGCTGTGGATGGAGGCAAACTTGCCAATTGTCAAAGCAGTCAGCACACCACCGCGATAGACGGAATCGATATTAACTGTAACTTGCACTGCAGTGGGCAATCCGGTATAAACTGCCCCCGCTTTATTTCCATGTAATCAGGAGTTTTCAATGCCGGCTAAGAAAAAGGCGGTTAGCAGCCCTTCTAAATCTAAGGCCGCGAGAAAGCCAGCCGCCAAAGCTGTATCCAAATCGCCAATAGCGAGAAAGCCAGCTGCCAGGCCGGCAACAGCTGCACGCCGTTCCCGACGCCGAGCCAGCGATGTCTTCCAGGGATTCACGCCTTATCCGCTAAGGAAAGGCGAACCATACATGAATGAGAATCAGCGAGGTCACTTCCGCAATATTCTGCTCGGCTGGAAAAAGGAACTCATGGAGGAAGTGGATCGTACCGTGCATCATATGCAGGATGAAGCCGCCAACTTCCCGGACCCCAATGACCGCGCTACCCAGGAATCAGAATTCAGCTTGGAACTGCGCACCCGGGACCGGGAACGTAAACTGATCAAGAAGATTGACGAAGCCTTGGCAAGCTTGGAAGCGGGTGAATATGGTTACTGTGATTCCTGCGGCGTGGAGATCGGTATCCGCCGCCTGGAAGCACGCCCTACCGCAACCCAATGCATTGATTGCAAAACCTTAGATGAGATACGTGAGAAACAGATGACCGGTTGATTTTATATAATATCGGGGGTGTTGTTTAACAACACCCCTGCTTTAATATATCAGTTTGCCCTAGAATTCTTTATTGCCTCCATAAGGTTAATTTTACTGTTACATCAACCCTTGGCTTCTGGCACCCCGCCTCAACCATCTCAGTGTTCACCTACATATCGTGGGCGTTTTGCGCCTTCACCGACCGGTCCGCTGCACTTCGGATCGCTGGCGACAGCGCTTGGTAGCTATCTGGATGCGCGTGCCCATGGGGGTGACTGGCTATTGCGCATCGAAGATCTGGATCCGCCCCGAGAACAGCCTGGAGCCGCTGATGCGATCATGAGAATGCTTGAGGCCCATGGCCTGCATTGGGATGGCTCTGTACTCTTCCAGCATACCCGCCTGGATGCCTATCAAGCTGCGGTTGCGTATCTGCTGAAAAAAAACATGGCTTACCCCTGTACCTGTAGTCGCCGGGAAATCGCTGACAGCGGCATGCATGGTTTGGAGGGGCCAATGTATACGGGTACCTGCCGCAATCGCCTAGGTAACGATAAGCGAGCCGCTGGAGTTCGATTGAAGGTGCCCATCGATGAAACATTCTCTTTTAATGATGTGCTCCAAGGCGCCATTAATCAGCATCTAGCGGACGAAATTGGTGATTTTATTGTGCGCCGCGTTGATGGTCATTTCGCCTATCAACTGGCCGTGGTATTGGATGATGCTTTCCAGGGAATCAACCATGTTGTACGTGGCGCTGATCTACTTATATCAACTCCCCGTCAGATTTACCTCCAGCATTTGTTCGGCCTACCCACACCTGAATATATGCATCTGCCGGTAGCCGTGGACACACAGGGTGCAAAGATCAGCAAACAGACCCAGGCAGCACAATTGGATGGCAAATCACCAAGCCAGGCGCTATGCCTAGCACTACAATTTCTGGGTCAGTCACCGCTTGCAGATTTACAGTTAGCAGCACCGCATGAAGTGCTATCTTGGGCTGTCAGTTATTGGCAGCCGAACTTAATCAAAGGTGTGTCAAGCCGCAGATTTATGTAATTATCTACATAAGATATTCATTGTATCTATATGATATTATTAGATTAATATGTAATACTATAACCGGATGAATCATCCACTTAGCAGCTATGGCGGGTCTACAGAAAGATCCAAAGCTGTTGAGCCTGCCTGACTCATTTCAGTCATGAGCAGTTGCTAAAGTTGCCGCTACAGGTATCGATGTGATTATCAAAAGTGAATTCACCCCAACGCGCTGGCTGCAAAACCGTCATTTGCAGACGCTTTTCCCGAATGTGTTTTACCGGCGTCCACCCGTCAAGATACACCGTGAACGTCTGGAATTACCCGATGGTGATTTCATCGACGTGGACTGGACCAATGGATCAACTGGTCCTATCGTCATCGTGCTGCACGGGCTTGAAGGGTCTATAAAATCGCGCTATGCGGCCCGCATGATGCACCATATCCATGGCATGGGGCTGCGTGGCGCCCTGCCCCATTTTCGCGGCTGCAGCGGTGAACCGAACCGCTTATCGATCGGATATCACTCTGGCTTTACTCAGGATCTGGAATATTTTACTGGCTTGCTGAAACAACGAGAGCCACAGACAGCTGTCGCTGCCGTGGGCTATTCCCTGGGTGGAAATGTTTTGTTGAAATGGCTGGGTGAAAGCCCAAACGCCAAACGGCTGGTGACTGGGATAGCGGTCTCTGTGCCCTTCGATCTGGCGGATGCATCCCGCGTCATCGAAACAGGTGCTTCACGAATCTACAAATGGTCGTTGCTGGGTCGTATGCGAAGATCATCCATACGTAAATTCCAAACGGTGATACCGCCATTCGAACTACCGGACATCAAGCGGATTCGCACTTTTCGAGAATTTGACAATAAGCTTACCGCACCGTTACATGGTTTTAAGGATGCTGAAGATTATTATATGAATTGCAGCAGTCGGTATTTTCTTAAGAATATCAACGTGCCAACACTGATCTTGCACGCTCTTGATGATCCATTCATGAGCCCGGCTTCCGTCCCCCGGGAAGATGAGCTATCCACATCCGTCACATTGGAACTTAGCAGTAAAGGCGGTCATGTAGGGTTCGTAAATGGTTCGTTGTTAAATCCTACTCTGTGGTTAGGAAACCGCATCGATCTGCATCTACGTAAACATTTGACGATTTGATATATATTGAGATGCTAATAAAGAAAGAGGACCGCTAGGCTCTCTTTCGTTTAATTGTAATAAACCCGACTCAAACAATATCCACAGCCTTCATGCTAAGCCGGATGCGCCCCTGCTTATCGACTTCCAATACCTTGACTTTTATGACGTCTCCCTCGGTAAGTTTATCACTGACCTTCTCGACACGTTCCTCAGAAATCTGCGAGATATGCACCAGGCCATCACGACCCGGTAGGATGCTGACGAAAGCGCCGAAGTCCATCAATTTGACGACCTTGCCCTGATAGATACGGCCGACTTCGACATCTGCGGTGATATCTTCGATACGTTTACGTGCCGCCTCGCCGGCAGCCTTGTCCACGGACGCGATCTTGACTGTGCCGTCATCTTCAATATCGATTGTAGTACCGGTTTCTTCGGTAAGCGCGCGTATCACAGCGCCACCCTTTCCGATCACATCCCGGATCTTATCCGGGTGAATTTTCATGGTGATGATGCGTGGCGCAAACTCTGAAAGTTCTGCGCGCGGCTTGTCGATGACCGCGTTCATCTTTCCTAGTATGTGTAGGCGACCCTCGTGGGCCTGAGCCAGTGCGGCCTGCATGATTTCCCGGGTGATGCCGTCAATCTTGATGTCCATCTGCAACGCAGTCACGCCCGTTGCGGAACCAGCGACTTTGAAATCCATGTCGCCCAGGTGGTCTTCGTCACCAAGAATATCGGTCAATACAGCGAACTTGCTGCCGTCTTTGATAAGGCCCATGGCCACGCCGGCCACTGGCGCCTTCAAGGGCACTCCGGCATCCATGAGCGACAAACTGGTGCCACACACGCTGGCCATCGAACTTGAGCCATTGGATTCGGTGATTTCCGAGACCACACGTATCACATAGGGATAGCTGGCCATATTCGGCATGACTGCCTGGATGCCACGTTTGGCGAGACGCCCATGGCCGATCTCGCGGCGCTTGGGCGAGCCCATCATGCCAACTTCACCTACCGAATATGGTGGGAAGTTATAGTGCAGCATGAAGGGTTCCTTGCGTTCACCTTCGATGGCATCGATGATCTGCGCATCGCGACCGGTGCCAAGCGTGGTCACAACCAGCGCCTGTGTTTCACCGCGGGTGAACAGTGCTGAACCGTGAGTGCGGGGCAGCACCCCAACTTTAATGGTAATGGGACGCACGCTGCGGGTGTCGCGGCCGTCGATGCGCGGCTGACCCTCAAGAATACGGCCTCGCACAATTTTCTTTTCCAGATCCCCAAACGCATTTGCAATGGTATGTTCAGTCCACTGTGTCTTCTCACCTGCGGAGAATTTTGCCATCACGGCTTCGCGTATTTCCTCGATGCGGGTGACGCGCGCCTGTTTTTCGGCAATCTGGTAAGCCTCGCGCAAGGGTTTCTCGGCTTCTGCGGCAATGGCTTCTGCTAGGTCCTTGTTCTTCTCTGTTGGTTTCCAGTCCCAAGCGGGTTTTCCAGCTTCTTTCGCCAGTTCCCTGATTACCTTGATGGCAGTCTGCATCTGTTCGTGGCCGAACATCACGGCTCCCAGCATCACTTCTTCGGACAAGCAATTCGCTTCGGATTCAACCATCAACACAGCTTTATCGGTACCCGCCACCACCAGATCCAGATCGGATGTAAGCAGCTGGGTTTTTGATGGGTTCAAAATATATTGACCATTCTCATAACCAACACGCGCAGCGCCGATGGGACCCATGAACGGCATACCTGAAATGGCCAGGGCAGCAGAAGCACCGATCAGCGCTGGCACATCTGGATCCACATCTGGATTCACGGAAATGACCGTAGCGACAACCTGCACTTCGTTGTAAAAACTTTTTGAAAACAATGGACGGAGGGGGCGGTCGATAAGGCGGGAGGTCAGGGTTTCTTTCTCACTAGGGCGCCCTTCCCGCTTAAAAAAACCGCCGGGAATTTTACCGGCGGCATAGGTTTTTTCCTGGTAATTGACCGTGAGCGGGAAAAAATCCCGGCCCTCAATCGCTGATTTAGAGCCGACCGCGGTGACCAGTACCACGGTATCCGCCATGGTTACCAAAACCGCACCATCAGCCTGGCGGGCGATCTCACCCGTTTCCAAGGTGATTTGGTGCTCACCGTATTGAAAGCTTTTTTTGAATACTGTCACTTTAAACCCTTCGTGGTTCGTAATAATTAAAAACGCAAAGAATGTGAATATGAATCAGCGGCGCAGACCAAGACGCTCGATAAGTGCCTCATAACGCGCCTGATCGGTGTTCTTGAGGTAATCCAGCAGTTTACGACGCTGGTTCACCATTTTGAGCAACCCGCGACGGGAGTGGTGGTCTTTCTTATGTTGTTCAAAGTGTCCACCGAGCCCATCTATGCGGGCGGACAATAACGCTACTTGCACTTCCGGTGACCCGGTATCTTTGGAATCGCGTCGGTAGGCAGCGATGATCTCTTGCTTCTTATCAACGGTAAAAGACATATACACGCAACTCCAGTTGTTTCAGACGTTAAAATCAGCCGTGTATTGTAAACGCGGCATAGCCCTCGAACAAGTAAACAGGCAATAAAATCAGCCTATAACCTGACTCTCAGTCAAAATTCATGAGCCGTCGCGGCGTTACCCGCCCATCCGGGAGCACTTCGGCCAGACCAAGAAACCGCCCATCTCCATAGGCACGTAACCACCCCGCTGTTGGCGCTCCAGGAACCATCACTGCCTGTCCCTTCAGGAAATACCAGACCGCATCCACACCCATGTGCACCTGCGGCCAATGAGCCAAGGCACTGTCTACCGGCAATAGCACGCTATCCAGTGCTTCAAAACCCATATTTGTCTGCTGTAATTCTTCCAAACAATGCATGTCGGTATATGGGCCCACCATCGTTCTCCGCAGAGCACTCACATGACCGCAGCTGCCGAATGCGCATGCCAAATCTTCCACCAGTGTGCGTACATAGGTACCCTTGGAACAACGGACCTTGAATTCAAGCGTGTCCTTTGAATACGTAGTCAAAGCCAGTGAATGGATAGTGACCGAGCGGGGTTTCCGCGGCACCTCGATTCCTTCGCGCGCCAGATCGTAGAGCCGTTGACCCTGGTGTTTAAGGGCGGAATACATGGGGGGTATCTGTGTAATCACACCGCAGAATTGCTCAAAAATCTGTTCAATGCGCGTGCGTGTGAGGGTTGGCAACATGCACGTTTCCAGCACTTCGCCTTCAGCATCCGCAGTGGTGGTGCGTGTACCGAACTTGCATTGCACCGCATATTCCTTGTCTGCATCCAATAGGTATGCCGATACTTTTGTGGCCTCCCCAAAACACAGGGGTAACAACCCGCTGGCCAAAGGATCCAGGCTGCCGGTATGTCCGGCCTTGCGTGCATTAAATAGACGTTTCACGGACTGCAGGGCCTGATTTGATGTCATGCCCACAGGCTTATCCAGCAACAATACGCCATGTACAGCGCGCCGTGGAATTGCTATACCGCCGGATTCCCGTGTGTCGTGGATTATTTTTTCGCGGGCTGTCGCAGGTATCACGAGGATTTTTTTTCGTCATCGTGGGTTGATGCGTTTGCGCGTTTGATGAGCGCATCCAGGTGTGCAGCCCGATCCAGGGTATCGTCATAACGGAAATGCAGCTCGGGAATGCTACGTAATCTCAGGGAACGCCCGAGTGTGTGCCGCAGGAATCCGGCTGCATGATTGAGAACAGTTACCACCTCGGGCTGTGGACCGTTGGCGCCCAACACCGAAATTAGCACTTTTGCGTTTGACAGATCGGGGGAGACATCGACGTCGGTTATCGTCACCAAATGGATCCGTGGATCTTTCACCTGGCGGCGAATAAGCTCCGAAAGTTCGCGCTGCAGTTGCTCTGCGATGCGGCTGGAGCGTTCATATTCCCTGGGCATATACTATATCCAATCGTGCCGTTTCAAAGCGTACGCGCGATTTCAACGCGTTCGAAACACTCAATCTGGTCGCTTGGCTGCACGTCGTTATAATCCTTCACACCGATGCCACACTCGGTGCCGGCACGCACTTCATTGACGTCATCCTTGAAACGTCGCAGAGATTCCAGCGCACCCTCATAAATTACTACGTTGCTCCGCAATACCCTTATGGGTAGGTTACGTTTTACATAGCCATCCACAACCAGACAACCAGCGATTGCGCCTAACTTGGACGAACGGAAGACTTCACGCACTTCTGCAAGACCCACGATCTGTTCACGCTGTTCCGGTTTGAGCATTCCACTAATAGCCTGTTTCACATCATCTATCGCTTCATAGATGATGCTGTAATAGCGCACGTCCAGACCGGATTCGCTGATCATGCGACGTGCGCTGTTATCGGCACGCACATTGAAGCCAATAATCACCGCCTTTGAAGCCAAGGCTAGATTGACATCCGACTCGGTGATGCCGCCGACGCCGCTGGCGATGACACTCACCTTCACTTCATCGGTGGACAGATTGCTGAGTGCGTTGCTCAGGGCTTCAGCACTGCCCTGGACATCGGATTTAATGAACACGTTCAGGGTCTTTTGCTCGTCTTCCTGCATCTGCTGGAAGGCGTCGTCCAGTTTGGTGGTCTGGCGTGCGAGTTTTACATCGCGGTATTTGCCTTGACGGTATAGAGCGACTTCCCGGGCTTTACGCTCGTCCGGTACCACCACCGCTTCATCACCCGCATTGGGTGTGCTGGACAATCCTAATACCGATGCCGGCGTTGCAGGCCCCACTTCTTGCAGGTTCTTGCCATCCTCATCAAACATGGCACGCACCCGGCCAAATTCCTGGCCGGTGAGCAAAATATCCCCCAATTTGAGCAGTCCACGCTGCACCAATACCGTGGCCACAGGCCCTCGGCCCTTTTCAAGGCTCGATTCCAGCACGAAACCGGACGCCGGACCGGTAGCTACCGCCTTGAGTTCAAGTATTTCGGCCTGTACCAAGATTGAATCCAATAGCGCATCAACACCTTCACCGGTCTTGGAAGACACCTTGACAAAGATATTCTCGCCGCCCCAGTCCTCGGAAATAATTTCGTGTTTGGAAAGGTCGCTGCGCACGCGCTCTAGGTCCGCTTCTTGTTTGTCGATCTTGGTAATAGCCACCACGATGGGTACTTCAGCCGCGCGTGCATGCTGGATAGCTTCAATCGTCTGTGGCATCACACCGTCATCGGCAGCCACCACCAGGACCACGATATCTGCCACATTTGCGCCACGCGCGCGCATCGCAGTGAAAGCCGCATGACCGGGCGTATCCAGGAAAGTAATGACACCTTTCTTAGTTTCCACACGATAAGCACCAATGTGCTGGGTGATGCCGCCTGCCTCACGCGCAGCTACGCGAGTGCTGCGGATAAAATCAAGCAAAGAAGTCTTGCCGTGATCTACGTGACCGACGATGGTGACTACCGGTGGACGTATAACCTCGTCACCCTCATGCACCACCTGCATTACCTGTTCTTCCAGATCATTTTCCTTGAGTAGCTTCGGTTTATGGCCCATCTCGTCCACGACGATGGCCGCAGTCTCCTGATCAATAACCTGGTTGATGGTGGCCATCGCACCCATGTTCATCATGATCTTGATAACTTCGGTGGCTTTAACCGCCATACGCTGCGCAAGCTCGCCTACGGTGATGGTCTCTGGGATCGGCACTTCCCGAACCTGTGGAGCCATAGGCTTTTCAAAACCGTGCTTGCTCTCCACTTGGACATTGATTGCTGACCTGGTTTTTGCAGGTTTTTTCCTGCGTTTGTTCGAGAGTTCATGCCCGACGTGTAATTCGGCACGTCCATACTTAGTGTGCTTATCATCAGCCGCGGCATTACCAGGCTGTGCCTTGCTGCGCGGTACAGCCGCACGCATACGCCGATCTTCTTCTTCGGTTTGACGGCGAGCCTCGGCTTCTGCGCGGCGCCGTTCCGCATCTGCACGGGCAGTTGCATCCTCTTCCTGCCGGCGGCGGGCCTCTTCTTCCTGTTTGCGACGATTACCCTCTTCTTCAGCGGCCTGCTTTTGCAGGCGTGTAGCCGACAGGCGTTCTTCCTCGGCGCGTTTCAGTTCCAATTCGGCCTGCTGTACAGCTTCCTCTTCTGAGCGGCGCTTGGCTTCTTCCTCCAGCACTGCGCTACGCTTCACATAAGTGCGCTTTTTGCGCACCTCCACACTCACGGTCTTGGCACGGCCCTGTATGCCGCTGAGTTTTATTTCGGATACCGTGCGACGTTTAAGGGTGATCTTGCGCGGCTCGCCAGTGACGCCTTCGCCATGACTGTGGCGCAAGTGCGTAAGCAGTTGCAATTTCTGGTCATCGCTGATGGCGATATCCGGATCGGAGATCTCAATGCCGGCATCCGCCAGCTGTGTGAGCAGCCGCTCGACGGGTGTTCCCACCACTTCGGCAAATTGTCTGATTGTGACTTCCGCCATGGCGATTTTCCTCGGCCGAGTTACTTCTGCTGCACTTCTTCACCCGCAAACCACGGGGCACGTGCGGCCATGATGAGTTCAGCGGCCTTGCTCTCATCCAGACCTTCCACATCCTTGATATCATCCACCGCCTGCTCAGCCAGATCCTCCATGGTGACGATACCGCGTCCCGCCAATCGGTAGGCCACTGCCTTTTCCATACCTGTAAGACTCAGCAGATCTTCGGCAGGCTCTTTGTCGCCGAATTGTTCCTCGCTGGCAATAGCCTGGGTGAGCAGCACATCGCGTGCCCGGCCACGCAGCTCTTCGACGATGCCCTCATCGAACTCCTCGACCGACAGCAATTCCGAAGCCGGTACATAGGCAATTTCCTCAATGCTGGAAAAACCTTCCTGGACCAGGATTACAGCCACGTTCTCATCCACATCCAGCTGCTCCATGAAGAGCTTCTGTAATGTCTGCACTTCGGCCTCGCTCTTCTGGGTAGCCTGCTCCTGGGTCATTACATTGAGTTCCCAGCCGGATAATTGGCTAGCGAGGCGCACGTTCTGACCGCCGCGGCCGATGGCCTTGGAAAGATTGTCTTCAGATACGGCGATATCCATGCTGTGAGATTCTTCGTCCATGACAATCGCTTGCACTTCAGCAGGCGACATGGCATTGATGACGAACTGCGCTGGATTGTCATCCCACGGCACTATGTCCACACGTTCACCGGATAGTTCATTTGAGACTGCCTGCACGCGCGAACCGCGCATACCAACGCAGGCGCCTACCGGGTCGATACGTGAGTCATTGCTCTTGACCGCGACTTTAGCACGCGCACCCGGATCGCGCGCCGCGCCCCTGATCTCGATTAGGCCCTGGCCGACTTCCGGTACTTCCAGTTTGAACAGTTCAATGAGAAATTGTGGTGCTGTGCGCGTTACAAATAACTGCGGGCCGCGCAGCTCGGCGCGCACCTCACGCAGATACCCACGGATGCGGTCATTGGAACGTACTGCCTCACGCGGAATCATTTCCTCGCGGGCGATGAATGCCTCGGCATTGTTACCAAGATCAATATAGACATTGCCACGCTCCACGCGTTTTACCACGCCCGTGACCAGCTCGCCGACACGTTCCTTGTAAGCTTCCACGACCTGGGCGCGCTCCGCCTCTCGGACCTTCTGAACAATCACCTGTTTGGCGGTCTGTGCGGCGATGCGGCCGAATGCTACCGATTCAATAGGCTCCTCGATGTACTCGCCCACTTGAATTTCAGGTTTGATATCGACGCCATCCATGAGGCGCAGTTCGCGTTCAGGCGATTCCAGCACCTCATCATCAGCTTTGACCTGCCAGCGCCTGAAAGTGCTGTATTCGCCTGTCTGGCGATCTATCGAGACGCGCGCATCGATTTCTCCGCCATGCTTTTTACGCGTAGCCGAAGCCAACGCTGCTTCCAGCGCCTCGAAGATCACATTTTTATCCACGCCTTTCTCGTTGGAGACGGCATCCACAACCAGCAATATCTCTTTATTCATATCCTCAACTTCCAATGCATTGCATTTATAAATCCGGGACCAAGCGCGCCCTGCCTATCTGGGAAAACGGCAGTCGGCATAAAGTGCCGTCTACTTCGACCAATACCTGATCAGACTCCATGCCACGCAGCGTGCCGGAGAACCGCCGGCGACCATCGCGTGGCAGCAGCAGCTCGATGCGGACTCGCTGACCGGCATGCTGCTGGAAATCCACCGGTTTGCGCAGCGGCCGGTCCAGGCCGGGTGAGGACACCTCCAGCGTATATGCCCCTGGTATCGGGTCCTCGACGTCCAGCACCGCGCTGATCTGCTGACTGACCTTCTGGCAGTCATCCAGGGTCACGCCTTGCGGCCGATTGATATACAGCCGCAGCACCCCGCCATGGAATTCAAGCTCCACCAGTCCATAGCCCAGGGCCTCGATGGCCGGTTCCAGTAATTTAAGCAGCGTCTCTCGCATGGCGCCCCGTACAAACAAAAAATGGGCCCAAGGCCCATTCATACGCCCCGCGAAACCGCAGGGCTCCAAGATGATAAACCCCAGTAAACCGGGATCTCAGCGCGGCTCGGGCCGCTGACTGACACTAAAAAGCCCCTGCGCGGGGCCCAAAAACCAAGATCTTTGGTAGCGGGGGCAGGATTTGAACCTGCGACCTTCGGGTTATGAGCCCGACGAGCTGCCAGACTGCTCCACCCCGCACCGGGCAGCCGCGAAATATATAGGACCTGAAGCTTTTTTTCAACCCAAGCCGGGAGTTAACCGGGCTGTTTGAGCGATTTCAGCAACTTTCAGAGGGTGCTTAGCAGTGTGTCTGTTAAATCGGGTCCGGTCACCCACGCTATGTTGATTTGACGCAATTAAAGCTCGGGATGCACTTATTGCTTCGCACATCTCCCGATTTCGTCATTCCGGCGAAAGCCAGGGTCATGCCAGCTTGACGGAAAATGAAA
>Ga0307372_10001193_pt1 | contig 45656 bp, 41 predicted proteins | sample OX1MG_FD_202533 | JGI IMG/M metagenome (GOLD analysis project Ga0307372, IMG submission 202533) | Soil microbial communities from Risofladan, Vaasa, Finland - OX-1 | ecosystem: Environmental > Terrestrial > Soil > Coastal area > Acid sulfate soil | place: Finland: Risofladan, Vaasa | collected...
CGGTCAATCCTCTCCGAGGTGAACCACCGACTGGAGAGCCGGATGCGGGAAATCCGCCTGTCCGGTTCGGAGGGAGGGGGAACCGAATTCATCGGTTCTCCCTACCCCTATCAACAAGCCAAACTGCGCCGCTACCGAACGGGCAAGACAGGTGAGACGGCAACCTTTCCGAGTGTATTTTCTTAGGGTTGCAAGGCAGTTCCACTGTCGGCTTGAGTGAAATTCCCAAAAGTGTGTCAAAATGCGGAATTTGGTTAGGGTCAGTGAAGTGCCGATGTTCTACTTGTCGGGGATAGAGCATCCCGCCGCCAAGAGAAATAAAGCGGTGAAAGGCGCTTGGCGGGCGTTGGATGAGAGTTCCACGGCTGGTTTGAGTATGTCCCAAGATTTCAAATTCGAGATTACGGCTCGTGATCCGGCGACGAAGGCGCGGACCGGGGTGCTTCACACTCCGCACGGCACGATCGAGACACCGTGTTTCATGCCGGTGGGCACATCGGGGACGGTGAAGTCCTTAACTCAGGAGCAGCTTGAGCAGCTTGGGGCGAAGATTATCCTTTCCAACACCTATCATCTCTATTTACGGCCCGGATTAGAGACTATTCGCGCTGCGGGCGGCTTGCACAAGTTCATGAGCTGGCCCCGGGCCATCCTGACGGACAGCGGCGGCTTCCAGGTGATGAGCCTGAAGGGATTGGGCCGGGTGACGGAAGAAGGTTACGAATTCCGCTCGCACTTGGATGGCTCCAAGCATTTCTTTACGCCGGAGAAAGCGGTGGAAACGCAGCTCTTTTTTGGCTCCGACATTGTGATGATTCTGGACGAATGCGTGCCCTATCCCGCCTCGCACGAAGCCACGCGGCGGGCCGTGAAACTGACTGCACAATGGGCACGGCGGGCGCGTGACCACTTTCTGGCAAACCGCCGGATCATGGTTCCCGAACCCAGCCTGGGAATGCCGGCGCTCTATGGGATCGTTCAGGGTGGAATTGACCCGGAGCTTCGCCGCGAGAGCGCCGGGCGGTCCCAGGAAATCGGTTTCGAGGGATACGCTCTGGGAGGACTTTCGGTGGGCGAGTCAAAGTCCGCCACTTACGACGTGACCGAATTCGTGGCAGGGCTTTTGCCGGACAACCAGCCGCGCTACTTGATGGGGGTGGGAACGCCCCAGGATCTGGTGGAGGGAGTGGCGCGCGGCATCGATCAGTTTGATTGTGTCATGCCCACCCGCAATGCCAGGAATGCATGCGTCTTCACTTCGGAAGGGCGGATCGTTATTCGGAATGCCCGATATACGCGCGATCCCGGTCCGCTTGATCCGGCCTGCGGGTGCTTTGTATGCCGACGCTATTCAAGGAGTTACATTCGCCATCTTTTCGTGGCAGGGGAGATGCTGGCGGCGACATTAGCCAGTTACCATAATTTGTACTTTTACCTTGACACCATGTGCAGAATCAGGCAGGCTATCCGCGCAGGAGTCTACGGGCAATTTCTTTCCAGTGCGCGGCTGCGGAGTTGATCTGGATGGCACAAAACCGGCGTTAAACCGGAGATGAGAAGGAACGCTTTAATCACCTGCACTCTTCCTCTGCTGAGTTAAGATGGATCACTTCAAAATCCAAGTGAACGGTTGAAAGCAAGATGGGACGTATTCTGATTCACCCCCTTTATATAGCTGCCGTCAATCCCGGCGGCAGCGGGCAAATTACGGGCTTTCTTCTGCTTTTCGGCCCCATCATTCTGATTTGGTGGTTTCTGGTCCTGCGGCCTCAATCGAAGAACCGACAAAAGACACAGTCCATGCTGGCGGCGCTCAAGACGGGCGACAAAGTGGTGACCAACGGGGGACTGCTGGGCACCGTTGTAGGCTTCCGGGACAGTGTGGTGCAATTGCAGGTGGCGAGCCAGGTGAAAGTGGAGGTGCTGCGTTCTTCCATTGCGGGACTTCAAGCCGAGCCCTCCGACAATGGCGGAAAGCGGACGGAGGAGCCAGATAAGGCCGAAACCGCAGCCAAGGGCAAGAAGCCTTAAAGTTAGTGACAAATGGCGAGCAAGGCAGCCTGATCGTTTTCTGGGAACGATCAGGCGGAGCGCGCCGTTTTTTGCACCTCATCACGCACCACTTGCCTGGGCAATATCGATGAAAGGCTATACCATTAAGATATGAAGAGCAACAGCATCCGCAACCGCGCGATTGTGATCCTGATTGTAGTTCTTTCCTGCGTCTTCGGGATCGTTGGATTTCCTTCCAACGTGCAACAACTTCGTCAAAACATTGCCAACCGTATCAAGCTGGGCTTGGATCTGGCGGGCGGAACTCACCTGGTGTTGCAGGTTCAAGTGGATGACGCGCTGAACGTCTCCACCGACCTGGCGCTCGAGCGCTTGCGGGACGACCTGAAAACCAAGAATATTCCGTTCGCTGACATCCAGAAGACCGATTTGACCCACATCCTGATGAAGGGTGTGCCGCAACAGCAGTCGGGCGCATTGGATGCCATCGTGCGCGACGGCTTTTCCGGGTGGACGCTGGAACCCGTTCCCGGCGACCCCACCTCGCACCAACTGGCGATGAGGGTGACTGAAGCCACGAATATTAAGAATGAAGCTTTCACTCAGGCGCGGGAAACTATCTACCGCCGCATCAATGCGTTGGGAGTGACCGAGCCGGAAGTTGCGGATTACGGGCAAGGGGATTATGAGCTGGTGGTGCAGTTGCCGGGAGTGAATGACCCTTCTCACGTGAAGGACGTGATCCAGCAGACCGCCATGTTGGAATTGAAGATCGTTGTGGACGGGCCCTATCCCACCCAAGATGCGGCGCTGGCCGCTCATGGAGGCGTGCTCCCGCCCAATACCCAACTGCTTCCCGGAACCAATGATAACGGCGGCGGCCAAGCTTGGTACATCGTAAACTCGATTGCTGCCGTCACCGGCCGCGACTTGAGCGGCGCCGAACCTTCGCAAGATGAAAACGGACGCCCCGACATCAACTTCACTCTCACCCGCGACGGCGCGGCGCGATTCGGCCCGATTACTCAACGGAACATCGGCAAGGAGCTGGCGATCGTTCTGGACGGACATGTGGTGAGCGCCCCCGTGATCCATGGCCAGATCTCCGACCGGGGTGAAATCACCGGTAGTTTTACCGTGCAGCAGGCTTCTGACCTGGGGTTGACCCTCCGTTCCGGCGCATTGCCGGCTTCGATCAAGTACCTACAGGAAGAGACGATTGGCCCTTCGCTGGGCGCGGACTCCATTCGCCACGGGGTGATTGCCTGCATTGTCGGGTTCGTGGCGGTGATTGGCTTTATGCTGATTTATTACAAAGAAGCCGGGATTAACGCCGATGTCGCGTTGACTTTGAACTTGCTGATCCTGGTGGCGGCGCTGGCTTACTTTGGCGCGGTGCTCACCCTGCCTGGCATTGCCGGCGTCATCCTGACGGTGGGCATGGGCGTGGACTCAAACGTTCTGGTGTTTGAACGGATCCGAGAAGAAATCAGGCTCGGCAAGTCGGTGCCGGCTGCCGTGGCCGGCGGTTTCCAGCAAGCGTTCAGGACCATCCTGGATACGCACGTGACCACGGTGGTCTCAGCGGCGATCCTTTTCACGTTTGGCACCGGACCCATCCGGGGCTTTGCCGTGACCTTGACCATTGGTCTGATCGCAAATGTTTTCACTTCAGTGTTTGTATCCCGGGTGATTTTCGATTACCATCTCACGCATCATGTAAAGGGCGAACAATTGAGCATTTAATTCCGGAGGCGGGAACTTCCGGGCAATCTCCGGTGTCAACACTCTTAGGCAGGGAAGGCTAGATTGCATGGAGTTTTTTCACAATCCAAATTATGACTGGATGGGCAAAAAGTGGTACTTTATCGGCGTGTCCTTGGCGCTCGCGGCTATTGGGATTATCTCGATCTTAGCCCATCGTGGTCTGGCTTATGGGATCGACTTCCGGGGCGGAACGCTGGTTTACGTGAAGCTGGCTCAGCCTCCCAATTATGGCGCGATTCGCGGTGAGCTTGCCCGGGAGGGCTTGAAGAACGCCACTCTTCAGCGCTACGACTTGGCCAGCAAGAACGAGGTTTTGATCGGCTTGGACTTGATGACGACGGCTTCCGCCAATCAGTTGGATGCCGGCAAGCAAGCCATCGTCAAGGCCATGTCGGGGCTTTACGGAACCGGCCCAGTGGGCAAGATTGACTTCAATAACGCCAACCCTCAGGCCGTTGCAGAGCAATTGATCGTGGCTGATCCCTTGAATTTGGCCGCCAAGGGGGCAGACCCGGCTCAGAAGCAATACACCGACTTAACCAAGGCCATGGTGGATTACCGTAAAAGTCCGGCGCTCGGCGGACTGATTGAAAATTTCTCTCAATTGCAAGCCGTGCCAGGAGTGAATAGGAAGGTCATTTCCGCCTTGGAGAACAGCTTCTATCTTTCCCGTTACGTCGTTTTTAACACGGAGATCGTGGGGCCCAAGGTGGGTTCCGACTTGCGCCACGAGGCCCTTTATGTGACTCTGGCCGGGCTGGGGGCCATGCTGCTCTATATCTGGTTTCGGTTTGAGCTGGTCTATGGCTTGGCGGCGGTGATTGCCACTTTTCACGACGTCATCATTACGCTTGGCATTTTTTCGCTTCTGAACAAGGAAATATCACTGACGGTCATCGCCGCGCTGCTGACCTTGGTGGGCTATTCAATGAATGACACCATCGTGGTATTTGACCGGATTCGGGAGAATGTACACCTAAGTAAACGGGAATCATTCAAAGATTTGGTGAACCGCAGCATCAACCAGACGCTGAGCCGGACGATTCTGACCTCCGGGCTTACTTTTCTCGCGGTCATGTCACTCTATCTTTTTGGCGGCGAAGTGATTCACGGTTTTTCGCTGGTGTTGGTCATCGGCGTGATTTTCGGGACTTATTCGTCGTTCGCGATTGCGAGTCCCGTGGTGCTTTACTGGCAAGAGCGGACGGGCCGTGGCACGGTGACGGAACGGCCCCGGCTCGCGGCTCGTGAACCCGCGGGCGCTCGCCGTTAGCTTGGCCCGGACCGCGCGCCAGCAAACGCGCGGACTTTTTCGAGGGAGGAGCAGCTATGTTTGACAATACATTGCTCGACTCATCCATGGAACGGGCGCCGGTATTGGCAGGCACCCACTGGATAGTATCCATTGGAGTGGGCGTGCTCGGCTACCTTGCCTGGTATTTTGGCATCTCCACTATTCTGGGACCGCCGGACACGGTGCGGGCGCTGGTGGTGCAGTCCGTGGTTTTTGGCGGCATCCCATTGATGCTGACGGCGTTGATGCTTTCTTACATCATTGCGGATTGCCGCCACTTGCAATTTAATCCGGTGATTTGGATTATCCTGACCTTGCTCTTGAGCGTCGTGGGCTTCCTGTTTTATTTGACTTACTCCGCGAACAAGACCAAAAACTGGAAGCGCGCCACCATGCCGATCGCTTACATCATTGATGGGATCGTCATCGGGTGCATGGTCCTGTACCCATTGATTTACACGCAAGGTCTTCCCAAAGCGCAGCTCATGACGTCGCTGGCCGCGCCGCCGCCCCCGCCCCCACCTCCGCCACCGGCCCCGCCCGCGCCCAAAGTGATCATTCGCCATGTGTCGCTGGCAGACATCATGAAGGCGCCCACGGTTATTCCGAAAACCATTAAGGTGGTGAAGGACCAGCCGGAGGCGCCACAGACAGGCGTGGTCGGGGGCGTGCCGGGCGGCGTGCCGGGCGGTAGCATGGGCGGTGTTCTGGCAGGCGTGCTGGGGGGCGGTCCCCCTCCACCGCCGCCACCGAAGGCCAAAGCTCCTTCCCGGATTACCGTGGGCGGACAAGTGGAAGCGGCCAAGCTGATTTTCGGACCTAAACCCGAGTATCCGCAGCTTGCCAAGATGGCGCGAATTCAAGGAGTGGTGCGGCTGGAGGCTCTCATCAGCAAGGATGGCACCATCAAGGACCTCAAAGTGATGAGCGGCCACCCGTTGCTGGTGAAGTCGGCAATCGATGCAGTTTCGCGGTGGCGGTATCAACCGACCTTGTTGAACGGTGACGCGGTGGAAGTGGCAACGGAAATTGATGTGAACTTTACGCTGGCCGAATAAGCCAGGGAGCTTTGAAATCCTAATAAGGAGGATATGAAAATATCATGTTAGGGGCAAAATTAATCACGTTAGGTTTCTGGTTCTTTCAAGAGGAACAGGCGGTGGGCTTCGATCCCTTGAGCATGTGGCATTCGATGGGCTGGCCGGCCCGTTTCGTGGTGATCGTGTTGGTCTTCATGTCGGCGTGGTCCATCGGCATCATGATTGACCGTTATATTGCGTACTCGGCCGCCCGCAAACAGTCAAGGATGTTTGCTCCAGCAGTGGCAGGCGCCTTGAGGGAAGGCAAGATCGATGAGGCCATTGCTATCGCCGAACAGAACAAGCGCAGCCACCTTGCCAAAGTCGTTACGGCCGGACTGCAGGAATTCCAGGCTCACCAGGTTTCCTCGGAGATTTCCGGCGAGGAGATCGACGCCTCCCGGCGGGCTCTCGACCGGGCTGCCGCTATCGTCCACGCCGAGCTGAAGCGCGGAGTCTCTGGCCTCGCCACCATTGGGTCTACCGCCCCCTTCGTGGGCCTGTTCGGCACCGTGCTGGGCATCATTCACGCGTTCATGGGCATTTCCTCGGCGAAATCGACGGGCCTCGCGGCCGTGGCCGGCGGTATTTCTGAAGCTCTGGTGACCACGGCGTTCGGACTCTTCGTGGCAATTCCGGCCGTCTGGGCTTACAACTATTTTACCGGCAAGCTGGAGGCGTTTGACGTGGAGATGGACAACTCCTCTTCCGAGCTGGTGGATTATTTCATTAAGCGGTCTGGACGGGGGAAGAAATAATGGCCTTCAAAGCGAAAGCCCCTTCCACGGTCTCTGATATTAACGTCACTCCTCTGGTGGATGTGATGCTGGTGCTGCTGATCGTCTTCATGGTCATTACGCCGATGCTCCAAAAAGACGTCACCGTGGACATGGCCAAGGCGAATAACGCCATCAAGATGGCTGACGCCGATAAGGAAGATGCCGTAGTGATCTCCATCACCCGTGACGGCAAGATTTACCTGAAAAAGAACCCCATTAGCTTGGATAAGGTCACAACCAAGGTGAAGGATATGATTGCGAACCGCCTGGGCAAAACGGTATACCTGAAATGCGACGCCCGCGCAAAATATGGCGATGTGGTGAACGTGGTGGACGCGGTTCGGGCAGCGGGTGTGGAAGACTTGGGGCTTTTAACCCAGCAGGTGGAACGGCGGCCCGGTATGCCCGAGACGCTTCCACCTCCAACCTCGTAACTACGGGGCCGCAGTCTGACTTCAAAGGCGAAGGAGGGTACTTCTATGGCAATGGCCGTGGGAAATAAGGGCGGCACGATGGGTGAGATGAACGTCACGCCGCTCATCGACGTTCTGTTGGTGCTTTTGATCGTTTTCATGATCATCGTGCCGACGATCCCGAACGGGCTTGGCGCCCTGGTACCGCAGCCCAACAAGAATGCCAAGCCGGATCCGTCGGTGCTTGCCCGGACAATTATAGTAATTGTGGATGCCAACCGGCAGGTCAGCATTAACCAAACTCCGGTAGCCATCAGCGATTTAGGGGCGCGGCTGGTGGATATTTTCAAGACCCGTAACGATCGCGTCATCTTCGTGAAAGGTGATCCCAGTCTTCCGTTCTCCGTGGTTGCCCAAGTCATTGACATCGCTCACGGCGCGGAAATTGACAAGATTGGCTTGATCACCAAAGCGTTAGAGAACGAATAACCCAGCCTGGGTACGAGGGAGGAGTATGCGGATGAGACTTAACAGGCTCGCCCCGTTTGCTGGTATCGTGCTTTGCGCCGGCCTGACGGTGGGGTGTAACCGGCTTAAGGCCCGCGACCAGTTGAATAAAGGGGTGATGGCCTTTCGCAACGCGCATTTTCCTCAGGCCGTCAACCATTTTCAGGAGGCCGTCAGCCTGGACCCGACCCTGCTCAACGCCAAGCTCTACTTGGCGACAGCCTATTCGCAGCAATACGTTCCGGGCGGGCAATCCCCGGATAACCTGAAGATGGGCCAGTTGGCGATCGATTCTTTTGAGCAGGTTCTGAAAGCCGACCCTGAAAATAAGACAGCCTTGGGAAATATCGGCCAGATCTACTATGAAATGCAAAAATTTGACATGGCCAAAGAATATCAAGAACGGTTGCTGAAAATCGATCCCAACAATCCGGAGACCTACTACTGGATCGGAGTGCTCGATTATATTCCTTGCAATGTGAACTGGACGGCAACGCGGCGGGACTTGAACCTGATGACACCCAAGGATCCCACCCATCCTGGCGTGCTTCCGCCTCTTCCCGAAAAGGCGAGGCGGGCTTTGGCCGAAAAGAACGCGACCCTGGTTGACGAAGGGATGAATGCGTTGGAGAAGGCCCTGCAGCTCAAGCCCGACTACTTGGAAGCCATGGCCTACCTCAACTTGATGTACCGGCAAAAGGCGGATCTCGAAACTGACAACGCGGCACGCGAATCGGACTTGAAGGAAGCCGATCAGTGGGTTGATAAGTACCTTGAGCTGCGGAAAAAAGCTCCACAGGCAAAGGCCGGGGCCTGACCCGTACCCATCACTCCCCGGAGTATTGGAAGGAAGAAGGGAGATGCCGAAGGCATCTCCCTTTATTTTGAAAGGTTCAACGCAATCTCGCCCGTTCCTGCCCCTATTCCCTCTTGCTCAGGTTGCATTCCTCCCCGGAAAACGCGCGGGAAGTGCTCCTTTGGCCTGGATCAATCATAGAAATATTTTCAGCCATCGTCCGGGGACAGTTTTAGCTATGCCGTGCGAGCCTGGGCCATCTTTCGTCCTGCGCCCCGGTCGGCCCATCACACTGCTCTCCTCAGAAGGCAGAATGTAAAGGCGGCCAAATGGATGGTAATGACTCAATTTGTTCCTTCATCGTCATTCCCGCGAAAGCGGGAATCCACCCCGAATAGCGCAGTGGCATTCCGAACTCGTGCGGGAAAAGGGATTGTCGGGTGCCTGGATCCCCGCCTTCGCGGGGATGACGGTGGGGAACAAAGTCACAAAACATCAAACTGAGTCACTACCAAATGGATGTCCTCTGACGCAATCAAAATCGCGCGCTGATGGTTCTTCAAGTGAACTTCGGGAACAATCCAGGTTAGAAGTACGCGACCCTGCCAGCCACTTGGATACTATTCCAACATAGGATTGCGTGTGGGTTGCGCGGCGATGAAAGAATTGACGTTGGACGAGTCAATCCAAGCCGTGCCGGTATCCACCCATGACGGCAGAGGCGATTCGGGTGACGTCCTCCAGCTCTTGAACTGGCGGACCACGTTATGGTGAAGATCGTCCAGGAAACGAAGGCCGTAAAAGGCCATGGTGTAAGGTTTTTGTGCAATGGCGCCGGAAACGTATCCTCGGGAAATCCAATCGAGAGTTTCCGGACTTTTATCCATTGCCACAATGACGACCTTTCCTTTCATGCTGAGCCGGTGCAGGGTCTCCGCAGCTCCCGGTCCTCCCGCCGCTTCCAGGCAAAGGAAGCCATCAATCTTCTCTTTTTTCTGCTCCAAAAGATTCGAAACCTCATCGTTGGCTACAGTAGGATCACCTTTGTCATCGAGCGTTTGCAGGACTTTGATCTTGGGGTAGCCCTGCAAGACCTGTTGAGCCCCCTTTAGCCGGTCACCCAGGTTGGTTTGTCCGGGCACGGTGATGATGACGATGTCACCTTGCCCGTGCAGCAGCGTCGCAAGGTGCTTGGCGCTTTCCTGGCCGGCACGGAAATTGTCCGTTCCAATGAACATCAACCGGTGAGAATCTGGCGCATCCGAATCGGCGCAAATCACCGGAATGCCTTTAGCGATGGCCTCATTGATCTCAGGATTAAAAATCCCGGCCAGCGACGGCGAAACCAGAATCCCCGAGGGATTTGAAGCCACGGCTTGCTTGAAAGCAGCCAATTCGTCCTGCGGAGAATAGGCGGTGGGCCCCACCTCGCTCACCTTGACCCCCAACACACGGCCGGCGTCATTGAAGCCATTCTGCGCCTCGTGCCAATAAGGAATGGAAGTGTCGAAAGCGACGAATACATACCGTTCGTTTTCGTTGTGGAATGACTTTTCGCATGCAAAACCGCCGAGCACGAGCCCGGCGAGCGTGAAGAACAGAATCAATTTGTGGAATCCACCCATGGTGTACCTCCAATCCGCCCGGAGATTGCGCGGGGCGGCGGCAAATGGGATGAAGTTTGCTTTGCAGCGCGATGGAAACAACCCAAAACCCAAATCGTGGGCGGCCACTCATCGCATGCCAAGTAAGAACCTCTCGAAAAGACTCATCCTGCCGGGGTTATTTCACCGTTCCCGCCTTGGTGGAGGGCAGGCCCTGATTCTGCGAGCCCTTGAGGGCCGGTGAGATTATACGCCGCTTGTGCCATGACTAAAAGGGAATCTGATGATCGGCCAGCAACGTCAAACCCTGGGGTGTGACCTTGTAAACGGCCTCGTGGCGAGGCGGTTTCTGGCCCCGTTCCTCGTATTGCACGTATTCGCTTTCGATCAAGTAGCGCAAGGTCACCTTGCCCGGGGTCACGAGGAGCGTGCCACTGTAGGCGTTGTGAGTTTCCCAGAGCGAATGGAGCTGGGCCCCGTCAAAAGCGTAAAGGATAGCCGTCAGACGTGGCTGGCTCTTCCCCAAGCGCACTCCGGAGACCATGAAACGGAGACTGCCATTGGCTGCAGGGGGCAGGAAAGCATAGCGCAGGTCCGTGCGCGGAACAAAATGCGTTATCGTCAATAGCCGGGCATTGCCCTGCTTGGTCCCATACAGGGCGAGCACATTCACAGAGCGGAATTCCGGCCAACTGAGCGTGTAACCCGCTCCAATCAACTGCCCACCGTCCCACGGCCGAATAAATACTGCCGCCTTGCCCTCCAGCGGATAGTGAAGTTCGGAAAACGCATTCTCAATTTGCTGCCGGACTCTTACATCCAGCGGTTCGTTGGATGTAGCATCCTGCGCCGCTCCGCTGGCCAACCACTGTTGAAGATGATTAAGGATGAGTGTTTGAATCTGCTTGGTGATTGGGGTAGCACTGTCGATGGGAACGCCGTAAAGTTGCTGTGCCAGGTAATTGACGTGGCCGGAGAGACTGGCCGGCGGGCCACCCGCCCTTTTTTTCTTTCGGGCGAGGGCCTGGCTTGGGGCGAAAAAGAGGATCAATAAGACGGCGCAGAGAATCCACCGGAACCAGCGGTTGCCCGCTCCCCGGTCGAACGGTTCCATCAAGAGAGATGTGTTATTCATGGACAACTAGAATAACCTCAAAGAATCATTCTGGAAAAGGGAGTTTTAACCAAGTCTGCCTGCCAGTTGCGCCGGGGATGGACACCGGGACCACAAACCGCTCGGTATTGGGGCAATTCGCTGTAGCGGCGCTCTATGAGCGCCGAAAACCGTTGACGATTCTGGGTCGGTGCTCATAGAGCGCCGCTACAGCAATCAAACTGCCCCACTACCAACGGCACCGGCTAGGCCCCATTACCGGGGTGGGGTTACTGTTGCTTGAGCGGTCAAGCGCACGGCCCGTGGAACTTGACAAGGCAACCGCCCAGTACCACAATCCCTTGTTATGAGGATACCGAAGCATTGCTGCCTTATCGTTTTGATCTTGGGGGTGGCCTTTGCGGGTGGTTCTGCCCACGAGGCTGCGAAAAATATTTCAAGCGGGCAGGGCCTAACACGGAAATTGAAACCTTCCCGCCCGCCGATTGTGGGCGTCGCGCACATTGGACTCTACACGGACGATGTGGCGGCGTCGCGCCTGTTCTTCGGCAAGGTTCTCGGCTTCGCCGAACCCTTCTTTTTGAATAATCCCGACGGCAGCCTGATGCTGACCTATTTCAAGATCAACGACCATCAATACATTGAGATTTTTCCCGGTCTTAAGAGTCCTACTCAGGACCGTCTTTCACACATCGCTTTTGAAACCACGGATGCCCGCGCTCTCCGGGATTACTTAGCCAGCCGTAACCAGAAGGTTCCCGGAACCATCAAACCCGGGCTCGATGGCAACCTGAGCTTTGAGGTGAAAGATCCCGACGGGCACACGGTGGAGTTCGTCCAATACATGCCGGGGTCGCTGCACAGCCGCAACTTCGGCAAGTTCCTGCCGGCCTCTCGACTATCCAAAAGGATGATCCATGTTGGTATTACGGTCCATGACCGCGCGGCAGCAGACCGCTTTTATCGCGATATCCTTGGCTTTCAGGAAATGTGGTACGGAGGGATGACAGACACCCGCACCGATTGGGTGGACATGCGTGTGCCCGAAGGGACGGATTGGCTTGAGTACATGCTGAACGTTCACAATCCATCCCCGAAGCAGCTTGGCGTGATGCACCATCTGGCGCTGGGCGTGCCCAGCGTGGCTGCTGCTTACCAGGGGGTTCTGGCCCGGGGTTACCATCCGCCGGGGAAGCCCCAAATTGGACGGGACGGTAAATGGCAGCTCAACCTCTACGACCCCAACCTTACCCGTGTCGAACTGATGGAGCCGAAACCCGTGCGCAAACCTTGCTGCTCACCGATGCTCCCGGCCAATTGAAGCCTGCCGTCGCCCCTACCAATTTGTGTACGATCCATCCGGCCGGTGCAGCATCGGAGTGGGCTGCACTCTCTCCGTGATTTCAGCGGCCAGTCGCAGGCGGATTGTATCCAGCGTGATCCCCAGTCCTGGCCTCGAGTTTGGCCACATTTTGCCGTTGCGGAAGTCGTAACACTCGGGTAAATGTGCGAACTGATGGCTTCCATCTCCTAGCATTTCCATCATGACAGGGCCGGGAAATACGCCGCAGGCATGAACCAATGCGGCCTCGGAAACCGGACCAGTGAAGTGTGGGATCAAACCCACGTAGTGCGTTTCGCATAAGGCCGCAATCTTCAGGTACTCGGTAATCCCCCCCACATTGGGCAGCGTCACCCGCGCGTAGTCAATCAGTTGCTGTTCTACCAGCCAATTCAAATCCCACTTGGATCCAAACTGTTCTCCTACAGCGATAGGCAATTTCACCTTCTGGCGCACCTGCCGGTAGACTTCAGGATTCTCGGAGCGGATCAGATCCTCGGCAAAGTATGGCTCAAGGCCCTCAATTAAGGTGCTGAGCCGCACGGCATCCGGAAAGTCAAGCCGGGTGTGGTAATCGAGCGCCCAGTCACCCTCCGGCCCTACGCCCTCCCGGACTTGCACGCAATTCTCATAAGTTTTGCGCACCATCCGATGCGAGTTGAAGGCTTGACCCGCAGGAGGGTCGGCCGTGGCCGTGCGATAAGCCCGGAAGCCGGCTTCCATACACGCCCGTGCGGACTCGACCAATGTGCCGTGATTCGGAAATGCGGTGGAATAGCACTCCACATGATCGCGGGAAAGTCCACCGAGCAATGCATAGACAGGAACGCCCAGTGCCTTGCCTTTGATATCCCACAGTGCTAAGTCAATCGCACCCAGCGCATCCAGCTTTTCGCGACCTGCCGGATAAAAATAACCCCGGAACATCATCTGCCAGAGGTGGTCAATACGCGAGGCGTCTTCGCCAATAATCATCGCCCCACATTGCTTCACGGTGTCCGGCGAACCTCCCTCGCCGATTCCGGTGATGCCTTGATCGGTTTCCACTGTCACGATGTTGAACGATTGGTTGAAGCTCGGCGGAGACTGAGGGTTATGGTAGAAGCGGATGCGAGTGATTTTCAGGGGACCCGCAACAGCAGACGATGGCCGTGGTGCGGGCTTTGCTGCAATCTCCGTGCCCCCGGCTAATGCGGCGGCCCCTCCTAACCCGGCAGACTGAATAAAATCACGGCGCTTCATGGATTCCTCCGTGGGAAGCCTTGCAATCGCCGCCCGCCGCGCCGGCCTCAGCCGGCAGCAGGAGCAACCGAATCGCTGCGCAAGACTCCCCGGTTTAGACGCCGCCCTTCTTCGACGCGGACTGGGCCAGAACCCCGGGCGGATTGGAGCGGTGCTGGCCAAAGCGGATTTCCATCGGTGTGTCTTTTGGGAAGACAACGTCTTGGCCGCGCGTGAGCAGATGCGAGTAGACAGACCGTCCAGCGCCGTAAGCAGCCAGGGCCGCGGTCACAGGTTGGGAGCGGACGCTGAGGGCCAGAACAGCGCCGATGAGCCGGAAGCCGATACCGCCAGCCACAATTTGCCCGCCGGCCGGACCGCTGGTGTCCGTGTAGACGCGGCCCGGGCGAACGTCATGGTCTGGCATCGCGGATTGGGTGGCGATCAATACGGCGATTGCGGGTGCAGCGTAATCCATCTTGGAGGTAGTGGAGTGTGCTCCGCCTTCCGAATCGAGCTTTAGCTTTTCCTTCTTGTCCACCACCACACCGGCCAAACTTCCCTCCACGTTTTGCGGCGCACCTTGTGGTGTCTGAATCTTGTTGAAGGCAAAACGGAGTACGCCGTTGCGATGGAGACGCAAACGCTGCGCGGGCTTGGCCTTCACCACCACTCCCTCCAGTTTGCTCCCTTGCGGGATGATGAGTTGGTGATCCTTGGAGAAAACAGGGCGAGTGATGACCGCCTCGACGGGCGTGCCGCGATGTGCCGTGGCCGAACTGATGGCCGTGACCAGGTTGGCCTCCACCGTGCTGCCCGCGGGGGGAACGGTTCCCACCAATTTCAGCTCCGATGAAGAAATTTGTGCCGGGTTCAAGGTGACAGGTGTCTGCAAGTCAGCGATAAACCGAGTACCTTCCGGAAGGTAAGGGGGATGGTAAGGGAGCTGCGCAATCAGGAATTTTTTAAGCCGGGCCATGCGGCCGGGTTCTTTGATCGCTGCCATCACGTGCTTCTCTTCGGCTTTGACCTGTTGCCTGGCGGAGTGAATGGCTTTGGAGGCGGCGCTCTGTTTCTTCACCCGTTCTGCGCTGGCGGTTTCAAGATGGACGACCTGCGCCGTGCCCGGCGAGACGACGGTTCTGATTGGGATCTTGCGGCCATCCTTCAGCACGAGCGTGTCAAACTCCACTTTGGCCGTGCGCAAGGGTGTGAAATCGCCTTGCAGCATCGCCTGGGCGCGTTGCTTCCTCGATGCGCTCTTCACTTCTGCTACGTGACCAAGCACTTTGCTTCCGGCCGGCGCCACCACCCGGTCAAACGCATAGACGGGTTGAAGCAGAACTCCCTCAACCGGCTCGCCTTTGCCGTGAATTGGCACCCGATGGTCCAGCGCGATGCCGAGCGCCGTGCCCTTTTCAAGGGTTAGAGGCACGGTGACGATGGGGTCGGAAGAATCCGTGCTTTGAGGGCGGGTGGCATGTTCCGCCTGGGCATAAACGGCGGGCATGAGACAGGAAGCGGAGAAGAAAAAGATGAAGAGCGCCGGGCCAGGAATTCCAGGACAAATCGTAGCCATTCTTGAGTCCTTGCATCCCATGTCTTTCCCAACTTTCCTAGCTCGCATCCTTCATTTTAGCAGGAATGTGAGGCGTACCCGTTTCAGCATCCTTTGACGCAAGTTTCGCTGAGGAGGTTTGCTTGGCAAGGAATGGTAGCAATATGGATCGTGACGCCGAGATGCCGCGCTAGCCCCAATACTGTTCAGATAAGGGGATATTTCGTAGTGGCGACCCTTGTGGTCGCCCACGGGCGGGCACAAGGCCTGCCCCTGCAGCGCTTGGGAGTCTGGTCCCAAATGGGGTGCGCCGCTCCACCTACTATCCTCCTCCGGCGCCGATTCTCTCAAGCTCCGCACCGGTTTCCGCCGACACGTCCTCATGCAGAGAATTGCCGTGCGCGTCCATCGTTACAATGGCAGGGAAGTCTTTGGCGGTGAGATGCCACATGGCTTCAGGGACGCCGAGTTCGTCGAGCAAGTCCACGCTGGTGACTTGCGGCAGACAGCGCGCGTAGTATTGGGCAGCGCCACCGATGGCATGGAGATAGACGGCTCCATATTCCTTCAGAGCTGCCAGTGTTTTTGTGCCCATGCCGCCCTTGCCCATCACGGCGCGCAGTCCGTATTTGCGGATGACGTCGGCCTCATAAGGCTCCTCACGGATGCTGGTGGTGGGACCGGCGGCGGTGACGCGCCAGCGCCGGTGCGGAGGATCGCCTTCTTGCATCATCACCGGGCCGCAGTGGTAAAGAATGGCGCCGCGCAAGTCCGTGGGCGGCTCGTGATGAAGCAGGTAGTGGTGCAGGGAGTCGCGGCCTGTCACCAGCGGGCCATTAATCAGCACCACGTCACCCACTTTGAGCGCGCGCACTTGACCTTCCGTGAGGGGTGGCTCCAGCCGCACTTCGCGGCCGGTGAGGTGAAATCGGGAATTTTCGCTGATCAGCCGCTCCACCGGCCGTTCTGGATCGCGATAAAGCCATTTCTTGATGGCGCCGCTTTCTGGGTCGATCATCACCCCCAGGCGGCGGAAAGCCCAGCAGTCATAGGCCACGGAAACGAAGAAGCTGGCGGGCAGGCGGTTGGCTGCGGTGATCTTGCAGCCAATCAGTGACGCTTTACCTCCGAAGCCCATCGTTCCTACGCCGATCTTGTTCGCCTCGTCCATCACCTCCTGCTCCAGCTTGGCGAGCGTGGCGTTGGGATTCACGTCATCTAGAGAGCGGAAGAGTTGGCCCTTGGCCAAATGATAGCCGTGGGCGCGGTCGCTGCCGATGCAGACGCCGATGGCTCCGGGCGCGCATCCCTGGCCCTGCGCTTGCCACACCGCATGAAGTAGACATTTGCGGACGCCTTCCAGATCGCGGTCGGCGCGGCCCAGGTGATCGAGGTTGCAGGGGACGGAATACTGAATGTTTTTATTTTCGCAGCCTCCGCCTTTCAGGATCAGCCGCACTTCGATAGCGTCTTCCTCCCACTGGTCAAAATGGGTGACCGGTGTTCCGGGGCCCAAGTTGGTGCCGGAGTTCTTGCCGGTCAGCGAATCCACTGAATTGGGGCGCAACTTGCCGCGCTTCGTCGTTTCCGCCACCGCTCCCTCAATCCGCTTGCGGATTTCGATCTGGTTGACGCCAACCGGCGTCTTGATTTCAAATGTGGGGAGGCCGGTGTCCTGGCAGATAGGACCTTCATTGTCAGTAGCCAGATCGATGTTTTCACCGATGATGCTCAGAGCCTGTCCTGCCTTGGAAGCCGGGGGTTCGGTCTTGAGGGCCCAGGCCATGGCCTGGCGGACGTCCGGTGGCATGTTGGTGGATGTTTGGACGATCAGTTCGATCATACTTTGTTTGAAGAATTGCATAAGGACCTCACGATCAAGACGGGTGAATCACCGGCCCGCAAAATGATGGAGCGTCTCGACGCTCCGCACAACCCGGCAGTGTCCTCTCGGGTGGCGTCCTGCTTTACCCGGCCGCCGGCAATTCGCAACAAATCGCGTTTCTCCCCACACCCTCAGTGTAGCCTACTGCGAAGTGCTTGGCATCCCTTGCTGTAGAGGCCTCTCACGGCGGTAGTGGTGCATTTTCGCCGCTACAGCAAACTGCACCACTGCTCTCACGGCAAGGTCAGCGCCCGGACCCCGATGAATCCGGTATAATGGCCTCGACGGAAAAATCCATGGAACAAGAATATTTACCCGCTGTTGAAACTCCAAGTTCTGAGATGCTCCGGGGTTTTTGGTATCCCGCGCTGCGCAGCGAAGAACTTCAAGGCCGGAAATTGCAAAAGGCTCTGTTGCTGGCAGTGCCGCTGGTCATGGGGCGCGATGCTGAGGGGCGTCCATTTGCCTTGCGTGACAGTTGCCCGCACCGCGGGATTCCTCTGTCTTACGGGCGCTTTGACGGCAGGGAAGTGGAGTGTTCCTATCATGGCTGGCGGTTTGACGCCCGCTCCGGCCAGTGCAAGGACATTCCATCCCTGATGCCGGGATCGAAGCTGCGAGTCGATAAGATTTATGCCACCCATTTCCACGCTGAAGACCAGGACGGCTACGTCTGGGTTTATATGCCGGAAGCGGGTGTGAAGGTTGACACGCCTCCACTGGCGCCGCGTTTGGAGGTCTTCAGCAAGCATTACAAAATCACGCATCTTGCCGCCACGCTGCCCGTGAGCGTGGATCACGGCATCATTGGATTGATGGATCCGGCCCACGGACCCTTTGTGCATCAAGCCTGGTGGTGGCGCTCCCGCCGCAGCATCCAGGCGAAGGAAAAAACCTTTGAGCCTATTCCCAATGGTTTCCGCATCATTGCCCATTCTCCTTCCGCCAACAGCGCTGCGTATAAACTGCTGGGCGTTTACGGCAAGCCCATCACCACCACCATTGAGTTCGTCCTGCCCAACATGCGTTTTGAGCAAATCCATTGCGGCGATTACTGGTTTTCCAGCCGCACCACTGTCACGCCCATCACCGCCAATGAGTGCCGCATTGATTTCTGTGCGGCCTGGAACTTTTTCTTGTGGTTTCCGCTGATGGTGCCCATCTTCCGCCTGTTTGGAAAGAGCTTTATTGGGCAGGACCAGCGCACCATGGTCCAACAATCCGAAGGCTTGGAGTACAATCCTGCGCTCATGCTGGTGGATGACGCGGACCGTCCCGCCAAATGGTATTTCCAATTGAAGCGCGCCTACCTTGAATCCCGACAGAAGGGCGGGGAAATGCAAAATCCCATTTCCAGCCGCGTCACACTGCACTGGCGAAGCTGAACTCCCGGCGCCCCTCACCCGCCGCTTCGCGTCACGCTCTCCCCGCAAGCGGGGAGAGGGCAGCGGTGAGGGGATGCATAGGGTCTGAACTGCTATCTTAAGCCCCCTTAGAAGAAATGTCTCTTCAATGCTGGACGCAACGTGCGGTCGCGGCTCAGCCTCGTTTTCAACGCCTCGAAGGCGTCCTCCGGCGTATCCACATATTCAATCAACCCCAAATCCTCCTGGTTGATCGTACCGGACTGTGCCAGCCATTCAAAATTGACCGCTCGCTTCCAGAATTCCGATCCGTAGAGCAGAATGGCAGCGCGATGGCCCATTTTCCCGGTTTGCACGAGCGTTAGAAATTCGGAGAGCTCGTCCATGGTCCCGAATCCACCCGGAAAAACGATCAGCGCTTTGGCCGGCTGCGCAAACCACAGCTTGCGCATGAAGAAGTAATGGAACAGGAAGCTCAGCTCGGGTGTGATGTAGGGATTCGGTTCCTGTTCGAAAGGGAGCAGGATGTTCAGGCCTACGGACTTGCCACCTGCCTCCGCCGACCCCCGGTTGGCTGCCTCCATGATGCCCGGCCCTCCGCCGGAGCAGACGACCAGAAACCCGCTGCCTCGATTCAGGCGGAGCGACCAGTTGGTGATCATCTGCGCCAACGTGCGCGCATCCTCGTAATATCGCGACATGTCCAAAGCCATGTGCGCCGCCTCAATTTCTGCGGAGGAATGGAAGCCAGGTTTGTCTTTCTCTTCATCTTCAAGCCGCCGAAGCCGGTGAATGGCTACGTCGCGGGGCAAGATGCGGGCTGATCCAAAGAAAACGACGGTATTCTGCACGCCCGCCTTCCGGAGCTTGGCCTGCGGGCCCAGATACTCGGAGAGAATGCGAATGGTCCGGGCTTCGGAAGTCTTCAGAAAGTGCTCGTTAAAGTAGGCCAGCTCAGGCTGCCTTGAATTCCTGGATCGCGGTGAACGGTTTGCCATAGGAACCTCTTCGATGTGTTTTGTTGACGGCGCGAATTGACGGGTCTGGAAATCTCGGGCTTTGATTTTACTGATATGGATGCACGCCAAACCCTGGTTCTCCTTCGCTGCCAATAAGCCTCTCGATCCTCTGTTGCTCCCGGTGACGCAGTGGTGCCGCGACCGTCGTGATTTACTTCACGTTCAATTAAGCTACGAGCTTAGCACGGTCGAGTCGGCGTATTGGTATCGGACGGGCCGTTGGGCAGTTTGCAGTGGCGGAGCCCGGAGCGTGCCCAGAAAGGCAGCCCCGAAACCGTTGGGAATTCAAGCTCGCCGGCCACAGGCATCCGCGCCCGCAGTCAAACCGCGCTACTACCGTCACAGGTTGCAGAACGGGCCAGAATGGGTGACGCAAAGGATGGCATTTGGCCAATGGCGGGCGCCGGGGGGCCAGAATTAGCGGGCAGAATCTTATGAGCCGGCTGGGATTCGAACCCAGAACCCCTGCCTTAAAAGGGCAGTGCTCTACCATTGAGCTACCGGCCCGCGACTACATTCAAGATTACCTTAGACGATTCACCTTCGTAAACCAAGAAATGCCGTGTGCATTGCAGTCATCCGAATGATGTCCAAAATGGCGCGAAGCAAACAAGTAGCGCAGCGCGGCGGAGCCGCAACCAAAACATGCCAAACAGACACCACCCGCTCCGGTAGATCATTGACCCTTGCAAAACCTGTGTTTATGCGGCTTGCTGAGGGCGAACCGGAAAATGTTTGTTAGGAAAACAAGAGATTACGAGCTTGCAATGGCGGGTGTTGAAGAAAAGTCAAAGTAATGGTCTAATAATGCACCCCAATCAGGAAGTGTGGGAGAACGAAAACTTTCAATCGTCGGAGGAATGTATGGCGAACGAATCCAGCGCATCATCATTTACAGCTCACTTACGATCGATCCTGCGAATTGTTCTTGGTTTCACCTTTATCCAGCACGGGCTCCAGAAAGTCATTGGGTTCCAGGGCGGCATGATGGGCGGCTTCCAACATTTGCCTACCATGCTGAAAGTCGCGGGATGCCTGGAAACCGCCGGCGGAGCTCTTTTGTTGGTTGGGCTCTTCACCAAATTCACCGCCTTCATCCTTTCCGGCGAAATGGCCGCAGCTTATTTCATGGTGCACATCCACGGCGGCTTCTGGACCATCCACAATGGCGGCGAGCTGGCTGTGGTTTACTGTTTTGTCTTCCTTTACCTCGCGTTCGCTGGGCCTGGTCCCCTTAGCTTGGATGGACTTCTGCGAAAAGCAGCGTGATGAGGATTGGGCATTATGATTATGATAACGTAACCGTCCGGCGAACCCATCGGGAACCTTCCACGACCCTTCATAGCGTCCTCAGGAACGCGATGAGGGCCTTCTTATCCTCGGCTGAGAGGTCGAGCCCAAAGGTATGGCCCTTGACCGCATACGTTTTCACGCCGTAAGGCTTAAAGCCGGTGGGGACGTAGTCGTCGCGCGTGCGGCGCGGGTCGAACCAGTCTTCCAGCGTCGCGCACCAGCCGCTGTGCCCAAACATGCTGCGATACCAAACACCTTTGAGCGAGGGAACTTTGTAGTAGCCGGTGCCGCGTCGAGTTTTCATTGTCAGGTTCGGGTCGGTGCCGACGGACATGGGCAGGATATCGTACTTCTGGTCGGCGCCCGGCGGAGGAGTAAAGCCTTCCGTGAGGGTCAATTTATTGTTGGTGTAGAGGGGCGGCGTGTGGCACATAGCACAGCCTTCGCGCTCGAAAACTTTCCTGCCCCGCGCCGCCAGCGCGTCAAACTTGTTGGGATTGGGCGGCGGCTCGAGCGAATAGACATAGAGGGCGAGGGCGTAGAGTTGCTCGTCGCTGTAACGGCCTCGCTTCGCCGGGTCCGGCAAATCCCGGAACCGCGGCGGAGTCCCTGCGGGTATGAATCCCGCATAGCTGGCCAAGGCATCCTCACCTTGGTTGATCGCGGCATAGCGCATGAGATCCGTGATCGATCGCTGCTGCTGAAGACCGGTGTGGTCCAGGTACCGCCGATCCTTGACGCCGATGAGGTCTGGGGTTTGAACAGGGTAGAGGATACTGGTGCCCTGCCGGCCCACAACGCCCGCTGGTATCGATGCGGATATGGCTGCGATCTGTTCCGGAGACATGGTGTCGGTCGGTGCGAGTGGATCGGGCTTTATCCAGGGCGCGCCGAAACTATCCTGAAGGATCGGCTGCAGGAAGTCGGGCGGGATCGGTCGCGCGAAGAAAGCGCGCTCGAAGGGAAAATTGCCCTGAGCGCCTTTGACAACAGCCCCCCCAGGCATCAGGCGAGTGTGGCACGTCCCACATGAATCGGCTCCGATTTCCACCATGCCCTTCTTCCGTATGACGTACACGAGAAAAGGCATGGTGCCGTCAGCGGTCGTCGGCACGCCGGCTTTGTGATACCAGGCAGGGTGGCGAACGTCTCCTGCCAAGGCACTCCCGGGCGGGCTGAAGCTGATCGGCGCGTCGAAGACGATCTCGCCCGCCTTGATCCAGTCTGCCTCCGTCTCAAGCGGCGGGGCATGGCTCTTGTCGTCCCAGATCACGACTGGCTCCTGCCGCTTCAGCCAATCCATGTAGCCGGGCGGCTCGTGTCCTGGAGCGTAGAGCGGATACTGCTTGTAGATGGGCCGCACCGGAATCTTATAGTAGTAATCCGCCGAGACGTGCTTGGGCGAGCCGATCGGGTCGGCCAGCGGCAGCTCCAGCGCGGTTATCGCGGCGTCATCCCAGGTCCTGGGGATGATAGGATGGAAATCATGGCCTGGCTTTTGCGCCCACTTGACGTTCGCATGAACCACCAAGCCAAGAAGCACAAGGCCGACGGCAACAAGACAAATAGTAGCCTGACGTCGCATGGAAAGCCTCTCGCGGCCACTCATAGCGTTCTCAGGAACGCGATCAGCGCACTCGTTCTGTTGGCGAAAAAATCAAACCCAAAAGGATGGTCTTTAACTGCCTGTCCGTTCAAACCATACCCCGGAACCAAGCCGATTGCAACCGGCAGGAATTTCCGGACCATTCCCGTGGCTTTCGTGCTCTCGCGTATCTCGCAAAGCAGATGATGTTCGATCTCCGCAGGTAGAAGAAAGACTTGGATGGGTTTTTCGATGAAGTGGCGTTGGCCACGATTGCGTCATGGCCCACCCTGGAGGTCAGCGATCCCTTTCGTGGCCAGATCTCTAACCGGCGGTTTGACCGCCGTGCGCCAGAGTTTTCGCAATCCAATTCCGGATGTGATGAATCGCGGGACGCGGGAACTTGTGGCTGGTGCGGTAAAAGCGAAAATCGAGCGAAGCGGCGCGGCCCGCAAGCATGCGCCGGATCTCCAGATTCTTCTCGGTTGAATACCATTCGTCCTGGGTCGCTGCAATGTGCAGCACGTGGGTCCGCGCCGCGTGGAAGCGGGGGTTCGAGTCCCAATCGGAGGGCAATCCTCCGCACACGCTGATGGCTCCCAGCACCGCCTTTGGATAAGTGAAGACGAAGCGGTAGTTGTAAGAGCATGCCTGCGAAAAAGCCATCAGAAAAACTTTCTTGCGGTCCGCGTGGAACCGCTTCGATGCAAGGCTGATCAATGCCCGGATGTTTTGGTGGTGAAGCGCGATGGATTCCTCCATCCGGAAGGTGGTTCCCCAGCCAAATCCCACGCGCCGGTTCCCGGGTTGGACGCGGCCATCTGCCGCTTGCGGGATGAAGAACTGGTTGGGCGCCTGAAACGAGATGACGGCCATATCCGCGCCCGCCACTCTGCGGGCCACTGCCATCATTGAGTCCTTGTTGCCCTCGTAGCCGTGCAGCGCAATCAATAATGGCCAGCGGGCGCCATCGCGACGCGGCGGAGGAACTTCAAACTCGTAGTATCGCCGTATAGAACTGGTCAGGAATCCTTCCATTAGCTTTGCGGCTTCCTTCCAACCAGCAGCGCCAACTCCAGCCACTTCCAATAGCAATCGACGTCTACAAAACCAATTTCATTGAGCCATCGCAATTGGGTCTCCACATCCAGGAGCTGGTTGGAGGCATCTTCGTGTTGCGCGAGTTGCTGCAGCCTGCTCATGAACCTCTCGTGGAGCGTGGGCGTGGGCGAAGAGACGTGTTCCAGATTGCAGAACACGCCACCCGGCACAAGGATTTGAAAAATCTCGGAGTAAAGGGACCGCTTCCTTGCGTCCGGAAGATGGTGAATGGCGAAACTGGAAACCACCGCGCCAAAAGGACCCTTCACGGGCAATGGATGTTCAAGGTCGTGCTCGATAATCTCCACGGAGGGATCGCGCCCGAAGTTGTTCCGCAACTTTTCAAGCATGGCGGCAGAAAAATCGACTGCCGTATAACGCGCCGTGGGCCGGTCCACTTTCAAAAGCCGGAGCAGCCTGCCGTCGCCGCTGCCCAGGTCAAGAATGCTCTCCACTTCGATGGGCACGGTATCGAGAAGCACGGCTTCGCCCTCAGTGCGATGTGGGATGGAATCGGCGCGGCGCAAATAGTCCAACGCATGCTCCCGGGTTGACCAGAGGTTTGCAGAAGGTTCGATGCCCATGGAATTCGGCCTCTTCAGAGTGTGTAAGTATCGATGCGACCCGCTTTTTCTCGAAGTTTCACTCGTGGATCATCTGGATTAGCGCCAATACTGTTCACTTAAGGTCCGTTCGAGAATAATGCACACGGTTGAACCAGAGCCCCTCACCCACCGCTGTGCGGTTCTCCCTCTCCCCGCAGGCGGGGAGAGGGTCGGGGTGAGGCGACGCCTCTGACATCAAGATCATGAGACTCACCTTAACTGAACAGTATTGGGGTTAGCGCCTTCTCGCGAGTCACCCGAAAGCGTCCGGCCGGGCCAATGCGCCCGCCGGTTGCTGCTGCGTGAGGCAATGGAGTGTGCCAAGTCCCCAGACCAGGTCAACAGCGTGAATCCCGATGACGGATCGGCCCGGAAAAAGATCCGCCAGAATCCCCAACGCGGCCCGGTCCTTGGGATCATTGAACGTTGGGACCAGGATCACGTTGTTGGCGATATAGAAGTTGGCGTAGCTGGCGGGTAGCCGCTGGCCCTTAAAATACAAGGGGCGGGGCATGGGGAGCGCCACAATTTCAAGTTGGGAGCCACCCTTCAAGCGCACTTGCATCAACCGCTCACGGTTTTCCTGAAGGGGGCGGTAGTTGGAATCATGCGGAACGGCCTCCTGGCACAGGACCACGGTTCGCGGGCTCACAAAACGGCAGAAATCGTCAACGTGCCCGTGTGTGTCGTCTCCGGCGATGCCGCGCCCGAGCCAGATAACCTGGTCAACACCGAGGTTCGTACCCAGCGCAGCTTCGATCTCCGGACGGGAGAGCCCGGGATTTCGAGTCTGAACTTTTGAATCGAGGAGACATTCTTCGGTGGTCATCACCGCCCCTTCACCGTTCACATCAATGCTTCCGCCTTCCAGGACAAAGTCACGATCCCCCGCGCGGGCCTTAACCAGCACGCAATTCAAAGCCTTTGCCACAGCTTCCGACACATGATCGTCGCGCTTGCAGTCCGGGTACTTGGCCCAGCCATTGAACCGGAACCGGACGATGGCCAGTTCGGGCTGCTTCAAATTCGCGCCGGGTCTTCGCTTCAAAAAAACCGGGCCGTAGTCACGAGTCCAAACCCGGTCGGTCGGGATGCGGTAAAACTTGATGGCAGCCAAGTCCGCCCCCACCGCTTTCAGGAGGCGAATCGCCCCAGGCTCCGCTGTTTTCGAGGCCACCAAGATGTTGACCGTCTCCGATAGTGCCAACTTCCTGACGATTTCGCCAAATACCCAAGGGATGGGCAGGAACTTTCCCGGCCAGTCCCTGCGGTTGTGCGGCCAGGCGATCCAAGTGGCGGCATGAGGTTCCCATTCGGCGGGCATGCGGTAGCCGACCGCTGCGGGAGTCAATCGCTTGGTTACCGAAATGGGTTTCGTCATTGGGTCAGGCACGGAAGGCTAAATTATGAGGCATCGCGCGGATTTCGTAAATGTTGATTGGCTAAAGCCCTACGTCCTGCCGCCACAGCGCGAAGCAACTGGGGCAGAACCATACTGGTGCAAAGCGGGGTTCTGACGTCAAGGTCTAGATTTCCCCCCCCACGCAGCTTGCACGGGCAGCCAGAGCAAGCCGGGCACGATCAGCAAGCCTCCCAGCATCCAGGCGAGGGCGCGCGGCGTCATGTGCCAATTGTCAAATCCAATTCCGATCAGGTAGTTGGCCGCGGCCGCGCTGACCATCAGCAGGCCAGCGTCCACGGCAAAGACTCGCCCCCGGACGCGGTCAGGGCATGGCTTCAGCCGCATCTTGGTGGATCGTTGACCTCGTCCCTTCCGGCTTCCCGTAAGTCGGAGGCAGCGGGAGTGGAGCCCCGATTGAGGGATGGAACAGGTATTCAAAAGTGGCAACACTATCCCTTGGCCTGATGGGATGAGCGGGCGGCGAGCCGGGATTGAAGATAAGCAAGAGGAACGTCATAAAGTTGCGCTTTGGGCGAGTGGCGCAGGCTGTCATGGATAAAGCAGACGTGCGTACACCAGCATTGATCGTGCGCAATGGCCGCCACTTCGCCCTGCCGGGATAAGGTCTGCCAGAATTTCCAAAAATCACAATCGAAATCGCGGAGGCTTGCCAGCTTGTGGCGAAGCTCGCAGGCGCGAACGTCACCGTTGTAATCGATGACCACGGAAGTTTCTGCGGCGGTGCACGCCATCGGCCAGGCGTGGCTCGATTCGAGGTTCTCAAGCTGAATCTTGTTGTGGAGAGCGAGCGTCCCGGCGTAGTAAGCCTCGCCAAAGGCGCGTTCCACGCCGTGCAGTCTCTTCAAAATCGAGGGCGCGTAATACAGATAAACCTGCTGGAGTTCTCTGTAAAGCGCCGTCAGTTTCGCGGCGGGGATATTCTTGAGTCCCGGTTCTTTAGCGTTGCCCCGGATGATGTTGAAGTAGTGGCCGTCCACCGCGCAGTTCTGCTTCACATAATCGGCGATCTCGATAATGTGATCAAAATTCTCGGCGCAAATCACGGTGTTGATGTTGACGCGAAGGTTTGAAAACCGCCGCCGCGCCGGCTGGATCGCTTCCAGGGTGCGGAGCGTCTTCTGGAAGTTTCCAGGAACAGCCCGGATGGAGTCCTGCATTTCGTCGAGACCGTCCATGGCCATGTTCAGGTCCAGGCGGAGATCGGGATTCTCCACCATGATTTGTGCCACCCATTCCGAGGTCCGCTCCGGCAGCAAGCCGTTGGTGGGCAAGTTCACCCAGCGCACACCATTCTGCTGGTAAAAGAGGTGGAGAATCTGTGGCAGCTCACGGCGCAACATCGGCTCACCGCCCGAGAGCCAGAGATCGGTGAACGCCGGCATGGTGGCGGAGAGCTTCTGAATTTCATCCCAGGAAAGGTCGCCGCGCTGGTTTAATTCCTCCCAATAGAAGCAAGTCCGGCACTTGGCGTTGCAGACGGAGGTGACGAAGAAAATCACCAGCTTCAGTTTCCTTTCGGGAGTTAGAACGCCGCGAATCCTGGCGAATTTTGAAGGGCTTGCCGTGGGCATGGGGATGAGGGCTTTTTGCGTCGACGCCCTGATTGTAACAGAAAACCGGACAGAGGCGGTTTGGCCTTTTGTTTATGTGCCTTCACCCGCGGGGATCCAACGTGTCGATGCCGGATCGTGATGCTGTCATTCACGAGAAGGCGGAAAAGACGAGGGTGCATGTGGGAATGACGAGGATGATTCGTGGGATCGCCGGGAACGACAAGCATGGCTGGCGGTTCGCTGTCGAGGTCAGTCAAGAATATCAATATAGGCGTCGAAGAAAATATGTTGAAAGCCGACGAAGTGGTTGAAATAGGGTGAGGCGGTGTTGTAGAACACGTCGCGCGGATTCAAGTGGTTCGTCAAGTTATAAATCAGGAAAGCGGCCCGGTATTTGTGTTTGTTGAAGCCGAACGCCTTGATGAAAGGGACGCGAAAGTCTTTGGTCAGTTGCAGATCCAGTGACGCGAAGGCGGGGAAGCGCAGGCTGTTGGGGACGCCAACGTAATTCTCAAAGACGTTAGTGGCGGACCAGGGAAACCCGGAGTGAACATCCAGCGTGGGACCGGCGCCGAATCCCAGCGGGAAGCGGAAAATCCCCCAGGTCAGGAAGCGGTTTGGGACGTCCGACGGGAGGATTCCATAAGCGTCGGGACGAATGACGGGCTGCTCGAAAGGAACATAGATTGCCCCTAAGGTGTTAAGGTCGCCCCGGGCCAAGCTATTCACGTATGCGAAATTCACTTCCAACTTAGACGAGGGCTGATAGTGAAGTTCGGTTTCAAATTCGCGATATCGAGAGGTTCCCGTGTTGCTGAGCAGCAACGTGGGCTTGGCCCCCCCCAGAATGACGGGATTCACGATAAACTCATCCACGGTTTGACTGTTCAAATAGCTGAGGCGAAGCAAAAGATTGGGCTTCAACTCCCGGTCGGCTTCTCCATTCCAGGTCAGGTTGTAGGGAGTGCTATCCAAGCGGTTCTTGGATGGCACTTCCAGTGGGCCATTTCCTTCGCGCAGGAGGTAGGCATTCTGATAGAGCGTGGGCGTGCCGATCATGGTTCCGTTGGGGTTGAAGAGCGTGACCAAACGGGTGGGATTCTCCGTAAAGTCACCGGCGAGCAATGGCAACCGGTCGTAAAAAATGCCGACTCCGCCCCGGAAGACGGTTTTCCCATTGCTACCCGGCGTATAAACCACGCCAAAACGCGGGGCGAAGGCCGCCGGTTCGCCCAGAGATTGCGTGGAAAAGCGCAGGCCTGCGTCCATCGCCACGTGGTCGTTGAAAATCCAGTGATCCTGAGCGAAGGCTGCGGCTTCAATATCGTTGGCGGCCAGTTGTCCCGGCCCCATGAAGTTGATGGTTTCGGCCGTCGATCCACCTGGGTAGGTCAACGTGACCGGCCGTGAAGTGCTGGTTCCGCTATAGGCGCGGCGCACGTAATCCGCACCGGCGATGAACTGTTGGGTTCCCAGCCGCGACCTATTGGGGAACCGGTATTGCTCGTTGATTTCTTCTTGATCCGTGGACCGGGTGAACGAATTGAAGAAATTGCCCCCCCAACCATTGGGGGTGTCCAACATGTCCAGCGCGCCTTGCCCGTAGGCATTGCTGTCAAATTTGGTGAATTGGAAGAGGCTGGTAAGGATTCCTCCCGACGATGTCATGTAGGTATCAATGAATTCCGTGGAAAACCCCTTCTGTCCGTAATTCGACGAAGCGGATTGCGGCACCAACGAATTGATGTTGGCGAATTCCTGCCGCTTGGGGAAAACGTCGGTATTCACGGTGAGGAAATGATTGGCGGAAAAATAGTATTGAAAGCTGGTGAAGGAATTGAAGCCGTAAGTATAGGTCTGGTTCTCGGGGAAGGTGAGACCGCGCACGGGTTGCTTGATCAAGTCGTATTCTGCCGATTCAGTGAAGTCAAGTTTGCCGGGGATAATGGGACCCGTCAGATAGAGGCGCGGTTCATCGTCTTGAATGCCGACGAGCTGGCCGGATTCGACGCGGGGAGTGGGAACAAAATCATTGAGCTCAAAGTGGAATTGATCGGCAGGCGGCTTGGTTTCAACCGTGGTCAATCCGCCTGAAAAGCGCCCGTATTGGGCGAGGTCGGCCGATTTATAAACCTCCAGGGATTGAACCGCGTCGATGGGAATTTCGATGGAAAAGGATCCGGTAACCGGGTCCACCGTCTCCGCGCCGTCCACCAGAAGCAATCCTTGGCCTTCTCCGGTGCCCTTGATGTTGATTTTTCCATCGGGCGTGCGGATGACGCCGGGGATCAGGGGCAATGCTGCCTTGAACTTTTGTTCTGCCAGCGGCAGAGCTTCCAGTTGGCGCGAAGTCAATTTGGCGGGTGGCGCTGCGCTTTGCTGGGTCACGGCCGGCGGTTTGGCTTTCACCTCGACGGTTTGATGCAAAACCTGATCAGGTGGCAACACGACTTGAATCGAGACGGGCGATCCGGATTGAACTCGAAGGTCACTCTTGGAAACCGGCTTGAATCCCACGGCGGCGCAGGTTAGCTGGTAAGTGCCGGGACTCTGGAACGCGAATTGAAATTCTCCATTGGCGCCGGAGGTTGCCGTCAGTCCGGCGGAAGGAAGCATCTCTCCCGTGAGCGTACACACCGCGCCCGGAATCGGCTGGTTTTGATTGTTTATGACTTCGCCGTTAAGGTACAGGGTCTCCGGAATGCCTGCCCCCATCATGAGGACGCGGTGGATGGAGGGTGTCCCCAAGAGGCACAAAGCCACAATGAAGCTGTATGTCCTAAGCCGGCGCATTCTTCGATTGGATGTTCGGAGACTGGCTGAAGAATCAGATTTTGGCGGAACGCTACTAAAAACTCCTAGCCCGGAGCCCAAGACGGCCGTCCGGGTAAGCAGCGCGGCGGAGACGTAAAAACCACCTAATAAAAAGAATAGGCCAGGCCTTTGGTCTTGCGATCTACCAGAAGGCCGAGGGGTGGGTTTACGTGATTGATCCTCACCGTCACCAATACCGTCTCCGAACCCTTGGAATCGGAATCCAAGATATCAAAAGTTCGAATCTTGCCGTAGTCTCCCTGCAGACCCCAGTCGTGAACGAAGTCGTTATACGAGTAAGAGGGGCTGGGCTGCCAGAGCTTATAAGCCTGCTGATAATTCCCCGCTTCAAGCGTGTTCAGAAAAGTGGTGATGGCGCGCTCCTCCGGATAGTCCCACAGTGCATAGGTGGCCAAAAAACTGATGATGATCGCAAAAATGACCAGCAAAGGCAACGGAACGTGCTTGCGGAAACCGGTCACCGGCTTTGGGGGTTTTGCGTCCAGAAGGCTCATGGAATTGATTGATAATACGCCGCAGTAGCTACCGTGCCAGAGAAACAAGCGGCCTTAGCGAGGCCGCCCAATGCAACCCAGTCCTCCCCAATACAGATTATCATGGAACGGGCGCAGCGGTTTCAAAGCGTGCGCCGAAAAAGCGCCGCCGCCGACACCATCATGATCAGCGAGAAAACGGTTAGGTAGAGGATGTCGCCGGAAACTGCGATGAGCCCCGCTTGCTTGAGCAGTACCGTCTTGAAGCCGTGGACGGCGTAGGTGAACGGGTCAACACGGGAAAGCGCCTGCATCCATTTTGGGAAGGCATTGATGGGATAGATGGCGCCGCTGGGGAAGAAAAGCAGGGTATTCAATACGCCGAAGATGGCGCGTGGAACCAGGGGATCGGTGATGCGGACCATCATCAAAAACATCATGCTGATGAAGGCGGCCGCGGTCACGGCAAGCAGCAAGGTCATCTTCAGCAACCGGATGGGATCGAGCGGACTTTGGATTCCCGCGATCAGGGAGCCGAAGACGGTAAGGATCAAGCCGGCAATGAAGCCCTTGAAGGCTCCAGCCAGGTTGAAGCCCATCACCAGCTCGGCTTTGGTGATGGGGGTTACGAGATAGCCTTCGTGCAATCCCCGGGCCTTGTCGTCGATGTAAATGATGCCGCCGCCGATCATGGCGGAGATGAAGACGGCCAGGGCAATGGAGCCGGGAAGCAGGTATTGGATGTAGGGAATGTACGGGTAGATTTCAACGGCTTGCAGCGTGACCTGAGTGGAAACGCGCGGATCGACTTGCTTGTTGTTATAGGAGTTGACGAGACCCGTTAAACTCCCTTCCAGGGCTGACGCCACAAAATTGTCAGTGTTGTCCTCGATCAATGCAATTTGCGGCGAATCTCGAGCCAGGTCCTTCCTTGAAAAATTGGGTGGAATATTCAAAATGCCGTTGATCTTTCCGTTCCGCAAATCGATGAGAGCCGTCTGGCTGTCCTGGTAATGGATCAGATTGAAGGTCCGGGCGTTGGCGCCAATGGCCTGGCACATCTCCCGGATCTTAAGAGCGGAGATGCCGTGATCTTCGTCCACAATTCCCAGCTTCAGATTCTTGATGTTTCCACCGAAGGCGTAACCCAGAACCACCAATTGGGTGATGGGAAGAATCAGGGAGGCAAAGATCAGGAATGGGCTTCGCTGAAATTTGCGCAGGTCACGCTCCACGATGGCTAGAATTCTGTGCATAGTTTTGGCCTTGTGTTACCGTAGAAGCCCTGCAACCCCGTAGGGGCGGGCCTTGTGCCCGCCCACGGGCGACCACGGGGGTCGCCCCTACATCCGCCCACGGGCGGCCATGAGGGTTGCCCTACCTCTGGGTGCAAAAGAACACAATTCATCGCTTCTCGTAGGCATAGCTAAAATCGTGAATGGCGCCTTCCTGCAAAGCATCGCGAAGCTGCCGGCCTGTGTAATACATGAACACATCGTCCAGGGTGGTGCTTTGAACCGCGAGTGAAGCTACCGTAACCTGGGCGGCGCGCGCCGCTTCCACCAGGCTCACCACCGTGCGCGGCCCGTTGTTGGAGGCGATGCGGAACACGTGATCCTGTCCCGTAATGCTTTCCACATCCTCAAGATGCTTGAGCGTTTCCTCCCAGCCGTCCGGGATGTTGGCGAAACTGACTTCCAGCGTGTTGGTTCCCGGCACCGACGCTTTCAGCTTCATCGGAGAATCGAGCGCCACCAATTTCCCATGGTCAATAATGGCGATGCGGTTGCACAGTTTGTCGGCTTCATCCATGTAATGGGTGGTGATGAGGATCGTCAGGTCGCGGTCCTTCTTCAATCGCGACAGCATTTCCCACACCGCCTGCCGGGAAACGGGATCAAGGCCCGTGGTGGGTTCATCCAGAAAGAATATTTTGGGCTGATGGACCAGGCCGCGCGCGATCTCCAGCCGGCGCCTCATACCGCCGGAGAGCATCCGCACCGGCTTGTCCGCCCAGGCGCTGAGTTCGACCGCCTCCAGCAGCTCGCGAATCGTGCTCTTGCGCTTGGCGCGGGGCACGCCATAGAGTTTGGCGAAGATCATGATGTTCTCTTCGGCGCTCAAATCGAGGTCCGAAGTCATCGCTTGAGGAATAACGCCGATCGACTTGCGCACTTCGTTGGGGGATTGAGCCACATCGAAGCCATTGACCCAGGCCATCCCGGAGGTCGGCGGAATAAGCGTGGTGAGCATGCGGATTAAGGTGGATTTGCCCGCGCCGTTTGGCCCGAGCAGTCCAAAGATTTCCCCGTGCTCCACTTGGAAGCTGATTCCATCGACGGCCGTGAAAGCGCCAAACTGCTTCCTGATCTGGTTGACCTCAATATCGTTCATGGCTAATTCTCAATCGCTGAGGTAAAGTTCGGGCGTCCGGCGGACAGATTAAGCACCCGCCTCATCGGTATGGGCGAAGCACATTAAAGGGCTCCGTCGGCTTAGCACCACCATTCGCAATTACGGTATGGTGTTCTCGCAAAGTTCTTTAGCAACCCCTCACCCCCAGCCCCTCTCCCCGTAAGCGGGGAGACGGTGGCGCGGAGCGCCGGGTGAGGGGTTGCGAGAATACGTGAGCGAACTTTCGAAATGCTGCACTTAGCACCAACTGGCTTCACTGCAAGACCCGGGTTGGAATCAGGACGTAAGCCGTCAGGCCGGGCCGCAAGCGCCGGTCCTTATTGTCCACGCGCAAGCGAATCTCAAAAGTTTTGATGTCGCGTTTGGTACGGCTCACGTCGCGCTGCGTGGCGTAATCCGCATCGACTCCGCGGAAGTAAACGGTTCCAGTTCTTTCCATTCCGCCCGGAAATTTCACCGTGAATTGGTCGCCGGAGCGGATGCGATCGATATAGGTTTCCTCGACGTTGGCGCTCACCCACAAGTCGTCGGGGTTGATGAGCGTCACAATCGGCTGTCCGGGGTTGACCACTTCACCCTGAAGCGCCGCCCGCACGTCCACCACACCCTCAATGGGCGCCACAATGCGCGTATAACCAAGCTGGACCTGGGACTTGACCTTTTGGGCAGTGGCGGCGGCCCACTGCCGTTCCTGGGAGGCCAGATCGCTTTCCCGCACCTTCACCTGCTCGGCGTTCGATTCGGCCAGCGCCAGTGCCGCTTGTTGCGCCTCGGTCTGTTTCTGGGCGGCGATCCACTGCATCTGGGTGGTGTGGTCGGTGGTCCGGGCCTGGTCTGCCGTCTGTTCGGAATCGATCCCACTCTCAAAAAGGGCGTCGATCCGGTGGTAATCCCGGTGCGCCTGATCGTAATTCGCCTTCGCCTGCTTCCCCTGAGCTTCGGCTGAAGCGAGCGCCGCCTGAGCTTGGCGCGCGGCATCGCGGGTTTGAAGCTCCTGATAACGCAGGGCGGCTTCCGCAGCGTGAACCTGGTCGCGATAGTTTTGCGCGGAGTGCGCGTAGTAGGCTTGGTCTGCCTGCATCTCGCGCGCATCGAGCAACGCCAGCAATTGGCCCTGTTTCACGCTGTCGCCCTCCTTGACCCGGAGTTGTTGCAGGCGGCCCGCGATCTGCGAACTAACGATGACCTCGTCCGTGTTCACGATTCCGGTCAGCACCAGGCCCCCGCTGTGGTTCGTGGTCAGCCAGTAGGCGGCGCCGCTTCCTGCCGCCACCAGGATTAATATCGATATCAGGATTTTGCGCGTCATGCAGGCTGCTCTCCCCGTCTTTGATGAGCCAACCACGGATCAAAGACAGGACCTCCTCCTTTCTCTTTTTGATGTTGGCGGGGTCAAACGGATCGATGTGGCTGACCGATTTGACAATCGGCGCCGCCGCAAAGTACGAAACAATCAGGAATACCAGGGAAAAGAACGCGTGATGGGGGTCCACGGGCCGCAGCTCTCCGTTTTCTACGCCCTCCTGAATCAATGCCGTAAGCTTGTGGTAAAGCAGGGAACGATTTTCGTCCATGAGCTTCCGGCACGGATCAGACCTGGCCGTCATCAGCCGCTGAATGAGGCTGGGGTAGTAGGGCCGTGCAACGATGAACTCAAAGTGGAGGTCGACATATTGCAGGATTCTTGCGGACACCGCCTGGTGGCTTGAAAAAACCTCAAAGGCACGGGAGCGAAATTCTCCTAAATATCTTTCAAGAACGGCTTGGTAGAGGCCGTCCTTGCTCTTGAAATAGTAGTAGAGCAGCGCCTTGTTCACACCGGCCGCTTTGGCGATTTCATCGGTGCGGGCTCCCGCCAGCCCCGACTCGGCAAAAATTCGTTCCGCAGCTTTTAAGATGGCCGAGTAAGCATCAGACGGACGCCGGACCTTGACGGGGATGCGGTTTAATAGGAGGCTTTCCATCTTTAACTAACCAGATAGTTAAAATCTAATGCCTGGTGGCGGTCCTGTCAAGCCGGATCTCACCCATCATTCCCAGACTCTGTCCCACCCCCTGCCGCCCTTCGCTCTTTGGGGGCGGAGTGCGCTGCAAAAATATTTTTGTTATTTTATAAAAAAACACTTGACAAGCTAGATAATAGAGTTAATATGTTGTCAATAACCGAGCAAGAAGTTTCGCCCGTATTTGCTCGTTTCCCTGGCTGGAGTGCCGTCGGGCTCTCAAACTCCCACCTCCCGTTTCCGGAGTCCGACGGCACGTTTTTTTGAAGGCTTAGGGATGGCCGGCTAGCCGCCATCCGTGCCAGTCTCTCGCCAATTAGTCCTAATCTGTCAGGAAAAATCCTATCTTCCAGAATTGATTCGGCAGCAGTGTGTTTCTTTTTGGGACACTTAAAAACATCCCGGAGCGCAGCCGAGTCTATCTTAATTAGTGGAACTAATATAGTTACCTACCATTTTCGGTTGGGTGCGAATCTTCAAGTCTGTCCATAAAACTCCAAACCGAAAACTTCGAGACAAAGTGTTTCATTATGACACACATTCTTGTGATCCGGTAGCCCTCGCTTACGTTCTTGCCTCTTAAATTAATTATAACTATTTTACAATCAATATATTACAAATTATAAGTCGAGTTTGGAATTACCCTTGCACTCAAGACTAGCCGAATCAGGAAGGTTGTGTCACGATGGTTAAAGTTTTGGTGGTTGACGACGATCAAGAGAGCCGGGAGCTTCTCTCGGAGGTTTTGGTAACAAATGGCTACGAGGTGGGCGTAGTAAAGGACGCTGCGTCAGCGCAAGAGGCCCTGGCTGCCGGCAGCGAATACCAGATCGTCATCGCCGACTTGCAAATGCCCGACCGCAATGGGCTTGAACTCCTGCAGCATCTGCGGAAACAGAACACCAAGCACGAATTGATCTTAATGTCTTCATTCATTTCGGGAGTGGAACGGAAAAGGGCTTTGGATCTGGGAGTGGGAGCCTTGCTGGAGAAGCCTTTCCGGCTCTCGGAGCTTCTGCAGGCTGTGGCGGAGCTAGCCAGTAAGAGATCAATCGGCATCTCATCCTGAAGAGGGACACGAAAACTATACGTGAGGACATAAGTCGGCGAAGGGCTTTTGCTGTAGCGCCGCTCTATGAGCGGCGAAATCCGCCGGTCACAGACCGGCGCTACAGGACGGAGCGTCGCCGGCTATATGACCGTGTGTATAAATACCAGGCAGGGAGGGCACAAGGAGAAACGATGAATATCGAGGAGAAGGTAATAGAGATCATTGGCCGCGAGCAGCATTTACAGCCGGGGGTGGTCAGAGCGGACTCAACATTTGAGGAGCTTGGTATCGATTCATTGGATGGGGTTAACATCTTATTTGCGCTGGAAGAAGAGTTCAAAATCGACATTCCAGACAATGTGGCGCAGAACATGAAATCCGTCCGGCAAGTGGTGGACAGCCTCACCCGGGTCATCGAAGGTAAGGATATCTCCGACTTGGTCGCCATGGCGAAGAGCGGATCTCCGGCAACCGAGAACTAGGCTCGCGCAGCCGAAGGGTGAGACCTTGCGAAGAGTGGTGATTACCGGGTTGGGTGTTTTTGCGTCCTCCGGGAAGGACGTGGAATCGTTTTTTGGAAACTTGCTTCAGGGAAAGTCTGCTGTCCGCAGGATTGAGCAGTTTGATTCTTCCTCGCTCAGCGTGCAGATTGCCGCTGAAGTACCGGACTACGTGCCGACGGATTACTTTCCGTCCAAGCGGTTGGATCTGCTTGACCGGTTTGCGCAATTTGGCCTGATTGCCGCGGGCCAGGCCATGCAATCGAGCGGTCTCGCGGTTCGGGAAGAGGAACGGCCGCGGTTCGGCGTCGTGATCGGCTCCGGGATGGGCGGGGCCCAAGGGCTCGATGAAGGCTACTTAAACCTCTACGGCAAGCACGCCACCCGCCTCCATCCCTTCACCATCCCTCGCATCATGCACAATGCGCCCGTTTCGCAGATCTGCATGGAATATGGCGCGCAAGGCCCATCGTTTGCCACCGCCACCGCCTGCTCCTCCGCCGGTCACGCGATTGGTGAGGCGTTCCACCTGATCCGCTTTGGTCTTGCGGACATGATGCTGGCGGGCGGATCGGATGCGCCCATCACCTACGGCATGATGCGTTCCTGGGAATCGGTGCGGGTGCTGGCACCCGGCAATGGCGACCCAAGCCATGCCTGCCGCCCGTTCTCGCGGGACCGGGAAGGCATGGTCATTGGTGAGGGCGCTGCGGCCGTGTTACTGGAAGAGCTGGAGCACGCGCAAAAGCGCGGAGCAAGAATCTACGGCGAACTGGCGGGTTTCGGGATGAGTTCTGACGCCGGGCACATCACTCAACCCTCGGTCGATGGTCCGGTTCGCGCCATCCGCATGGCTTTGGACGAGGCCGGGCTCAATCCGGAAGATATCGATTATATCAATGCCCACGGTACTGGCACCCGTTTGAATGACTCCACAGAGACGCAGATCGTCAAGCAGGCTTTCGGCGAACACGCTCGAAAGGTCTCCATCAGTTCAAGCAAGTCCATGCACGGGCATATCATGGGAGCGACAGGAGCGGTGGAGTTGGTGGCCACGCTGATGGCGCTCCACAAGGAGGTCATCCCGCCCACCGCGAATTACACGGAGCCGGACCCGGAATGCGATTTGGACTACACGCCCAATACGGCCCGCCAACGCCACATCCGGGCGGCGCTTTCCAACTCTTTCGCGTTCGGGGGTTTGAACGCAGTTTTGCTGGTGAAGGAAATGAGCTGACCGGCCGGAGTCCCAACGCTTCGGTCTCCCGTGGGAGATTCCGGAATAATTGGGGCTAAGCCGCCAGGTCGGGAACGAGTTCCATGCTACCCAAAAGGGTTCAGATTTTGACATTAAGCGTCGGTGCGGGTCATGTCCGCGCTTCCGCGGTGGTTCGAAGCGCGCTGGAGGATGGCCGGGAAGAGTTGGATGTGCGCCTGGTGGATGCGCTCGAGGGCGCCAAACCGTGGTTTCACTGGCTCTACGTGCATCCTTACTGGTTGATGCTGCGCTACCGCCGGGGCCTTTGGCGACGGCTCTATGAGCGCCGTGAAAAACGCCGGCACCGTTCAACTGCGCCCCATTGGGTCTTTCGCCGGGGGTGTTCAAGGGTTCTGCGGGACCTTGCCGCCTTCAGTCCGAATTTGCTGATTGTGACCGAAATCGGCGCTGCCGAAATTGCATCCCTGGGCAAACGCGAAGGGTGGTATTCGGGACCGGTGCTGGCCGTCACCACGGATTTCAACTCCGAGCCACCTTGGGTACAGCCGGAAATCGACTTTTATTGTGTGGCGAGCGATAGCGCCAAGCAGCAACTGATTGGGTGGGGCGTTTCGCCGAATCGCATTCTGAATTGTGGGGTTCCTGTAGACCCGGTATTTGCGTTGCCCTTCGACCGGCAGGAAATCCTCCAATCGCTGGGCCTAAGTCCCCGGCGCCCGGTTGTTCTGGTGATGGGCGGTGGCATGGGGCCCTGGCCCATCGATTCGATTGTCGAACACCTTGAGAACTGTAATCAGCCCTTGCAGGTTGTGGCGATTGCCGGTCGTGACCGCCGGATGCGAAGTCGCTTGGATTCCTTACGAGGGAAACTGGCCCTCGACCTTTTTCCATTTGGATGGACCGACCGCATACCGGAACTGATGGCGGCTGCCGACCTGCTGATTACCAAACCGGGCGGTCTGACGGCTTCGGAGGCCCTGGCTGCGGGGTTGCCGATGGTCCTCACCCATCCTATTCCGGGACCGGAAGAGAGAAATATGGAGTATTTGGTCCGGAACGGAGTGGCTGTCCAGGTGGAGCAGAACCAGGACATTCCCGGTGTCGTTTCCTCCTTGATCGCGCAACCGCTTCGACTTCAGGATATCGCCCGCCGGGCCAGAGACCTGTCCAGGCCGGACGCGGCCCATGCCGTGGCTCAGGTGGCTCGGGCACTGATGGAGAAGTCGAGCTACATTGAGCTGCTGGCCAGCCCTCCATTACGTTCCGGTGAGTCAGCCTACTTAATGTGACTTGTGAGGCTGCGACCCGTAGCGGCGAAGCGCCAGGACTCGAAAACTTTTATAACCATAAAATTATGAATAAGTTGCGTCGATTTATCGGAGCAATTCCAGTCAACTTGTTTATAAATAAACAAGTTATGAGCGGGGCGAGCATCTGGGATGTGAATGGGCAAACAAGAAAAAAATAGATGATTATCAAGTTAGCTCCCGCACTGGCCTTGTGGTACGTCGTCTGAGCAGTCTGCTTCGGACCCTAAAGTTGCTTGGGCTGGGAGAGTTCGCCACGAAAAGGTGCATGAAAGCCCTCTCTAACACGACTAAACTGCGCAAAGCTGCCCGTTTCCCTCAAAGAACAGAGGTGGTTAGGGTTTGCGTGAGCTAACTTGATAATCATCAAGAATTATTATCGAAACGAACCCAAACTCCATTGAAAACAATGGGCAAGTTTTGGAAAGAACACAATCGAAGCCATTAACGAAGCCATTCAAGAATGGCTTAACTATTGTATTATGCGGAAGATAGGTTGATTTCAGGGACGAACCCAAGCAATGGGTTCGTCCCGACAGTTTTCCACAAGCAGGGGCGGGCATGGTACCCGCCGTCTGCGGGCGACCACAAGGGTCGCCCCTACGTCACCGTCATTCCCGCGAAGGCTTGTCCCAGCGGAAGCAGGGACGGGAATCCATATCTTGCCGGTCCGGAAGAGCATGGGCCCCCGCCTGCGCGGGGGCGACAGCAACTGGAGGAAAGGGAAAATAACAGGGGGCGCCATTCCAGACCCGAAGATGATGTTCTATGTTTAGCCAAGCCCGGCGATTGACAGAGCGGTTTCTGATCGGCGATTCGGCGGCTGCCCTCGTCCGCTGGGGCAAGCGCTGTTCGCCATCACTGATTCAAAGCATTCAAAGCGAGGGATTCCGCGAAGTTGTTCAATACGCCGCCACGCGCCAGAAGTTTTTTAATAAGAAGCTGCGCGAAAGGGGCATCGATCCCGCCGCAGTTCGCAACCCCCATGATCTTCGCGACATTTACACGACGGCGGACGACCTCCTATCGCTTCCCCCATCCGAATTTCTTTGCCGCGAGCCGCAACTGGTCTTTGAAACCACCGGAACTTCCGGGTCTCCAAAACGTGTCTATTTTTCTTATGACGAATTGGACTTCGCAGCGCGCTACGAAGCTGCGGCGCTTTACGAAAACGGTGTGCGGCCGGGTGATCGCGCCGTTTGCACTTTCGACGCCGGTTATTGGATCAGTAGCTGGGTCACTTACACGGCCTGCAAACAACTGGAAGTTTTTTGCTCGGCCACCGGCAAGCCAGCGCCGAGGGATCTCTACTCCCGCCTGGGAATTTACGGCTACAACGTTCTGATCGCAGACCCAACCTGGCTGGTGAGTCTCAGCGAGATTGCGGAAAAGGAAGGAACTTTCCCGCTCAAGGTAATCTTCGCCGCCGGTGACCGCATGACGGAGGTTTATCGCAACTACGTCCAGCAGGTCTGGAAAGCCCCGGTGATTTTGGGTTACGGCTCCACTGAAGCCGGCGGCGGACTGGGCATGGAGTGCAAGCAGCGCCAGGGCTATCACTTCGACGAATTTAATTTTCTGGTCGAGGTTCTGGACCCCGATCCCGAGGATTATGGAGAGCTGGTCATCACCACGCTTTCGCGGCGCACTCAACCCCTTATTCGCTATCGAGCCAACGATATCGCTCGCATCGTTACGGATCCCTGCCCGTGCGGCGCTCCGCTGGCACGAATTTCAAGGATCAAGGGACGGCGGGATGAAATGGTGGTGATGGGCGCGGGCAATATGCATCCCGAAATTTTTGAGAAGGTGCTTCATGACGTCCCTGGCTTATCAAGCGGCTGGCAGGTAGCGGTTCGGCAGGAGGGTGTCCATGACATTCTCGAATTCCGCCTGGAGCTTGCCAACGGCATTCCGGCCGCGCGCGTTGAGGCAAGCGTCCGCGAAAGGCTGGCGGAACGCTACCCGGATCTCTGGTCGAATTACAATTGCGGCATGTATCAATTGGCCTTCCGCTTTTTGCCGCGAGGAAGCTTGGAGCAGGGTAGAAAACCGAAGCGATTGGTGGACGAACGCACGCCGTGATGCGGGATCGGCGTTGGATTCACCAAACTTTGATGGCAGAGGCGTTGCGTGACCCCTCACCCCAGCCCTCTCCCCGCTTGCGGGGAGAGGGCTGGGGTGAGGGGCTCTGGTTCAACCGCGTGCAGTTATTCTCCAACGAGCCTTAAGTGAACAGCCTTGGGGTTAGACCCCGTAGACAGGTTTTCTGATGAGAAACGGCTTAGCAAGAATGAAAGGATCAAGATTGCAGATTCGTCCCGTCATCTTTTGCGATTTTGACGGCACCATCACCGAAGTTGACGCCACCGACCAAATCCTGACCCAGCTTGCTCATCCAAGCTGGAGAGAAGTGGAACAGGAGTGGACGCGCGGTCTGATCGGTTCGCGGGAGTGCCTGGAGCGCCAGATGGCATTGGTGGAAACCACCCCCGCCGAGCTGAACGCGCTGATCGACGCGCTTCCCGTGGATCCTGATTTTGCCGAATTTGACCGGCTGGCCCACGCGGCCGGCATTCCTCTTGTCATCGTCAGTGACGGGCTGGACACCGTGATTCGCCGCGCGCTGCGCCGGGCGGGCTTGCGCCGCGCTCTGCGCAACGGCGCCAACTTCTATTCGAGCGCGCTGCGCCTTGAAGGTGGCCGGTTGCGCATTTCATTTCCCCACGCATCGCCCGATTGCCCGCACGGATGCGCGACCTGCAAACCAGCCCTGATTGAGCGCCTGGTGCGCGGCCACAATCCGGTCGTCTACGTGGGTGACGGGCTTTCGGACCGTTATGCCGTGGAGCGCGCCAGCCTCATTTTTGCGAAACGGCAGTTGCTGGCGCATTGCCGGAATCGGGGCTTGAATGTCCATGCGTTTGACACTTTCGGCGACATCCTCGCAGTGTTTCCCGAACTGATTGAATCGTTCGAGGAGCCTGCGCCGGTGAAACCGGGCCATTCAAAAAGGCCGGTGGGAGTTCGCAGTTAGCGCTCTCTCAAACCATCAAGATTGGCGATTAACCTAGGGAGGAAATCAACTTGGGCGTTTCTGATGTCAGTCTACGCACTGCAGAGCTTCTGGAATTGGAGAAAAAGTATTGCTCATTCGGCGATACGGTCCATTACCTTGAGCCTCCCAAAATCTTCACGAATTGCGAAGGGTGCTACCTTTTTGACGAGATGGGCACGCCTTATCTCGACCTACAGATGTGGTATTCGGCGGCGAGCTTCGGCTACAAAAACCGGCGCCTGAATGATGCCTTGAAGCGGCAGCTCGATCAACTCCCGCAACTTGCCTGCCAATATCTGCACGCTGAGAAAGTGGAAGTGGCGGCGCGCATCGCCCAATACTGCGAAAAGCGTTTCGGCGTCAAGGGCCGGGTCCATTTCAACGTCGGCGGGGCGCAGGCCATTGAAGATTCGCTCAAGCTGGTTCGCAATTACACGGGCAAGAACCTGATGTTTGCTTTCATGGGCGGCTACCACGGCCGCACCCTGGGCGCTTCCGCCATCACTTCCAGCTACCGCTACCGCCGGCGTTACGGCCATTTCAGTGACCGCGGCCAATTCGTGTTTTATCCTTACTGCTTCCGCTGCATTTATGGAATGAAGCGCGAAACCTGCGGCATCTACTGCCAGGATCAATTTGCCAAGCTCTTTGAAACGGAATATTACGGCGTGTGGGATCCGAAGGCGCAGTCATGCGAATACGGGGCGTTCTACATCGAGGCCATCCAAGGAACCGGAGGCTACGTGATCCCGCCCAAGGAATATTTCGAGCGGCTCAAGGAGACTTGCGACAAGCATAAAATCCTGATTGTCGATGATGAAATCCAGATGGGCTTTTACCGCACCGGAAAGTTCTGGGCCATCGAAAACCTGGGCATCACGCCGGACATCATCGTTTTTGGCAAGGCGCTCACCAACGGCCTCAATCCGCTGGCCGGAATCTGGGCGCGGGAGGATTTGATTACACCCGAGCTTTTCCCGCCGGGATCGACCCATTCCACGTTTTCGTCGAATTCGCTCGGCACCGCCGTGGCGCTGGAGACGCTGAAGCTGATGGAAGATGAGGATTATGGAACTCAGGTGAACGAGAAGGGAGCCTATCTTCTGGCCAGGCTGCGCGAACTTCAAAGCCGCCATCCCGGGATTATCGGCCAAGTGGATGGATTGGGACTGGCCTTGCGCATCGAGGTGTGCAAAGAAGATGGATTGACTCCGGACCGCGAACTGACGGATCGCATCTTTGCGGCGGGACTGAAGGGCGATCTGATGGCGGGCGGGTGCCAATACGGACTGGTCCTGGACGTGGGCGGTTATTACAAAAACGTATTTACACTGGCCCCGGCATTTACGATTACCCGCGAGGAGATGAACCTGGCGATCGAGTTGCTCGACCAGCTCTTCCGCCGCTGCCGGAACTAAACGCAACCTCCGCAGGATTACACTGTGAGGCGAAGGCATTGAGTGGAGCGTGTAGCGATGACGGACCAACACGATGGGATTACGGCTCTTGGCGCACGGGTTCACATATTCGTGCAGCCGGCCGCTCGCGAAAGATTCACCTGGCTTTTTAAGGACGCGCTTGGATGCAACGTTATCGAGCGAGACTTCGGGTTGCCATACCCGATACTTTTTGTCCCCTTTGCCGACGGCAGCGGGTTTAGCGTTGAATTCACCGAGCGCGCTCCCGAAGAGCATCCCGGAGACACGATCGATGACGAACATGCTCTTCGCGGCGCCTGGATTGAATTTCGTACCGCCGACGTTCTTCGGTATCAGCAAAAATTGCGCGACTCGGGGATTCGAGAGTTCCGCCATCCCGGGAGCAGCCACGTGTACTTTAGCGCTCCGGGCGGACAAGTGTTCCGATTGTTGGACGTTGCTTACATAGGTCCCTAAAGTTGACCTTAGAGTCAGTCGCAGCCCCGCGCCAAGTACACGTCGGGGTGCATATTGCCTTTACGCTGCGCTGCGAGGCCCATCCAATAAGGCGACACACGTAAGTGGTGACGTGAACTCTGGCGATATGGCAAGCGGGCTGCCCCGATACTCCGCTCACAATGTGCCCAGTTTGTATCCGATCTTCCGCCGGGCCACCAGAAGGACATTGGGACACCCGTGAAACCTGCCTCATTTGGGGTGCGGTTTTATGTCGTGAAGACGGTACTCTCCGCCTTCTATGGTGAAGTAGAAGCGCCAACTACGGTTCACACGGGCCTGCCAGAGATCCAGCGTCTCGTCATACTTTTTGGCCCGCAACGACGGATGATTGAGGTTTTCGAGAAGAAGCCGGATTTGCTTGTCGAAAGCTTTCCGCACCTCCGCAGGCGCGGCAGTCTACGCGCGCAAAAACCGCTGCGAATACCGGATGGTCATGATCGCGGGGACTTGCGGGATTTCTTCTTTGAACGCAGATTCGCCGTTTCCACGTGAAGCGAGGCCACGAGTTCCGCGTGGGTGCCGAAGGGCCCGTAGGCACGGCCCTCCCTAAAGTCTGCCAAACTCTCCCCAATTCCGCGGTCCACCACAGACTTCGGCGTGAACGTGATCTTCCCTCGCTCTATGCTGGCTTCGAGCAGGTCGCCCACATTGATTCCAATCCTCTTGCGGATGTTCTGGGGGATAACGACTTGATACTTATTTTTTACAGAAACGAGCGCCATATGGTTATACAGTTGAACTGTTCGACATTCCAGAGTTTCAGTGTAGCAGGTCAGCCCGCCCTGTCAAGGAGGCAAGCGTTTCGATAGTGGTATCCACGGCGGGAGTCTTTCTCGCCGCGAGATTTTCCCTGGGAACCTCAGAGCCCACGACGAATTGAAGGACAAATTCGTCGTGGCTACCAACGCTTCGCATCGTCCTGCTATTTCCGAGATACTACCCTTAGCCCAGTTTGTATCCGATCTTCCGCAGGAATTCCATTCGCGTCTTGATGTCCGCATCCGTCTCAACGCCCTTGGGCTTCTCGCCGTCGATAATACCCAGGATACCGCGCCCCTGCTCCGTTTCCGCCAGGATCACCTCCACGGGATTGGCCGTGGCGCAAAAAATGCGGCAGACTTCCGGAACGGTCTTGAGGGTGTTCAGAATGTTGATGGGAAATCCACCGTCCATGAAGATGATGAAACAATGTCCTGCAGAAAGGGCCAGAGCATTGGTCTGGGCGTCGGCGATCAGGTCCAGATCATTGCCGGCATAACGCACCAAAGCCGGGCCGGAGGCTTCGCAGAAAGCGAGGCCGAATTTCATGGCGGGCGCCGTCTGCACAATCGCTTCGTAGAGGTCCTCGACGGTCTTGATGAAGTGGGAGTGGCCCAGGATGAAGTTGAGACCTTTCGGGTTTTCGATCTTAACGATTTTCAGGTCCATCGTCGTTGGCTTCGGTGAATGATAGGCCAAAGCTCCTCGCTAGGGCGAAATCCTAGCCCTTCACGTTGCCGTGGGCATCGTAGCTTACGCCCAGACGCTCCAGCACATTTTCCGG
>Ga0307372_10001194_pt1 | contig 45641 bp, 42 predicted proteins | sample OX1MG_FD_202533 | JGI IMG/M metagenome (GOLD analysis project Ga0307372, IMG submission 202533) | Soil microbial communities from Risofladan, Vaasa, Finland - OX-1 | ecosystem: Environmental > Terrestrial > Soil > Coastal area > Acid sulfate soil | place: Finland: Risofladan, Vaasa | collected...
CCCGCTTGTGCTCGCGCCGGCTTGGGGGCCCCGTGGCCCCAAGCCGGCGCTGCGCTTCGCTGGGGCCGCGCCGAATTCGCTTCCCGGGGGCGAGCCGCCCTGCGGAATTTCGCAGCCTTTCGCGCCGATTTTGCCAGCAGGCAAAGCGGCGCGACCCCCGCGATCGGAATTACGACCACCCCGGGACCCGCGGCGGGTCCCGGGGGCCCCGGTTCGCGGCCCTTCGCGCCGATTTTACCCGCAGGCAAAGCGGCGCGACCCCCGCGAAAGGGGAGTAGGCGGCGGGGGGGCGGCGTGCTGCTGGGCGTGCTGGCGCTGGGGCTGGGGCTGGCGGGGCAGGCGGTGCCGCTGCGCAAGGCGGTGGCGCTGACCTCGGCGAGCCTGTATTTGAACCCGGATACCACCAGCACCCAGGTGGGCGCGGTGCAGCCGGGCATGGGCATCGCCCTGCAGTCGCAGGTGGGCGACTTCGCGCAGGTGTTTGTGGGCGCGATCGGGGTGAGCGGCTGGATGCCCAACCACAACTACGCGCCGCTGGACGATCCGGCGTCGGCCGAGGCCATCTTCGGGGCGGCGGTGGGACTGGAGATCGAGGCCGAGGACAACGGGGGCGAGCGGCGGGCGGCGCTGGACGCGGCCAACCTCTTCATGACCGTCTACACCGACTTTCCGGCCTCGCCGCGGGCGCCGGAGGCGCTCTACCGGGCCGCCTCGATCCGCTGGCAACTGAAGATGGCGGAGGAGCCGCGCCGCCCCAGCCCGAGCGAGCGCCAATTCCCCGACGACAGCGAGATGCACCGGGTGATCAACAAGTACGGCAAGACGCCGTGGGCGGCGCGGGCGGAGTACGACCTGCTGGTGGAGCACTTCACCTGCGGGGTGTGGGTGGAGAAGCCGGAGTGCGTGGAGAAGGAGATCCACACCTACCAAGGCTATGTGAAGAAGTACCCGGGCGGGCCCAAGACGGCGGAGGCGGCCTATGACGCGCTCTACCGCGCCGGCATCGCCTGGACGCTGTACCGCGCCCCGGGCAAGCACCACGACGCGGGCAAGGCGGCGCAGTACCAGCAGCAGGTGGCCGAGGACGCGGCCACCATCGCCCGGCTCTACCCCGCCAGCGACTGGGCGGCGCAGGCGGCGCTGATCGCCTTCAACGTGGCCCACGGGACGGCGCTGAAGCTGCCGGGGCACACGCCGCTGGGGGGACCGTAGGGGCTTCGATGGTGGGCGCGGGCCCCTGCGCGGCTGCCCGGCCCGGCTGTAGCAGCGCCGGGCCGGTGCGGCGCGCGTCCCGCTTGTGAGCCGCCCCGCTGTAACGGCGCGGGGCGGCGTGATCACGCCGGCTTGGGGGCCCCGCGGCCCGCAGTCGGCGCTGCGCGGCGTCGCTGCTGGGCTGCTGGGGCCGCGCCGAATTCGCTTCCCGGGGGCGCAGACGCGCCACTGGTGCGTCTGCCCTTGCGGAATTACGACCACCCCAGAACCCGAGGCGGGCTCAGGGGACCCCGGTTCGCAGCCTTTCGCGCCGATTTTGCCCGCAGGCAAAGCGGCGCGACCCCCGCGAGCGGGCAGCTCCGGGCCGCGCACGGCAGCGCTTAGATGAACATCTCCTCGTCGTGGTAGGTGGGACGGGGCTGGAGGACGGGGCTGGGGCGGCGGCGGAAGAAGAAGTCGAGGCCGGTGCGGAGGCCCTGGACCAGCGCCTGCACGTCCTGCACCGGGCGCAGCACGCTGTCGCGCACGCCAGTGGTGATCTGCTCGACCGCGGCCATGGCGGTGGCCATGGCCTCGTCCATGCGCACCACCTGCAGTTCGAGGCGCTGGCTGAAGTCGGTGGCGAGGGCGTCGGCGCGCTTGACCTGCTCGCGGGCGATGAGGCTGATCTCGGCGGCGCTGGCGGCCAGGGTCTGCAGGCGGGGACGGGTTTCGGTGACCATCTGCTGGACGTCGCGCACCAAGGGGGGCAGGGCGCGGGCGGACTGCTCCAGCGGGCCGAGCAGGGGGGTGACCTTGGCGGCCAACTCGCCCAGGCGGCGGCTGAGGCCGAGCAGCAGGAAAAACTGGCCCAGCAGAGCCACCGCCGCGACGGCGATGAAGACGATCAGCAGAATGTCGGTGGTGGCCATACCCTTCCTATCGGTGAGTTGGGGGAGAAACTAGAGGCGCGAGGCGGCGTCGCCGTCGCCGGGCTCGGCCTTGCGCTCCAGGCCGGCAGCCTCGCGGTAGGCCTGGCGGCCGGCCTCGACGGCGGCCTGGAACTGGTCAATCTGGCGGGTGACGGCCTGGCGGCCGCGGTCGGCGAAATCGCCGGCCTGCTCGCGCACCCGGCCGGCCTGCTCGCGCAGGTCGCCGCCCTTGTTGAACATGAGGTCGCGCCCCTCGCCCGCCTTGCTGCGCAGCAGCTCGCGGGTGCGCTCGCCCGCTTGCGGGGCGTACATCACCCCGGCCAGGGCGCCCAGGCTCAAGCCCACCAAAAACCACAAGCCTTTGTTTTCCGCCACGGTGCCTCCTCTGTGGCGATGCTAGCACCGCAACCGGCTGTTTTCAATGAGGGTTGGGCAGGGAGAGCCGGGGAATACACTAAAATTACACGGATGGTGGGCGCGGGCCCCAAGTCGGCGCTGCGCCTCGCTGGGCATCCATGGACCGCACACAACACTGGAACGCCGTCTACGCCGGCCGGGAAGAGGGCCAGGCGAGCTGGTTCGAGGCCGCGCCCGAGCTCTCGCTGCGGCTGCTGGCCGCCGCCGGGCTGGGAGGGGAGACGGCGGTGGTGGATATCGGCGGGGGCGAGGCCCGGCTGGTGGACGCGCTACTGGCCCGGGGGGTGCGCCGGCTGACGGTGCTGGACATCAGCGGCGAGGCGCTGCGGCGGGCGCAGGCGCGGCTGGGGAAGGCCGCGGCGGAGGCGGTGAGCTGGATCGAGGCCGACGTCGCTGGCGCCTGGAGGCTGCCGCCCGTGGACCTGTGGCATGACCGGGCGGTCTTCCACTTCCTGACCCGGCCGGAGGAGCGGGCCGCCTACCGCGGCCACCTGCTGGAGACGCTCCAGCCCGGTGGCGGCGCCGTCATCGCCACCTTTGCGCTGGAGGGCCCGGAACGCTGCAGCGGGCTGCCGGTGGCGCGCTATTCGCCTGCCACGCTGGCGCAGGAGCTGGGGCCGGAGCTGCGCCTGGTGGAGGCGCTGGAGCACGTGCACCATACCCCCACGGGCGCGGCCCAAGCCTTCCAGTACTCGCGCTTCATTCGGCTGGGGTAGGCGCAGCTGGGGCAGGCGCGGCGGCGGCCAGCGGATGGAGGTGGTGCCACAGGGCGCGGGCGCGGGAGGCGGGCAGGACCGCGGCCAACTGCGCCTCCGCCGCCGCCTGCACCGCCGCCAGGCTGCCAAAATGGCCCAAAAGCTTGCGCACCGCCGCCGGGCCGATGCCGGGGGCGTGCAGGAGTTCGGACCGCAACGTGCCCTTCTCCCGCCGCTGGCGGTGGAAGGTGATGGCAAAGCGGTGGGCCTCGTCGCGGATGGACTGCAGCAGGCGCAGCGCCGGGGCGTGGGGGTCGAGGCGCAGGGGCTGGTGCTCGCGGCCAAAGACGTGGACGAGTTCTTCGCGCTTGGCGAGGCTGGCGAGGGGCAGGGCGCCCAGGCCGAGCTCCTCGAGCGCCTTGCGGGCGGCGTGCAACTGGCCAATGCCGCCGTCAATCAGCACCAGGGAGGGCAGGGCCGCTGCCTTGGTGGGCGCGGGCCCCAGCGCGCCTGCGGCGCGCGTCCCGCTTGTGCTCGCGCCGGCTTGGGGGCCCCGTGGCCCCAAGCCGGCGCTGCGCTTCGCTGGGGCCGCGCCGAATTCGCTTCCCGGGGGCGAGCCGCCCTGCGGAATTTCGCAGCCTTTCGCGCCGGTTTTGCCAGCAGGCAAAGCGGCGCGACCCCCGCGATCGGCGAGGCGGCGCTGGTAGCGGCGGCGGACGACCTCTTGGATGGAGCGGAAGTCGTCCACGCCGGCGACGCCGCGGATGCGGAACTTGCGGTAGTCGCCCCGCCGCAGGGCGCCGGCCTCCCAGACCACCATCGAGGCCACGGTCTCGGCGCCCTGGAAGTGGGAGATGTCGAAGCACTCGATGCGGCCGGGCTCGGCGCCCAACTCGACCCCAAGCGCCGCCGCCAGCGCCTGCCAGTCGTCGCGGGCCTGCACGTCGGCGGGCGCGGAGCGGAAGCGGCGGGCGAAGGAGAGTTGGGCGTTTTTGGCGGCCAGCTCGAGCAGGGCCTTTTTGGCGCCGCGCTGGGGGGTGGCGATCTCGACCGCGCCGCCGCGCTGGCGGGCGAGCGCGGCCTGCAGCAGCTCGCGGTCTTCGAACTCCTCCGGCACCGAGATGCGGGGCGGGAGGTAGGGCTGGCCGAGGTAGATCTGCTTGAGCAGCGCGCCCAGCCAGTCTTCAGTGGGCGCGGGCCCCAGCGCGCCTGCGCCGCGCGTCCCGCTTGTGCTCACGCCGACTTGGGGGCCCCCTGGCCCCAAGCCGGCGCTGCGCTGGGCTTCAGTGGGCGCGGGCCCCAGCGCGCCTGCGCCGCGCGTCCCGCTTGTGCTCACGCCGACTTGGGGGCCCCCTGGCCCCAAGCCGGCGCTGCGCTGGGCTTCAGTGGGCGCGGGCCCCAGCGCGCCTGCGCCGCGCGTCCCGCTTGTGCTCACGCCGACTTGGGGGCCCCCTGGCCCCAAGCCGGCGCTGCGCTGGGCTTTAGTGGGCGCGGGCCCCAGCGCGCCTGCGCCGCGCGTCCCGCTTGTGAGCCGCCCCGCTGTTGCGGCGAGGGGCGGGTCGGGCAGGTCTTCCCAGAAGTGCTCGCGGCGATCCACAACGCGGCCGTGGCGGAGGTGGAAGAGGTTGAGGGCGGCGCGGGCGCCCTCGCGGTGGAAGCCGACGATGTCGGCGTCTTCGCCCTCGACGGCGTGCATCTTCTGGCGGTCTTGCGCCTGCTCGAGCACGGTGAGCAGGTCGCGGTAGCCGGCCGCCTCTTCGAAGCGCTCCTCGCCGGCGGCGGCGTCGCGGCGGCGGCGCAGCTCGCGCGCCAGCTCGGCCTGGCGGCCGGAGAGGAAGAGGCGGGTGTCGCGCACCGCCTGCTGGTAGCGCTCCACCGTGGTCAGGCCCTCGACGCAGGGCCCCAGGCAGCGGCGGATGTGGAATTGCAGGCAGGGGCGGGGATGGAAGCGGGTCAGGTCCACGCGGCAGGAGGGGACGAGGAAGTGCTTGTGGATGAAGTGGACGAGGCGATAGGCGAAGCCGGCGGGAAAGTAGGGGCCAAAGTACTCGGAGCCGTCTGGCAGCAGGCGGCGGGTGACGTAGACGCGCGGGTAGGTCTCTTGGCTGAGACGGATGTAGGGATAGGTTTTGTCGTCGCGCAGCAGGACGTTGAAGCGCGGCTGGTATTGCTTGATGAGGGTGTTCTCGAGCGCCAGCGCCTCGGCCTCGGTGTCCACCACAATGGTCTCGATGTCCACGGCCTCGCGCAGGAGCGAGCCGGTTTTAGCGTTCTCCCATTGGCCGGCGAGAAAGTAGGTGCGCACCCGGGCGCGCAGATCTTTGGCCTTGCCCACATAGATGACGGTGCCTTCAGCATTCTTGAACTGGTAGACACCGGGCAGGGCGGGAAGGCGGCGGGATTTCTCAACCAAGTCCACGCAAGGTAAATTTTACCGCGAGTGGCGGGGGCTTGGCTCACGGTGCTGAGCTAAGCTCTTGTGCCCCATGGCGGCCGGGTTTGGCATCCGCCGTGCACGGACAGGGTTGGAGGCTGCCATGCCCAAGCTGAACTGCCCGATCCGGAAAACATCCCCCCTGCTCCTGATGGGCGCGCTGGCCGCGGCGCTGCTGGTGGCGGGCGGCTGCACCACGAAGAACTATGTGCGCCAGCAGACCACGCCGTTGATTGACCACGTCAACCAGCTCAACGCGGAGACGGCGAAGAATACCAACGACATCCGGAGGGTGGACCGGAGCACGCAGCAGGGCCTGCAACAGGTGAACACCAGCAGCCAGCAGGCGCTGGCCAAGGCGCAGCAGGTGCAAGCGCAGGCGCAGCAGGTGGGGCAGCAGTTGCAGCAGACCTCGGGCCAGATCACCGCGCTGGACGCCAGCATGGCCAACCTGGACGACTACAAGCAGACCAGCGAGGCGACCGTGCACTTCGCCTTCGACAAGGCGGAGCTGACGCCGGAGGCGGAGCAGACGCTGGACGGGGTGGCGGCGCAGTTGCAGCAGAACGCCCACGGCATCCTGGAGGTGCAGGGCTACACCGATTCGACCGGGCCGCGGGCCTACAACGACCGGCTGAGCCAGCGGCGGGCGGATGCGGTGGTGCGCTACCTGGAGGCGAAGGCGATCGCGCCGCACCGCATCTTTTTGATCGGGCTGGGCGAGAACCAGGCGGTCGAGCCCAACACCACGCTGGCGGGGCGGAAGGCCAACCGGCGGGTGGACCTGAGGATCCTGAGCAACGGACTGGGGTCGAGCACGCAGCCGTAACCCGCGCGGCTTGCGCCGCCGCTGCACCCGCCACCCCGACGCGCTACCATAGGCGTATGGGTGGCGAGTGGGATTGTAGGGCAAGCGGGCGGAAGGCACCGGCGCCAAAGTGGCTTGGCCGGCTGGGGGCGGTGGCGGCGGTGGGGCTGGGGCTGGGCTGGGGGCTGGCGGCGCGGGGGCAGCGGCTGAACCCTCCGGAGAGGGCAGCGCCGGTGATTGCGCCCATGGCCAACGCCCCGCGCCAAGCGGCGGCGGCCCAGCCGCCGGGCCCGGCCTCCGGGGTGGCGGTGATGGCCTTCCGCCAGGAGCGGGCGGCGCCGCCGCCGCCAGACCCGATCATCGCCGGCCACGACCTGCGGGTGGGCGTCTTCTACTACATCCGCCACGACTGGGTGGGGGCGCTGTCGCGCTTCCAGGACGCCATCTACAACGACCCGCACGCGCCGGAGGCGTACTGCCGCGCCGGCGACAGCGAGTGGAAGCTCAAGCACGCGCTGCGGGCACAGGATGACTGGCAGCGCTGCCTGAAGGTGGCGGGCGAGGGCAAATGGGCCAACCACGCGCGCAAGGCCCTGGCCAAGCAGAAGCGGTCCCAAAGCTGAGCGATGTCGTGGGCGCTCTTCAAGTCGCTATGGCCGTACCTGCGCCGCTACCGCCTGCGGCTGGCGCTGGGGCTCGGCATCCTGCTGGTCAACACCGCCGTTTTCGTCCTGATCCCCTACATCATTGACCTGGCGATTGACGACCTGGGGCAGGGGGCCACGCTGGCCAAACTGCTGAAGTACTGCCTGCTGCTGATGGCCACGGTGTCGGCGCGGGCGGTGCTCAACTACTACCAGCGCCTGATCCTGATCACGGTGTCGCGGCTGATCGAGTTCGACCTGCGCAACGACCTGCTGGCGCGGCTGGAGACGCTGTCGCAGGGTTTTTTCCAGAAGTTCCGCACCGGCGACCTGATGGCGCGGGCGGTGAACGACCTGACCGCGGTGCGCAACATGCTGGGGCCGGGGATCATGTACTCGGCGCAGGCGGTGGTGCTGTTCGGCTACGTGGTCACCATCCTGTGGCACCTGGACTGGCGGCTGACGCTGATCGCATTCGTGCCGGCGCCGTTCGTGTCGCTGGCGGTGCAGTGGTTCGGCAAGCGCATCCACGAGCGCTTCGAGCGCATCCAGAGCATGTTCAGCAACCTGGCGACGCGGGTGGAGGAGAACCTGAGCGGGCTGCGGCTGGTGCGGGCCTACGCCCGGGAGCCGGTGGAAGAGGCCAAGTTCGACCAATTGAACCGCGACTACGTGCAGCGCAACCTGCGGCTGGTGCTGCTGTCGGGCGCGTTCGACCCGCTGCTGCAGTTCCTGCTGGGGGTGGCCTACGTGCTGGTGCTGTGGTTCGGAGGGCGGGCGGTGCTGGAGCACCGCATCACCATCGGCGGCTACGCCGCGTTCAACCTGTACATGGCGCAAATGGCGTTTCCCATGATCGCCATGGGCTACGTCATCAACCTGGTGCAGCGGGGGGCGGCGTCGCTGGTGCGGCTGCAGGAGCTGCTGCACCAGACGCCGGACATCGCCGACGGCCCCGAGGCCGACGCGGGCATCGCCACGCTGCGGGGCGAGCTGGAGTTCCGCCACCTCAGCTTCAGCTACAACGGGGTGCCGGTGCTGCGCGACGTCAACCTGAAGATCCCGGCGGGGGCGACGGTGGCGCTGGTGGGACCGACGGGATCGGGCAAGAGCACGCTGGTGTCGCTGCTGCCGCGGCTGCTGGACACGCCGCCGGGCATGGTGCTGGTGGACGGCCGCCCCATTCGCGAGATTCCGCTGCGGGTGCTGCGCTCGAGCATCGGCTGGGTGCCGCAGGAGACGTTCCTGTTCAGCGACACGCTGCGGGCCAACATCGCCTTTGGGCGGCCGGAGGCCAGCGACGCGGAGGTGGAGGCGGCGGCTGACATCGCCGGGCTGGGGCGGGACGTGGCCGATTTCCCCGAGGGCTACCAGACGCGGGTGGGCGAGCGCGGGCTGTCGCTCTCGGGCGGGCAGAAGCAGCGCACCGCGCTGGCGCGGGCGGTGCTGCGCCAGCCCCGCATCCTCATCCTGGACGACGCCCTGGCGAGCGTGGACACCATCACCGAGGAGCGCATTCTGGAGAAGCTGGAGGGGGTGGCCTTCCGGCGGGGGGGGCAGTGCACCACGCTGCTGATCAGCCACCGCATCTCGACCGTGCGCAACGCCGACTTCATCGCGGTGCTGGAGCAGGGCCGCATCGTGGAGCAGGGCACGCACGCCGAGCTGATCGGGCGCGGCGGCGCCTACGCCGGGCTGTACGAGAAGCAGCTTTTGGAGGAGGAACTGGCGCGGGTGGATTGACCCGGGCGGGAACGGAAGGACATGGCGCAGGAAGAAGAGGCACTGGGCAAGGCGGTGGACCGGCGGCTGATCGGGCGGCTGCTGGGCTACGTGCGCCCCTACCGCTGGACGGTGGTGTTCGCCACCATCGCGGCGGCGCTGCAGTCGGCCACCCAGATCGTCGGGCCCTACCTGAACAAGGTGGTCATTGACCGCTACCTCTTCCCTTCCCCCGACGCCCACAACCTGTTCGGCTCCTACCTGCCCCAGGACGCCTTCCGCGGCGTGGCCACGCTGGGCGTGCTCTATCTGGCCATCCTGGGGGTGGGCTTCGTGCTCGACTTCGGCCAGACCTACGCTATGCAGTGGGTGGGGCAGCACTCGATGTACGACCTGCGCACCCAGCTCTTCGCCCACCTGCAGCGGCTGCCCATCAGCTTTTTCGACCACAACCCGGCCGGGCGGTTGGTGACGCGGGTCACCAACGACGTGGAGACGCTCAACGACACCATCTCCACCGCGCTGGTGGCGCTGTTCGACGACGTGTTCGTGCTCACCATGATCGTGGTGGTGATGATCCGCTTCAACTGGCAGCTCTCGCTCATCACCGTGGGGGTGTTGCCGGCCATCTTCCTCGCCACCCATTATTTCCGCAAGGCGGTGCGGGAGAGCTACCGGCGGATCCGCATCCTGGTGGCGCGCATCAACGTCTTCCTGCAGGAGCACATTACCGGCATGGCGGTGGTGCAGGCCTTCAACCGCGAGGAGCAGGCCTACCGGGAGTTCGAGCAGATCAACAAGGGCTACTGCAAGGCCTGGGTGGACGCGGTCTTCGCCTACTCGGTCTACTACCCCGTGGTGGAGTTCCTCAGCATCCTGGCGGTGACGCTGATCCTGTGGTTCGGGGGACTGAAGGTGATGCACGGCACGCTCACCATCGGCATCGTGTTCGCCTTCATCCAGTACACCCAGCGCTTCTTCCGGCCCATCCAGGACCTGAGCGACAAATACAACACGCTGCAGTCGGCGATGGCGAGCTCGGAGCGCATCTTCAAGCTGCTCGACGCCCCGCTGGATCCGGTCCGGCCCGCCGCCGCGGTGCCGCTCGGGCCCGGCCGGATCGAGTTCGACCACGTCTGGTTCGCCTATGCGGGCGAGGAGTGGATCCTGCGCGATGTCAACTTCGTGGTCGAGCCCGGCTCCAGCCTGGCCATCGTGGGCCACACCGGCGCGGGCAAGACCACCATGATCAGCCTGCTGCTGCGCTTCTATGACGTGCAGCAGGGGCGGATCCTGCTGGACGGGGTGGACCTGCGCGACTACGACCTGCGCCAACTGCGGCAGCGGTTCGGGATCGTGCTGCAGGACCCGTACCTGTTCACCGGCACCATCGCCGACAACATCCGCATGGACGACGCCGGCATCACGGAGGCGCAGGTGCAGGCGGCCGAGCGCGACGCCAACCTGGCCGACTTCCTCGCCACCCTGCCCCAGGGCGACGCCACCGCACTGCGCGAGCGGGGCAGCGGACTCTCGACCGGGCAGAAGCAGTTGGTCAACTTCGCCCGGGCGCTGGCCGCCAACCCCTCCATCCTAATCTTGGACGAGGCCACCGCCAGCGTGGACACCGACACCGAGCTCAAGATCCGCGAGGCGCTCAACCGCATGCTGGCCGGGCGCACCAGCATCCTCATCGCCCACCGGCTCTCCACCATCCAACGGGCCGACCTCATCCTGGTGCTGCACAAAGGGGTGCTGCGGGAGCAGGGCACCCACCAGGAGCTGCTGCGCCAACACGGCATCTACTGGCGGCTGTATCGGCTGCAGTACAAGGACCAGGAACTGCCCGCGGCGGCGGGCGTGCCGCAGCCGGTGGTCAGCCCGTAGCTAACGCGGGGCCGCCAAGGCCTCCAGGACGCGGCTGGCCGCCTGGGCGGGCTCGCGGCCGCCGACGGCCACCGTGAGCTGGGCCTGGCGGTAAAAGGGCAGGCGCTGGGCGTAGAGGGCGCGGAAGCTGGCCTCGTCGCGGAAGAGCGGGCGGTTGGACATGGCGGCGCAGCGCGGCAGCAGCTCTTCCACTGGCACCTCAAGAAAGACGGTGCAGCCGCCAGCTTGGCGGATGGGCTCGGCGTTCTGGGGCTGGGCGAAGGTGCCGCCGCCCAGCGCCAGCACCGTGCGCCGCTCGTGCGCCGCGCGCAGGGCCTGCACCAACTCGCGGTGCTCGAGCTCGCGGTAGGCGGGCTCGCCCCGCTGGGCGAAGATCGTGGGGATGTCGCAGCCCGCGGCGGCCTCGATGCGCTCGTCCAGGTCGCAGAAGTGCCAGCCCAGGCGCTGGGCCAACAGACGCCCCACCGTGGATTTGCCGCAGCCCATGAAGCCTACGAGCACAAGCGGCGAAGGGACGGGCGGCGGCGGCATGCAGCGAGTTTAGCAAAGGGGTGGCCGGCTGGACGGCGGGGGACCTCGATCTCGCCTCGCCCGAGGCGACTCGGTCGTCGCCGCGGTGGGATGGGCGTCGTCGGGGGTGGGAGCAGGGCTGGGTTCGCACAGCCAAGATTGGCTGTGCCACCGTGGCCAGAAAGTGGCGGACACAATGGCCAGCGGGGGCGAGGCTTGCGCCTCTCCCCTAGCGCTTGCGGACGAGCCTGGGGGCGGGGACGCCGACGCAGGCGTTGCCGTCGGGGTGGATGATGCCTTCGCGGAGGAGGGCCAGGCGGATCTGGGGCCACTGGTTGGGGACGGGCTCGGTGAGCGAGGCGGAGAGTTGGCGGACGGACTGGGCGATGGCCTCGAAGTCGTCGAGCTTGGCGGCGCAGGCGGGGCAGTCGTCGAGGTGCAGGCGGGCGGCGAGGGGGAGATCGTCGCGGCGCAGCGCCTCGGCCAGGAGGCGGTCGAACTCGACGCAGTCCATCGCTGCCACGGTCGTAGTCGTCGCCGTCGCCACCACGGTTTCCTTGCCCATATTCCGCCTCCTTGCGGCGATGCCCCAGGCCGGCGTCGCCCCCTTGCTGGACTTGCGCTCCACTAGCTCTCTCCTCCTTCGCTGCCGGCGCCGCCGCCGGCGCTCGCCCGCGCCGCACCCCGGGCTTCACCCTTGGCCTCGGGCCGCATGAACGGCATCTGCAACAGGTCGCGCAGCTTCATGCGCGCCTTGTGCAACTGCGATTTCGAGTTGCCGATGGAGCAGTTCATCATGTCGGCGATCTCATTGTGTTCGTAGCCTTCCATGTCGTGCAAGACAAAAATGGTGCGGTAGCCGGGGGGCAGGCGCTCGATCGCGCGCTCCAGGTTAACCCGATCGATCGAGCCGGCCAAGGTGGGGTCGCGGGCGCCAATCTCGCGCCGGGGGCCATCCTCCTGGCTGGGCTCGGTGATCTCCTCCAGCGGCGTCTCGGGCAGGTTTTTGCGCCTGAGGTGCATCAGCACCACGTTGACCGAGAGGCGGTGCAGCCAAGTGGAGAAGGCGCTCTCGCCGCGGAAGGTGCCGATTTTGCGGAACAACTGCAAAAACGCCTCCTGCGAGAGGTCCTCGGCCTCGGCGGTGTTGCCGGTCATGCGCAGGCAGAGGGAGTAGACCCGCCGCCGGTGCAGGTGGTAGAGGAACTCGAAGGCCTCGGCGCCGCCCTGCTTGGCGCGATCAATCGCCTCGGCCTCGCTCCAAGATTCGGTGGCAGCCGCGTGATGATTCAGAATGGTACGCCTCCCCTGGTCATCAGCTACTCCCTTTGACGCCCCTCTTCATGGGCGGGTTGCCCCCCACCAAAGAAGTCTGCGAGCGGCGCGGAAAATGGCTGTGACCTGCATGCTATCCTGAACCCGTAGCGCCAACCCATCCCCCAGAAGTGGGCTTCCCGCGCCTTCTCTCCATTAAACCTCAAATGAAAACCGGCATCATTGGACTGCCCCAAGTGGGCAAAACTTCCCTCTTCAGCATGCTCACCCGCGCCGAGGTCAACTTGGCGCGGCGCGAGGACCGCTTGGGGGTGGCGGAGGTGCCCGACGGGCGGCTGGACCAGTTGGCCGAGCTCTACCACCCGCGCAAGCTCACCCACGCCACCATCGAGCTGGCGGAGGTGGGATCGCTGACGCCCGAGTCGCTGCGCGACGGCAGCGGCATCGCCGCGCTGCGCGGGGTGGATGCGCTGGTGCAGGTGCTGCGCGCCTACGACGAGGCGGGGGCGCCGGCGGCGGACGTGCGCAACCTCGAGTTCGACATGATCGTGAGCGACCTGGGGCAGGTGGAGAAGCGGCTGGAGCGGGTGGCGAAGGACATGAAGAAGCAGCGCACGCCGGCCTTGGTGGAGGAGCAGCAGATTCTGGAACGGATGAAGCTGCACCTGGAGGCGGAGCAGCCGCTGCGCACCTTCGCGATGAGCGCGGAGGAAGAGAAGCGCACGCGCGGCTTCCAGTTCCTGAGCCAGAAGCCGATTCTTTATGTGTTGAACGTGAACGAGGCGGAGGCGGGGCAGTTGGCGACAGCAGTGGAGCGGCATGGGCTGGCGGCGGCGCTGGCGTCGCCCAACACCGGGGCCAGCGCCATCTGCGCCAAGATCGAGGCCGAGATCGCCGGGCTGCCGGCGGAGGAGGCGGCGGAGTTCCTGGCGGGCTACGGGCTGCAGGAGCCTGGGGTGGCGCGGCTGGCGCAGGCCATCTACCGCCTGCTGGGGCTGATCTCGTTTTTCACCGCGGGCGAGGACGAGTGCCGGGCCTGGACGATTGCGCGGGGCACGCCGGCGGTGGAGGCGGCGGGGGCGATCCACTCGGATTTGTCGAAGCACTTCATTCGGGCCGAGGTGATTGGGTGGCAGGAACTGCTGACCTTGGGCTCGGAGGCGGCGGCACGGGCGCAGGGGAAGTTGCGCCTGGAGGGGAAGGATTATATTGTGCTGGATGGAGAGGTGATGCACATCCGGCATTCGGGCTGAGGCGATGGCGAACTGCGCACAATGCGGGGCCGAGGCGGCGGATGCGGCCCAGTTCTGCCCGAGCTGCGGACTGCGGCTGCCGCGGCCGGCGCAGCCGGAGGCGGAAGAGGCGGCGGGGCCGCGCTGGCGGCGCGGCCGGCGCGTGGTGGTGGGCTTCCTGGCGACGGTGGTGGTGCTGGCAGCGGTATTCATCGTCACCGTGGTCTACCTCATCCGCCACACCACCATCGTGACCTCGAGCAAGGGGGGCAGCCGGGTGGAGGCGCCGTTCGGGGTGGTGACCACCAGCAACGATCCGGCCAAGCTGGCCAAGAGCCTGGCGATTGACGTCTATCCGGGGGCGGTGGGGGAGAGGAGCGCGCAGGCGGACCTGGTGACCAACAACATGGTCTCGCTGCAGTTCCGCAGCCAGGACGCGCCGCGGCGGGTGATCTCGTTCTACCACGTGCGCTACCCCGACGCCACCTTCCGGGCGCTGCCGGGCGGGGGCTACTCGCTGGTGCAGCTGAACGGGCTGGATACGCTCACCATCCAGGCCACGCCGGACAAGGGCGCGACGCTGCTGACCATCAACGACATCAAGCGCTGAGGGCGGCGAGCTCGGCGGCCAGACGCAGCAGATGGGCGCGGCGCTCGGCCAGGGCGGCGGCGCCGGCGGCCTGCGCCTGCTGCGCCCGTTCCCGGGCGCTTTCGGTGGCGGCGGCGATCTCGGCAAACAGCGACCGCAGCTCGGCCTCGAGTTGGCGGCGGCTGGCGAGGAGGCGCTCCTCGAGGTCGCTCTGCACGCGGCGGGAGTTGGTGTCGAGCAGCAGATCGAGAAAGCGAGCGGCGTCGGCGCGGAGGGGGCCGTAGGCCCGGGCCGCGCCCAGGGCGGCGTCGGCGAGCCAGCGCAGCGGCGAGGCGGGCTCGGCGCGGGCGAGAAACTCGCAGAAATAGAAGCTGGAGGGGGCGCGCAGGCCGTCGGCGACGGCCTCCAGGCCGTCGGCCAGAGCCACGCCCTGAGCGGCGCAGCGGGCGGCGAACTCGCGCGCCAGCGCGAGGAAGCGCTGCATGGCGGCGCGGAAGGCCTCTTCGGCGGCGGCCTGTTCGGCGATCAACCAGGGCTCGAGCTGGAGGCGCGCCACCTGCTGGGCGGCGGCGAAGGCGGCGCGGCGGTAGGCGGCGCCGCCGCGGCGCGGCAGAGCCGGCAAGGCGGCGGCGAGCTCCGCCTGCGCCGCCGCCCGCAGCCCGGGCAGGGCTTGCTGGCGGCGCTGGGCGCAGCGCGCCGCCAGGCGCTGCTGCTCGCCGGCGCCGAGCGCGCCCAGGTCGGCCAGCCAAGCCTGCGCCGCCGCCCCGGTCTGGCACAGCGCCGCCAGGCGGCGCTGGGAGGCGGCGGCGGGCTGCTCCAGCGCGGCTTGCTCCTCGTTTACCAAAGCGAGCAGAAGCCGCGCCAGGCGGGCTTGGCCGCGGACGGCGGCCGCTTGCGCCAAGCGGTCGCCGCGCGCCGCCAGCGCCTTCACCGCCGCCAGCAACGCGGCCCATTGCAGGCCCGCGCCGCGGCTCTCGATCTGCTGGAGCGCGCTGACGGGATAGATCGGCCCGATCAGCCGGCCCAGGCGCGCTTCCAACACCTGGCGGGCAAAGGCGGCGGCGGCGGCGCAGTCCTGGGGGCTGGCGCGGTCGGCCTTGTTGAGCACAAACACCAGGTCGGGGACGCGCGCCGCCACCTCGGCCACCAGTTCCAGCTCCTCGCCCGCCAGCGGCGGATCGGCGCCGATCACCACCAGGGCGGCGTCCAACTGGGGCACGAGCTCGCGGGTGGCGGCGGTGTTGGAGGCGAAGACGGAGCCGAGACCGGGCGTGTCCACCAGGCAAAGGCCGGAGGCCAGCAAGGGGCTGGGGGTGAAGACCTCGACCCCGGCGACGCCCTTCTGGTTTTGCGGGTTGCGCTGCTCGGAGACGTAATCGGCCAGCGCCGCGAGCGGCACCTCGCGCCAGGGCTGGTCGCCGAGCCGCACCTGCGCGCGCCGCTCGGCGCCGAAGCGCACCACGGTGGGCACGGTGGTGACGGGCACCACGCCGGAGGGCAGCAAGCGGCCGCCGGCGCCGCCGGCGCCGCCCACCAGGGCGTCAATCAAGGTGGACTTGCCGCGCTTGAACTGGCCGACGCAAGCCAGATAGCAGCGGCCGGCGGCGAGGCGGCGCTCCAGGTCGATGGTGGGCGCGGGCCCCAGCGCGCCTGCGGCGCGCGTCCCGCTTGTGCTCGCGCCGACTTGGGGGCCCCGTGGCCCCAAGTCGGCGCTGCGCGTCGCTGGGGCCGCGCCGGATTCGTTCCCCGGGGGCGGGCCGCCCTGCGGAATTTCGCAGCCCTTCGCGCCGATTTTGCCGGCAGGCAAAGCGGCGCGACCCCCGCGAGCGGCTTCAATCGCCATGGCGGGCTCCGGTGAGCCGGTCCAGATACAGGAGGCGCAGCGTGACGGCGTTGCCCTGGCGGTAGCGGGGCAGGCGGGTCATGGCCAGCAGGGCCTGGATCTCGCCGGGGCGGCCCTGCGCCAGGCGCAGCAGTTCGGCGAGCACGCGCTCGGCATCGTCAAAATGGACTTGCAGGCGCACCGCTTCGCGCTCGGCAAACCGGCGCGCGGCCGGCGGGGAGAGCGGCGGCACGCGCAGGCGCTCGGACTGCAGGGAGAAGAAAATCGAGAGATGGCCGATCGCCTCCATGTAGGGCGAGGCGGCGGCGCAGACCAGCGGCACGGCGGAGGCGCGCAGCACATCGCGCAGGCGATTGGCGACGACGCGCGCGGCGGCGGGCGCGGGGTCCCAGACCAGGCAGCAGGGTTGGGCGGCGAAGGCCGCCGCCAGCTTTTGGCGGCAGCGTAGGCTGGAAAGGGCTTCGGCTGCGCGCGCGTCGGCGGCGCCGAGGGCGCGCAGCGCTTGGCGGTAAAGCCCGGCGGCGGTGGGCGCCGAGCAGAAGAGCGGGGTGCGCGGCTGGCCTTCCAGGGCGGCGCGCAGCAGCGCCGACTTGCCCACGCCGGCGGGCCCGTGCACCAGCAGGTTGCGGCCCGCCGCGAGGGCGGCGCGCACGGCGGCGATGGCCGGGTCGCGCTCCAGCAGGGCGCCGGCCTGGGCAGCGGCGGCGCTCACGGGCGTGGCCCTCCCGCTTCCCGCGCCTGCTCCCTCTGCTGCGGCTGCCACGCCTGCAGCTGCTCGAGCTGGCGCTGCAGCTCGGGGCCGGAGTGCGTTTCGGGGCCGAGCGCGCCGGAGAGGCGCTGCAGGGCGGCGCGGTAGAGGTCGGCGCGGGCCTGGAACTGGCGCGCCATCTCGGCCTGGGCGGCGAGGGCGCGCTGCTGCAAGGGCACACCGTAGCGGCGCAGCGCCGCGGCGATGGCGTCGGCATGGGCCTCGAGCTGGCGGCGAAAGTGCGCGCGGGCATGGCTCTCGCCCCGCCAGGCCCATCCCGGCGGGCGCAGCGGAAGGGGCAAGGGCCCAACCTCCGGCATCGGCAGGTCGCGGGCGGCGAACTCGTCTTGGCTGGGCTCGCGCTCCAGCCCGGGCAGGGCCTGCTGCGCCTGGCGCAGGGTGCGGCGATAGGTTTCGGCCAGGCGATGCAAGGCCTCCAAGCCGGTGCGACTCTGCGCCACCATGGCCCGCCCCAGCGCCTCTCCCCCGGCGGCCGGCAAGTCCGCGCCGGCCGCGGCCTGCCAAGCGGCCAGCAGCCCCTCGGCGAGCGCGGCGATCACCTCGCCCAGGGACTCGGCGAGCTGGCCGTCCAGGCCGCGGCAAACCTCGCGGGTTTTTTCCGCCTCGGCCTCGGCGAGGCGCAACTGCCGCTCCAACTCCGGCCGCGCGGCGCGATCGGGCGCCCCGCCGCCGGCGCCGTCGCCGCGCAGCGCCGCCACCACGCCGTCGCGCAGCACCGCCAATCTGCGGTCGAGCGCCGCCTGGAAGCGCTCCTGCAATGCGGCGTAGAGCGGCAGCACCTCCTGCTCGAACCAGTCGTCGGCCAGATCGCGCCGGCGCACGCTGACCGCGCGCACCGGCAGACTCTCCCCGGTTTCGCGCGCCAAGACCTCGCGGGTGAAGCGCACGCACTGCTCCCGTTCGGCCGCCCCGACCAGGTCGGCCTTGCTGAGCACCACCTGCACCGGCACGCCGCCCTGGTGCAGCCAGCGCACCAGCTCGACCTCGTCGCCGCCCAGCGTGCTGCCGGCGTCCACCAGCAGGATGGCCATGTCGCAGCGCGGCAGGTAGGCCAAGGTCTCGATCGCGCCCCAACTGCGGATCGAGCCCAGCCCGGGCGTATCCACAAAGATCACGCCCGGGCGCAGCCGGGGCGAGGGGTAGCTGACGCTGAGGCGGGTGACGCCGAGGCGGTTGTCGGGGTTCTGTTGCTCGCTGGCGAGGGCGGCGAGCTGATCCAGCGGGAAGCGCTTCTCCTGGCGCTCGAGTTGGGCGGTGAGCAGCGGCTCGGGGCCGTAGCCGACGCGGGTGGGGACGGCGGTGATGGGGGTGGCGCCGGTGGGCAGAATGTCGGCGCCGAGCAGGTAGTTGAGCAGCGACGACTTGCCGCAGCTGACGCGGCCGAAGACGGCGATCTCCATGGCGGGGGCGGCCATGCGGCTGGCCAACAGGTTGAGGCCGGCGCGGAACTCCAGCAAGCCGCGCTCGCGGGTGACCTGCTCGAGCAGCGCCAGCGCCGCGCGCGCGGGCGAGGCGGCGAGCGCGGCCACCCGCGCCTGCAGTTGCGCCGCCGGCTCGGGGGCGAGCTCGGCGAGCAAAGCGGCGATCCGCTGGCGCAGCTCCGCCACCACGCCCTCGACCTCTTGCGCCTGCTCCGGGCCGAGGTCGCCGTAGCCGCGCATGCTGGCCGGGCCCAGCTCTTCGGCGGCGATCTCGGCAAAGATCAAGGTGGTGCGGATGGCGCCGCTGGCCTCGATTCGGGGCCGGTCGGGGCGCATGCCCTGGCTGGCCAGGAGCGCGGCCAGGCTGGCGCGCAGGCGGGCCAGGCCGCCCTCCAGCAGCTTGCGCTGCGCCACCGAGAGATCGTCGCCGTAGCGGGGAAACAGCGTGCGCGAGTTGACGGCGGCGAGGATGCCCTCGATGTCGCCCAGCAGCTTGTCCACCTGGGCCAAGCCGAAGTAGAGGTGGCGCTGCTGGTGCGGGTTGAGGGGCCGGGGCGGGTTCGGGCGATTCGGGGTCATGGCTCGCAGCCTAGGAGCCATCAGCCCGCGGGGGCAGTTGCGGTGGGACCCATCACCCTGAGGACTGGTTTTCTCCCCCATTCTAACCCAAGATGGTGGGCGCGGGCCCCTGCGCGGCTGCCCGGCCCGGCTGTAGCAGCGCCGGGCCGGTGCGCCGCGCGTCCCGCTTGTGCTCACGCCGACTTGGGGACCCCGCGGCCCCAAGCCGGCGCTGCGCATGGTGGGCGCGGGCCCCAGCGCGCCTGCCCGGCCCGGCTGTAGCAGCGCCGGGCCGGTGCGGCGCGCGTCCCGCTTGTGCTCGCGCCGACTTGGGGACCCCGTGGCCCCAAGCCGGCGCTGCGCTTCGCAGGGGCCGCGCCGAATTCGCTTCCCGGGGGCGCAGACGCGCCACGGGCGCGTCTGCCCCTGCGGAATTACGCGACCTTTCGCGCCGGTTTTGCCCGCCGGCAAAGCGGCGCGACCTCCGCGACCGGCTTGACAAGCGCGGGAGGCCGCCGCTAGAGTGGAAGCGCAGTTGGCAGCAGGGCGTTGGAGTTCGCCCTCAAAGGCCGGGTCGGGACACGAACCGGAAGATGACTCCTACCTTGCAGTACGCTTGCGATGTAGGAGGCCCGCGTGACCGCACCTGACGACCCATCCGCATCCAGCCGGCGCGTGACCGTGTTTGTGGCCGAGAGGCACCACTACCACGGCCGCAGCGCCTACATGGCGATCTTCGAGTTCCTGTTCTACCACCGGGTGGCGGGGGCGACGGTGACGCGCGGGCTCACCGGCTTTGGCGCCGACCGGCGGCTGCACACCGCCGACATCGAGGCGGCGAGCGAGAACCTGCCCATCCAGATCGAGTTTGTGGCCACGGGGGCGCAGGCGGAGGAGCTGCTGCCCAAGCTGCGGGAGATGGTGGGAGAGGGGATGGTGGTGGTGCAGCCGGCGGAGGTGTACTTCGCGCCCGGGGGGGAGGCGGCGGGGCCGCGCGCCCATCCCGGGCTGCAGGGGGCGTGCAAGCTGATGCGCATTTATGTCAGCGAGAAGCAGCGCTGGCGGGGCAAGCCGCTGCACGAGGCGCTGGTGGAGAGCCTGCGCGCCCACGACCTGGCGGGGGCGACGGTGTACCGCGGCCTGGCCGGCTATGGCCACGGCGGGCGGCTGCACCGCGACCATCCGCTGGCGCACGACCTGCCCATCATGATCACCGTGGTGGACACGGAGGCGAAGATCCGCGCCTATCTGCCGCTGCTGGACGAGATGATCGGCCACGGACTGGTGGCGCTCTCCGACGTCGAGGTGATCAAATACACAGCGCCCGGGGGGAAGCCATGAAAACCACCTCCCCGGGGCTGCTGCTGCGGCTGCACATCGGCGAAGACGACCGCCACCAGGGGCGGCCGCTGTGGCAGGAGATCCTAGAACGCTGCCGCGCGGCGGGGGTGGAGCAGGCCAGCGTCTACCGCGGCATCGAGGGCTACGGGGCGAGCAGCCGGATCCACCGGCCGGGGCTGTTGGGCCGCACCCAGGACGCGCCCCTGGTGGTGACCATCATCGCCGCGGCCGAACCCATGGCGGCGCTGCGGCCGGCGCTGGAGGCGATGGTGGGGGGCGGGCTGATCGCCGTCTCGCGGGTGGAACTCATCCGCTACGAGGAGGAGGGGGCGTGCTGATCCTGGGCATCGCGCTGGCAGGGGCGGTGGGCGCGCTCAGCCGCTGGGGGCTGGCCCAATTGGCGCTGCGGCTGGGCGTCACCAGCATCCCCTATGGCACGCTCAGCGCCAACCTCATCGGCTGTTTGCTACTGGGGGTGGTGATGGGGCTGTCGGAGCGGGCGCGCTGGATGGGCGGGGAGCTGCGGGTGGTGATCACGGTCGGGTTCATCGGCACGCTCACCACCTTCTCCACCTGGGAGTATGAGACCTACCGCATGGCGCGGCGCGGGGACGTGCTGCTGGCGGCGGGCAACTTCGCGGTAAACGTCGTGCTCGGCTTTTCGTTGCTGTGGCTGGGCGGACGCCTGGTCGCGCTGCTGTGGCGCTAGGGCAGTTTGAGGAGCGGCCCGGAGCGGGGCGAATGGTGGGCGCGGGCCCCTGCGCGGCTACGCCGCGCGTCCCGCTTGTGCTCGCGCCGACTTGGGGGCCCCAGGGCCCCAAGTCGGCGCTGCGTGTCGCTGGGGCCGCGCCGAATTCGCTTCCCGGGGGCGCAGACGCGCCACTGGCGCGTCTGCCCCTGCGGAATTTCGCAGCCTTCGCGCCGATTTTGCCAGCGGGCAAAGCGGCGCGACCCCCGCAAAACGGAGGCGGCCATGACCAACTGGAAACGGATCTTGGAGGAGGGCTACGGCCCCAGCGCCTGGCACGGCGCCAATATGCGGCAGGCCTTGGCCGAGGTGAATGCCGAGCTGGCCTACTGGCGGCCGGCGCCGGAGCGCCACAACATCGCCGAGCTGGCGCTGCACCACGCCTTTTATGTACATTCGGTGCGCGGCCGCATTCTCGGCAGGGAGATCGAGCCCTTCGTCGCGCCCGGCCAGGACTTCACCGCGCTGCCCGGCGCCAGCGGCCTGGATTGGCCGCGGGTGCAAGCGGAACTGGGGGAACAACAGCACCGACTGGCCGCGCTGGTGGAAGACATCGCCGCCGGACGCGCACAGCCCGACCTCAGCCAGCCGGAGATCTTCGACCTCGTGTTGGGCATCACCTGCCACGCCGCCTACCACGCCGGGCAGATACAGCTTCTGAAGCGATTGGTGGGCGCGGGCCCCAGCGCGCCTGCCCGGCCCGGCTGTAGCGGCACCAGGCCGGTGCGGCGCGCGTCCCGCTTGTGAGCCGCCCCGCTGTAACGGCGCGGGGCGGCATGCTCGCGCCGACTCGGGGGCCCCATGGCCCGCAGTCGGCGCTGCGCGGCTTCGCTGATGGGCTGCTGGGGCCGCGCCGAATTCGTTTCCCGGGGGCGCAGACGCGCCACGGGCGCGTCTGCCCCTGCGGAATTACGACCACCCCGGGACCCACGGCGGGTCCCGGGGGCCCCGGTTCGCGGCCTTTCGCGCCGATTTTGCCAGCAGGCAAAGCGGCGCGACCCCCGCGACTGGGGTAGGCGGCCGCGGCGCGGCCGCCTAGAGCGAAACCACTGTCTGCAGGCCGGAGATCTCGAAGGTTTTGCGGCAGCGGGGATTGGCGCAGGAGAGCTTGTCGTCGCGGCGCACCATGTAGCTGCTGAGCTTGGCGAAGCGGGCGCGGTCGGTGGCGTCGGCGCGGGCGGGCGGGGCGGGCTTTTTGCGGCGCACCACCCAATTGACCGGGTACTCGGCCTCGCCGCGGCAGTGGGGGCAGGTCAGCTTGGCCTTTTTGGCCTCGACGGTTTCGTTGAAAAACTCGCGCTCTTCCATGTCGTTCCCTAGTGTAGCTGTTCCCTGCGCCTACGCCCGCACGTGCAGTATATCGCCGTCGCCGGCGGCGGCGCGGAGGGAGGCGAGCAGGCGGCGGGCGATCTCGAAGAAGGGGCGGGCGCGCTCGCCCTCGGGCCCCTCGAGCGCCACCGGGCGGCCCTGGTCGCCGCCTTGGCGGACGGCCGGATCCAGCGGGAGCGCGCCCAGGAAGGGCACGCCGAACTTCTCGGCGGTGAGGGCGCCGCCGCCGTGGCTGAAGATGTCCACCGGCTGGTGGCAGTGGGGGCAGGCGAAGGTGCTCATGTTCTCGACCACGCCCAGGACCGGGACGCGGAGCTGCTGGAACATGTGGAGGGCCTTGCGGCCGTCCTGCAGGGAGACGTCGGAGGGGGTGGTGACCACCACGGCGCCGGTGAGGGGGACGCTCTGCGCCAGGCTGAGGACAACATCGCCGGTGCCGGGGGGCAGGTCAATCAGCAGGCAGTCGAGCTCGCCCCAATTCACCTGGCGGAGGAACTGCTGCATGGCGCTGTGGAGCATGGGGCCGCGCCAGATCACCGGCTTGTCGCCGGGGTTGACCAGGCCCATGGACATGAAGCGCACGCCGTACTGGGAGAGGGGGGCGATGATGTTGCCCTCGCCCACCACGGGCATCTCGCTGCGGCCCATCATCAGGGGGACGTTGGGGCCGTAGACGTCGGCGTCGAGCAGGCCGACCAGTTGGCCGAGCTCGGCCAAGGCCAGCGCCAGGTTGACCGCGACGGTGGTTTTGCCCACCCCGCCCTTGCCGCTGCCCACGGCGATGATGTGTTGGACCCCGGGCAGGCCGAGCACGGGCGGGGGGGCGGGATGGGGCTGGGGCGGCATGGCGATTCCCTTTATTATAGACGCGGCGGTTAGTGACCATGATCTGCACGGTTTCGCTCAATCCGGCGGTGGACAAGTACCTGCGGGTGGCGAGCTTGCGACGGGGCGAGCACCTGGAGGCGGAGGAGGTGCTGGCCTCGGCCGGGGGCAAGGCGATCAACGTGGCGGGGGTGCTGCGGGTGCTGGAGGAGGAGGTGGAGCTGCTGGGATTTTTTGGCGGCTTCACCGGCGACTACATCCTGGGGGAGGTGGCGCGCGAGGGCATCCGGGCCGATCCGGTCGAGGTCAGCGGGCTGACCCGCACCGCGTTCGTGCTGGTCGAGGCGGACGGCAGCGAGACCGAGGTGGTGGAGCCGGGAGCGCCGGTGGGGGCGGACGACATCGCGGCGCTGCGGGCGAAGCTGCGGGCGGCGGCGGCGCGGGCGGCGGTGGTGGTGCTGAGCGGGAGCGTGCCGGCGGGATGCCCGGACGACATCTACGTGCAGTTGCTGGGCGACTGCGGCGGCCGCTGTCCGGTGATCGTGGACACCAGCCGGGTCCATCTGCGGACGCTGCTCGCCGCCCGGCCGGAGCCGGGCCCGACCATGATCAAGCCCAACCGGCGCGAGGCGGAGGCGGCGGTGGGGCACGCGCTGGCGCGCGCCGACGACCTGGCGCGGGTGCTGGAGCAGTTCGCCGCCTGCGGGGTGGCGATGCCGGTGGTCTCCGACGGCGCCGCCGGGCTGTGGGCGCGGCTGGATGGCCAGGTTTGGCACGCCCGCCCGCCCGCGCTGGTGCGGGTCAACTCGGTGGGCTCGGGCGACGCCGCCGTCGCCGGGCTGGCGGCCGGGCTCGCCCGCCAGAGCCCGCCTGAAGAGATGCTCCGCCTGGCCGCCGCCTGCGGCGCCGCCAATGTGCTGACCAAGGAGTGCGGGGCGGTGCGGCGGGAGGATGTGGAGCGGCTGCTGGGGCAGATCGAGGTGGTGCGCGCTGAAAGCAGGGGAGAGTGAAGGGGAGCCGCGCCGCGGCTACTTCTCCGTTCCCAGCGTGATCGGGACCTGCACTTGGCGGCCCTGGCGCAGGACGGTGAGGGTCACGGTGCTGCCGGGCTTTTGCAGCAAGAGGATGTTGCTGAGCTGGCCCTGGTCTTGCAGGGGCTCGCCGTTGGCGGCGAGGATGATGTCGCCGCCGAAGCGCACCGGGGTGTTGCCGATGTAGCCGGGCTGGCTGCCCACCCGCAGGCCGGCGCGGGCGGCGAGGCTGCCGGGGCGGACGCCCAGCACCATCAGGCCGTGGTCCACGCCCAGGCCCAACTGCTGCGCGACATCGGGGGAGACGGGGTAACTCTGCACCCCGAGCGAGACGGTCTGCACGCGGCCGGTGGTGAGCAACTGCTGCAGCACCGCCTTGGCGCTGTTGATGGGGATGGCGAAGCCGATGCCGATGTTGGAGCCGGTCTGGGAGTAGATCATGGTGTCAATGCCGATGACCTCGCCCAGGGAGTTGAGCAGCGGGCCGCCGCTGTTGCCGGGGTTGATGGGGGCGTCGGTCTGGATGGCGCCCTCGATGTCGGCGCCGGGGCGGCCGTTGTCCTGCTGGCCCTCGCGCACGGTGCGGATGGAGCTGATGATGCCCTGGGTCATGGTGCCGGGCAGGCCGTAGGGGTTGCCGATGGCCAGCACCTGCTGGCCCACCTGGAGGTTGGCGCTGTCGCCCAGGGTCACCGGAGGCAGGCGGCTGGCGGCGATCCGGATCACGGCCAGGTCGAGCTCGGGGGCGCTGCCCACCACGGTGGCGGGAAACTGGCGGGAGCGGTCCTTTTGCGGCGTCCAGGTGACGGTCAGCCGGCGGGCGCCGGCGATGACGTGGTAGTTGGTAAGGATGTAGCCGTCGCGGTTGATGAAGAAGCCGGAGCCCTGGCCCGAGGCCGGCACCGGCCCCCACAAGAGGTTGTATTGGATGATCTGGGAGGTGATGTTGACCACCGAGGGCGAGACGCGCTTGTAGATGGAGATGTCACGCGTCTCCTGCGGGCTGAAGTTGGTCTGGGGCGGCGCCTCGGCCAGCGCCACCGGGCGGCCGGCGGCGGCCTGGGGCAGCACGCCGTGCAGAAAGGGGGGATAGGCCGCGCCCGAGCGCGAAGCCGCGTAGAACCAGAAGGCCCCGGCCATGATGAGGGCCAGCGCCAGCACCGTCCGCATTCTCATATCGCCACCTCGGCGCGCAGTTGCGCCAGCATCTCCTCCACTTGCCGCTCGGTGGCGGCCAGTGGGCCGTTGTTGTTGACCACGAAGTGGGCCCGCTGGATCTTGTCGGCGTCGGGCATCTGGCGGGCGATGCGGGCCTCAGCCTGCTCGCGGGTGCCGCCGGTGCGGGCGATGAAGCGCTGGACGCGGGTCTCGACGTCGGCCACCACCACCACCACACGGTCAAAGCCCTGCAGGCGGTCGGCCTCGATCAGCAGCGCCGCCTCCACCCCGGCGATGGGCAGGCCCTCGCGCTCCCACTCGCGCATCTGGGCGGCGGCCACCGCCAAAATCGGGGGATGGAGGATGCGGTTGAGCGCCTCCAGCGCCTTGCCGTCGCCGGGGGCGAAGGCGAGGTTGGCCAGCCGCACCGGGCTGATGGCCCCGCTGGAGGTGAGGATGCCGGGCCCAAACTCCTGCACCAGCTCCGCCTTGGCCTCGCCCTGCAGCAGGCGGTGGCCGATCGCGTCGGCGTCCACCACGGGGCAGCCATGATGGCGGAGCATGGCCGCGACCGCGCTCTTGCCGCTGCAAAGGCCTCCGGTGATGGCGAGTCGAATCAATCGCGTTTCCCGCTGCCGCCGCGGCGCCGCTCGGCGGCGGCGACCGTGTTCGCCATTAGCATAGCAATGGTCAGCGGGCCGACGCCGCCGGGGACGGGGGTAAAGGCGGAGGAGAGGGCGCAGGCGGCGCGCGGGTCCACGTCGCCGATGAGGGTGCTGCCCTTGCGGGCGAACTCTTCACGGCGCGGGGCGTTGCCGGGAAAGTAGCGCTCGACGTCTTCGGCGCGGGTGAGGCGGTTCACGCCGACATCCACCACCACGGCGCCGGGGTGGATGTGGCGCTCGTTGAGCATGGCGGGCTTGCCCACGGCGGCGAACAGCAGTTCGGCGCGCTGGCAGACCTGCTCCAGGTTGCGGGTGCGGGAATGGGCGATGGTCACGGTGGCGTGCTGGTGCAGCAGCAGCAGCGCCAGCGGCTTGCCCACGATGTCGCTGCGCCCCACCACCACGGCTTCCCGGCCGGCGATGGGGATGCCGCTGCGCTGGAGCAGCTGGATGATGCCGGCCGGGGTGCAGGGCACCGGCCCCGGGCGTTGGGTCAGCAGGCGGCCGAGGTTGACGGGGTGGAAGCCGTCCACGTCTTTTTCGGGCGCGACCGCCAGCAGCACCGCGCCCGCGTCCACCTGGGGGGGCAGCGGCAGCTGGACCAGGATGCCGTCAATCTTGTCGTTGGCGTTGAGCGAGGCCACCAGCGCCAGCAGCTCGGGGGTCGAGACCGTGGCCGGCGGCAGGTGCTGCTCGGAATAGAGGCCGAGCTCTTCGCAGGCGCGGATTTTGCCGCGGACGTAGACCTCTGAGGCCGGATCGTGGCCGGCCAGGATCACCGCCAGGCCGGGCGGGCGGTCGCCCAAGGCGCGCACCCGTTCTGCCACCTCGGACCGTATCGCCGCCGCCACCGCCCTGCCGTCGAGAGTTTTTGCGCTCACCGACCCATTGTAAGCGAGGGCGGGGGGCGGAACGCGGCTCCGGGCGCCGCGACGATTTTGCCGAAGTTGCCTGTGGCTGCGGCGTAGGGAGATGTTGCGATGTACCAATCCGTTCCCGGGCTGCGAGCCTGAAAGTCCAGCACGTCGTCCTACACCACCTTGGGGCCGCGCGGCGGCACGAGGGGTGACATATCTCCCTCGTAAACGCGATACAGCAACCGATGGGCCACCCACGGGTCCGTGGTGGGCGCGGGCCCCAGCGCGCCTGCGGCGCGCGTCCCGCTTGTGCTCGCGCCGACTTGGGGACCCCGTGGCCCCAAGTCGGCGCTGCGCTTCGCTGGGGCCGCGCCGCCCTGCGGAATTTCGCAGCCTTTCGCGCCGATTTTGCCAGCGGGCAAAGCGGCGCGACCCCCGCCAACGGTCAACGGCACCGGCGGGAATGGGGGCCCGTGCGGCACAATCACGAGGCGGGCCACGTTGAAATTGTCGAGGTTGACCAGGGTCACGACCAGGTGGGTCGCGGCCACGATTGGTGGGCGCGGGCCCCAGCGCGCCGGCCCGGCCCGGCCCGGCTGTAGCAGCGCCGGGCCGGTGCGGCGCGCGTCCCGCTTGTGAGCCGCCCCGCTGTAGCGGCGCGGGGCGGCATGCTCGCGCCTCGCTGGGGCCGCGCCGAATTCGTTTCCCGGGGGCGGGCCGCCCTGCGGAGTTTGCGGCCTTTCGCGCCGATTTTGCCAGCAGGCAAAGCGGCGCTGCCGGGGCTGGTTTTCGGCGGCCGTCACGAACCAAGCCCGCGCTGTGGGCCTAAGGAGTCACCAGGATCCTGCCGTAGTTGCCAGTGGCTGCGGCAAAGGGAGAAGTCGCGATGTACCAAGCCGTTCCCGGGCTGCGAACCTGAAAGTCCAGCACGGCATCGTACACCACCTTGGGGCCGCGCGGCGGCACAATGGCGGCCATATTGCCGTCGTAGACACGATATTCTCGCTGGTGGTCCCAGGGGTCCACGCTTAACGGGTGCGGCGGAAATGGGGGCCCGTGCGGCACAATCATGAGGCGGGCCACGTTGAAATAGTCGAGGTTGACCAGGGTCACGACCAAGTGGGTCCCGGCCACTAGTTGGATCACCGGGTTCTCCAGCCCGCCGATGCGGAACGACTGCCGCCAACGGTGCGGGTGGGCCTCAACCCAGAGGTGTACCTGGCGCTGGGTGAAAATGAGGCGGTTCGCGGGCCGGTCCACCCGTCCTTCAGACTGCACCACGGGCAACTCTGCCAAGTGGTCGAATTCGCCGAGGCGAATACTGCCCCAGCGAATGTCGGCCGCAGGCGCAGTCTTCGACCGCGCCTGCGGCGACCACCCAGAAAGCGGCGGCAGAGCTGCCAGCAGCCCTGCCGCAAAAAGAACCGCGCGCGGCCTCACGGCGTGCCGGCGGCGGCCGTGCCAGCAACCTTCAGTTTCGGCAGGCTCGCCTCGAGCTTGGCTTGCCAAGCGGTGAAGTTCTGCACCAACCCGTAGGCCTCGCTCTGCACGCTCTGGCTGGTGTCCTTCAGCGTGGCCAGCACGGACAGGCTCACGCCATCGGAGGAGTGCATCCCGCTGCTGTCCACGAGCGCGGCGGCGCCGGCCGATTGGCGCTTCTCAAACTCGCCTGCCAGCGAGGCCCGGCTCGCGCCCGGGTCGTTGCTGGCGGCGCGGAGCAAGGCGATCGTGGGTGGCAGCTCGGCGAGGAACTGCTGCCGCGCGTGCAGGAAGTGGGCGATGATCGCGGGGTCGCCGGCGGTGGTCCCATCCGCGTAGATCACGGCCGTGTTGCGCACGGCGATGCCACCCGGCCCACCCGCTCCGAGCGTGACGAACGTGCTCGCGCCCGGCGGCAAGCCGATCTCCAGCTTGGCTCCGCTGAGCACCAGGTCCCGCCATAGAATTCGGTGCCCGATTACCCCGTAGTCGCCTTTGCGACCCGCCTCGATCGCAAAGGCGGTGACCGGCGCCGAATAGGTGTTAGTGACCGTCACGCCCCAGCGCAGCCCTGCCGTCACCGCCGACGACACTGCCAGCACTGGCGCCTGGCCCAGGGAAAAGCCGGCAGTCGCCACCATGATCGCACTCACACTCATCCATTTGAATCGCATCGCAGAGCCCATGGTTCTCCCCCCTTATTGGACCACGCAGGTCCAGTCCTGCTCTATGCTCTCGCCCATGTAGGACTGTGTGTTGATGTCGTTCCAACAGGTGTCGGCTGGGTCGTCGCAGAACGCACCCTGCGTCGTCGACATCGAGTACTCGTCCCAGGAGAGGTAGCCGTCGCTGCTGTCGTAGAACCCGACCACGGGGACCGGCGCATTCGGCTGTACCGGCTGCTGCGCTATGAAGGCACAGCCGTCGCTGCAGACCTTGTGCCCGCCCGTGCAGCCGACCTCTTCAAAGGCGCTGTCCACGTAGGTGGAGCCCTGGGTGCTCGCGTCACTGTAGTACAGGTCCCACTCCGTGATGTCGTCGCAGCCGCCTTTGTATGACTCGTCTGCGGAATAGCTCAGGCACTGGTCGCCGAAGAAGCGCCCAGGGGCGCTCGGCGACGCCTTCGAGCTAGGAATGCACGGTTCCAAGCGAGCCGTCACGACGCCGGCATGCGCAGGGCGTGCTAGAGAAATGGTTGGCCGGCTCGCTGGTTGGTTGGTTGGTTGGTTGGTTGAATCGCAAAGGCACCCGCCGCGGCGCACGCGCCGATGAGCGAGGCTGCAAGGAAAAGCGGAACACGTTGCAAATGGCACCTCCCAACACTACGCCACCGGTTTACCACTGTAGGGTACCGATGTCAAATAAAAGCTTCAGGTTGGCCGTCCTTGTGGGAAACTGCGAGTATGTGGCGAGGACTGCTTCTGGTCGCGGCGATCTCTCTCGTTGCAATGGATCCGGGCCAAACCGGCGGCAACGCGCGCCGCGCGAGTGCCCAGCAGCTATTGGCCGAGGCGCGGACGGAGCTGCGCCAGCGCCCGGCGGCCGAACGGGCGGAATCCTGGGCCTATCTCGCCCACCAAGAGTCGGATGGCGGGTTGGGCGCGACGCAGGACTTTCTCGCCGCCTTTGGCCAAGCCAAGGCCTTGCCGGCCAGCCAATACGGCCTGAAGGCCGAGGTTGAGTCGGACGCGGTGGATGCATTGCTCGAGGCGGGCGACGAGGCCGACGCAATCCGGCTGGGCCTCGCGGCTGACGCCGGCAGGGGGTTCATCCAGGACCGGCTGGTGCCGGAGGAGCTATCTCAAGGGCAGATCGCGGCGGCGTGGTTCTTGTGGAGCAAGGCAACGTCTCCGACGGCTCCTTCGCCCTTTCCCTACCATGCCGCAACCGCGCTGTTGGCTTTGCCGCCCCCGAACCCGGCTTGGCTCGACTCGCTCAAGGCCCAGGGCCTGGCGGCCACAGAACAGGTTGCGGATGTGGCCGGCGGCGAGAGCGGGCTGGAGTTTCTGCAGGCGCTGCAGGCCGCCAACCCGAGCGACACCTCGGTGACGCGGGCCGCGCTGCACCTCTGGCGGGCGCTGCCCCGGCTGGCCGGCACCACGTGGGAGATTGCATCGCTGCGCGGCCAGCTCCAGACCTTGATTCAGAAGGCGGACAAGAATGCCGCCGCCGATCTTTCGACGAAGGCTCCGTCCCCGCCGCACCCGCACCTCGAGGGCGGCCGACCCGCGGCGGCGCCGCCCCGGGCAGGAGCGCCGCCCGTAGCGGCGGCGGCGGCGAGCGCCGAGCCATCCGGGATGGGCTACTTTGAGCTTTATGCCTCAGCTTCCATGGCACGCGATCACGTCATGCAGCCCGAAATGGTCGCATCCGCATTCCGCCGCCTCACCCCGGCGATTGCCAAGGCCGACCCGGCCGGGCTGGCGGAGCTGGCCGTCGGCTGCTTTGAGCTGAAACGCGCCGCCGACAGCCAGCACCTGCTCGCCCAGGCATTGGCCGCTGCGGCGGCCATGGCCAACGCCACCCCGACCGGCCCGGTGGACTACAGCCGCTCGACCGCGCTGCACATCTTCGGCCTCGCCGCCGAGATTGATTTCCTCGGAACCGCAACCCAGGCTCTCTCCCTCCGCCCCAGCGCGCTCAAGCCGGCAATTCTGGCGCGCGTGGCCCGCATGGCCGCCGCCTCGACCACCTGGAAGCCGGGCCAGCAAGTCGCCATCCTAAATTAGGAATCCGGCGAAGGGATTGCGCGCGACCAGCCCCGGGAAGCGGGCGCAATCGCGATCCAGCGTCCACAACTCGCTGGTGCCGTGCTCGACGGCCAGCGCGGCGATATGCGTGTCGTGGTGGGCGCGGACTCCCCACCTTTCTGTCAAGGGTGACTTGGGTTGTCCGCCGGGTCGGGCGGGGGGGAACGGCGGCAAGGATCATAGGGCTGGCGATGGCGCAGCATGGCGCACAGCATCTGCAGTTGGCGGTCGGCGAGGCCGCGCAGGGCGCGGCCGTGGGAGTGCCCGCGGGCCCGCAGGCGGGCGTAATGGGCTTTGGCGGCGGGGTCGCGCATCATGCTGCAGCGGCTCCAGTGGTAGACCGCCTCGCGCACCGGGCGGCTGCAGGCGCGGCGCATCGCCACCAAACGGCGCTTGCCGCTTGGGCGCGTGATCGGCGCCACCCCGGCGTAGGCGCGCAGGGCATGATAATCTCGTTCCCGCAGGGCCGCAGAGGCCTCGGCCAGCATCGTGGCGGCGACCATCGTGCCCGCTCCCGGCAAAGAGAGGAGGATGGCGGCGTCGCGGTGCTGGCCTCGACTATCGGCGCTGGCATCGGCCACCGTGAGCTGCTCCAGGCAGGCCTGCACGGATTGGGCATTGTCTTTCTGCTGCTTGGCCAGGGCGCGGATCAGCGGCAACAGGCTGCGCACCTGCCGCGCCGAGCGCTGGAAGCTGGCCGCGGGCAAGGGCAGCGCCGGCTGGCGCAGCTTCCGCCAGAGATCTTCCGGGCTGATGCGGCGGATGTGGTGGCGTTGGAGCAGGCTGCGCAGGCGCGCCAGCGACAGATGGGCGGCCTGGGGTGCGGCGGGGGCGAGGTCGAGCAGCCCCCAGATCCAGGGCTCGTCGGCGGCCGAGGAGAGTTCCAGGATTTGCGGGAAGGTGAGCAGCAGGCTGTCCCGCAGCCGGTTGCAGTAGGCGCGCAGATCGGCCTTGAACGTCTGGTCGAGCCGCACCAGCGCGCGCAGGTCGAGCAGCGCCGGGTCCTCGGGATCGAGGCGGCGGAAGCAATGCGGGTCGGTGCGCAGCGAGGTCGCCAGCACGAAGCTGTCGCGGCGGTCGTCCTTGCTCCCGGCCGGGAAGTGCCGGTCGCGGAAGCGGTCGAGCTGTTTGGGGTTCACGGCGTGGACGGCCAGGCCGCATTCCAGCAGCGGCTCGGTGGCCGGGCTGGCGGGCGACTCGATCGCCACCGCCACCTCGGCCGCGGGCGCCAACTGCAGCAGGCGCTGGCACAGGGCCCGGATCGCGGCGCCCTGATGGGCCACCTTGATTTCGTCCACGGCCCTGCCCGCCGCGTCCAGAATGCAGACCTGATGGTGCTCGGCGCCCCAGTCCACGCCGACATGAAAGGCAAACTCTGACTCCGCCATGCGCTCCTCCTCGGTTGGGATCGCGGCCGGCACAACCCTCGGTCTACCCCTGTACTGGCGCTCCTTGCGGGCGCAAACTCCCCACTGGACCTCGAGTCGCGCGCCGCCACCGGGGTGCAAGTCCGCGCCAGGCGTTAGGCTTCACGCTGGGCCCCAGAGGCACTCCCGTTGGCGGGCCACGGTGACCCGGCAGACAACCCAAGTCACCCCTTAAAGGTACAGGGCCCCAGCGCGCCTGCCCGGCCCGGCTGGAGCAGCGCCGGGCCGGTGCGGCGCGCATCCCGGTTGTGAGCCGCCCCGCTGTAGCAGCGCGGGGCGGTATGCTCGCGCCGACTTGGGGGCCCCGTGGCCCCAAGCCGGCGCTGCGCGGCTTCCTTGGGTTGGGGGGCCGCGCCGCATTCGTCTCCCGGGGGCGCAGACGCGCCACTGGCGCGTCTGCCCCTGCGGAATTACGACCACCCCGGAGCCCGAGGCGGGCTCTGGGGACCCCGGTTCGCAGCCTTTCGCGCCGATTTTGCCAGCAGGCAAAGCGGCGCGACCCCCGCGATTGGTTGGCGCGGGAAGCCGAGGGGGGTGGGCGGGCCGCGGGCGGTGTACACTCACCAGCATGCGCCTACTGACTTTGTACTGCCTCCTGGTGGCGGCGGGGGCCGCGCAAGCCCCTGCCATCGCCCTCACCCACGTCTGGGTCATTGACGGCACCGGGGCGCCGGCGCGGGCCGACCAGACGGTGGTCATCGAAAACGGGCGCATCGCCGCGGTGGGGGCGGCGGGCACGGTCACCATTCCCGCGGGCGCCACGGTGCGCGACTTGGCGGGCGACACGGTGCTGCCGGGGCTGGTGGGCATGCACGAGCACATGTTCTATCCGGAGGGCAACGGGCTCTACGGCGAGCAGGCGTACAGCTTCCCGCGCCTCTACCTGGCGGGCGGGGTGACGACCATCCGGACCACGGGCGCGATCGAGGGCTACGCCGACCTCAACCTCAAGGCGGCGATTGACGCCGGGCGGATACCCGGCCCGGAGATCTTTCCCACCGCCCCTTACCTGGAGGGCTATCCGCCGATCGGGCTGCAGTTGCACCCGCTCAAGGACCCGGCCGAGGCGCGCGCCTTCGTCAACTACTGGGCCAGCGTGGGCGCCAACAACTACAAGGCCTACATGCACATCACCCACGACGAGCTGGCGGCCGCCATCCAGGCGGCGCACGCGCTGCACGAGAAGCTCACCGGGCATTTGTGCTCGGTCGGCTTCCAGGAGGCGGCGGCGCTGGGGATTGACGACCTGGAGCACGGCTTCGTGGTGGACACCGAGTTCGTGCCCGGCAAGCAGCGCGACGTGTGCCCGCCGCAGCCGGTCACCTTCGCCACCAACGCCAAGATGGATATCGAGGGGCCGCAGGTGCAGGCCACCATCCACGATTTGATCCAACGCCGCGTGGCGGTGACCTCGACGCTGGACATCTTCGAGACGTTTGTGCCGAACCGGCCGCCGCTGCAGCGCCGGGTGATGGCGGTGCTGACGCCGGAGGCGCGGGTGCAGTACCTGGAGAGCCGGGTGCGCGCCGCCAGCGACCCGCACTCGGTGTGGCCGGTGCTGTTCCGGAAAGAAGAGGAGTTCGAGCACAGCTTCGCCCAGCAGGGCGGTCGGCTGCTGGCCGGGCTCGATCCGACCGGCGGCGGCGGCATTGTCGCCGGCTATGGCGACCAGCGCGAGCTGGAGCTGCTGGTGGAGGCGGGCTTCACCCCGGTGCAGGCGGTGCAGATCTATACGCAGAACGGCGCCCGCTATCTGGGCATCGCCCAACGCGTGGGCACGGTCGCCCCCGGCCTGCAGGCCGACCTGGTGGTGGTGCGCGGCAATCTGAGCCAGAAGGTCAGCGACATCGAGAATACCGTCACCGTCTACAAGCAGGGCAAGGCCTATGACCCGGCCAAGCTGATTGCGGAGGTGCGGGACTCGGTGGGCCTGCACTAGATGGTGGGCGCGGGCCCCAGCGCGCCTGCCCGGCCCGGCTGTAGCAGCGCCAGGCCGGTGCGGCGCGCGTCCCGCTTGTGAGCCGCCCCGCTGTAACCGCGCGGGGCGGCATGCTCGCGCCTCGCTGGGGCCGCGCCGAATTCGCTTCCCGGGGGCGCAGCAGGCGGCGCGCCATGACCACGCTCGCCCGCCGCTATTTGCGAAAGAGGGGGCGGCACTGGCGCCCCAGCAACAGGGATACGAGAAAGAGCACCAGGGAGAGGATGGCGATGATTTCCACGACTCCCGAGGCTTGCCCCGCAATGCCGGTGAACACCAGAAATGCGGCGGCGACGGCGACGATCAAGAACATGCAGGCGCAACGGAACATCTGGGCACCTCAGGCAGGCGATGGGGCGGCCACTTTGGCGCCGAGGCTGGCGGCGCCCGCGGGCGCCGGCAGCGGACCACAGGGGGCAAACTCGGCCATCGCCGCCCGCGCCGTGGCCACGCCTGCGGCCCCGGTCTGCTGCAGCGCCTGCCGGGCGCGCTTGCGCCACTCCCGGTTGTCGCAGTGGACGGAGACCAGCATCCCCCCGGTGCTACGGCGGCCTGCATAGCGCAGGGCTTCGTACTCCGGCGTGGCGAGGCCGATGAGGCCTCCGACCATGCCGCCCAGAACGCCCAGGGCGCCGATGCCGGCGAAGGTCGCCACCGCCACCCCGGCGTCCACCAGCGGCTGCAGCGTGGTCAGCCTGAGGATGTTGCTGGCAAACAGCCAACCCAAGACGCCGCCCGCCATGCCGCCGATGCTCGCCCCGGCCATGAACCCTTCCGGGGATTTGCTGCGCTTTTCGTGGACCAGATCTTGGGAGCCCTCGATCTCCGGCACCAGCGCCGCCACGTCCTGCCGCCGAAAGCCAGCGCTGCGCAGCGCCGCGGCGCCGCTTTGCACGCCGTCATAAGTCGAGTAGATTCCGAAAACACCCAGATTCTTTGCCGCCATGCCGCAGGTTCCCTCCGCGATCTCTTTCAGGCTAGCAGGCGGAAGGGGCGTGGGCTGAGCCGGAATGCTCACGCCCAGGGTGGGCGCGGGCCCCTGCGCGCCTGCCCGGCCCGGCTGTAGCAGCGCCGGGCCGGTGCGGCGCGCGTCCCGCTTGTGGGCCGCCCCGCTGTAACAGAGCGGGGCGGCATGCTCGCGCCGACTCGGGGGCCCCATGGCCCCAAGTCGGCGCTGCGCCTCGCGGAGCTTCAATCGTGCAGGACAATGTTGAGGAGGGAGTCGTGCACCTTGAGCCGGCCGAGGCTCGGGGCTCCCAGGCTGGCGGGCCTCGCCCCGGTCCGCTGCGAGGCGTACTCAATGAAGCCCAGCTTGCGGAAGCGGTTCATGAAGTAACTGACCCGCGAGCGCGTGGTGCCGATCATCTCGGCCAGGGTTTCCTGGCTGATCTTGGCCACCACCTCTTCGCTCTTGCCTTCCTTGCCATAGCGCGCCATCAGCAGCAGAATCCGCGCCAGGCGCTTTTCGGCGGAGTTGAAGAGCTGATCCACCAGGTCGGCTTCGATGCGGATGTTGCGGGAGAGCAGGTAGACCAGGAAGGCTTGGGCGAAGGCGGGCTGGGCGCGGAGCAGGAGGATCATGCGCTTGCGCTCCAGGCGCACGACCGCCGCGCCTTCCTCCATGGCGGTGGCGGTGGCCATGCGCAGCGGCTGGCCGGCCAGGCAGCCCTCGCCCACAAAGCTGCCCAGCTCAAGCAGCGCGACCACGGCTTCCTTGCCGGTGTGGGAGACCACGGTCAGCTTGACCTTGCCCCGCTGCAGGTAGAACACCGCATCCGCCGCGTCCCCCTGCGAGAAGATGGCTTGCTTGGGGCGGTACTCGCGGACGCTCTTGCCCGTGCGGATCGCGGTCAAGAACGCTTCCGGGTCAAACGGACCCGGCGGCGGTTTGGTGCTCATAGGCAGCAGTCTGCGCCCAAGCCGCGGGCTTGGCTGTTCGCTTTCGCACAGGCGGGCCGGACTGCCGCGGCGAGGCCGCGGCAGCCGCCGCCCTCATGGTGGGCGCGGGCCCCAGCGCGCCTGCGGCGCTCGTCCCGCTTGTGCTCGCGCCGACTTGGGGGCCCCGTGGCCCCAAGTCGGCGCTGCGCGGGGCAGGTGGTTCAGAACGAGACGGTGATGGCAATACCGGGGCGGTCCGGGTAGCTGTGGTCGTAGAGGTAGTAGCCGTTGTCGATGTAGCGCACGTACACATCGTCGTCCCGGTACCAGTTGTTGCCCCAATATTGGGGGACCGGGTCCATCAGGCTAAACCAATAGCCGGAGTACTGGAAGCTCGGGTAGCCGCCAATCTGCATGAAGGGAAGGCCGTAGACGACGAACCTGTGGTTTTCGCCGTAGTGATTGCCGTAGTAGCTATTGGAGAAGCGGTAGCCTTGGTAGCCGCCGCGCTGCTGCCAACTGCGGCCCTGGTAGCCGGCATCGGCGCGATGCTGCTGCCAGACGGCGCGCTGCTCGCCCTGCTGGGCGCGCTGCTGCTGCGGCGAGCGGCGCATCTGGATGTGCCGCGCCGCTTGTTGCCGCGCCGGCTGTTGCCGCGCCGGCTGGCTGCGGGCGCCGCGCGCGGTGGGTTGCCGGCGGCTGGGCGGGCGCGCCTGGGATTGGTTCTGCTGCCGCGGCGCCGGCCGGGAGAGTTGCCGCTGGCCGCGCGCCTGGGGCCGCTGGGCTTGCGCCGGCGGGTGGGCCTGCTGCTGCTGGCCGCGCGGTTGCACGCCACGCTGCGACGTCTGCTGCCGGCCACGCGCCGGCGAGCCCGCCTGCCGGCCCGGCTTTTGGCCCCGCCCGGACTGCTTCTTGTTCTGCTTGCCGGATTTGCCTTGTTTGGCGGTCTGCTGCTGGGGGGTGGGCGGCTGCGGTTGCGCCCTGCCGACTTGAAGGAATGCCGCCCCAAAAACCAAGAGCAGCGCTGCCGTGCCGAACACTCCAACTCGTTTCATGGTGATGCCTCAGGTCACAGCATGGGCGTGCCGGCCGAGGAGCGATGTACCGCTTTGCACAAGCTTGGCCGTGGGCGATTGCCCCGGATCCCGGGGCCCGATCAGGCGGGCTGGGGGTCGAGGTCGGCGAACTGGAGGTCGTAGAGGCGGCGGTAGAGGCCGCCGGCGGCGTGGAGTTCGGAGTGGGTGCCGGTCTCGACGATGGCGCCGTTGTCGAGAACCAGGATGCGGTCGGCGTTGCGCACGGTGGAGAGGCGGTGGGCGATGACGATGGCGGTGCGGTGGGCCATGAGGTTGGCGAGGGCGCGCTGGACCAGCATCTCGCTCTCGTTGTCGAGGGCACTGGTGGCCTCGTCGAGGATGAGGAGGGGAGCGTCCTTGAGCAGGGCGCGGGCGATGGCGATGCGCTGGCGCTGGCCGCCGGAGAGGCGGAGGCCGCGTTCGCCCAGCAGGGTGTTGTAGCCGAGCGGGGTGGCGGCGATGAACTCGTCGGCGAGGGCGGCGTGGGCGGCGCGGCGGATGGCCTCGGGGCCGGGGGGGGGGCCGTCGCCGGCGCCGTAGGCGATGTTGTTGGCGACGGTGTCGTTGAAGAGGATGGTGTCCTGGGTGACGTAGGCGATCTGGGCGCGGAGGGAGTGCTGGGTGAGCTCGCGCACGTCGAGCCCGTCAATGGTCACGCGGCCGGCGGTGACGTCGAAGAAGCGGGGGATGAGGTTGACCAGGGTGGTCTTGCCGGCGCCGCTGGAGCCCACCAGCGCCACCCGCTCGCCGCGGCGGACCTCGAAGTCGAGGCCGCGGAGCAGGGGCTCGCCCGGGGCGTAGGCGAACTCGACCTGCTCGAAGCGGAGGGCCTGGTGGAAGGGGGACAGGACGCGGGCGCCGGGGCGGTCGGCGATTTCGTCGCGGGCGTCGAGGATCTCGAACACGCGCTGGGAGCAGCCGGCGGCGGTCTGGAAGTTGTTGTAGATGCCGGCCATGCGGCGCAGGGGCTGGTAGAGGTTGATGAGGGCGTAGAGGAAGGCGACCACCATGCCGGTGGACATGACGCCGGCGGCGACCGCGCCGCGGGCGTAGAGCAGGAAGAGGATGACGGTGAGGGCGCCCAGCACCTCCATCAGGGGGGAGCTGATGCCCTGCTGCTGCACGTAGCGCAGGTTGAAGCGGAGCAGGCGGCGGGCGGCGGCGCGGAAGCGGGCGACCTCGCGGGCCTGCATGTTGAAGGCCTGCACGATGTGGTGGCCGGTCACGGTCTCGTGGAGGATGTGCTGCACGTCGGCCATCTCGTCCTGGCCCTTGCGGGTGGTGCGGCGGACGTGGCGGCCCAGCCAGATGCTGGGCACGATGACCAGCGGGGTGAGGACGACGGAGTAGAGGGTCAGCTTCCAGTTGAGCAGCAGCAGCACGGCGGAGAAGAAGACGAAGGTGAAGCCCTGCTGGACGGCGTCGGCGAGGTTGGCGGAGGCGGCGACCTGGATGCGCTCGATGTCGTTGACGACGGTGGACATGAGGCGGCCGGTGGGGTGGCGCTGGAAGAAGGCGGCGGGCTGGTGGATGAGCTTTTCGAAGAGGGCGTTGCGCAGGTCGGTGATGGCGCCGTAGCCGACGAAGTTGATGAGGTAGTTGCCCAGGTACTCGCTCACTGCCTTGATGAGGACGAAGGCGGCGAGGGCCAGGGCGACGATGGAGGCGGGGTTGTGGGTGAAGCGGGCGGGGATGAAGCGGTTGAGGTAGATGGGGTGGTCGAGCAGGGGAGGGCGGGGCTTGAGCAGGAGGATGGGGCCGCCGCCGCTGGCGGGGTTCAAGAGCTTGTCCACCACGGGGGCGAGCAGCAGGGCGACGCCGGCGGCGAGGCCGCCGGCGAGGGCGAGCAGCACCAGCGCCGCCAGGAACTGGCTCCCGTAGCGGCCGACCAGGCGCAGCAGGCGGCGGAGGTCTTTCATAGGCGGCCCGGGCGGGGGCGGCTCATAGGTCGCGGTGGGCGAGCGCGGGCTGGTAGCCGAGGCGGCGCAGCTCGCGGCGCAGGGTCTCGGCGATGTAGACGGAGCGGTGGCGGCCGCCCGTGCAGCCCACGGCGATGGTGAGGTAGCTCTTGCCCTCTTTCTTGTAGTGGGGGATGAGATAGGCGAGCAGGTCGCGGACCTTGTGGACGAACTCGCCGGTCTGGGGGAAGGAACGGATGTAGTCGGCGACCTTTTTGTCGCGGCCGGACTGGAGGCGGAGGGCGGCGATGTAGTTGGGGTTGGGCAGGAAGCGGACGTCGAAGACGAGGTCGGCGTCGCTGGGCAGGCCGTTGCGGAAGCCGAAGCTGGTGACCACGATCTGCAGCTTGGGGGCGAGGCCGGACTGGATGACGCGCTCCTGGATGAAGGCGCGGAGTTCGTGGACGTTGAACTTGGAGGTATCGATGACGAGGTCGGCGTCGCTGCGGATCTTGGCCAAGGCGCGGCGCTCGGCCTGGATGCCGCGGCGGACGTTGCCGTCGCGCTCGCGGGCGGGGCCGTGGCCGTCGGTGGCGCGGCGGGCGAGGGGGTGGGGGCGGCGGGTCTCGCTGAAGCGGCGCATGAGGACCTCGTCGCTGGCCTCGAGGAAGAGCAGGGTGAGGCGGAGGGGTGCGGCGCGGAGCTCGGCGAGGATGGCGGGCAGGCTGCCGAGGCGGTGGCCCTCGCGGATATCCACCACGCAGGCGACGCGGGTGATCTCGTCGGACTGGCGCACCAGCTCGACGAAGCGGGGGAGGAGGCCGACGGGCAGGTTGTCCACGCAGTAGTAGCCGGAGTCCTCGAAGACCTTGACCACCGAGCCCTTGCCGCTGCCGCTGAGGCCGGTGATGATGACCAGGTGGAACTCGGGGGCGCGGCGGGGGCGGCGGGAGCGGGGGGGGGCGGCGGCTTTCATCGTTGCCGCCGCTGGTGGGTGGAGGGGATGCGCATGTCCTCGCGGTACTTGGCCACGGTGCGGCGGGTGACGGCGATGCCCTGCTCCTTGAGGACGGCGGTGATTTGGTCGTCGGTGAGGGGCTTTTTCGGGTCCTCGCCCTCGATCAGCTTCTTCACCCGGCGCTTGAGGATGAGCAGCGAGGTCTCGCTGCCGCGGGCGCCCTGCACCGCCTCGGTGAAGAAGTAGCGCAGCTCGAACACGCCCTGGGTGGTGTGGACGTACTTGTTGGCGACGGCGCGGCTGACGGTGGAGGGGTGGACGCCGATCTCCTCGGCCACGTCCTTGATCATCATGGGCTTGAGGAAGTCGAGGCCGAAGTCGAGGAAATCGCCCTGGCGCTCGACGATGGCGTGGCAGACGCGGGCGATGGTCTGCTTGCGCTGCTCCAGGTTGCGCAGGAACTGGATGGCGCTGGCGTAGCGCTCCTTGATGTAGCGGCCGGCGTCGCGCTGATCGCGGTCCCACTTCAGCTCGCGGTACTGGTGGTTGAGGCTGAGGCTGGGCAGGCCGTCGTCGTTCATCACCACCTGGTACTGGTTGCGGCAGTTCTCCGAGCCGCAGATGTGGCAGCGCTCGGCGCGGCCCTTGACGAAGGCGACGTCGGGCTCGATCAGGCGGGTGTTGGAGGGGTTGTAGCGGCGGCCGGGGTAGGGGTCGAGCTTGCGGATCTCGGCCAGCGCCTGGGCGATCTCCTCGGGGCTGACGTTGAGCTGGCGGGCGAGCTCGTGGTGGCGGGAGTTCTGCAGCTCGTGGAGGTGCTCGCTGACCAGGGTGATGGCCAGGATCTGGACGGTGGGGCGCTGGAAGAGCTGGATGAGCAGGCACTCGCGCAGGTCGCGGGCGGCGACGCCGGGGGGATCGAAGCGCTGCACCAGATTGAGGGCCTCGCGCACCAGGTCTTCGGGCAGGCCCTCGCTCTCGGCGATCTCCTCCACCCGCAGCGGGCGGCGGAACTTGTCGTCCTCGGCGGTGAGGTAGCCGTCGCCGTCGAGATTGCCGATGACGGCCTCGGCGGCGGCGCGCAGGTCGGGCTCGATGGGCTCGACGCTGAGCTGCCAGCGCAGGTGGTCGGTGAGGGTGGTGGGGGCGCTGAGGAAGTTGTCGAAGGAGGGGCGCTCGAACTCCTCGCGCTCGGGCTTGCGGTAGCCGGGGTCGAGGTAGTCCTTGAAGAAATCGCCGTAGTCGATCTCCTCGAAGGCGTCGGCGGAGGCGGAGGCCTCGCCGGCGGCCTCGGCCCCTTCGGCGGCGGCGGCGGCGTCGCTGCCGGCGATGGCGCCGTCGCCCCCCTCCAGCCCGACGCCGTCGCCGGCGGACTCGGCATAGGCGTCGCCGCCGTCACGGCCGGCGGCCAGCACCTGGGCGTCGGCGGGCTCGGCGCGCCCGCCCTCCTGGCCCGCCGCCTGCACCAGCTCCTGCTCCAGCCGGTTCAACTCCTCCAGCCCGGGGGGATTGGCCTCCTGGGCCTCGTCCAACAGCGGATTTTCCAGCAGCTCCTGGGTGATGGCCTCCTGCAGCTCGAGCTTGTTCATCGCCAAGATGTTGACCATCTGCACCAGACCCGGGGTCAGGGTCTGTTTCAGCGAGGGCTTGGCGATCAGTTTGGGTCCGAGGTTCATGGCGGGTGGGGGCCCTAAGCCAGGCTGAAGCTCTCGCCCAGGTAGACGCGGCGGACCTCGGGGTCGTGCTCGAGCTGGGCGGGGGTGCCCATGCGGAAGATGCGGCCGTCGTGGATGATGTAGGCGCGGTCGGTGACGCTGAGGGTCTCGCGCACGTTGTGGTCGGTGATCAGCACCCCAATCCCATCGGCGCGCAACTGCGCAATGATGTGCTGCAAATCGAGCACCGCCAAGGGGTCAATGCCGCTGAAGGGCTCGTCCAGCAGCATAAAGGAGGGGGCGCGCACCAAGCCGCGGGCGATCTCCACCCGGCGGCGCTCGCCGCCGGAGAGGGCGTAGCCCAGGGTGCGGCGGACTTTGCCCAGGCCCAGCTGCTCCAGCAGGTGATCCTGGCGCTCGCGGCGCTCCTGGGCCGAAAGCGGCAGCAGTTCCAGAATGGCCATCAGGTTCTGCTCCACCGTCAGCTTGCGAAAGACCGAGGGCTCCTGGGGCAGGTAGCTGATGCCCAACTGCGCCCGCTGGTACATGGGCAGGGTGGTGACGTCGTTGTCGTCGAGCAGGATGCGGCCCATGTCGGGGGCGATCTGGCCGACAATCATGAGGAAGGTGGTGGTTTTGCCGGCGCCGTTGGGGCCTAACAGCCCCACCACCTCGCCCCGCTCGATGGTGATGCTGGCGCCGTTGACCACGGCCCTCCCCTTATAGAGCTTGGAAATTTGATCGGTGGAAAGGCGTTGCATAAAACGGAAACCGATGCCATCCGTTCCGCATTCCAAATCCGGGGGTAGGGCGTGCGGGCCGACTAAATCCTAGAAAACAAGTCAGTTGTGCGCGGTGGTTTGACCGGTGGCACGGGTGCCGAGCTTGCTTCCCACCTGAATTTCATCACTGGAGAGAGAAAAAGTCAAGGGATCGCCGGTGATTTTGCCCTGTTCGGCATCCAAAATGCTGGGAGGTCCGCCGGTCAATTGGATCACGCCCTGCGCGAAGTCATAGCTGACTTGGCGTGCGGTGGCGGAGCGGCCAGGCTGGGCGAGGTGCACGCCCCCGGTGGCGAGGGCGCGTTGCAGCCCGGCGGGCGTGGATTTTCCCGCAGCGGCGGGGCGCAGCGAGACGACTAGGCGGGGGGCGGTGAGGGTGCCGTCGGCTAGGCGCATGCGGACGTGGTCGAGGTAGACGGCTTGGCGCAGCGGCGCCGAGTAGCGCAGCTCGCCGGCGGCGATGGTGACCGCCTGCGGGGCCATGGTGGGCGCGGGCCCCAGCGCGCCTACGGTGCGCGTCCCGCTTGTGCTCACGCCGACTCGGGGGCCCCGGGGCCCCAAGTCGGCGCTGCGCTTCGCTTTGGTGGGCGCGGGCCCCTGCGCGCCTACGGCGCGCGTCCCGCTTGTGCTCACGCCGACTCGGGGGCCCCGGGGCCCCAAGTCGGCGCTGCGCTTCGCTTTGGCGGCGCTGGGCTTGGGCCCGACCTGGGGCAGGCGGGCAGCGCCACTGGTCAGGAAATCGGTCTCGACCTGGCCGTTGGCCACCAACGTGCTGGCCGCGCCGTTGACGGTAAGCCGGTCGGCGCGGAGGAGGTTGGGGGCCTGGATCACGCGCACCGCCCCGGAGAAGGTGGCGATGCCCCGGAACGAGGACGGGGCCAGCGAGGGGATGGTGCGGGAAGGGGCCGAGGCCCGGGGCGGGGGCGGCTCGTCCCAGTGCAAGGAGGCGGCGGTGACCACCACGGGCTGGCCGGGATTGAGCATGGGGCCGGGCAGGGCGGCGGGGGTGGGGGCGCGGCCAGGTGCCGCGGCGCTGGCCAAGAAACTGACGGTGACGCCGCCGGTGGCGGACAGGTCGCTGCCGCCGTCGGGACGCGAGACCCAGGTGACGGCCGGGGCGGTGAAGCGGGACAGCGGGTCGGAGGCGCGCACGGCGCCGGAGAACATGGCGGTGCGGTCGCTGGGGCGATAGACCACCTGGTCAGCCCAGAGTTGGCGGTCGCCCTGCTGCAGTTCGACCCCGCCCGATTCGGTGGCCTGCCGGAGTTGGGCCTGCCCCCGGGGCGCGCCCGGCGCGGGGGCGAACTGCAATTCCAGGCTCTGGCTGCGGCTGGTGCGCTGCTGGGCCCCGACGGTTTGGCGCACCTGCACGTCGCCAGTGGCGACCGCCAGGGCGGGCTGCTGGCTGGGGTCGAGGTCGAGGCGGAGGTGGTCGGCCTGGGCGTGGACCGCGCCGTCGAGCCGGGCGCGGCCCTGGGTGGAGATGGCGGCCAGGCGGGCATGGCTGGCGGGCAGGGTGGCGGCGGCGGCGGCGGCTTGGCGGAAATGGAAATCGAGCTCGGGGGCAGCCAGCCGCTGCGGCTGCTTGCCGGCGAGGGAAAGCACGGCGTTCTGCCGGGCCTGCACTTGGTCGAGGTCGTGCCGGGGGGTGAAGAGCGCCTCGACTTCTCCGGCGGCGAGCTGGTTCTGGCCCTGGGCGGTGGTCTGGCGCGCGAGCACGTGGCCGGCCAAGCTGAGGTGGGCGAGGGTGGCGCGCTTGGCGGTGGTGAAGTCGGCGTGGGCGCGGTCGGCTTGGACCGCGAGCGGGCGCCCGGGCAGGGCATCGGAGGCGAACACGTGGCCGAGGGCGTCGAGGTGGCGGAGGGTCTGGTCGCGGCGCAGGTAGAAGACCAACTGATCGGCGCGCAGGGTTTGCGCGCCCGCCACGACCGAGGCTGGGCCGGCGAGGGTGGCGAGGAGAGCGTCGGAGGAGGCCTTGGGCAGGCGGCGCAGCGAGGCCTGTTGGCTGGCGAGGGTGAGGTCGGGCTGGCCGGGCCGATGCCAGGTGACGGCAACGCCGCCGCTGAAGGTGGCGAGGCCCTGGTGGCTGTCGAGTTGGGCGGCGCCGGCCTGGCCACGGGCGGTGCCGTAGCGGAAGGTGATGCCTTGGGCGATGGAGCCGGTGCCCTGCTTGACGTTGTAAGCGAGGTCATGGGCCTCGACCTCGACCGCCTCCGGGGCGGAGGGTTGGTCGGGCCGTCCCTGCAGGACGATGTGGACGGCGCCGCGGGCGGTGAGCGCGCCCGAGGCCTCGTCATAGGCAAACTCGTCGCCGGCGATCTGGTCGGCGTGGACGCCGTCGGCGGCGTAGACCAGGATCTTCACCTGGTGGAGCACGTCGCGGCCGCCGGGGCGCAGCTTCTCCGCCCGCTGGGCGAAGACGCGGAAGATGGGCCGGCCCGACTCGCTCTTGGCGATGGTGACGCCCTGGGCGCTCTGCTGGATGGTCAGCCCCAGCGTGGGGGGGTGGAGTTCGGGGCGGCGGCTGGCGTCGAGGCGCTGGGCGCGGCGGCGGACCAGGTAGATGCCGGCCACCGCCACCGCGGCCACCACCAGCGCCAGCGCCAGCCCCTGGCGGAAGCGCACCAGGCGGCGGCGGCGCGCGGTCAACCGTTGCGGCTCGGAGGTGGGGGGCACGCCTTCAGTCTAGAGCAGTCCGGCAATGGTTGGCGCGGGCCCCAGCGCGCCTGCGGCGCGCGTCCCGCTTGTGCTCGCGCCTCGCTGGGGCCGCGCCGAATTCGCTTCCCGGGGGCGCAGACGCGCCACTGGCGCGTCTGCCCCTGCGGAATTTCGCAGCCTTTCGCGCCGATTTTGCCAGCAGGCAAAGCGGCGCGACCCCC